>SCPO01000007.1_pt1:0-390000 | contig 697282 bp, 915 predicted proteins | sample 6106821 | NCBI WGS metagenome assembly SCPO01 (sample SAMN10720448, study PRJNA508395) | human gut metagenome | isolation source: Participant 2 stool, 0 month | host: Homo sapiens | collected 2017
GCCGATGAAAGACGTGATAAGCTGCGATAAGCTGCGGTAAGGAGCAAATATCCATTGACCCGCAGATTTCTGAATGGGGAAACCTACGCAAGAAGACCTTGCGTACTCATACATGAATACATAGTGTATGAGAGGAACCCGGGGAACTGAAACATCTAAGTACCCGGAGGAAGAGAAAAAACATCGATTTCCTGAGTAGCGGCGAGCGAAAGGAAAAGAGCCCAAACCAGAGGATTTATCCTTTGGGGTTAGGACTGCATAATTGATCTGCAATTGATAGGAGAACGGTCTGGGAAGTCCGGCGGGAAAGCGTGAAAGCCGCGTATCCGAAATCGAGCAGCAAGGCGAGGATCCAGAGTACCACGAGACACGAGAAACCTTGTGGGAATGAGCGGAGACCACTCCGTAAGGCTAAATACTACTCAGTGACCGATGGCGCATAGTACTGTGAAGGTGAAAAGGACCCCGGGAGAGTGAAAGAAACCTGAAACCCTGTCTTTACAAGCTGTCGAAGCACGAAAGTGCGACGGCGTACTTTTTGTAGAACGGTCCGGCGAGTTATGATGAGTGGTAAGGTTAAGGACTTAAGGTCCGGAGCCGAAGCGAAAGCGAGTGTTAAAAGCACGGTTGAAATCGCTTATCATAGACCCGAAACCGGGTGATCTATCCATGTCCAGGTTGAAGCTGCCGTAAGAGGTAGTGGAGGACCGAACACACATCCGTTGAAAAGGGTGGTGATGAGGTGTGGATAGGAGAAATTCAATCGAACCCGGAGATAGCTGGTTCTCCTCGAAATAGCTTTAGGGCCCTCTGGTTAGTCTGCCGCGTAGAGCACTGAATTTCTAGGGGCGTCAAAGCCTACCGAAGAATATCAAACTGCGAATGGCGGACAGATGATGCCAGGAGTCAGACTGCACGAGATAAGTTGGGTGGTCAAAAGGAAAGAGCCCAGACCTACAGCTAAGGTCCCAAAGTGTGTTAAGTGGAAAGGATGTGGGATTTCGAAGACAACTAGGATGTTGGCTCAGAAGCAGCCACACATTAAAAGAGTGCGTAATAGCTCACTAGTCGAGAGGTCCCCGCGCCGTCCGGGGCTAAACACAACACCGAAGCTTAGGAATTCTAATGAATTGGTAGAGGAGCATTGAAGACGGAACGAAGCCATACCGTAAGGAATGGTGGACTGTCTTGAAGAGAGAATGCCGGAATGAGTAGCGAGATTGAAGTGAGAATCTTCAAGGCCGAATATCTAAGGTTTCCAGGGTAAAGCTGATCTGCCCTGGGTAAGTCGGGGCCTAAGGCAAGGTCGAAAGACGTAGTCGATGGATAACAGGTTGAAATTCCTGTACTGCATCAAATCAGAAATGGGGACACATGAGGGAAGCATGAGCCGGAAAAGGAAAATCCGGTACAAGCGCAGCAGAGGTCAAGCAGGCAAATCCGCTTGGCAACTCGAGGGCGTGATGTGGAGCGAACCAAAGTAGCGAAGCATGTGGAGCTTGTGTCGAGAAAAGCCGCTATAGTGTTTGATGTACCCGTACCGTAAACCGACACAGGTGGATGAGGAGAGAATCCTAAGGCCGGCGGGAGAAGCATTGTTAAGGAACTCGGCAAAATGACCCCGTAACTTGGAGAAGCGGGTGCTCCAGAGATGGAGCCGCAGAGAACTGGCCCGCAACTGTTTAGCAAAACACAGGTCTATGCAAAACCGAAAGGTGAGGTATATACCCCGCCCGGTGCTGGAAGCGTTAAGAGGAGATGTTAGCCGAGGTGAAGCATTGAATTTAAGCCCCAGTAAACGGCGGCCGTAACTATTACGGTCCTAAGGTAGCGAAATTCCTTGTCGGGTAAGTTCCGACCCGCACGAAAGGCGTAATGATTTGGGCACTGTCTCGACAATGCACCCGGTGAAATTGAAATACCAGTGAAGATGCTGGTTACCTGCGCCAGGACGGAAAGACCCCATGGAGCTTTACTCTAGCTTGATACTGGGGTTCGGTATTGCATGTACAGGATAGGTGGAGACTGAGAAGATGTGTCGCCAGATGCATCAGAGTCGATGTTGGGATACCACCCCTGCAGTACTGGCTTAACCCGCAGCCGTGACCCGGCTGGGGACAATGTCTGTGGGGAGTTTGACTGGGGCGGTCGCCTCCGAAAGAGTATCGGAGGCGCTCAGCAGTTCCCCAGAATGGTTGGAAACCATTCGAAGAGCGCAAAGGCAGGAGCTTGACTGCGACACCGACGGGTGGAGCGTACGAAAGTAGGACTTAGTGATCCGGTGGTATGAAAGTGGGATTGCCATCGCTCAACGGATAAAAGCTACCCTGGGGATAACAGGCTTATCACTCCCAAGAGTTCACATCGACGGAGTGGTTTGGCACCTCGATGTCGGCTCATCGCATCCTGGGGCTGTAGTAGGTCCCAAGGGTTGGGCTGTTCGCCCATTAAAGCGGTACGCGAGCTGGGTTCAGAACGTCGTGAGACAGTTCGGTCCCTATCCGGCGTGGGCGTAGGATATCTGAGAGGAGCTGTCCTTAGTACGAGAGGACCGGGATGGACTGACCTCTGGTGCACCGGTTGCATTGCCAAATGCATAGCCGGGTAGCCAAGTCGGGACGGATAAACGCTGAAGAGCATCTAAGCGTGAAGCCCCCCTCAAGATGAGATATCCCATAACATAAGTTAGTAAGACCCCTTGAAGACGACGAGGTAGATAGGCAGAAGGTGGAAGTGTGGTGACATATGGAGCTGATCTGTACTAATAGGTCGAGGGCTTAACCAAGAGAAAAGGTTAAGACGGTTTGGATAGAACAAAGAGAGTTATTCTTAAGAGTAATCGGATGAAAAAGTATTTGCAAAGACAGGTACGATATGATATATTTAATGTGCAGTTTTGAAAGAGCAATCTTTCAAAAGAGTTTATCTCTTAATTGCGAAAGCAATTGGCCTGGTGGCTCAGCTGGTTAGAGCGCCGCCCTGTCACGGCGGAGGTCGTGGGTTCGAACCCCATCCGGGTCGCTGTTATCATTTCCCAGATGATAACTTGCTGGAAACAGCTTACAATTATATATGGGGTCTTAGCTCAGCTGGGAGAGCATCTGCCTTACAAGCAGAGGGTCACAGGTTCGAGCCCTGTAGGCCCCATCAATTTTGCCGACTTGGCTCAATGGCAGAGCAGCTGATTTGTAATCAGCAGGTTGTTGGTTCGACTCCGACAGTCGGCTCTATATTAATAATGTGAGAGCATTATTAGTATTAATTTAATAGATGGGTGGATTCCCGAGTGGCCAAAGGGGACAGACTGTAAATCTGCTGGCACTGCCTTCGAAGGTTCGAATCCTTCTCCGCCCACTTTGATGTATATTTTACATCTATTTAACATAATATATATAGTGAATGCCGCGGGGTAGAGCAGCTCGGAAGCTCGTCGGGCTCATAACCCGAAGGTCACAGGTTCAAATCCTGTCCCCGCTACTAAGCCTAGATAGCTCAGTCGGTAGAGCAGAGGACTGAAAATCCTCGTGTCACTGGTTCGATTCCGGTTCTAGGCACTTAAAGCTGTTTCGTGATGAAACAGCTTTTTTTGCGTTAAAAACATTTATAAACACATATAAATGTTTTGTAATGAACGAAGGAGGATATTATGTCAAAAGGAAACATTAATTATAAATATTTAAAAAGAAGAAAGTCATGGTTCAGGAGAAATCTGACACTTGTTATATTTATTGCTGTTGCTGTGATTGCTATTGCAGGAGCAGTAACTGCTGGAATTATGTTGTCTCATTATAATAAGGAAAAACAGGATGATAATCATGGGAGTAATGATGAACAGACAGTTGTTTCAACAGAAGAGACAACAGCGGCAAGGGAAGTTGTGTGGATTGATAATAAAGAGCCTGAATCAAAAGAACAAGAATACATTGCACCAGAAGGAGTTTATCTTCCATATTTTATTAAAGTAAACAGAGCTGCTAACTGTGCTACAGTGTATGGGATTGACGAGAATGGAGAATACACTATACCAGTCAAAGCATTTGCAACATCATGTGGAAAAGCAGGCGACGAAACTATTGTGGGTGAGAATTATGTAACATCAGATAAGTACGAATGGGGATATATGGTTGATGGTACTTATGGACGTTATGCATTCAGAATAAGTGGAGGTTATCTGTTCCATTCTGTTCCATATTATTCAATGAATAAGGGTGATCTGGAGGATGGACAGTACAATAAGCTTGGTGATTATGCTTCTCTTGGATGCGTTAGAATGTGCGTTAGGGATGTAAAGTGGATATATGATAACTGTCCATCGGGAACAGGTGTCACTATATATGATGATGCAGTTAATCCTGGACCACTTGGTAAGCCGGATTCTATAAAGATTCCAGAGGACAGTGCTTATGCAGGCTGGGATCCTACAGACCCTGACGAGAATAATCCGTGGAATGCTTATAGTGCTAAGATAGCAGGGGCAAAGGACATTCAGACAAAGATTGGTCAGAGTATAGATGTAATGACAGGGGTTACTGCAACTGATACTTGTGGTAATGATATTACTGCAAAGATTGTGACTGTTGGAAGATATACATTTGACCAGACAGGTACTTATGATATTAAGTATGAAGTTACAGATGCAATTGGAAGCCATGATGAAGTAACAGTAAAGCTTATGGTTACAGAATAAGAGATAATGGAGTTGTATTGATGGGAAATATAGATATTCTGGAAAAACTTGAAGAGTATTCAAAAGCTGGTTATGTGCCGATGCATATGCCGGGAGGAAAGCGCAATACTGAATATGCAAGTACTTCAGAACTTGATATTACCGAGATTGACGGATTTGATAATATGCATAATGCGGATGGTATTATTAAAAATGCGTCTGACAGGGCAGCAAAATTGTATGGAGCAGATAAAACACTGATGCTTGTAAATGGAAGTACAGCAGGAATATTATCAGCTATATGCGGTGCGACGAAAAGAAAAGGAAAGATTATCGTTGCAAGAAACTGTCATGTGTCAGTGTACAATGCATTGATTATGGCACAGTTAGAGCCAGTATATGTTATACCGGAGGTTGATAATGATACAGGAATATACAGAGGACTATCATTAGAACAGATTAGAAAATGTGTTGAAAATAACAGGGATGCACAGGCGGTTATTATAACTTCTCCGACTTATGAAGGTGTTGTGTCAGAGGTAAGGGAGATTGCCAGTTATCTGCATGAAAAAGGAATACCACTTATAGTTGATGAAGCGCATGGGGCACATTTTGAATTCAGTGATGAATTTCCGAGTCGGCAGTAAAAGCTGGGGCTGACATTGTAATTAACAGTATTCATAAAACATTACCGGCACTTACACAGACTGCACTTCTACATATTTCTGGAAATTATGTAGATTATGATAAAGTGGAAAGATTTTGGAATATATATCAGACAACAAGCCCCTCATATATTCTTATGGCGAGTATTGACAGGTGTATGAGAATTATTGAAGAACAGGGAGATTATATTTTAAGGATTATATCAAAAGACTTAAGAATTTAAGAGAAAATATTGCAAAACTTAATAATATAAGATTGATGGATAGTGATGATATTTCTAAGATTATTCTTATATGTGATGATGGAAAGTACCTGTATGACAGGTTATTGGATGAATATAAGGTGCAGCTTGAGATGGCATCATTTAAATATGTTATTGCAATGACTTCAGTTGCTGATAAACAGGAGTATTATGACAGATTTCTTAGTGCATTGAAGGAGATTGATGAAAGCTGGAAAGTTGAAAGCAAAGACAGTGAAAATGATTTAGGAGAAAGCTTAGGGTATGCGATTAACAACAAGCCGGAAGTATGTATGTGTCCGGCAGATGCAATTGATTTAATGGATGAAAATGGATATGAAGATTTATCTGTTAATTCACCTGATATATGTGGTAGAATAAGTATGTCATCGGTTCTTATATACCCACCGGGAATGCCTGTTGTTAATGTAGGCGAGCGGATTACCGGTGATGTATGCAGAATTATTAAGAGTGCGATAAATGCCGGGCTGGAAGTACCCGGTCTTAAGGAAGGAAAGATAAGATGCCTGAGATAGCATTTATTATGGGAAAAGCGCGTCCGGCAAGGATAAGATATATAAAACCTAATTGAAGATGAAAGTCTGAATCTTAATACTGTTATATTGTATACAACAAGACCAATGAGAGCCGGGGAGACCGATGGGGTTGAGTATTTTTGTAAATGATGAGACAGCTGTTAAGATGCGGAGAGCGAGGATTGTTGAACTGAGAGAATATAATACTGTGTATGGTGTGTGGAAGTATTTTACAGCTGATGACGGACAGATTGACCTTAACAGTGGTAACAGGTATCTGGTTATAGGAACGCTTGAAGCGTATGATAAATTCTGTGAATTCTATGGAAAAGAACATATTATGCCGATATATATTGAGGTAGAAGATGGATTGAGACTCATAAGGGCTATCCACAGAGAACAGAAACAGGATAATCCACACTATGAGGAAATGTGCAGAAGATTTCTTGCAGACAGTGAGGATTTTTCAGAAGAGAATATTGCTAAGGCTGGTATTACAAGAAGGTTTAGCAATAATGGAGAGTTAGAGGATTGCATTAGTGAAGTTAAAAGTGCCATATTAGGAGGTATGTATGGATATTAAGGTTAAAGATATAGCACCGGCTAATCAGACCACTCCGGTTAAAGCACAGGAAAAATCAGATGATAGTTTTAAGTTTACACTGATTAGCAATATTGAGGAGAAAGACCTTCAGGAAAAACTGGGAAATATGATGCAGGAAATTACCGAGCGGTGAAAAGATTGCAAAGCATATGGATATAAGAGATATGAAGAAGTACAGAGAGCTTGTTAAGGGATTTCTAAATGAAGTTGTAAACCGTTCACACAAGTTTTCAAGAGAGAACTTTCTTGACAGGAGAGGAAGACACAGGGTGTATGGAATTGTTAAGATGGTAGATGAGAATCTTGATAATCTTGCCAGAGAACTGGTAAAAGATGAAAAGGATCATCTTGCAATAGTCGGAGCTATTGATGATATCAGGGATTGTTATTAGATATTTCAACATAGGAGCATTATGTGTTATAATATTACAGATAAGTAACGAAAAGAGGAATAAGTATGGGTAATTTTTCAGACATATATGGATATGAGACTATTAAAGAACATTTGCAGAGTGCAATATCTATGGGAAAGGTATCTCATGCTTATGTAATCAGCGGAGGACTTGGTTCAGGAAAGAAGCTTATTGCCAGCACATTTGCACAGACACTGCAGTGTGAGGCGGGCGGTGTTGAGCCTTGCGGGTGTGCCATTCCTGTGCGTGCAGCAGGAACCAGCCGGATATTATCTGGGTTGGACATGAGAAGCCGGGAAGTATTGGTGTTGATGATATAAGAGACCAGCTTGTATCGGATATGCAGATTAAGCCTTACAGCAGTCCTTACAAGATATACATTATTGATGAAGCAGACAAGCTTACTGTTGCAGCACAGAATGCAATGCTTAAGACAATTGAAGAGCCGCCGGCTTATGGAATTGTTATTCTGCTTGCTAATAATCCGGATGTTTTCTTACAGACTATTCTGTCAAGATGCGTTGTGCTTGATCTTAAGCCACTTAAGGATGATGTAGTAATTAAATATCTTAAAGACCACTATGATAATATCGGTGATTACGAGTGTAAATTTGCAGCAAGATTTGCAGCTGGACGAATCGGCAGGGCAATGACTATGGTTGAATCTACTGAGTTTGCAGAGTTAAGACGTGATGTAATGGATGTTATTAAGAATGCTAAGGATATGGATTCGACTGATATTATGACATCGGTGAAAAGAGTTACCAATTATAAGCTGACTATTGATGATTACCTTGACCTTATGCTTATGTGGTACAGGGATGTACTTATGTTTAAGAGTACGAATGATACTAATCTGCTCATATTTAATGACCAGATGACACTGATAAAGAGTCAGGCACAGACTATGTCATATGAAGGTTTACAGGATATTATTAATTCTATTGACAGGGTTAAGGTCAGACTTCAGGCAAATGTTAATTTTGATCTGGTTATAGAATTGCTTATTATGGCGATTAAGGAAAATTCATAGAATGGAGATTATAGATGACTAAAGTTGTTGGAGTTAGATTCAGACAGGTTGGAAAGATATATTTTTTTGCACCTGGGAAATATTCAGTCGAAACAGGACAGCATGTTATTGTTGAGACTGCCAGAGGAGTTGAATATGGACAGGTTGTTCTAGGTGAAAGGGAGGTTGAAGATACAGCGGTTATCCAGCCTCTAAAGGCAATCATAAGGATTGCAACACCAGAAGATGATGAAAGAGAATTAAAAAACAGAGAAAAGGAAAAAGAAGCATTTAAGATATGTCTTGAGAAGATTGCAAAGCATAATCTTGACATGAAGCTTATTAAGGCTGAGTATACATTTGACAATAATAAGGTGCTGTTCTATTTTACTGCTGATGGAAGAATTGATTTCAGAGAGCTTGTTAAGGATCTTGCTGCAGTATTCAAGACAAGAATTGAATTAAGACAGATTGGAGTAAGGGATGAGACTAAGATTCTTGGTGGAATTGGTTCCTGCGGAAGACCTTTATGTTGTGCCACATTTTTACCAGAATTCAATCCGGTATCTATTAAGATGGCTAAGGAGCAGAATCTGTCACTTAATCCAACTAAGATTTCAGGTGTGTGTGGACGACTTATGTGTTGTTTAAAGAATGAGCAGGATACATATGAGGAATTAAATAGTCATCTGCCTAATGTGGGAGATTCTGTTACTACACCAGATAAACTGGTTGGTGAGGTTTCAAGTGTCAATGTTTTAAGGCAGAGAGTTAAGGTATTAATAACTCATGATAATGACGAAAAGGAACTTAAGGAATATCCGGTTGAGGAACTTCGTTTTAAGAGAAAAAGAAGATTTGATAAGGTCAGAATTGATGATGATAAGGAACTTAAGGCACTTGAGGAATTAGAAAGAAAAGAAGGAAAAGCCCATATTAGTGATGATTAATGAACGAATTGATGATTTGATGAGAGATGGACTAAAGCTTATACAGAATACAGATATTTTCTGTTTTGGAATGGACGCAGTGCTGTTGTCTACTTATGCCATGGCAGGGAAGAAAGACAGGGTGCTGGACATGGGTACAGGTAATGGTATTATTCCGGTGCTTATGCAGTCTAAGAATCCAGGTAGCACATACAGTGCTCTTGAGATTCAGGAGGGAAGCGCACAGCTTGCCAGAAGAAATGTGGAGCTTAATCATCTTGAGGACAGAATCAGTGTTGTTAAGGGTGATATTAAGGAAGCTTCCACTATATTTGGGGAAGCTTCTTTTAATGTTGTGACGAGCAATCCGCCATATATGAATGAAAATCACGGTATTGTTAATCCGGACAGTGCCAAGGCAATTGCAAGGCATGAGCTTCTGTGTAGTCTTGATGATGTTATAAGGGAAGCAAGCCGTTGTCTTAAATCCAAAGGGAAAATGTATATGGTTCACAGACCGAACAGACTTGTTGATATATTTGACACTATGAGAAAGTATCATCTTGAGCCGAAGAGAATGAGGCTGGTGTATCCTTATGTGAATAAGGCTGCCAATATGGTGCTTATAGAAGCGGTTAAGGGTGGTAATTCCCAGCTTATAGTTGAAGAACCGCTTATTGTATACAAGACGGACGGTACTTACACTGATGCGCTTCTAAAAATGTATGAATAGATAGAGGTTTATTATGGATAATGAAAAAAATGTAAAGAAAGACGGACCGGGTATGCTGTATCTGTGTGCAACGCCTATTGGTAATCTTGAGGATATTACTTACAGGGTTTTGCGTGTGCTTTCAGAGGCAGACCTGATTGCAGCAGAGGATACAAGAAACAGTATTAAGCTGCTTAATCATTTTAAAATAAAGACACCTATGACAAGCTATCATGAATTTAATAAGTATGATAAGGCAAAGGTTCTTGTTGATAAAATCTTAGGTGGAATGGATGTGGCTGTAATTACCGATGCGGGAACTCCGGGAATATCGGATCCAGGTGAGGAGCTTGTAAAGCAATGCAGGGCAGCAGGTATCAGGGTTACTTCACTTCCGGGACCGGCAGCATGCATAACAGCGCTTACAATGTCAGGACGCGAGACAAGAAGATTCGCATTTGAAGCATTTTTACCAGCGGATAAGAATGAGAGAAAAGAAGTTCTTGCAGAGTTAGCATGTGAAACAAGGACTATGATTATATATGAAGCACCGCATAGACTTACTAAGACACTTGCAGAACTGCAAGATACGCTTGGGGGCGACAGGCAGATTACTATATGTAAGGAGCTTACCAAGAGATATGAGAATTCTATGGAATTCACGCTTGAATCGGCTTGTGAATATTATGAAAATAATGAGCCGAGAGGCGAATATGTGCTTGTGATTGCCGGAAAGAGCCGTGAGCAGTTAAAGGCCGAGGCAAGAAAGCAGTGGGAAAACATGAGTGTGGCAGAACATGTGCAGATGTATATGTCGCAGGGTATGGATAAGAAAGAAGCCATGAAAGCTGCGGCAAAGGACAGGGGTGTGTCAAAAAGGGATATATACCAGGAGCTTGAAGGGAAAGCGTAAGCAGCTACCGGATAGTGTGCTCTCTTATGATTGCGCGTACTGTCTTGAAAAGATAAGGCTTGATAGTATCTATGTCAGCAGGTTCTTTATAAAGAATTGCGCTGTAGCAAGTTGAACTTACAAGCTCAACAATAAGGAAGAGCATTATTTCAGGCTCTTCAAGTGAGATATCCTCAGCGTTAATCATTTCATAATATACATCTTTAAAGTTAATATCATCAGATGCAACCTTAGTTGTGAGAGCTTCCTTGAAGATTCCCCAGCTAAGGTTTTTTGATATAAATGTAAGAAGAGTCTGATTAGAATTCAGTTCATCTACAATATGATTAATTATAAATATTATTTTTTCTTCGAAACCTAACTGTTCGTTCTTTTCTTTAGAAAATTCCTCTAAATCAGCGACGGCATTCTTAAATAATTTACTTGATTCATGTGATATAAGACGGTTTCTTATATCATACTTATCCTTAAAATACAGATAAAATGTACCCTTAGCAATACCTGCTTTCTGAGAAATTTCCGCAATAGAAGTCTTCGTAACCCCCTGGGTAGTAAAGAGATTAAATGCAGTATTCAGCAGAGAAGTAAGTTTCTGTTGTTTGTTAGCTTCAAGCTTTCCCATATCAATCACTCACCTTTATTAGTGTTAATTATTAGTTGGTTATAGTGTGTATTATGAGTTGGTATGGTAATTGATTTCAGGTGCTTTGGAGCCACCGGCACTTAACAAGTTGCAGGAACTGCAACGAGTTTAGTGTCCGCTGTGAGCGACAAGCAGCGCAAGCGTGCCTGAAATTGATTACCATGCCAACTCATTCATAAATACATTATACACCAACCCAATTATAAAATAAATATTAAAAAATGACTTTTGGTCAATTTTCTATTGACTATGTGTTTTGAGGTGCTATAATGTCAACTGAAATTGAAAATGACTATCGGTCATATTTGTTAAAGACATGAATACTTATATGACTAAGGGTTGTTGGCATTTGCATCTTACAGAAAGGCGTGGTTATTTATATGAAAAAGTTTGGAAAAGTTGTTGTTAAGTTAAGAATTCCAATTCTGGTTCTTAGCTTCCTGCTGTTGATTCCATCAGTTCTTGGTTACTTTAATACCAGGGTTAATTACGATATCCTGTATTATCTGCCAAGTGATATCGACACTATGCAGGGACAGGACATTTTGCTTGATGATTTCGGAAAGGGCGCTTATGCAATGGTCGTCGTTGACGGAATGAATAAGTCAAATGTTTCTAAGTTGGTAAAGAAGGTTGAGGGGGTTGACCATGTAGCGTCAGTTATCTCTTATAGTGGAATAGTAGGAGATGATGTTCCTTCAGAAATTCTTCCTGATAAGTTCCGTTCTTATTTTGAAAATGAGGATTCAGGAGCTACATTGTTTGCAATATTCTTTGATGATACAACATCAAGTGACGATACAATGAAGGCTATTCAGGAAGTAAGAGATGTTACGGATAATCAGTGTTATATTGCCGGTATGTCTGCTGTAGTTACAGATACTAAGACAATGGCAGAAAAGGAGACTCCTTTTTATGTACTTGTAGCGGTTGTTCTTGTATGTATCGTACTTGCTATATTTATGGATTCATTCCTTGTACCAGTATTCTTTATGTTAAGTATAGGTATGGCAATTGTGTATAACCTTGGTTCTAATTATTTCTTAGGTGAGGTTTCATACATAACGAAAGCACTGGCAGCGGTACTTCAGCTTGGTGTAACTCTGGATTATTCTATATTCTTATGGCACAGTTACAAGGAAGCTAAGGAAGAAACTCCAGATGATCATCAAGAAGCTATGGCGGTTGCTATTGGGAATACACTTACATCAGTTGTTGGTTCTTCCATAACAACTGTTGCAGGATTCATCGCACTCTGCTTTATGAGCTTTACACTTGGTCTTGACCTTGGTGTTGTTATGGCAAAGGGTGTTGTATTGGGTGTTATTGGTTGTGTTACAATACTTCCTTCCCTTATTCTTACATTTGACAAGGCTCTTGAGAAGACAATGCATAGAGAGATTATGCCGAATTTTGATAAGCCGGCAAGATGGATAGTTAATCATTCATGGATATTCCTTATAATATTCGTTCTGCTTCTTGGCCCGGCAATCTACGGATATAACAATACTAAGGTTTACTATGATTTATCTGATACACTTCCAGAGAAGCTTAACTGTTCGCAGGCTAACAAGCTGCTTGCCGACAACTTTGACGGAACTAATTCTATATATATGATTCTTGCAGACAGTAATCTTTCAGCAGAGGATTCTAATGCAATGATGAATGAGGTAAATGATCTGGACGGAATTTCATTTGCATTAAGTATTGACTCAGCACTCGGTGGAGAAATCCCTACGGAAATGCTTCCTGATTCGCTTGTTTCAGAGCTTAAGGGTGATGAATACCAGATTATGATGGTATCAACTAATTACACAATTGCTTCTGATGAAATCAATGACCAGATTAATAAGGTTGATGCAATTGCAAAGAAGTATGATGCTAAATCTATGGTAATTGGAGAAGCTCCTTGTACTAAGGATCTTATCACTATTACTGATAAGGATTTTAAGACAGTTAGTGCAGTTTCAATTGTTGCGATATTCTTTATTATTTTCTTCGTATTAAAGTCAATATCTCTTCCGGTTATTCTGGTTGCTGCTATTGAATTTGCTATATTTGTTAATATGGGTATTCCATATTATACAGGAACAACGATACCATTTATATCTTCGGTAGTAATCGGAACTATTCAGCTTGGTGCGACAGTCGATTATGCAATTCTTATGACTACAAGATATAAGAGAGAAAGAGCCGCTGGTAACTCTAAGAAAGAGGCTATATCAATAGCACTTGGAACATCTATTCCATCTATTATTGTCAGCGCACTTGGTTTCTTCGCAGCAACATTTGGTGTAGGTATGATAGCCAGTGTTGATATGATTGCTTCACTTTGTACACTTATGGCACGAGGCGCAATCATCAGTATGTTTGTCGTTATATTTGTTCTTCCATCACTTTTCGTATTGCTTGATAAGGTGATTATTCATACAAGTTTAGGTTTTAAGCCTAAGAAGAACAGTCAGAATTAATAGGAGGAAGATTATTATGGTTAAAAAGAATTTATTCAGATATAGTTCAGTTTTAATGTGTGTAGTTCTTACAGCAGCAAGCCTTGTTGGCTGCGGTGCTAATACAGCTGCAACAACAGGAACAGATACAGCTTATGTAACAGAGATGGCAGCAGGCAGTACAGAGGCTACGATTACACAGGCAATAACTAATGAACTTGCAGTGTCTAACAAGAGCACACTTGCAACTAACACAAGACAGGAAACAGTTTATGTATTCAATGACGCTTCAGGTAATAAGAATCACATCACTGTCAACGAAAAGATTACAGACGCTAACGGCAATGAGACTCTTAATAAGACTGAGTCAAGTGAAAATGCGCCAGTAACAATGAAGGTTACTTACAAGCTTGATGGCAAGGAAATTAAGCCGGAGGACCTGGCCGGAAAGAGCGGAAAGGTTACAATACGTTTTGATTACACTAATAATCAGAAGAAAACTGTAACAATTAATGGTAAGAAGCAGACAGTTGCCGTACCATTTACAATGATTACAGGCATGATGCTTCCAACAGATGTATTCTCAAATGTTGAGGTTACTAATGGTAAGCTTACTAAGGTTGGAGACAATATTGTGGCAGTCGGTATGACAATGCCAGGACTTAAGGATACTATGAATCTTAAGTTTAATGATAAGTCACTTGACCTTGATATTCCTGAGTATTTTGAATTAACAGCAGATGTTAAGGATTTCTCACTTGATATGACAATGTCTGTTGCAACATCTAATCTTCTTTCAGATATGAATGCTGATGATATTACATTAGACGATTTAAAGAAGACAGTTGCTTCATTAGATGACGCAGCAACACAGCTTGCGGACGGAACTGTTTCATTACAGGATGGAACACAGCAGTTAAGTGATGCAATTCCAGCACTTACTGATGGTGTTGATCAGTTAAATACAGGTGCTTCTTCTCTTAAGGATGGTATATATGCATACGCAGATGGCGCTGCAAGTGCATATGAGGGTTCAGTTTCACTTAATGACAACATGAAGACATATGCTGACGGAATCGGAACTCTTTATAATACTCTTAAGGATAACAATCTTGACAGCAGTGTTGCTTCGGCAGCAGATGGTGCAAGCCAGCTGGCAGCAGGTGCTGCAACACTTGATGCAGGAATTGACAGTGCTTTATCTGGTGCTGGAGCGCTTGTTACTGGGGCAGATACATTATCAGGCGGTCTTACAAAACTTGAAGCTGGTTCTGACCAGCTTGCAGCAGGAACTAATAAGTTAAAGACTGATCTTGAAGCTGGAAAGACAAAGGCAACAGAAAGTTATAGCACAGCTTATGGAAGTTTCTATAAAGTAGCATTTGCAGTAACATGCATGAGTCAGGGAATTAATCCTAATTCAGCAACACCACAGCAGCAGGCAGCGATTGCAGCAGCTTTGGCACAGTCTGGTATATCACAGACACCTGATGTAACAAGTAAGACACAGTACGCTTTAGCAACAGGTTATATATTAAAGAACTACGCATCTGTCAAGCAGGTAGTTGCTGCTACTGTAAGTGCAGCAGCTGGCGGACAGCTTGATGAAGCGACAGTAAGTTCTAAGTCAGATGAGCAGATTGTTACAATGACAAGCGGACTTTCACAGGCTTATCAGGCATATAACAATTGCAATACAACATTATCATCTCTTGAAGATGCCGGATATTTTGATGGTATGACTTCACTTAATGAGGGAATTAAGTCAGCTAATTCTGGGGCAACACAGCTTAAAGCAGGAATTGACCAGTTAAGCACAGGTGCAGGACAGTTAAGTGCTGGTTCTAAGCAGCTTAAGGCAGGACTTGGAACATTAAGTACAGGTCTTAACACACTCAGCATATCAGTTGGTTCATTCTCAACTTACAAGGAAGGAACTCTCTGCTCAAGCTTATATGCATTAAATCTTAATGCAGGAAAACTTCAGAAGGAAGGAACAGCAGTCCTTCAGAGTGGACTTTCACAGCTTACAGCTAATAATGATACATTAAAGAGCGGAGCTTCACAGCTTGCAGATGGAACAGCTACATTAAAGGACAGCTCAGGAACACTTGCAGACGGAGTTACACAGTTAAATGAAGCGTGCAATCACATTAAAGGATGGAATGGCACAGTTTAACAGTGAAGCAATTGAGCCTATCACAAAGCTTGTAGACTCAGATGCACAGACAGCCGTTGATACAATCAAGGCAGTAGTTAAGGCGTCAGGAATACAATTCATTCTTAGGCAAGTCAGATGACAAAGCCGGAAGTGTAACATTTGTCTATAAGACAGCAGCATCACAGCCAATAAATAAGCTTTTTCTTTCAAACACTTTCATATAAAGATGGAACAGCCACCCTTGGGTTTCCCCGCGGGTGGCTGTTTCAATATGTTATATATGAATAAATGTGAATATTACAAGGTATAATCTATACTAATGGGGATTTTGCAGGAATATGATACTTAACAAATGGGGATTTGAGTAGAAATCGAGGTGACATGAATGGGGATTTGCGCGTAAATGGTGTTTACACGAACGGGGATTTGCGTTATAACACATATAAAAACGACTGCCTTTGAATATTTTGGACAGTCGTTTAGATTCATTTGGTTAATTATTATTCTTATGTTTCTTGATTATCTCTTCATATCTGCGCTGGGAAGCTTTCTCTTCCTCAGTCAGTTCTTCTGGTGCGTCTTCAATATCGTTAAGCTGTGCAAATACATCAGCTAAATCGTCTAAATTGAGTAAATTCTTGTTGTCTGGCATAAATACCCCTCCTTTATTAAGCTGATTGTTATTATGGAATCTGATGGAAGAAATCTTCCAGCCGTATAAATGTTTTCGTAAGAACCTCAGCTTCTTCTTCTGTTAAATCCTTTGTGATATGTCCAATCATATCCTTGTGAAAATTCTCATGATGTCTGTATGCGGCAATTCCTTTGTCTGTAAGAGAAGCGTAGACTATACGGCGGTCTTTCTCGCCACGCTTTCTTATGACATAGCCCTTTTCACAAGTCCGTTGATTCCAACTGTAAGAGTTCCCATTGTTACTCCAAGTGACTTGGAAATTGTGGACATAGTACGAAGTTCTTCAATCCGATTGCCTCTATAATATGCATATCTGTAACAGAAATATCCTTAAATTCTTCTGTGATAAGAGCCCTTTCTTCAATGTTCAAGATATCATTGAACAAGTCTACAAGCACAGAATTCAGAGACTCAAATATATCCATAAACACGTACCTTAACCTTACTTATTAATAAAATAATTATATCTTATTAAAAGTAATATGCAAGTTTGCAATTTGAACAAATGTGGTGTAATATGTCATTGGAATATGCAAAACTGGGTATTTGATGCCCTTAATCTATTATGACGTTGGAGGAAGACATGAAATTTATAGCAATTGGTGAATTGATGTTGAGATTATCACCACCTAACTATGAAAAACTTGTAACTACACATGATTTCAGAGTTAATTATGGCGGAGCAGAGGCAAATGTAGCGGTTTCCCTTGCAAACCTTGGTGTTGATTCAACATTTTTACAGTATTACCTAACTCAGACCTTGGAAAGTCAACTATTAATTATCTTAAGTCTAATGATGTGCATACCAAGCACATTATAAGATCAGAAGGAAGAATGGGACTTTATTATCTGGAAGAAGTGTTTCTGTCAGACCTTCACAGGTAATATATGATAGAGCTGATTCTGCATTTGCAGAATACGACTATAAGGATGTTGATTTCGAGGAGATTCTTAAGGATTATGACTGGCTCCATATTAGCGGTATCACTCCTGCTCTTTCTTACAACTGCCGTAAGATGATGGATATGGCAGTTAAGGCAGCTAAGAAGATGGGACTTACTGTCAGCTTCGACCCTAACTGGAGAAGTACGCTCTGGTCATTCGAGACTGCAAGAGATGTTCTTAGTAAGTACCTTCCTTATGTTGATGTGCTTATTGGAATCGAACCTATCCATGTATACAGAGAAGATGGAACTGATGTTAAAGACGGTCTTACAATGGACCCATCATTTAAGGACATGGACAGAGTATTTAAGGCAATAGACGAGCAGTATCATATGAAGGCTATTGCAAGAACTGTAAGATATGTACACTCAGGAAGCAACAACTCTTTAAAGGCTTTCTATTATACTAATGGAGAGACTTATGAGAGCAAGACAATTAATTTTGAGATAGTAGACCGAGTTGGTGGCGGCGATGCATTTTCATCAGGACTTATCTATGCCCTTATGGACAATATGACTCCTGAAGATACTGTTAACTTCGCTGTTGCTTCTTCAGTAATGAAGCATGCTATCAGAGGTGATACTAATATCACATGTGTTGACCACATTAAGAGACTTATGAAGAATTCGTCTTTCGATGTGCAGAGATAATTTAATATTAAGATTACCTGTTCCGTGTGTGGAACAGGTTTTTTGGAGGCTTAAGTTATGAGTATTAATATTTGTCCAATGGTTGCACTGGCAGCCGAGCTGACGAATGTGCCTTTATGGCTTTGTATACCATTTGCATGTCTGCTTTTGTGTATAGCCATAATTCCACTTGTAAAAGGAGAATGGTGGGAAAAGTACAGACCATTTGCTGTAATATTCTGGTCACTGCTTTTCATAATTCCGTTCGCAGTTAAGTATGGTGCTGGAACAGCAGCAGAGACTGTACTTGAATGTCTGGTAAATGATTATCTTACATTCATTGTACTGCTTTTGGTCTGTTCTGCGTAGCAGGTAACATAACAGTTGAGGGAAGTCTTGTTGGTTCACCAAGAGTAAATGTTATTCTTCTTGGAATAGGAACCTTTCTTTCAAGCTGGATTGGAACGACAGGTGCGTCAATGCTTCTTGTAAGACCTGTTATTAAGATGAATTCTTGGAGAAGAAATAAGGCTCACATTATGGTGTTCTTCATTTTCCTTATATCTAATATGGGAGGAAGTCTTACACCTATCGGTGACCCACCACTTCTTATGGGATTTTCAAGAGGTGTTCCTTTCTTCTGGAGTATAAGATTCTTTCCGATACTGCTCCTTAACATGATTATTCTTCTAACAGTGCTTTATTTTATTGACAAGAGAGCATACAGGAAGGATATAGCAGCAGTTATATGCCGGAGATTAAGGAAAATGAGCCACTTATAAGATTTGAGGGATTACATAATATTATATTCATCGTAATTATTGTTGTAGCAGTTATATTAAGCGGAGTACTTCCGGATGTATCATTTTTCCAGAATGCTGCCGGCGAGGTAATCTCAATTCCTATATTTGGAGAGGTTAAGCTTGCAATTACTTCACTTATTGAAGTGGTTATGATTCTTTTAGCCGCATTTTATCATTCAAGACAACTAATGCAGAGATAAGAAAGAAGAACCATTTCACATGGGGTGCCATTCAGGAAGTTGCTGTACTTTTATAGGTATATTTATTACTATGCAGCCAGCTCTTATGATTTTAAAGAGCGCGTGCGGAACTTGACTTACACATCCATCACAGATGTTCTGGGTAACGGGTGCACTTTCAAGTTTCCTTGATAATACACCAACTTACCTTGTATTCCTTACAACGGCTGGTTCAATGGGATTTGTGTCAGGACTTACAACAGCTCTTGGAGTTGTTCTGCAAAAATGCTTACAGCAATATCATGTGGCGCGGTATTTATGGGAGCAATAACTTATATCGGTAATGCACCTAATTTCATGGTTAAGTCAATATCAGATGAAAATGGTGTTAAGATGCCAAGCTTCTTTGGGTATATTGTGTGGTCATTGTGCTGCCTTGTACCAGTATTCCTTATTGACACACTGTTATTCTTTATATAATTAGGAGGTGCGCATTATGGCAGATAATGATAAAATAACTGAACTTGCGAACAGAATATACGCACTGGATGAGAAAGTATATAAAGCTACAGGTTCTAATCTGGGACGTGTATATCAGGGAAACAAGGAAAAATGTATTAATGATTTAAGAGATTTGCTTAAATCCAGTGCGGATTCTTCAGTTCTTAGAAGTGAGCTTGCACTTATAAGTAATATGGCAAGAACCACTAAAAGAATCCTCAGCTTCATAAAGAAATAATGCATGAATATGGTGAGATATTTGATGAAGCAATGGCTATGCAGAAGCGAGAGAGGGAAATGATATTATTGACCCGGAGCATGCAGAGCTTAATATGTCCAATCTTGCAAACAGATTTGGAAAGGACGACAATCTTATTATATGCATAGGCCGTTCATATGGCTGTGCCGGAACAGATATAGGTTTCAAGCTTGCTGATAAGTTAAGAATCAGCTATTATGATGTATCTATCATGAACGAGATATTACAGCGTAATGAAGAACATGAAGAAACTGACAGAGCTTTATTCCAGAATAAAACAGCAAGGACACCGGCTCAGTGGTGGAGAGATTTTAGGAAGTACCATGGTCTTTCAAGGTCGGATGTACAGTTCTTTAATACATCTAAGAAGCTGGTCGATTTAGCAAAGCAGAACCATATGTTATCATGGGAAGATATGCGGATAATATTCTTACTAAGAACCACATTCCTCATATAAGCATATTTATCACAGCTCCTAAGAAGCTGCGTATACAGAGAACTTACCATACAAGCAAAGAGAAGCTTACTTATAAGCGGCTGCGAAGTATGTTTCAAAAGAGGATAAGGCACATCTTAAAAGATACGCATTCTATACAGGCAAGAAGTGGGGCGAAGCAGATAATTACGACCTCACAATTAACAGTTCAACTTATGGAATTGACGGAAGCGTAGATCTGATTATGAGAATTGTGGCTAAGAATCAGCTTGACAACTAAACATTTATTATATAAAATCTAATCAAATGCATTGACGAAGACAGTAGGTTGGAGTGAAAAGCATGAGCGAGCCGGGATGGTGAGAGCCGGTGCGAGTACTATCCATCTGAACATCACTTCTGAGCATCTTCGCTGAAATCATCACGAGACTAAGCGGGGACGGTAATCCCATCGTCAGGTTAAAGCCAGGGACGCATATGATAGTATGTCGTAATCATTCAGATTTTAGGATAAGCAAGTTTACCCCTCTGTTGTATTACGACAGAGGGTTTAATAGTATAAACCAGAAAGGAAGCTGCAATGATTTATCAGAAAGTTTCTGCGGACATGAAGTTCGTAGACAGAGAAAAGAAGTTGAAAAGTTCTGGAAAGACAATGATATCTTCCAGAAGAGCATTGATAACAGAAAGGAAGCGTCCAACTTACACATTCTATGACGGACCTCCAACTGCTAATGGTAAGCCACATATTGGACATGTACTTACAAGAGTTATTAAGGATATGATTCCAAGATACAGAACAATGAAGGGTTATATGGTTCCGCGTAAGGCTGGATGGGATACACACGGACTTCCAGTTGAGCTTGAAGTTGAGAAGATGTTAGGTCTTGATGGCAAGGAACAGATTGAAGAGTATGGTATTGAGCCATTTATCAAGCATTGTAAGGAATCTGTATGGAAATACAAGGGTATGTGGGAGGATTTCTCATCTACTGTTGGTTTCTGGGCTGATATGGATAACCCATATGTAACATATGACAATAACTTTATCGAGTCTGAATGGTGGGCTTTAAAGCAGATCTGGGATAAGGGTCTTCTTTATAAGGGCTTCAAGATTGTTCCTTACTGTCCTCGTTGTGGTACACCTCTTTCTTCACATGAGGTTGCTCAGGGCTACAAGACTCTTAAAGAGCGTACAGCAGTTGTAAGATTCAAGATTGTTGGAGAGGATGCATATTTCCTTGCATGGACAACAACTCCTTGGACACTCTGCTCTAATATTGCTCTTTGTGTTAATCCAGATGAGACTTATGCGAGAGTTAAGGCAGCAGATGGATTCACATACATCATGGCAGAGGCACTTCTTGATAAGGTTCTTGGTGGAATCGAGAGAGAAGAAGCACACCGCTATGAGATTATTGAAGAATACAAGGGTAAAGACCTTGAATATAAGGAATATGAGCCACTTTACCAGTGTGCAAAGGATGCCGCTGACAAGCAGCACAAGAAAGCATTTTCGTATACTGCGATAATTATGTAACTATGGAAGATGGTACAGGTATCGTTCATATTGCACCAGCATTTGGTGAAGACGATGCCAGAGTTGGTAGAAAATATGACGCTCCATTTGTTCAGATGGTAGATGAGGCTGGTGTTATGAAGCCTGAGACTCCATTTGCGGAATGCGTGCTAAGCCAACTAAGAAAGAGATGGAAGCAGCGCTATCAACTGTGATGTTGAGGTTCTTAAGGAACTTGAGGGCAGAGGAATCCTCTTCTCAGCACCTAAGGTAGAGCATGAATATCCTCATTGCTGGAGATGTGATACACCACTTATCTACTATGCAAGAGAGTCATGGTTTATCAAGATGACAGACCCAGAAGTTAAGGCTAACTTAATTGCTAATAATAAGACAATCAACTGGATTCCAGAGACAATCGGTACAGGACGTTTCGGAGCATGGCTTGAAAATGTTCAGGACTGGGGAATTTCACGAAACAGATACTGGGGTACACCTCTTAATATCTGGCAGTGTGAGGACTGCGGTGAGATGATGTCTATCGGAAGTATCGAAGAACTTAAAGAAAAGTCAGACAATTGTCCAGATAATATTGAGCTTCACAGACCATATGTTGATGCAGTTACATGTAAGTGCCCTAAGTGTCAGGGAACAATGAAGAGAGTCCCAGAAGTTATTGACTGCTGGTTCGATTCAGGTTCAATGCCATTTGCACAGCACCACTATCCATTTGAGAATAAAGAATTATTCGAGCAGCAGTTCCCAGCTAAGTTCATATCTGAAGCTGTTGACCAGACAAGAGGATGGTTCTACTCATTACTTGCTATCTCAACACTGCTCTTTAACAAAGCTCCATATGAGAATGTTATCGTTCTCGGACATGTTCAGGATGCAGATGGACAGAAGATGAGTAAATCAAAGGGTAACGCTGTTGACCCATTTGACGCATTACAGAAGCATGGTGCTGACGCAATCCGTTGGTACTTCTACGAGAATTCAGCTCCTTGGGTTCCTAACAGATTCAAGGATGAGTGGGTTTCAGAAGGTCAGAGAAAGTTCATGGGAACATTCTGGAACACATATGCATTCTTTGTACTGTATGCTAATATTGATAATTTTGATGCTACTAAGTATCAGCTTGAATATGACAAGCTTTCAGTTATGGACAAATGGTTATTATCAAAGCTTAATTCTTTGGTTAAATTCGTTGATACTAACCTTGAGAACTACAAGATTACAGAGACTGCAAGAGCGCTTGAGGACTTCACTGACGAGCTTTCTAACTGGTATGTAAGAAGAAGCCGTGAAAGATTCTGGGCTAAGGGAATGGAGCAGGATAAGATTAATGCTTATATGACTCTTTACACAACACTTGTAACTCTTGCTAAGATTTCTGCACCAATGGTTCCATTCATGACAGAAAGCATTTATAGAAATCTTGTATGCAGCATTGATAAAAATGCGCCTATTTCAATACATTTATGCGACTTCCTAAGGTTAATGAGCAGTTCATTGACAAGAAGCTTGAGGAGACTATGGATGATGTATTAGACGCAGTTGTTATCGGACGTGCATGCCGTAATTCAACTAATATCAAGAACCGTCAGCCAATTGGCAAAATGTTTATTAAAGCAGACTGGAAGCTTGATGAGTTCTATACAGCTATTATCGCTGACGAGCTTAATGTTAAGGAAGTTGAATACACAGATGATGTAAGAGCATTTACATCTTACTCATTCAAGCCACAGATGAAGACTCTCGGACCAAAATACGGAAAGCTTCTTAATGCAATCAGAACAGCTCTTACAGAGGTTGACGGTAACGCAACTATGGATAAGCTTAACGAGTCAGGAAGCTTTGAGTTAAATGTTGAAGGTCAGGCTATCGAACTTTCTAAGGACGATGTTCTTATCGAGATGACTCAGAAGGAAGGATTTGTTGCAAGCAGCGACAAGGGAATCACAGTTGTTCTTGATACTAACCTTACTCCAGAGCTTATCGAGGAAGGTTTCGTAAGAGAGGTTATTTCTAAGGTTCAGACTATGCGTAAGGACGCTGGTTTCGAGGTTATGGATAAGATTAATCTCTATGTATCAGGCAATGAAAGAATCGCTGATATTGTTAATAAGAATGCCGCTCAGGTTAAGACTGTAGTTCTTGCACAGGATATTATCACTGGAAAGACTGCAGGATTCGAGAAAGTGGGATATTAATGGCGAAGGTTACACTTGCTGTTGAGAAGCTTGCTTAATGCGTAATTGAATAAAAGTTATATGAAGCTGTGTGCTGGTCTTTGGGGCTGGCGCACAGCTTTTGTGATATGGGAATAATTGACATATATTACTGTTTATGATATTATTTAATTAATAAAAGGTCGGAATTGTTGTAATATAGAGATATAAATGAATGGTTAATGAAGATAAGAAAGGAGATTTTATTATGAATATTTTAAAGAAAGTGATATAGATAATAGGAGTTATGTCTGTGGTTTTGTGACATATATATTATTCCAAAGACCCGATATAGCGTTTGCAGCAGAACAGGATGTTTCAGGTACGCAAGAAATATGGTTTGATAGCAGTCATTCAATTACCGTTGATTATGTGGTTCGTGTTACATATGGATTAGATGAAGCGTTATTCAGGGTGGATTATTGCAATGGATCCAGTGGATGAGTATGGTATTGGAAGCAATACTGTGAATATAGAAAATTTGAATATGCGTGATGCTGCATATGGTTCATCGGGACATTTGAAATATTATATTTATGCACATGAGAGAAGTAATGGTTATACTGGTTATATTTATTTTAAGGTAACATGTGATGAAAGGGTGCTTTTTATGACAACATTCACTCAGATTGGCGCAGTGGGAACAACTGATAATTTGGAGGTCGCACCACACTGGTTAGGCGTGTTAATACTAACTGTATTTGCAGTAGTTGTGATTGCTATATTTATATTTATGGCAAAAGATTTTATCATGCGGTGTTGTCTAAAAGAATCACAACGACAGCAACTCTTGCATCTAAATTTCAGGAGGAATATGTTAATAAGCGGATGTATGCTGGAACTGGAGCTATCCAGGAAGGACTTGCAGAGAAAGGAATTGCTTATTATTTTACCATGAATCTTGATACTGGAAAAATAGTTACTTTTCCAGTATCTAAGGATATGTATGATGTCTATGCGGAAGGAAGAAGCGGAATACTTACATATAAGTATAAAACATTGATGTCCTTTGAGGCAGAAACAGAAGGAACCAAGGTCAGAAAAGATATAAGCGATGTAGAGGGATATTTTGTATCGATGCAAGATAAGTTATAAAATTGCGAACTATAAACATGTGCTGCTTGAGAATCCTAAATGAGTTTTCTTAAGCAGCATTATTTATTAAGATAAAGGGGGAGATTCTATTGAAGAAGGCAGTATTAGCAGTATTGATTGCAGGAATGGCTGTATTAACAGCATGTAGTAATAATAATACGGTTAAGAAAGATGACAATGTTTATAAATATTCTGATTATGAATATAAAGATGAGGCTCAATTTTATATGAAGAAAAATGCTGCGGCTGCGGAAAAAGGATATTATTATCTTTCAAATTCTCCAGTTAGCGGTGAGAATTATAAATTTATGTATTACTATGATATGATTAATAACAATAGCGTAGCGTTATGTTCAAAAGTAGATTGTGCGCATGATGATGCAGAGTGCGAGGCATATTTGTCAGATTATGAACGCTTAGGAAGCGCAGTATGGTATTATGATGGAAGAATATACATGATAGAAAAGACAAAGGAGAAGGATATCCTTGTGTCTTATGATAAAACATTAAGAGATAAGAAAACGGAAAAGACATTATCAATAGATGGAATGTCCATATCATCAGCATGGGGTGAAATTAAATATGCGGATGTTGTCAATGGATATATGTATTATCTTCTATATAGTGACTCAGGGATGCTTATGTGTAAGGCGAATCTTGATAATTCATCTGAACCAGAAATAGTAAAGAAATATAATGCACCGTTTAGTGGTGGAACTGATTTCATAGTTACTGACTTGGCATCACTTAATGCAATAGATAATAAAATTTACATTAATCGCAGAATGAGCATATCATTAGAGGCAGAAGAATATATTGTGGAATGTCTTGATACAGATACGGGAAATATTGATTGCTTTATTGATATAACTAGTGATGACGAATTATCTGAGAAAGCAGAATCTAAATATTGGGTTACATCAGAATTATTTTATGACAAAGATGACAACATGTATTTTGGGAGTAGATTCAAGTGCATGGTGTCTTTATAGAATGAATCTTAAAACACAGGAAATAAGTGAAGTATTTAAACTGGATAATAAATCAAACAGAAATTATACAAAACTTGCAGGATATGATGGACAGTATTTTTATGTATTTGATAAACCAGACCTTTCTAAAGGGAAAAGAATATTACAACTGATGATAAAAATATTGTTTATATAGTGGATACAAATGGCGAGATAAAAGATACTTTAGAATTTAATAAGGATCGTACTAAGATGATTGCTGATGTAGATATATTGGGAGGAGACAGAAGATATTTGTTAGTGACAACAACAGACACAGATATTCAACAGTTCAAAGCATCATCTGGCTTAATGGACAAATATGAGAAGATGGTAAAAGAACTTGGAAATAAACCTAAAATAATTAAAGTATGTTTAAGTGCAGTGTTGGACAAAGCTGACATTGGAACAGGAAACAAGGAGTGGATACAGATTACTCCGGAATAGGAGCAAAATGGAATTATTGAGAGTTTTACGGAAAAGTGTTGTATTTATTGCTATTTTTCTTGGAATAATAATCTGGTTGAGCATTTTAAGATTAATAACACGAATGATAAAAAGTATATGCTTATTATAATCAGTTGATGTATGAATATGCTAATCAAACAGAAATGATTGGATCATTAACATACAGCGTATGCACATGATAAAGGAGATGACTACGAAGCTGACAGGGAATATATTGAAGAAGCAATAAAACTTTTACAGGAAAAATATAAATATGTCAATGCTTCTGATATGTCAAGGGCAGAGAATAATTACAAGAAAATTATTAGCAGTACATTATTTGCAGAGGAGCAAAGCTACTATGTACTTAATGCGCAAAAGTATATGGCAGATTTGGAAAGCAGGGGAAATCAATTTCTATCACTAATACTACTGCTATAGAAAAACTGGTATCAGACAAGCAACTTCCGGTTATTTTTCTGATGATGATGATATTTGTGCTTATAACTTTTATGGAAGAGTTTGAAAATAATATGTTTCTTCAGATTAGAGGCAGTAAAATTCCAGAAAAGTATTACCAGTAAAAGATGTTTTATTATATTGCTTATATCAATAGTGCTTTCATTTGTTTTAATGGTGTCATTCTGGCAATATATAAGAATATTTATGGCTGCAACATGGGAAGTCCGATACAGAATTCTTATATGTTTAATATGTTCCCGTTAAAGACAAATGTAGCTGCATTTTTATTATATATTGTATAACATTTGCGATAGCTATGAGTGTGTTGTCATGGCTGGTATATTTTGTTTTCCTTATTACCGGTAATTACAAATTATCAATAGCAGGAACTGGGTTGTTTTAGTTTTGAATATATAATTAATATTAATATATCATCTAAGAGTGCATTTTCATTTTAAAATACATAAATTTTTCAAATGTATTGTTTCCGGGCAGTCATATTACATATATGAAAACTGGGGAACGGATAATTTTATTACTGATATTCAGAGTACGGCTTGGATTCTGACAATATTACTGGCAATAACAGGATTGATAGGAGTATATATTACATATTCTCATAAATATGCACAGGGCAGGAAGAGTGCCATAACAAAATAATAGAAAAGTGCTCTCAGTTTATACAGATGTTATTGGGAAAAGTTCCTTTATTTGTATCTGAATTATATAAGACTTTTATATTACAAAGGGAATAATATTGCTTGCTGCTGCTGTTTATTTATTGATATCATGCAGAATGTACAGAGGTGTTGATTACAGTAATACGGATTTTCAATGAATAATTTTTATTCTATGTTTAGTGGAAATACCGGAGATAAAGAGTGTGAAGCATATATTGAGGAATGTCGTAATGCTGTCGAAGAGTTAGGAAAAAAATCAGAGACAGATGCTAATTATAAATATAAATTCCGTGAAGCAAGTCAGACTCTTGAAAATATGGAGAATTGTCTGAAGTATGTAAGAAAAGTTAATGAGGAAAAGGGATAGAAGCTAGAATTGTAAATCCCGCTGCTTATGAGGATATATTTGGCTCAAGGAAATATCAGAACACGGAAAGTCAGAATCTTGTATGCGTAATATTTCTTATTCTCATAATATCAGGTGAATATGTATATGAAAAAGATGCCATATGATAGCTTTTCTTAACACTTCAAAAGAGAGAAGCAGTGTAAAGGCTGTTAAATTATTAAAAATACTTATTATATCATTTCTTATATGGGGACTTTCTGCATTTATTGATATTTTTAATATATGTCAGTTGTACAGATTAGAACAATTGTCAGCACCAATTCAGAGCCTTCAGATTTTTATGACCTTCCTTTTAATATCAGCATAGCCGGGTATATGGTAATTGGTCAGGCATTCAGACTGGTTTTATTATTAATAATGTCAATTGGAATATATGGAATTACAAGGGCTTTAGATTATAAAGGCTGTCTTGTAATTACATTTATGGTGTTTGTTATGCCATATATGTTATTTAAATTAGGTATTAATTCTATGAGATATTTTTCTGTTGAGATTCTGATGGATTTTGGAAGAATTATAGGAAAATATTGAAAATATGGCTTGAGAACAATTGAATAATAAAGTTTGCATTTGTAAATATTATTATGTATAATTAAAACATCTATTGTGGGGCGGATTATAGTTTTTACAGGGCATATCGGCGTATTGGGGAGCCGTCCATATTCAGAAGCGGAGTTTTAAATACATGGCGACAAGTTTAACACAGAATTTCAGTAAGGAAGAATTCAAGAAGAATGTAATCAGTAACTGTAAGTCTCTTTACAGAAAGAATATTGAAGAGGCTAATGATCAGGAAGTTTTCCAGGCAGTTTCTTATGCTGTTAAGGATATTATTATTGATAAATGGATTGCCACCCATAAGCAGTATGAGAAGGACGATCCTAAGATGGTTTATTATATGTCTATGGAGTTCCTTATGGGACGTGCACTTGGTAACAACATGATTAATCTCTGTGCTTATGATGAGATTAAGGAAGCACTTGACGAGCTTGGTCTTGATATTAATGTTATTGAGGATCAGGAGCCGGACGCAGCTTTAGGTAATGGTGGTCTTGGCCGTCTTGCTGCATGTTTCATGGATTCTTTAGCAACTCTTGAATATCCTGCATATGGATGTGGTATCCGTTATAAATATGGTATGTTCAAGCAGGAGATTAAGGACGGATATCAGGTAGAAGTTCCTGATAACTGGTTAAAGGATGGCAACCCATTTGAAATTAAGAGATCTGAATACAGATATGAAGTTAAATTCGGTGGATATGTTCGTTCTTACAGAGATGAGAAGACTGGAAGGGATATGTTCGTTCAGGAAGATTACCGTTCTGTAATCGCTGTTCCATATGATATTCCGGTTCTTGGATATGGCAATAATACTGTTAACTCTCTTAGAATCTGGGACGCAGAGCCTGTTAATACATTTAACCTTAACTCTTTCGATAAGGGTGATTACCAGAAGGCTATTGAGGAGGAGAACCTTGCAAAGAATATCGTTGAGGTACTTTATCCTAATGATAACCATTATGCCGGTAAGGAATTAAGACTTAAGCAGCAGTATTTCTTCGTATCAGCAAGTGTACAGAGAGCTGTTGACAGATATAAGTCAATGAATAATGGGGATGTTAAGAACATTTATAAGAAGGTTACTTTCCAGCTTAATGATACACATCCAACTGTTGCAGTTGCAGAGCTTATGCGTATCCTTATGGATGAGAACGGACTTGAATGGGATGAGGCATGGGATATCACAACTAAGACTGTTGCTTATACTAACCATACAATTATGGCTGAGGCACTTGAGAAGTGGCCTATTGAGTTGTTCTCAAGACTTCTTCCAAGAATTTACCAGATTGTAGAAGAGATTAACCGTCGTTTCGTAGAAGAGATTAAGGCTAAATATCCTGGAAATCAGGAGAAGGTTCGTAAGATGGCTATTATCTATGACGGACAGGTTAAGATGGCTAATCTTGCAATTGTTGCCGGATATTCTGTTAATGGTGTTGCAAAGCTCCACACAGAAATCTTAAAGAAGCGAGGAGTTAAGAGATTTCTATGAAATGATGCCAGAGAAGTTTAATAATAAGACTAACGGTATTACTCAGAGAAGATTCTTAAAGCATGCTAACCCACTTCTTTCTGACTGGATTACAGATAAGATTGGTGATGGATGGGTTACAGATTTAAGCCAGCTTGAAAAGCTTATGCTCTATGTTGATGATCCTAAGGCTCATCAGGATTTCATGCAGATTAAGTATAAGAACAAGGTTCGTCTTGCCAAGTATATCAAGGAAAATAACGGAATTGATGTTGATCCTAATTCTATCTTTGATGTACAGGTTAAGAGACTTCATGAATATAAGAGACAGTTACTTAATATCTTACATGTTATGTATTTGTACAATCAGATTAAGAGAAATCCTGATTATGATATGGTTCCAAGGACATTTATCTTTGGTGCCAAGGCAGCAGCAGGATACAAGATTGCTAAGCAGACAATCAAGCTTATCAATAATGTAGCTAACGTTATTAATAACGATGCTTCTATCAAGGGCAAGATTAAGGTTGTATTCATTGAGAACTACAGAGTATCTAATGGTGAGATTATATTTGCGGCAGCAGATGTAAGTGAGCAGATATCTACAGCTTCTAAGGAGGCTTCAGGTACAGGTAACATGAAGTTCATGCTTAATGGTGCAATTACTCTTGGTACTATGGATGGAGCAAATGTTGAGATTGTTAATGAAGTTGGTGCTGAAAATGCACAGATATTTGGTCTCAGCTCTGATGAAGTTATACGTTTCGAGAATGAGGGCGGATATGATCCTATGGAAATCTTTAACAATGATCAGGAAATAAGAGATGTTCTTATGGAACTTATCAATGGAAAATATTCTCCAGAGGATACAGAGATGTTCAGAGATATCTACAATTCTCTTCTTAACAATGATGGAGGCAGAAGAGCAGATACTTACTTTATTCTTAAGGACTTCCGTTCATATGCAGAGGCTCAGAGAAAGATTGATGAAAGATACAGAGATACTAACGGCTGGGCTAAGACTGTTATGACTAATACAGCCAAGGCGTAAGTTCTCATCAGACAGAACTATTGAAGAGTATGCTACAGAAATCTGGAAGCTTACTAAGACTCCTGTTGAGATGTAATATCGGATTTGTCAGAAGATTATTGAATATTTCCCCGCACTTTGTGTGCGGGATTTTTTTAAAAACAGTATAAACTTTACGAATCTGGAAAACATATTAACATCAAAGCTTTGCGAAATGATAGGAGGATGTTAGTATGGCGAATGTAAGAACGCGAGGAACCGACAAGGTTAAAGTTGTGTCAGCGGTTATTACGCTGGCGGTTATTGTTGCGCTTGTGTTTGGGATATTTTCAGTAGCACAGAATGTTAAGAAATCTAAGAACAACAATCTTGTCAATCTGAATGAAACAGAAGGAAATGTGGCTATCAAGACAGATGATGACCCTGATATTCCAGTGGAAGAACCAACTGTTGGTGATGATGATATTATTAATGCCAACGCAAGAGCAAGCATGTCTGATGATGGTGATGGAACTGAGGATGAGGTTACGGAGCAGACAAAGGAGTCGCAGACTGAGGAACAGACTGTCAAGCCTATGACAGAAGCTGAGGTTATGGCAAATGCTATAAGTAAGTATACATTTGACCAGGGAGAGCTTATATACTGGCCTGTCAGCGGAACTGTTACGCTTGGATATAATATGGATTCTACTGTGTATTTTAAGACTCTTGGCATGTACAAATGCAGTCCTGGTATGGTAGTTGCTTCAGATGTCGGAACTAAGGTATGTGCAGCGGCATCAGGTGTAGTTGTTGATGTTGCTGAAAACACTGAAACAGGACTTACTGTAAGGCTTGCAGTAGGTAATGGGTATGAGATGACAACAGGTATGCTTTCAGATGTGAATGTTAAGATTGGAGATACAGTTACAGCCGGTCAGCTTCTTGGTACCGTGGCCGAGCCAACAGCATACTATAAAGAAGAGGGCCCAGGAATATATTTTGCAATGACAAAGGACGGTATTCCTGTTAACCCGATGGATTTCCTCGGTGAATAAATGTTGACAATACGCGTAAAACCGGCACCTGTTAATGATTTTACAAGCAATGTGTGCGGAGAAACAGCCGGCAGTCTCCATTATATAAGTGGGATAACGCCTGAAAGGGCAAAGCGGTGCTTAATATAGATAAAGGCGGCGGGAATCCGCCGCTTACATATTTTATGGGTGTGTGGTGATTACATAATCGCAACAAAGTTGTACATCAGTATGAAGTGGCAGAGGCTTCCAGCCATAACAAATACATGAAAGATTTCATGTGTTCCGAAGTTAGGTGCTTTGCGTTAAATGCAGGCATTTTAATTGCATATATTACGCCGCCAATAGTGTAGAAGATTCCGCCGGCGAGAAGCCAGAAGAAAGCGGCTCCGGCAAGTGCTGAATATATCTGAGGAAGAGCCATAACACATGTCCAGCCCATTACAATGTAGAGAACTGAAGATATCCACTTAGGACAAGTTACCCAGAGAAGCTTGAATGTGATAGCAAGAATGGCGATTCCCACACGATGCCAAACATAACATAGCCATATATATTATGAAGTACAATTAGGCAGACTGGAGTGTATGAGCCGCGATAAGAACAGGAATCATGCAGTGATCAAGCCTTTCAGCACAATATTGACATTACTTGATATATCAAATGTGTGATAAGTTGTGCTTGCTGCATACAGAAGAATCATACTTACCATAAATACAGTCATTGAAACAATAGATACGGTTGTTCCATAAGAGGCTGCTTTAAGAATAAGTGGGAATAATCCCAATTGCACAGAGCATGCCGATAAAATGTGTTATCGAACTGCCAGGGTCTTTAATAATCATCTGGGCCTTTATCTTAGTGTGTATATTATCATTCTGTAAATGAAGTGCTGGTGCAAAAGTTGTCATAATAAATCCCTCCTCTTATAATGACATGTAGTATTAAAACTACATCTTGTTGACATGATAATATAACAAATGGTTTGATAATGCAAGCGTTTTATATAAAATTAATAATTATTGACATACCATGTAAGTAGGAATTAAAATTTAGATACAAAAAGCAAAGAAAGGACAAACTATGTTAAATCAGTTTTCAAGAACAGAGCTTCTGTTTGGAAAAGAAGCTATGGATATATTAGAAAATTCCCGTGTCGCAGTATTTGGTGTAGGCGGCGTTGGTGGATATACAGTGGAGGCACTTGTAAGAAGCGGTGTAGGTGCGATTGATGTGATAGATGATGATAAGGTGTGTCTTACCAATCTTAACAGGCAGATTATTGCAACAAGAAAAACAATAGGACAGTATAAGACAGATGTGTGCAAAGAGAGAATTCATGATATTAATCCGAATTGTGAGGTTACTGTACACAAATGTTTTTCCTTCCGGAGACTAAAGATCAGTTTGATTTTTCAAAATATGACTATGTAGTTGATGCGGTTGATACTGTAACAGCCAAGATAGCACTTGTAATGGCGTGTCAGGAAGCAGGAACCCCGATTATAAGCAGTATGGGTGCTGGTAATAAACTTAATCCGGCGGAATTTGAGGTTGCTGATATATATAAGACATCGGTATGCCCGCTTGCCAAAGTTATGAGAAGAGAATTAAAGAAGAGGAATGTTAAGCACCTTAAGGTCGTATACTCTAAGGAAAAGCCCGTTCGTCCTATTGAGGATATGGGAATCAGCTGTCGTACTAATTGCATATGTCCTCCGGGAGCAGCCCACAAATGTACAGAAAGACGCGATATTCCGGGTTCAACTGCATTTGTACCATCTGTTGTAGGACTTATAATTGCCAGTGAAGTTATTAAAGATATTACACATGATGCAATGGTTAAAACCCGTCATGAAAATGGTGTTGACATTGAAGGCTGATAGTGGTATTTTATATTCAACAACACATTTACACATCAAGTTAGTAGGTTAATGGGAACGCAAAGCATATTTGCAAATGCATTCAATAAGGAAATCCTCTCCTCGTCAAAGGACTCGGATTTTGCTTCGCAAAACAAGGAGGATTAGTATGAGTAAAGTAATTAATAGTGCATTGGAACTTATTGGAAACACACCTCTTCTTAACGCAAGCCGTTACGCTAAGAATGAATTGGAAGGAGTTACACTTCTTACAAAGCTTGAGTATCTTAACCCGGCTGGTTCAGTTAAGGACAGAGTTGCCCTTGCTATGATTGAGGACGCTGAGAAGAAGGGTGAGCTTAAGCCAGGAGCAATGATTATAGAACCAACATCAGGTAATACAGGTATTGGTCTTGCTGCAGTTGCAGTTGCTAAGGGATACAGAGCAGTTCTTACTCTTCCTGATACAATGTCAGTTGAGAAGAAATCTTCTTAAGGCTTATGGTGCAGAGATTGTTCTTACAGAAGGCGCTAAGGGTATGAAGGGTGCTATCGCTAAGGCTGAGGAATTAAAGGAGCAGAATCCTGGTTCAGTAATCTTAGGCCAGTTCGTAAATCCAGCTAACCCAGCAGTTCATAAGGCTACAACAGGTCCTGAAATCTGGGAGCAGACAGAAGAAAGGTTGATATATTTGTTAGGTGTGGGTACAGGCGGAACTGTTACAGGTGTTGGTGAATACCTTAAGTCACAGAACCCGGATGTAAAGATTGTTGCTGTAGAGCCAGCTACAAGCCCGGTTCTTTCAAAGGAGAGGCAGGACCACATAAGATTCAGGGTATTGGTGCAGATTTGTTCCAGATACACATACTAAATATATGATGAAGTTATCGCAATCGATGAATGAAGATGCATTCGTAGCTTTGAAGAGCGAGGTATACTTGTTGGTATCTCTTCAGGTGCAGCACTTAAGGCAGCACAGATACTTGCAGCCCGCCCAGAGAATGCAGGAAAGACAATTGTTGCACTTCTTCCAGATTCAGGTGACAGATATCTTTCAACAGCACTTTTAATGAACAGTAATATATTAGAAAGGCAGGGACTTGAAAATTTCAAGTCCCTGCCTTTTCGTTAGATATTAAGTAAATCACTATATACCTTTAAAGCACCATCTGTATCATGAGCAAGTACCTTCTTGGCAAGTACTTTACCAAGCTGGACACCTTCCTGGTCAAAGCTGTTGATGTTCCATACGAAGCCCTGGAACATAATCTTGTTTTCGAAGTGAGCAAGTAAAGCACCAAGTGTCTTAGGAGTAAGTTTGTCTCCGATAATAATGCTTGAAGGTCTTCCGCCCTTGAAGTTCTTGTTAAGGTTCTCATCTGACTTTCCGCATGCAAATGCGACAATCTGAGCAGCAACATTTGCACAAAGCTTCTGCTGGCTTGTGCTGTCCTGAATTGTAACATCTGTTTCTAACTGGTTGTTCTTAAATCCGATGAACTGTAATGGCACAATGTCAGTTCCCTGATGAAGAAGCTGGTAGAATGAATGCTGACCGTTAGTTCCCGGTTCACCAAAGATAACTGGTCCTGTAGGATAAGTAACTGGCTCACCAAATCTGTTTACTGACTTACCGTTAGATTCCATATCAAGCTGCTGAAGATGAGCAGGAAAACGGCTTAAAGCCTGTGAATATGGAAGAACGGCTGTACAAGGATAACCTAATACATTTCTTTCGTATACACCGATAAGGGCATCTAACATCTCAGGGTTCTTGCGCATATCAGGATTAGCTGATAACTTGTCCTCCTCTGCAGCACCATCAAGGAATTCTGCAAATACTTCAGGTCCGAAAGCAAGTGATAATACTGCACCGCCAACTGATGAAGTAGAAGAGAAACGACCTCCGATATAATCATCCATGAAAAATGCGTCTAAATAATCATCACTCTTGGCAAGTGGTGAAGTCTCGCTTGTTACAGCAATCATGTGCTTAGAAGGATCAAGTCCTGCCTTCTTTAATGCATCCTTAACAAATGATTCATTAGTAAGAGTCTCAAGAGTTGTTCCTGACTTAGAAACAAGTACGAATATAGAATGTGCAACATCAGTAGAAGCAAGCACTGCGGCAGCATCATCTGGATCAACATTGCTTATGAACTTAGCTTCCATCTTAAATGCATTGTTCTTCTTAGCCCAGTTCTCAAGTGCTATGTACATTGCACGAGGACCGAGGTCGCTTCCGCCAATACCAATCTGAACAACAGTAGTGAACTTCTCACCGGCTGCATTAGTAATCTCACCGTTATGTACCTTGTTAGCAAATTCTGCAATTCTTTCCTGCTGTGTCTTGTAAAATGTTCTCTTATCAACGCCATCAGCTTCAACTGCGTCACCTAACTGTCCTCTTGTCATATGATGGAGAACAAGTCTCTTCTCACCAGTGTTAACAACTTCTCCGTTATATAAAGCCTTAAACTTGTCTGCAAGCTGAGCCTCATCAGCGAGCTTTTCAAGTGCAGCAAGCACATTTTCATTAACCTGCTTAGATGCGTAGTTATATGAAAGTCCGGCAGCCATAGGTACGCTGTAATTCTTAACGCGTTCTGCACCATTATCACCAGACATAACCTCTGTAAGACAGGCTGGCTTAACATCTGCTAACTCCTTGTAAGATGAAAGTGTGTCTAAATTGTTCCATGAAACCATAATCCATATCTCCTTCTCTACAAATATTTAATTACACAATAAATTATAACAAAATTATACTATTTAAGGTTGTCGAATTCAAGGAAAAGGAGAAATTAAAAAGAGGAATAAGTCCAAAAACTTATTCCTCTAAAAATCCTTATATTATCCGATTCTATTGGTTTTACAATTAACCAAAGTATCTCTTAAGAAGTCCCTCGAATGCCTTACCATGTCTAGCCTCATCTCTAGCCATCTCATGAACTGTATCATGGATTGCGTCAAGGTTAGCAGCCTTAGCTCTCTTAGCAAGGTCAGTCTTACCTGCTGTTGCGCCGTTCTCAGCTTCAACTCTCATCTCAAGATTCTTCTTAGTGCTGTCTGTTACAACTTCGCCGAGGAGTTCAGCGAACTTGGAAGCATGCTCAGCTTCTTCCCAGGCAGCCTTCTCATAGTAAAGACCGATTTCTGGATAACCCTCTCTGTGAGCAACTCTTGCCATAGCAAGGTACATACCAACCTCTGAACATTCACCTTCAAAGTTAGCTCTTAAATCAGCAACGATATCCTCGCTTACGCCCTTAGCTACGCCAACAACGTGCTCAGCAGCCCATTCTCTTTCTCCTGTCTGTGCAGCGAACTTGCTTGCTGGTGCCTTACATACTGGACAGACGAAATCTGCTGGAAGAGATTCTCCTTCATAAACATAACCACAAACTGTACATACATACTTCATAATAATAATCTCCTTTCGTTTATAAACATAACAGGCATGAGCCTGAACTCTACTTATCGGAACTTCTGAAAATGTTTCATCAGTTCGTAACTAGAATATAACAGAAATAAATCAGCTTGTCAATAAAAATAGGAATGATTACTGTTTTTTATTTTGCTGACTTGTAAAAACGTTAATTTTCCGAAGCACATTTTTCACACAATCCATAGAAGCAGACTGAACCAGCCTCGATTTTGCCCGGAAAATGTGATGAAACATTAGCTCCGAGGTTTTCAAGGATTTCATTGTCTGATGGATTGGTAATATCAATTAAACATTTGCATCTTCTGCACTGAAAATGCAGATGCGGCTTCGTATTGGCATCGTAATGAACGAAACCGTCCTCACATGGAACAGTAACGGCTTCGCCATGCTCCACAAGAAAGGAAAGGTTTCTATAAACTGTTCCAAGACTTATGCTTGGAAAATCATTTTTGACAAATGTGTATACAACATCGGCAGTTGGGTGGTCTTTGCGTGACATAAGAAATGTTTTGATAGCGTCACGCTGACGGCTATGTTTAACAGCGCCCATAAAATCACCTCCGGATTATTATTTACTATTATCTTTAATTAAATTCATAATTTTGTCAATAGAATCCTGCTGCTCACTTTTTTCCATATTAATGATGTACTGGTGTCTGTCAGCATAAAGCTTGCGGACTGCGGCAAGTAAGGTATCCTTATTCATATCTTCCTCCGTAAGAACCATGGAATAACCATGTTCCTTGAAAGAATTGGCATTAAGAATCTGGTCGCCGCGGCTTGCATTAGCAGAAAGCGGAATCAGAAGATTAGGCTTCTTGAGAGCAAGCAGTTCACATATCGCATTAGCACCTGCACGCGAGATAACGATAGAACTGATTGCGAAAAGGTCGCGCATCTGCTCGCTTATGTACTCGAACTGGACATAGCCGGGAGTTCCATTGAGTGATTCGTCCATCTTGCCTTTTCCACACAGGTGAACAACCTGAAAATCCTTAAGAAGCTCAGGTAAAATGCTTCTTACAGCCTCATTTACATGGACAGCACCAGTACTTCCGCCGACAACAAGAATAATAGGTTTGTCAGTTGTGAAGTTGCAAAGGTCAAGTCCGGCAGCTTTGTTGCCAAGCAAAAGCTCCTGTCTGATAGGAGAACCTGTAAGAACTGCTTTTCCTTCAGGAAGATACTTGAGAGTTTCTGGGAAATTGCAGCATATTTTAGTTGCTTTTCTCATAGCAATCTTGTTGGCAAGTCCTGGTGTCATATCGGATTCGTGGATAATCACTGGAATATGACGGCTTCCAGCGGCAAGAACAACAGGTACAGACACGAAGCCTCCCTTAGAAAATACGATATCAGGTTTGATTTTTTTCATAAGTCTCTTAGCCTGAAAAAGTCCATGAAGCACACGGAATGGATCAGACAGATTCTTAAGACTTCTGTATCTTCTTAATTTGCCGGATGAAATACCATAATAAGGAATTCCAAGATCTTCAATAAGAGTTTTTTCAATACCGGTATAAGAGCCGATATAGAAAACCTCGTAGCCGGCTTCCTTAAGGCTTGGAAGCAGGGCAATATTAGGTGTTACATGTCCGGCAGTACCACCACCGGTAAGTACTATTTTTTTCATAGGTCATTCTCCTGAAAATATAATAAAATGTCCGATTTGTTCAAATGTATCATTACATTTTATGAGCAAATCTTTCCTTAAAGCTGCAATGCATGCAGAGCGGTTCGACCGCAGTCTTTTTCTTGAATCCTTCCATAAATGCAACGCTTCGTGGGCTTGAAAGGATTTCCTCAAGTGTTGAATCAAGAATATTGCCAAGAGCCATCACTCCATTACCGTCAAGACAGCACGGAACGACAGTGCCGTCACACAGAATAGCCATATGCTGGCGGAGTCCCTGACAGAATCCGCGCTCATCGCAATAAGTGCTGTTCACATCAGGCCATTCAAACGGAGACTGAACATTAATATAAAGATGTCTCTTGATTGTGCAGTTCTTCTCACCAAACAGAAATGGCTCTTTCTTAGTATTCCAGAGTCTTAGTGAAATCTCAGTGTCAGTCTTATCAAGAAGCGTTTCGCAGGATTCAAAAAGATTATGAATATAAGAATCCATGTCAATGCAGTCGTTATCGTCAGCGCTGTGAAGCGACACATTAATTTGATGCACAGGATACTCCAGTAAAACAGGAAGCTTCTCTTTAATAAGAGTGGCATTGGTAGTAAGATTTACTGTCATATCAGCGTCCTGACATATCTTAAGAATTTCACCAAGCTGTGGATGCAGAAGCGGCTCACCTTTAACATGAAGATAAATGTAATTAGTATAATGTCCGATTCTTTCAATCACTGTGCGGAATTCGTCCACACTCATAAAATGTGGTTTTCTCAGAGTTTCCTGACAGAAAGAACAGTGCAGGTTGCAGCTGCTTGTTATCTCGACATAAACTCTTTTAAATCGCGCGACACTATTCATTATTTTTCTTATATTCCTTTAAGGCTTTAGCAAGCTGGTCAGGACATGACGTGTCCTTATAGCCACATTTGATACCGTCCATTCTTTTGATAGCTTCGTCAATGTCCATGCCCTCGATAAGAGCAGCAACGCCCTGAGTATTGCCGGCACATCCGCCAGTGAAATGCACATTAACAACCTTTCCATCAACAACATCAAAATCTATCGCGCGTGAACATACGCCTGAAGTCTTAAATTTCATAAAAATCTCCTTACTTATCTTTCTTGCATTATTAGTTATTTGGTATATGTATTGTTGTGAGAAATTGACAGATTAGCGCAGAGTGCTTTGGAGTCGCCGACACTTAGCGAGCTGTAAGCAGATATCGCAGATATGTGCTTATAGCAAGCTTAGTACCGCTGCGAACGACAAGCAGCGCAAGCGTGCTATGCGATAATCTGTCAATTTCTCACAATGTTAGTACATATACCTAATAACAGTATAACACTTTTACATGATATGAAAAAGCATAAGTTGTTTTATTGCAAATGTTCAATTATAATGTATGCAGTTAGAAATGGATATATAAGGAGGATTTATGATAGGTATTATTGGTGCAATGGACGAAGAAGTAGAACAGCTTGTTGAGGTAATGGAGATTACCCGCGAGGAAACTAAGGCATGCATGACATTTAAAGCAGGAAAGCTTGCCGGGAAAGATGTTGTTATTGTAAGAAGCGGAATCGGTAAGGTTAATGCAGCGGCATGCACACAGATTCTTGTCGATGACTTCAAAGCAGACTACATTATTAATACAGGAATCGCTGGTTCACTTAAGGCAGAGATTGATATTGCAGATGTTGTTATTTCATCAGATGTTCTTCATCATGACATGGATGCGACAGGATTTGGATATCCTTTAGGACAGATTCCAAGAATGGATACACTTTCATTTGCAGCAGACGAAAGACTTATTAAACTTGCTGGCGAGGCTTGTAAAAATGCAGTTCCGGAAATCGGAGTTCATGTCGGCAGAGTTGTAAGCGGCGACCAGTTCATATCAGACAAGGCTGTTAAGGAGAGAATCAGCAGCAATTTCGATGGCTTCTGTACAGAGATGGAGGGAGCAGCGATAGCACAGGTTTCTTACCTTAATAAAGTTCCATTTGTAATATTAAGAACTATATCAGATAAGGCTGATGACAGTGCAACAATGGATTACCCTGCATTTGAAAAGCTCGCAATTGCTAACAATGTCAAAGTTATGAAGGAACTTGTTGCAAATATTTAATCAGACGGTGGTTCGACAATATCTGCTTTAATTAAGTTGTATAATGCGGTAGTATTCAATGTCTTTTGGGAGGTTTGTATGCAGACTGTATTAATAGCAATCAGAAATTATGCAGATGATGACAGCGGAAATGTCAATATACATAGCAGGCTGACTGTAAAACCATTTAAGAAAATGAAAGGCGCAGGACGACTTTTTTTACTAAAAAATGTAGACAGGGAGCTTGTGAAACTAAATAAACAGTACAGGGAAATTATTAAAAATGTACGATAATTATGCAAAAATGTGCAGAAACGGAGGATTATTATGAAGATACTTATGTTGGAAACTATGACATACGGGGATGATATTTCGCTTGAGCAGTTTAACAGGCTTGGCGAGGTTGTGACATACAGCTTAAGTTCTTATGAGGAAGCTGTTGCAAGAATGAAAGAGCATAATCCTGATGTCGTTATTATTAATAAAACTAACATGAACGCAGAGTGCATGGCAGCCGCGCCTAATCTTAAGATGGTGGCAGAGGCAGCTACAGGCTACAACAATATTGATATAGAATATGCCAAAGCGCATGGAATAAGAGTCGCCAATGTTGCCGGATATTCAACACAGTCAGTTATACAGCACACATTTGCACTTGCATTCTATCTTGTCGAGAAGATGAGATATTATGATGACTTCGTAAAGAGCGGTGAGTATGCCGAGTGGCCTTGCTTCTCACATTTTGCAAATGTGTTTCACGAACTGGCAGGAAAGACATGGGGAATTGTAGGACTTGGCAATATAGGAAGAGGCGTTGCCAAGATTGCGGCAGACTTTGGCTGTAATGTAATATACTATTCAGCAAGTGGTCACAGCTATGATGTGCCATACGAAAGATATGAGTTTGATGAATTTTTGAAGAAATCGGACATCGTGTCAATTCATGCACCGCTTAATAAATATACAGAAAATCTGTTTAATTATGAGACATTTAAGAAGATGAAGAGCAGCGCAGTTCTTCTGAATCTTGGACGTGGCCCGATTGTTAATGACGCAGACCTTGTAAAAGCGCTTAACGAAGGCGTGATTGCGGCAGCAGGACTTGATGTAATAACTACTGAGCCGGTTGCTAAGGACAATCCTCTTCTTACAATTAAGGACAGCAACAAGCTTATCGTTACCCCTCATGTTGCATGGGCGACATACGAGGCGAGAACCCGCCTGATGGACGAGATATATCTTAATATCAGGGCATATATGGACGGGGAAGAGCGAAATGTTATTGTTTAATGTATGGTAATAATTAGATGTTAAAAAGAAGAATGCTTTTTTAAAACGCAATATATCAAATAAGATTGATATTCTTCGCGCAAAAAGTCAATGTATTTCTAATCTTCCTCAATAACCTCAATTTCCATATAAGCAAATTCGATATCTTCAACAAAGTTATCTTTAGTGAAGCGTACTTTCGAGTGGCGCTGTAATTCTGAAACATTGGAATCAAGCCAGATTGGTTCGGCAAGGTCGAATTCATAGCATGCGTCATGAATAGCAGCAAATATTTTGCGGGTTCTGTTTAAATCAGAATCCGCATTTTTAATTACAGTGTCTTTGATAAGATGCCCTCTGTCGTCAAAGAGCTTACACCACATTCTAAACATATCAGAAATCCTCACTATCTATCAGTATTGTGAATGGTCCGTCGTTTTCAAGGCTGACCTTCATATCAGCACCGAATCTGCCGGTTTCAACTTTAGGAACACGTTCACGGCACATTGCCACAAATTTCTCATAAAGGGCGTTAGCCATATCAGGCGCGCCGGCATTGGTAAAGCTTGGACGGTTGCCTTTGCGGCAGTCCGCATAAAGTGTAAACTGGCTTACAATAAGCAGCTCGCCACCGACATCTGCCAGTGACAGATTGGTTTTTCCATTCTCGTCTTCAAAAATACGCATTTTGCATATCTTGTCTACATATTTTGAAAGCATTTCTTCTGTATCGTCCTGACCAGCCCCGAAAAGAATCAGAAGACCATGTCCGATATTTCCAACAACTTCGCCATCTATCTTAACATTTGCATGATTAACACGCTGTATTACGAATCTCATATTAAACTCCTTAAATGTGTGAATAACTGAATATTATACGCTTAGGGGGGATGTGTCAACTTGTTAAGAAACATTATTATTATATGAGTTTTATCTTCTGTCTGCCGATTTAGACGCCGTTTCCTATAAAATTTAAAAATAAGTTAACTTTATAGGTAGAATTTGAGAAAAATAGGTGTATTTTGAAAAAATGTTGTGAAAATGCAGAAAAAGACCTATAAAATGACTTTCAAAAGAAAATTTATGATAAAGTCTATATAATGGTGTAAATTACAAATCTATATAAAAAGAGCCAAGTGCTCATCTTTCAGTTATAATTAAGTTACCACACAAAACATAATTGAAAGGATGAAACCCATGGCTCAATTACATTTTACATTAGATAGTGATTTTTTTGTAGGACTTTTTTCAGAAACCAAAGATGAAGCATTTGGCAAGCTTATGGAAGCTTTACTTAATCAGGTTCTTCAAGCTGAATCTACCGAACAACTTGGTGCTAATAACTATGAACGTTCGCAGGAACGTTCTGATTACAGAAACGGAACCAGGACAAGGTCATTAACTACTCGCATCGGAAAGATTGAATTACAAGTTCCTAGACATCGTAATGTCCCATTTAAGACTTCCTTATTCGAGAATTACCAGCGTAATGAGCAAGCTTTGATTACAACCATGATGGAAATGGTAGTGCGGTATATCAACCAGAAATGTCAAAAGTAACTGAAGAACTCTGTGGAGAGTCTTTCTCTAAATCTACTGTTTCTGAAATTTGTAAGGAACTTGATGTTCCAATTAAACATTTCAAAGAACGTTTATTACCGGAACATTATCCATTTATTATTGTTGATGCGATATATTTAAAAGTTCGCGAAGATCATCGTGTCAAGTCCAAAGCATTGTTTGTCGCTATTGGGATAAACAATACAGGTCACAAGGAAGTACTCGGTTTTGAAGTATACGATTCTGAGAAAGTAAACACCTGGAAGGACTTCTTTGAAAGTCTTAAAAGTCGTGGCTTACGTGGCGTGGATATTGTGATATCAGATGCACACGCGGCTTGTTGAAGCAATAAAGGAATGCTTCTCTGGTTCTTCATGGCAGCGTTGTCAGGCTCATTTTACTAGAAATATCATAGATAAGTGTCCCAAAAAATACAGCACTGGTTTAGCTTCTGAATTGCGAGATATGTTCAATGCAACTACTATTGAAGAAGCCCGTCGCCTAAAAGAATCAATATACGATGAATATCAGGATGTTGCAAATGAAGCAATGGTTGTCCTTGATGAAGGGTTTGAAGATAGCATTACAATCATGGCATTACCTTCAAAATATCGTATTGCATTAAGAACCAGCAACATAATAGAGCGTGAAAACAGAGAGATCAGAAGACGAGAAAAGGTCATTCAGATTTTCCCTAATACGGAATCTATTATACGACTGATTGGCGCAGTTCTTCAGGATGATCATAATGATTGGAGTGTCAGTCACAGAATTTTTGATATGAAAGAGTACTATGACAAACTAAGCTCCATTCAATCAAATCTCCTGAAGATAAAGGCAGCATAGACGGACTAATATAGCTGGAAGATGAATTTACACACAAATTTGGACTTGACTAAATTTATAGGAACATTTTGCTGTGTAGACAGCTTAAATGATAGAAAATGGCTGAAATGTTCCTATAAGGAAATTAAAAATGCGACTACCGATAGGTATCATGTTGCAATCAATAATCGACAGGTGATACAATCTAAGCAACAGCAATAATGTAGGAGGCATGAGTATGTTAAAGAATATTCTGGTAGGTCAGTCAGGCGGACCGACAGCGGTTATTAATTCATCATTATATGGAGTGATTGAGGAAGGACTTAGAAATAAGGAAAAGATTGGCACTGTGTATGGCATGGTGCATGGAATTGAGGGATTTCTGGCAGGCAATTTCATTAATCTTTCTGAAGTGGCAGATAATGAGCCAATTGATAGATTAAAGATAACACCGGCTTCTTTTCTTGGAAGCTGCAGGTATATGCTTCCAGAAGATTTAGGGGATAAGGTGTATGATAAATTGTTTGATACATTTGCACAGATGAACATTGGATATGTGTTCTATATTGGTGGCAATGATTCAATGGATACAGTGTCAAAATTATCAAGAGTGGCATTATTGAAGAAATCGGACATAAGATTTATAGGTGTACCTAAGACAATTGATAATGATCTTGTAATGACAGATCATACTCCAGGGTATGGTTCAACTGCAAAATATGTTGCTTCAACATTAAAAGAAATTATACTTGACGCAACATGTTATGCACATCCGTCTGTGACAATTGTTGAACTTATGGGAAGGCATGCAGGCTGGGTTACAGCGGCATCAGTACTTGCTAGAACAGAGTATAGCAGAAATCCTTATCTTATATATATGCCAGAGCATGCATTTGATATGGAAGAATTCAAGAAGTCACTTAAGGCGGCACTTGAACAGGAAACTGCAGTTGTTGTGTGCGTATCAGAAGGAATTGCGGACAAAGACGGCAGATTCATATGTGAATATGCAGATGCAGCATCGGTTGATGGTTTTGGACATAAGATGCTTACAGGCTGTGGAAAGTATCTTGAAAATTATGTTAAAGCAGAATTTGGAATCAAATGCAGAAGTATTGAGCTTAATCTTCCACAGAGATGTTCATCACTTCTTGCTTCAGCAACAGATATTGATGAAGCCGAAAAAGCAGGAAAGGCAGCGGTTGTAGCAGCTCTTGACGGTGAAACTGGAAAAATGATTACGTTTGTAAGAGATGATACTAACGGATATGAGATTAATTACGGACTTGCAGATGTGAACGATATATGCAATAAGGAAAAGAAGTTCCCAGCAGAATGGATAACCGCAGATGGAACAGATATTTCTGATGAGTATATTAAGTATGTAAGACCACTTATTCAGGGAACTAATATTGCGGAGTATTCAGATGGGGTGCCGGTTCATCTGAAGCCTGCTTATTACAGATAACATTAAATATTAAATAAAAATAAAAATGACAGCACGCTATTGACAGCGTGCTGTCATTTTTGTAATATATCAAAGCTACTTAAGAATTTTATTAAAAGAATGGCAGGTTAGGATGCCGTTTTGTTACGAAGGGAGCAGATATGCAGCGGGAGTCACTCCATTGTGGAGAGCTTATAAAGCGTCTTAATGATATTCTTGGAAGATGTTCCAATGAGGAGTTAAGAGCAGATGACATGACATCTTCACAGGTTAAGATGCTTATGATGATTAATGAAACTAAAGATGAATGTATTACGCTTAAGGAGCTTGAGAAGCACTTTGGCGTAGCCCAGGCGACAATAGCGGGAACAGCAGCGAGGCTTGAAAAGAAGGGAATGATAGAAAGCTTCTATGACCCTTCGGATAAAAGAGTCAAGCATGTGAGAATAACAGACAAGGGCAGAACCATGTGCGTTCATGCAGGTAAGGCAATGCATGACAAAGAAAAATGGTTTCTTTCATCGCTTTCTGCTGACGAAAAAGAAGAATTACACCGTCTGTTACAAAAAGTATACGATGATGTGAATAACTGTGAAAGGAAGTGTAAGAAATGTTAAAAACTTTATCAGCATATATTGGTGAGTATAAAAAAGTCTCGATAAAGACGCCAATATATATAATTGTTGAAGTGCTTATGGAAATACTTATTCCGTTTGTTACGGCAAGTATTATCGATAAGGGTATTCAGGCGGGAGACATGAGCAAGGTGTTGATGTACGGTGGACTTATGCTTGTGCTTGCATTTATAAGTCTGTTTGCTGGAATTCAGGCAGGAAAATATTCGGCTTTGGCCTCTACCGGCTTTGCATGTAATTTAAGAGAGGGAATCTATTCGAATATCCAGAATTTCGCATTCTCTAATATAGACAAATACAGCACAGCAGGTCTTATTACCCGTATGACTACTGATGTTACAAATGTGCAGAATGCATATCAGATGATTCTTAGAATTGCGGTAAGAGCACCACTTATGATGATATGCAGTATGGTTATGTGCTTTATTATCAATCCTACATTAAGTTTTATATTCTTAGGTGCGCTTATTCTTCTTGGATTTGTACTTTTCTTTATTATATATAAGGTTACTCCAATATTCACAGAAGGTTTTGCTAAATATGATGATTTAAATGCGAGTGTTCAGGAGAATGTCACAGGAATCAGAGTTGTCAAAGCATTTGTAAGAGAAGACCATGAGAATAAGAAATTCAGTAAGGCTGCCGGGAATCTTTACAAAATATTTGTTAAGGCGGAATCATGGCTTGCATTCAACAATCCTATTATGATGTTTGTTATATACGGAAGTATTATTGCACTTTCATGGTTTGCAGCACATTTTATTACTGATGGAACTATGACAACGGGTAACCTGACATCAATGTTTTGCTATGTAATGAGCATGATGATGTCACTTATGATGCTTTCTATGATATTTGTTATGGTTTCGATGAGTGTGGCGAGTGCAAGACGAATTGCTGAGGTTCTTAATGAGAAGGCTGATATTACTAATCCGGAGAATCCGGTTATGGAAGTACCTGACGGAAGAATTGATTTCAACCATGTGAACTTCACATACAAGAAAGACAGCGACAAGGATGCTCTTGAAGACATAGATATCCATATAAATGCGGGCGAAACAATCGGTATTATAGGCGGAACGGGCTGTGGAAAGTCAAGCTTCGTTAATCTGATAAGCCGTCTGTATGATGTTAAGGATGGTTCTGTATGCGTAGGCGGAATTGATGTAAGAGACTACGACCTTGAAACTCTTCGTAATGAGGTTTCAGTTGTTCTTCAGAAAAATGTGCTTTTCTCAGGAACTATTCTTGATAATTTGAGATGGGGCGATGAAAATGCGTCTGAGGAGGATTGCATAGAAGCCTGCCGTCAGGCCTGTGCAGATGAATTTATCGAGAGAATGCCTGATAAATACAATACATGGATTGAGCAGGGGGGAAGCAATGTTTCCGGTGGTCAGAGACAGAGACTTTGTATCGCAAGAGCACTGCTTAAGCACCCGAAGGTTCTTATTCTTGATGATTCAACAAGTGCTGTTGATACAGCCACAGACGCTAAGATTAAGAAAGCATTTGCAACAAAGATACCAGGAACTACCAAGATTATCGTATCACAGAGAATTTCAAGTATTCAGGACGCAGACAGAATATTGGTGCTTGAGAATGGCTGTGTGAGTGGTTTTGATACTCATGAAAATCTTGTTGAGAACAATAAAGTTTACCGCGAAATCTACGAGGTCCAGACACAGGGCGGCGGTGATTTTGACGAGGCAGGAGAATAGGAGGCAGCATATGGATAAGAATATTGATATGAAGAATAAGAAGAATAAAGAAAATCCACTTCCTCTTATGAAGAGGCTGCTTGGATATATTTTAAAGAATTACAAGTTTTCGTGTATAGCAGTGCTTGTGTGCATTCTTGTTTCAGCACTTACAACACTGATAGCAACGCTGTTTATCCAGAAGCTTATTGACAGTTATATTATTCCGCTGACACAGTCAGCAGTACATGATTATGCACCGCTTGCAGGCGCACTTATCAAGCTCGCTGCAGTTCTTATGGTCGGTGTATTATGTTCATATTGCTACAACAGAATTATGGTAAATGTTGGTCAGGGAACTTTAAAGAAGTTGAGATTAGAACTGTTTACTAATATGGAGTCACTTCCTATTAAGTATTTTGATACTCATGCACACGGCGATATCATGTCAGTATATACTAACGATATCGACACATTAAGACAGCTTATAAGTCAGAGTATACCTCAGGTTATCAATTCATGCATTACACTTGTATCTACATTTGTAAGTATGATTGTGCTTGATATTCCGCTTACAATCGTATCGGTTGTGATGGTTGTTATTATGCTTTATGTAACTTCTAAGCTGAGTGCACTTTCCGGAAAATATTTCGTTGAGCAGCAGAAGGATATCGGTAAGGTTAATGCTTATATTGAGGAAATGATGGAAGGACAGAAGGTTGTCAAGGTGTTCTGCCACGAGGATAAGAGTATTGAGCAGTTTAAGGAGATTAACAACAGGCTTCGTGAGAGTGCCAATAACGCTAACAAGGTTGCTAATATCACAATGCCTGTTAATGGTAATATAGGTAATATCAGCTATGTATTATGTGCAATAGTTGGTGGTATTCTTGCTCTGAGTGATTTTTCAGGACTTACTATTGGTACACTTGTTGCTTTCTTAAGTTTAAATAAGAGCTTTACACAGCCTGTAACCCAGATAAGCCAGCAGGTGAGCAGTATCGTTATGGCGATGGCTGGTGCCGGAAGAGTATTTGAGCTATGTGACGAGAAGCCGGAGGTTGACGAAGGATTCGTTGAGCTTGTAAATGTAAGATACAACAAGAATAATGAGCTTATTGAGACTAAAGAAAATACTGAGATGTGGGCTTGGAAGAAGCCTGCAAAGGATGGTAACAGTGCAGAGTACACAAGACTTGCTGGTGATGTAACATTTGACGGAGTTGACTTTGGCTATAATCCGGACAAAATGGTACTTCACGATATTAAAATGTATGCTACACCGGGACAGAAGATTGCATTTGTCGGAAGTACCGGAGCAGGAAAAACTACAATTACTAATCTTATCAACAGGTTCTATGATATTCAGGATGGTAAGATCAGATATGATGGAATTAACATCAACAATATTAAGAAAAATGATTTAAGACGAAGCCTTGGTATCGTTCTTCAGGATACTAACCTCTTTACGGGTACAATCATGGATAATATCAGATACGGAAGGCTTGAGGCGAGTGATGAGGAATGCATCGCAGCAGCAAGACTTGCCAATGCTGATGGATTCATCAAGAGACTTCCGGATGGCTATAATACTGTGCTTCATGGCGGAGGTGCTAATTTAAGCCAGGGACAGAGACAGCTTCTTGCAATTGCAAGAGCAGCGGTAGCAGACCCACCTGTACTTATTCTTGATGAAGCTACTTCATCTATTGATACAAGAACAGAGCGACTTGTCCAGAAGGGTATGGATGCGCTTATGTCAGGAAGAACATCATTTGTTATTGCACACAGACTTTCTACAGTCCGCAATGCAGACTGTATTATGGTTATGGAACAGGGAAGAATTATCGAGCGTGGAACGCACGACCAGCTCATGGAAGAGAAGGGCAGATATTACCAGTTGTATACTGGAAAGAGCATATCAGCGTAGAGAGCATATAGAGTTAGAAATGGCTGGGAGTAAGAATAGCTGATTAGGCTGCTTTGAGGGCTGACGCGTCCTGAATGGACTTCAAGGGAGCTATCCGGGGTTGTAAAGTCCAAAATGTTGGGCTGAATGGCCATCTGGAATCCTACGTCTATACCGTGTCAGTTCCATATCAGGTATATGAATCCTATGAGGTGGAAGTAGAGTATGAGTATAAGATACTGAATACGACACTTACCAATAATGGCATATTCGCAGCGGTCGGGGCATCAGGTCTCACGCAGGAACAGATGGAGAAATATAACCTTCTTCTGGAAACGAGAGGTAATAAACCGGATATCTTCGGAGATAATGTGTATGCCAATCCGGGAGTATCAGAGGAATATGAAAGATATGCCGTGCCGGGAGAATATCTGACGGATCAGCAGTTTTCCAATATGCTCCGTGAAGCAGAGAAATATCTGGGATATCCTTATGTATGGGGAGGCTCCTCAACGGGCACAAGTTTTGACTGTTCGGGATTTGTAAGCTATGTCATCAATAACAGTGGCAACGGCTGTAATTATGGCAGACTTACAGCAAATGGCTGGAAGAACGAAACCGCGAGGGTGGCAGCTTCTGATGTAAAGCCGGGGAATCTGGTATTTTTCCAGCAAACCTATAACACAGCTGGAGCTTCATATGTGGGTATCGTGGTAGATCCGGTCAATAAGATCATGATTCATTGTGGTAATCCAGTATGCATCCTATGATACAGCATACTGGCGGGCACATGCCTGTTGCCATGGAAGAATACAGTAAAAATGCAGTAAAAGTCACCGGAAGGTGGCTTTTTTGCTGCTATGAAGAAAGGAGAGATTCTATGTATGCAAAGTTAGACAAGCTCCGTGCAGATCTGAAAAAGGCAGTAGCCAAGAGAGATGCAGCGGATGCCAAAGTAAAGCAGCTCGAAGCAAAGCTGAAAGAAGAGGAAAATTTACAGAGCGTCAGTGATGTGGCGTCCTACAACTTATAACCGGAACAGTTGGCACAGTTTTTGCAGCTTGCCAATGGTGGGAGATTACAGGACATGTTAAGTGGTTAGGCACCAATGCCGGCGGTAACTGCATCCGATAAGGAGACATATGCAGAGGAAGAAAATGAACAGGAAACAGATAACGAAGAGGAGGATTTTTTAGATAAAGAGAATGATTAAGGTAAAAAAATGTGATCGCAGCAAAGATTATGGGAGGCATGGTCGCATGTCTGGCGGCACTTGCTGGAATGGCGCCAGTGACAGCCTTTGCACAGAGTCAGGAAATGACCTGTATCTGTGAGGAAAAATGCAGTGAGGGAGCAGTCAAGGGAAGCACGCTTTTATCGTGGCAACCCATGTGGATCGGGCACATATTCATAATCATATCATTTTCAATTCCACTAATCTGGATTGTGATCGGAAGTTTCGTGACTTCTGGTTTTCAGAAATTGTATTGCAGCGACTCAACGACATTATCTGTCTGGAGCATGGACTTTCCATCATTCCGAAGGTAAAACTGAGTGAGAGACAGAAGAGAACAAAGTACCCGGAACGGACCAGTATGAGGGATGTCATCAGGGAAGATATTCTGAAATGCCTGGAGCAGAGAACGACGGATTTTTAAGAACTTCTGAAATTATTACAGCAGGAAGGGTATGAGATTAAACGTGGAAAGCATACTGCAATATGCGGGAAAGAGCAGAAGCGTTTTATCAGATTCCGTTCTCTTGGAGAAGATTATACAGAAGAAAATCTGAAAAAAATAATTGCCGGAGAGAAAGATTTACCTGAGAAGAATGAGAAAAAATCCAATCAGAAAGATGTGAAATCAGAAAAGCGGAAGTTTGACCTGGTGGTGGATATTCAGGAGAAGATGGCACAGGGAAAGAATGGCGGTTATGTCCGCTGGGCGAAAAAATATAATGTAAAACAGTTTGCCGAGTCAATTCTGTTTTTGCAGCAGCACGACATTCACGATAAGGAAACTTTGGATGCCTTGGTGGATGGAAGCTCGGCCAGATATCATGAACTAATGAAAATCATAAAAGATGCTGAGGAAAAGATGGCAAAGAACAAGGTCCTTAAAATGCATATTATCAATTATGCAAAGACCAGAGATACATACATTGCGTATCGAAAATCCGGTTACAGCAAAAAATTCAATGATGCACATCGTGATGAAATCATTCTTCGCAAAGCAACAAAGGAAGCATTTTCAAAACTTCCAGACGGAAAAATTCCGAAGGTAAAAGATCTGAATGAAGAATTTGCAAGACTGCTTTCCGAGAAAAAAGCAGTTTACAGCGAGTACAAAAAAATAAAAAAAGAGATGCGGGATTATCAGATTGCGAAGCAAAATGTGGAATCCTTCTATGCTACACAGCAGACCTGGAATCAGGAGGAAGACCTGAAAAAGAAGCGACAGCAGCAGAGATAAACTTACGGGCAATCATCAAAATGAAAATTGGTGGTTGCCCGCTCTTTTTGCAATTCCGGCAAAGCAGGAATGTATCAGCACTCACAAAGTGAGGGCGCAGCTTGTCATCGAAGATGACATTCTAAGGGGGTTGGGGATGTGCCTCCAACAAGCAAAATGTGTCGCGTGTACACAGGGGCACTGCTTGCTAACTTGCGAAGCAACAACGATTGCGGTCTTAGTGCGCCGCTATTTTAAGAAAGGGAGAACAAGATGGAAGAGAAGATTTTAGCAGAAAAACCAGAGGAGAAGATAAGCATAATTGCAGAAGAGGTGACGGATATCAGACTCACCTAGGCAGGATATTACTGGGAAGCCGGATTTAACGAATTTGATTTTACATGTAGGATAGAAGGAGCGGAAGACCGCATTCACATGGTACAGCAGAGACATGATGAAGGATATGGTCTTGTGATCCGTTCGGAAAAGGATGATATCTGGGATAGAATTTCAGGAAGTGAAGCCTTCCGGCTGGAAGAAAAGCAGTTGGATGAGGTGCAGTACAGAACTTATCATGACAGGATAAAGAAACTGACTTCACTATCGAACTGCCGGGAGATGTATTATGAGCTTATGGAAAATGATAACCATAACCTTCGGAATGTGATTGGCAATCTCTGGACGGAGCTTAGAGAAAAAGAAGATCAGCTTGCTGTAAGTGTGATTTCAGATTTCAGAAAGAAAACAACGGAGCAGTTTCACCCAATAGACGGAATGAGTGCCGGAGAGATTGAAGAAATGGTATCGTACTATGTGCAGACAAAGATTATAGAAAATGATCTGGATGCACAAGTGGAAAATGTGATTATATCCGGCAGCAGATGCAGAGGAATTGACAAAAATGGCTCGGACCTGGATGTGGTGGTAGACTATAAAGGAACAATCAGGGAAGAAGATTTTTTTAATATACTGCATGAGGATGGATTCACGATTGCTGGAATTGTAGTAGACATCAATCCTATCACAGAAGATAAAACGGGACTACTGGCAGAGTATCTGGAATCAGCGGAGCAGTACCTGATAGAGAAGGAACAGGAAAGAAAACTGGAAAAGCCATCTGTGAGAGAAAAGATAAAACAGGCAAAGCAGATCACGCAGGAAAAGAAAAGAGCGAATACTGAAAAGCCGAAAAATGTTGAAAGATAGCAGATTCATAAGTGATGGCGGTTGGTGCATGAGAGTGTATTGACGGCCTCTTTTTTGTTATGGTTAATTTGAAAATATTATGTATATTAACATTGCTTTTATTCGTCCCGTGGAATATAATTATCAGGTAAAGTGAGGTGCGGTATGGGATATTTAAGTGCAAGCCAAGCGGCAGAAAAATGGAACATTTCACAGCGACGTGTTCAGGTATTATGTTCTGAAAATAGAATTCAAGGTGCTTTTAAGGTTGGAGAAGTATGGGCAATACCAGATGATGCACCAAAGCCGATGGATAATCGGAAAAAAATAAAGAAAATGAGTAGACTTGCTGCTCAAATGATAAAGAAATGAGGAAATTGTTAAAATGAGTAAGAAGTTTACTTGCGTAGATTTATTTTCTGGAGCCGGTGGATTATCACGTGGCTTTTATGATGCGGGATATGATGTCGTATTAGGTGTGGATTTTGATGAGGCTGCACTGAAGACATTTAAGGAAAATCATGGTACAGCGGAAGCAATGAAATTGGATTTGTTTGATCATGATAATATTGATGTGATAATCAATTATCTTAAAGATAGAGATATTAAGTTGGATGTTCTTGTAGGTGGACCACCATGCCAAGGTTTTTCGATTGCAGGACCTAGAGATATGAATGATAAAAGAAATTCGTTATATCTTGCAATGGTCAAGCTGGCAGACAGATTAAAGCCACAGGCTGTCGTTTTGGAAAATGTTCCTGGAATGCTGCAGACAAATGGTGGAATTGGCGCAAAAAGAATTATTCAGGATTTTAAGGAAATTGGATATAATATGACACCTAAATTATTGTATGCACCGGATTATGGAATCCCGCAGATAAGGAAGAGAGTTTTTTTTGTTGGATTAAGAGATTCTGATAGTATATTTGAATTTCCTGAAGCAACTGTTGATAAGGATCATTATGTAACATGCGAACAAGCAATAGGCGATTTACCTTCCTTACAGACTGAAGATGGAGAAATAGTATATGGTGATGAAATCCAGAATTATGTTAGTAATCCACAATCCGATTATCAGAAGAAGATGAGAAAGAATTCTGATAAAGTCTATAATCATATAGGAAGCATACCAATCGAAAAAACCAAGAAGATGATATCACTGGTACCAGAGGGCAAAAATTATAAAGCTCTACCAGAAGAATATCAAGGAATTTATAAATATCATGAAGCATTAACAAGATATCATAGCAAAAAACCTTCTAATACAATTAACACAGGACATAGATCACATTTTCATTACAAGTGGAACAGAATTCCTACAGTGAGAGAAAGTGCCAGATTACAAAGTTTTCCTGATGATTTTATTTTTTTTGGTAACAAATCGCAACAATATAGACAGGTAGGAAATGCAGTGCCCCCTATGTTAGGACAGGTAGTGGCGAACCAGCTAAAACAGTACTTAAAAAGGAATGAATAGTAATGGCAAAATATAAAATGATAGATTTATTTGCAGGATGTGGAGGACTTGAAGATGGTTTTTTGCAAACTGGAAAGTATATAGATATTGCAGCAGTAGAATGGTTGAAACCACAAGTAAATACACTCGTAAATAGATTAAAGACAAAATGGAACGTATCAGATGCAGATGAAAGAGTTATGCATTTTGATATTCAGAGAGAAGATGAGTTATTTAATGGATGGAAAGATGATGAGTTCGGTACAGGGAAGGGACTTGACTATTTTGTAAACAAAGCGAATGGAATAGACATCATTATTGGAGGCCCACCGTGTCAGGCATATTCTGTAGCTGGCCGAGTAAGAGATGAGAACGGGATGAAGGATGATTATAGAAATTATCTGTTTGAACATTATCTGAATGTTGTAAATCGTTACAGACCGAAATTGTTTGTATTTGAAAATGTACCAGGAATTTTAAGTGCAGCACCAGACGGAACACCCATTACTCAGCTTATACGTAAAGGTTTTGAGAAGATTGGATATAAAATACTTGATGATTTAAGATTTGCAAAAGTAAATGCAAGTGAATATGCAGTGCCTCAAAATAGAGAAAGAATGATTATTGTGGGCATTGATGCAAAACGATATAAAGATGCCGATAAGTACCTTAGATTATTTTATGAAGAAATTTTACCAGAGTTTAAAGCAGGCAGAGTTGTTACAGTCCGTGAGGCTATAGGTGATTTACCTTCTTGCACACCAAATTTTGATGAAGAAAGTCACAAAAAGCATAAATCACATGAAACACCAACGTGTAATGTAACCTGGCATAAACCGAGATATCATAACCTTAGAGATATGGATACATTTAAGTTATTGGCAGAAGATATTGAAACTGGAAAAAGGGAATATGACAGTAAGAAAATAAGTGAATTATATGAACAGAAAATTGGGTCGAAATCACCTATTCATAGATACCATGTACTTGAACCTGATTTACCAAGTACAACAATAATTGCACACTTATATAAAGATGGAAATAGATTTATTCATTATGATTCCAAACAAAGTAGATCGATAACTGTAAGAGAGGCAGCGCGTTTACAATCTTTTGATGATGATTTTGATTTTGTAGGGAGTCAAGGTAATGCTTATCAGATGATTGGAAATGCGGTACCACCCAAATTAGCAAAAGCGGTAGGATCAGCTATTGCAAAACTATTGGAGAGAATGGAGGGATAATAGATGTATCATTATCTGTTTACAAATGATTTGCGCATATCTGTATTAGATGAGTCATTAAAAAAAGCAGGGCACTGTTTTGTTACGAATACTGTACCGACAGCTACAGAAGATAAAAGTGCAAATAATAATATGATGACACTTGGATTTTATTTTAATTTGAATGGCAACAGTAATTGTGCAAAGAATGCGGAGAGTGGAAATACAAGAGCTGTAGTACTAAATTTTATAAAAAAATTTCAGTTTCCTAATATGAGAACCAGTGCTGCATTTAATGCAAGCAAAGAAGATGGAATAATGCTGGTACCTATGCGGTTGATAATTAAACTCTTATATGCGATGAGTTTGTTATATGGTAATACAACAGCATATTTGACTAAGGATGAAATTAAATATTTTATATTTTATAATGATTCCGCTGCAAAGACAAAATTCCCTAATATTTCAGAGTTGATAAAGGATATTATTGATTATAGAAGGACAGGAAACTATCCTTCAAGTGTTAGCTTAAATGAAGTTGACCATGAATGGAAACATGAAGATAGACAGATTCGCGAAATGCTAAAAGTATTACAGTGGTCAGGTTGTATATCTGAAAAAGACGGTAAGTTTGTAATTGATAATGATGAATTAACAAGAAACAATAAGGCAGATATATATGATATTATAACATGTAATTCATTTTGGGATGGAGATACAAAAGAATCATACTGTTCTTATATGGATATGGATATTTTAGATGTATCAAGAGAATATGATGAGGAAGAAATTCAGGATGACAATGAATATAAACATGCAGCGGACATCCTGACAAAACACATTGAAGAGTCTGGTCTTGAATTGCCTTCAAATGATGATGTTACTGAGCAGTGCAGGGCTGAATTTATGGAAAGATATTCTCCGGATAAACTGGAAGCGTTGTCTGATTCAGAACTATTAGAGTATATCTTTTATTCCGATGGAGATAATTCAGAATCATTATGTTATTGGATTGAGAGAAATCCGCAGTGCCGTGAATTTTTTGGAAGTATTTCGGGTGGATCTGCATATAAATTTGGATTATTTAAGAAAAAAGATACTGGGGTCTGGACGTCTGGAAGTGCCAATAATTCAAAGGAGCTGACTGATGAAGAAGCATTACAGTTAGGAAAATCTATTCGTGATGCATTGGTTAATGGTTCAAGTCTTATAGCAGAAGCCAATCCTCAGACACTTGAAGAATATGAGAAGATGGATGACGACCTGAAAGATTTGATTGGCGATCAGTTCTATAATATGGCATGGTTCCATAAATATTATGCAATCACCACTGGTGATATTCTTAGTTGTTATCACAACGATGTCTGGAAGTACCATATTCTGTATGCACTTCTGATTAAACCAAGTGAAAAAAGTTATGCAAGAAGTGGACAGATTGCAATGGTGAGAAGATATGCAAATATGTCTTATAATGCCATGCATCATGTTATCGTTGATAAGTTTGGTATGCCGAAAACCTTTGTCAGGATAGGCACCACTGCCGAAAAGATGAATTATACAGATGAATGGAAAAAGAGGTCCGTTGTCGGTATTGGCTGGAAGGATATAGGAAGCCTTGACAGCTATTTATATGGTGATGGAATTGACAAAAAAGCCATTGCTGATAAACTGCAGGAGATTTATTACGGAAATGATGCAAGGACTGCATCAAGAAAAGCTGGTGAACTTGTCAGATTCTATAAAACGAATGAAGATACAGTATTCGTTGCAATGTCTGGAGAAAGACTTATCGCTTTTGTAGATGGGATAGGAAACTATTTTTATGATTCAAGTAGTGATATGTCGCATATGAAACCGGGCAGATGGCATGAAAATTTTACTCCGGCAGATGTTCTTCCTGAAAAATCGGAAGGAAAACTGACATCATGTTATCAGCTAACAGCAGAAGATAATCTGATGTATCTTTACAGAAAATACTATTACCCAGATGATGATATGGAGCTTGAAGTAAATATGGAAAGCGAAGATCCGGAAGAAAGAAATAAAAGACTTTTCAGATACTGGATGGGATTACAGGTAAAACCGGAGGGGGATTCGGATGCCGGAAATCCATACAGTGAGCAGTCAATAGACTCATATGTAAACAGTATAGAGAAAACTCCTCTTCCTATGGTGGCAGAACATAGTGTATTTTATACGACAGATATTGGACAGGTAAATCAGGCTATGGATGAACTGAAAAAAGAGCCTGAAAAAATGGATCACAGAGAAGTGCTGTGAAAAATATATTCAATATCTGATTGATTCTGAGGAGGACTATATGAAACTGATTTATAATACGAACATAGATGTAGATTATGAGAGAAACCGTATCGTATTCGGTGCACCTGGTACAGGAAAGAGTTTCGGGCTAAAAGATGACTGTGACAAGCTGATGGAAGATACAGTTGGTACATATGAAAGGGTTACATTCCATCCGGATTATTCATATTCTCAGTTTGTCGGAACATATAAGCCGGTAATGGATAGTGATGGAAGAAGCATCAGGTATGATTTTGTACCAGGTCCTTTCATGCGTGTATATGTAGATGCATTAAAGAGTGGAAGAACAGAAGCACCACAGCCACATTTACTTTTGATTGAAGAAATAAACAGGGCAAAGGTGGCAGCAGTATTTGGTGATGTATTTCAGTTGCTGGATCGTGATGATGACGGTGTAAGCGAATATGAGATACAGGCATCAGAGGATATTAGAAGGTATCTTGCTTCACAGCTCGGAGGTGATGCAGATAATTACAAAAAATCAGGATTCAAACAATATGTTTATATGGGCTACTATGAACAGTGCCGATCAGGGCGTATTTCCTATGGATACGGCATTTAAGAGAAGATGGAATTTTGAATATCTTGGAATCAATGAAAATGAGGAAGAGATTGCTTCCATTGGTAATATCAAATTGGTAGGAAGCGAGGATGTTATTAACTGGAATACACTTAGAAAAGCCATCAATGCAAAATTGTCTTCGGATGATTTCAGAATCAATGAAGATAAGCTGATGGGACCATTCTTTCTTTCAAAGAAAATCATTAAGTCTGATGCGGATGGAATGATAGAAGATACGGAAAAATTTATCAAGGCATTTAAGAGCAAGGTCATAATGTATCTGTATGAGGATGCTGTAAAACAGAGAAAACACAATTTCTTTGATGGCTGCGACAGCAGCAAGTACTCATCAGTTTGTGATGCATTTGATAAAAGGGAATGGGAATCTTTGGAGATACATTTAAGGAATTATATTATGACAAGCAAAGGAATGATGCATAATGGAGATTGTTTCAAGATATGTCAGGGAACAGCAGCGGTATACAAAGAATAGTCTGAAAAGCATCTTCTCCATGGATGAATCTGCGGTTGAGCACTTTATTAAAAATCTGAAAGCCTTTGGAGTATTAAAGAGCGTTAAAAATAATGAAGACCAGCTTGAAATGTCTGACCTAGTGGATGATGATATAGAAATATCAGATGAAACAGCGGTAAGCGGAGATTGTCTTTATGTTTTACCTATGTAGGAATTATTACATGTGGTTCAAGGGTGATTAAGGTATATCCGAAGTATCTGATGAAGCAGAGGGATGACTATTTTCAGAAATGAAACAGGTTGTAAAGGTTCTTGAAAGATACAGCCGGTCAGATGAGCAGATGGTAAGCATGTTCAATGGTGATGGAGAAAACAGAAGTTTTAATATACTGGCCGTAATTCTCTATCTTCTGAACGATTACTTTGAATATGGCATATATACAAACAGTGAGGATATTATTGAAGTCAATGGCGATGGAGAAATCCTGTGGGGAAAAACCATAGATGAGAGCTTTGCCTTGATTGAAGATAACAGACCATATTATATGGAACTGTATACTGGAAAAACAGTTGATGATGATATGGATTATTTTAAAAGACTGCATGAGTGTATACTGACGGAATGCTCCAATCAGCTTCGTCAGGCGCAACTTGAAAATCTTTTGGAATCGAGACAGTAGGGCTGTCAGAAGAAGTACTGGATGACTTTGGAGACAGGGAGTATATTCTGGAAAGAATTTCAAAGGAACTGAATGTGCAGTTTAACACCCACCGCCAGATCCTTCTTAAAACGCTGTATGCATATGTGGCACAGAACCGCAGAATGTTTGAGGATAATGATGGAATCTGTATGTATGGTACAACTGCGTATCATGCAGTATGGGAAAAGATATGCGCAGAAGTGTTTGATAATAAGCTGAACACATCACTGGGACAGTTGAAAATGCATGTTCCATTAGCAGAAGAATTTCAGAGTCAGAAAAAGGATTCACTGCTTGATATTATAGAGAAGCCAATCTGGGAAGGTACAGATACTACGCAGACAGCTAAAGATACATTGATTCCAGATCTGATCAGTATGCCAAGTGTCGGTGATGTGGATTATTTTGTTATTTTGATGCCAAGTATTATCTTCTCCAACTAGAAAAGGCAAGAATTTAAGAGGTAATCCCGGTGTTGGGGATGTTACAAAACAGTATCTCTACCAACTTGCTTACAAGAAATTTATTGAGGCACATCATATTGCTGTGGTAAAGAACTGCTTTCTTATGCCGACAGAAAAGGATGAGATAATAAAAAGGGAACTGCGAGGATGCCAATGCTTGAAGCTCTCGGATTAGAGAATATCCAGATCAGACAACTTCCAGCAGCAATGATGTATGAGTATTATCTGACACAGAGAAAAATGGATATAAGGTTGTTAGATTTGTAAAACAGAATTGAATTAGAAAAGACAGGTAATTATATATGGCTGATGTGTTGACAAAAGAGCAGAGAAAAAGAATATGCAGCATATCAGGGCAAATGATACCAAAATAGAAGTTCGACTTCGTAAGGCCTTGTGGGGAAAGGTTATCGGTATAGGAAGAATTACAAGGAACTTCCGGGAAAGCCGGATATTGCACTGACGAAATACAAGATTGCTATATTCTGTGATGGCGAGTTCTTTCATGGGAAGGACTGGGAGATATTAAAACCGCGTCTGGAAAAAGTAATAACAGTGAGTTCTGGATTAACAAAATATCAAGGAACCGACAGAGGGATGATGAAGTTAATAAAAACTGCTGTTTATGGGATGGACAGTGATACGTTTCTGGGGCGAGGATATTCTGCATAATACAGATGAGTGTGTGAAAGTTATTGAAGAAACTATATTTGATTTGATGATGGAAGAACCGGAATCAGAACCGGAATGGAATTGTGATATAGGAACATTTTACTGAAGGAACAGGAACCGAAAAACGGCAGAAAGATATTGAACTATTGATTTGATTGCAAAGATTTAAGGAGTTGTAATGGGTGATATTGAGACATCGGCAACAGCCGCAATAAAAATTAGATTAGCGGATACGGATTTACTGTCTCAGTATATTAATGAGAGAGATAAGGAACCTATCTGGGATGGATTTATATATGCATACAAAAATAAATACAAGAAAAATGATGATTTGATTGGACGTGCTCCTGTGCAAGTCAAAGGAAAAACAGTTAAGAGGTTTTCTAAAAAGAATCCTAAATACAAAGTAAGTATTACAAATTTGGAGAAGTACCGTAATGATGGAGGCGTGTTATATTTTGTAGTTCATATCGACGCAGATAAAAATAAAAAATATATTACGCTGCACTTCAACCGTTCCTTATCAATCAGTATTTGAGAATAGCACAGAGTAAGAAGCCTATATCTATTAACTTAAAAGAATTACCCGATAAGCCAAATGATTTCGAGAATATTGTTATTAATTTCATTGAAGAGAGTCAAAAGCAGAGCATTTTGAAAACAGGAAAGAACTGGACCATAGAGGAAGTAGAAAAATTGTTGGGCAGAGATAATATGAGGATGAATTGTCATTTTACATGCATTGGATATGACAGAAATGACCCTTTTCGTATCTGAAAAACAACGAATTGTATTTACATATTCAGAATCCAGACGGGACGCTTTCCTTTCCAGTTGAACATTTGAAAGTGTGGACTCTGTAATTACAGAGCGTTCCATTAATGTGTATTCTAATGGACATAAGTATTATGATTTGGTCAAGGTAGAGCGTCACAAGGATGAAACATTAACACTTTATTTTGGTAAAAGTTTTAAATATATCTGGGAAAGAGATAAGCAAACACTAAAATATGCGCTTACAGGAAATCTTGATGAAAGGCTACAAGATCTTCGTTTTATCATTGATGTTTTGACACCAAGTGTCTTACAGTTAATGGGTTGGATTTGCCGGTTAGCCCTACCAAAAAGAGATAGAGAGTTTTGATATCGAGGGTGCAAGAGTAACTCTTAAATATTATGAATTAATAAAAGAAATGTTGGACATTTTGCATGTATCTATACCATTGGATATGGATAAGCTCACTGAAAAACAAGAAGACTATGTGAAGATGCTTATTAATACAATCGTTCATAAGAAAAGTGCTGGGTTTAAGGAAAAGGACAAATTCCTCCAGTGGTATCATTAGAAATATCTAACATTCGTTTGTTATTGTTTTTGGTCAGCGAAGCGACGAATTATATGATGTCAAAGATTTCTTTGAATATGATATAGATTGCAAATTAGACGAAAGTGGAGATTATCCAACTACCCAATATTGCATTATGAACGAAAGGGATTACGCATATTCTGCCAACATAAATATTGAGAAAATTAAAGCGGCCTTTATGAAGTATGATAATCAGGGACACAGAAATCGTATGGTTTTCAATATTAGAAATGATTAAAGCATATGATGCATCTAAGAAAAAGAATTGTTGGAAATGGCACTTGAACTGTGTAAGTGGTTAGAAGAAAAGGAACCAGAGAACTACATTCACGTGATAAATCGTATTCAATGCGAGATTAGATTGAGAGAGATTTCTGACTCTGAAATTGCAGAACTAATGGAAATTTTAAAACAGATATTAATCAACAAAGCAAGGCCGGTATTCAGATATTGATGGGAAATAAGCGCTTGGCGGATCATTATATTGGACTGCTTGATGATGAGACAAAGAAAACATTTATAGAATATCCAATTTATCATTTATACAAGGAGCTGACATAAATGGAACAGGAGCACAAAGATATTACTGACCGACAGATATATGAGACATCGATCGGACCGGTGTGTATGAGCAAAACAGAATATACAATGTATCAGGAAGAAATGGCAAAGAGAATTGGAAATCTGCATATTTATGTGGATGCAGATGCCTGTCCAGTAGTCCGAATTGTTGAGAAGATTGCAGAAAAATATACTATTCCGGTGACTCTGCTTTGTGACACGAATCATGTGCTACAGTCAGATTACAGTGAAGTGATTGTGGTTGGAGCCGGGGATGATGCAGTCGATTATAAGTTGATCAGTATTTGCCAAAAGGGAGATATCGTAATATCACAGGATTATGGTGTGGCTGCAATGGCACTTGGAAAAGGAGCTTATGCAATCCATCAGTCAGGAAATGGTACACAAATGACAATATAGATCAGATGCTTATGGAACGGCATCTGAATAAGAAAGCCCGGAGGGCATCCGGGAAGAATCATATAAAAGGAACAAAGAAACGGACACCAGAAGATGATGAGCATTTCAGCGAGTCATTTGAAAAGATGATACACATGGCAATTCAGAGCAGAGAAGGAGAAAACAATGGCAAAGAATGAAAGATTTGAAAAACATATTCACAGGGAACCATGAATGTAACAGAAATCTGGGTAGATAAGGAAACTGGTGTAAATTATCTTTACCATGCAGCAGGATATTCAGGGGATTGACACCGCTTTTAGACAGAGATGGAAAACCGGTTATTTCTCCGATTGTAAACAGATAATGGAAGTGAAGTCTGATGACTAAGGAAGAATGGTATAAACAGCTCATTGAACATCTCGAAGCCTCGAAGTTCAGGAGCAGTTTTCATTTGAAGCAAAAGGATATTGATTACATCAATGAAAAAGGATTAGATGTGATAAAACAACACGCGTAGGATTTTATAGCAAAGCGTGAAGCTCCGGCATATATTCCGAATGATGGGAAGCAGACACCTACTAAGGGACATCCGGTATTTATTGCACAACATGCAACGGCAACCTGTTGTCGGGAATGCATCAGAAAATGGCATAAGATGCAGCCTGGTAGGGAATTAAGTCAGGTACAGCGGATTACCTTGTGGATGTGATTATGACATGGATTGAGAAAGAGCTTGCCAGAGCAAAGGAGAACTGATTTGAATATACAGATATTTGGTACAAAGAAATGTAATGATACGAAAAGGCATGAGCAAAGGAGAATTTAATTCTGTTGCTCAGGTTAATGGTGGTCTGGATAATATGATCAACTGGTCTGGAAAAGATAAGGATCTGCTTGCACTTATCAAATATATAGCAGATGAGGACAAGCTGGAGAAGGTTCTGGAGAATCCGCAGGTTATCAAAACTCCGGTAGTGAGGAATGGAAAACAGGCGACACTTGGATATCAGCCGGATGTATGGAAAGGATGGAATTGATGTATATACTTAGGACAGTACAAGGAGATATAACGAAAATCACAGATGTTGAGGCAATCGTCAATGCGGCCAACAATTCCTTATTAGGTGGAGGAGGTGTTGATGGTGCAATTCACCGGGCGGCGGGCCGGAACTTTTGGCAGAGTGCCGGACTCTTCATGGATGCGAGACTGGTGAGGCAAAAATCACCAAGGCATATAAATTACCTTGTGATTATGTAATACACACAGTTGGACCGATATGGAATGGTGGAAGGACGCGGAAGAGGAGCTTCTGGCAAGCTGTTATTTCAATTCTATGAAGGTTGCATTAGAGAATGGAATTAGAACAATCGCATTTCCATCCATATCGACCGGGGTGTATAGTTTTCCGGTAGAATTGGCAGCAAAGATAGCGGTAAAGACAGTTAATAGATTTCTACAGGATAATCCAGACAGTTTTGATTTAGTGGAATGGGTGCTGTTTGATTCACATACAGAGGAAATATATGAAGCAGCAGTGGATAAAACAGTATAATGGAGTACATCTTCATGTTATACGGAATAAGTATTATATATCGAAAGGGCAATAAAATGGGTGACTTAACATATACTAATTCTATGATGAATGAAATTAGAGAGTTATTATTAAACGCACGTCAGCATGTGGCAGTAGGTAAATACAGAACTATTGTCTACTTATTGGAATGTTGGTAGGATTATTGTTGAGCATGAACAGGAAAATAAGGAACGTGCCGACTATGGCAAGCAGACTTTAAAGCAGCTTTCAAAGGATTTAACAAAGGAGTTTGGGAAAGGATTTTCTGTTTCCAATCTCCAATTTATGCGACGGTTTTATCAAAATTATCAAATTCAACAGACGGTGTCTGTTAAATTGTCGTGGTCTCATTATTGCGAACTTCTTACAATCTCTGATGCAGATAAGCGTAGTTTTACGAAAAGGAATCAATCAATTCCGGATGGTCGATACGTGAATTAAAGCGTCAGATATCCACGTCGCTTTATGAGAGATTGCTTCTGTCAGAGGGAAAAACAAATAAAGAAACTGTGTTGGCACTTGCAGAAAAGGCATAGAAATGGCTACTCCCCTTGATATTATTAAGGATCCGTATGTGTTTGAGTTTTGGGTGTGCCTGAAAATAAACCTATGCTTGAAAGTGATCTTGAAAAGCGCTGGTTGCACAAATTGAAAAATTTTGCTAGAATTAGGACGAGGTTTTATGTTTGTTGGTACACAACAGCGTATAACTCTAAATAATACACACTATTATGTGGATATGGTTTTCTATAACAAAATACTTCGTGCGTATGTGTTAATTGAATTAAAGACAACAAAACTTATGCCAGAAGCCGCTGGACAACTTAATATGTATCTGAACTATTATGCAGCAGAAATTAACGATGAACACGACAACCCGCCAATCGGTATTATTTTGTGTACGGATAAGGACAGCGTAGCTGCTGAATATGCCCTTGGTGGATTGTCAAATAACATTTTTGCTTCTCGTTATGTATCTTATATTCCCAATAAGGAACAGTTGGTAGCACAAGTAGAAGCTGTTTTGAATGAATGGAATAAACCAGAATAAAGTAAGAAAAATGAGATATGGCAGTTATCAGGGAATATAAGCCAAATAGCACAGATCATAAAGGCGGGTACAGCAATTAACTGTATCCGCCTTGTTTGCTTAGTCTGTTAATATGTAAATTATTTAGCGTTAATATTAAGATGTCTTGGAAGACCGTCTACCATGATTGGTGAAAGCTCAGCCTGGATAAGTGGTCTGATGTAGTGGATGAGGTCGTCTGTTACGAAGTCATCATCTGTAATCCACTCAAGAGGAACTTTCTTCTCGATGTTAGCAATCTGGTGAACATCATTAGTCTCTGTGATGCACATATATGGATCATCAGAAACTCTCTTAAGAACAACAACCTTACCTGTCTCGCGCTTCAAATGCAGCCTTAACAGCAGCACCACCAACGTTGTATGCTTCTGTGATATCTGTACGGCTTGTCATATGAGCTGCACAACGCTGAAGTGTTGAAAGTTCGATAGCACGAGTCTTGATGCCAAGTTCAGCACCAATCTTGTTAGCAAGGAATTTAGCTGAACCAGCAAGCTGCTTGTGACCAAATGCATCTACGAATTCTACATGCTCTGAAAGCTCGAATACATATCTTCCGTCAGCAACCTTAATACCTTCTGAAACAGCGATAACCATTGAACGGCCCTTAGCTGCAATTTCTTTAACTCTTGCCATGAAATGGTCGATATCAAATACTTTCTCTGGAAGGTAGATAAGGTCTACACCTTCGCAGTCATCACTCTTTGCAAGAGCAGAAGCGGCTGTAAGCCATCCGGCGTTACGTCCCATAATCTCTACAATAGTAACTGTAGGATAATCATATACAAGACCATCTCTGATGATTTCCTTCATAGTAGCTGCGATAAACTTGGCAGCAGAACCAAATCCTGGTGTGTGGTCTGTAACAGCTAAGTCATTATCAATAGTCTTAGGTACACCCATGAATTTAATATCGCTTCCGGTAACGATTGCGTAATCAGATAACTTCTTGATAGTATCCATTGAGTCGTTACCACCAATATAGAAGAAATATTTGATATCAAGATCATCAAGAATCTTGAAAATCTTATCAAATGTTTCTCTGTCTTCGCTTATCTCAGGGAGCTTGTACGCATGAACCAAGATAAGATGAAGGTGTTCTCTTTAATAAATCGATATCCATTGTAGAGTTAATCTTCTCTGAAAGGTCAACATACTGACCATCAAGAAGTCCCTTAATACCGTGGAGCATACCATAAACTTTCTTAGCTCCTCTGTCTATGGCTGTCTTATATACCCCAGCAAGACTTGAGTTGATAACAGAAGTAGGTCCTCCTGACTGTCCAACTATAACATTACCATCCATATTATATTCTCCTCCGAATCATATTTCTGCATAAAATGCAAGTAATTATGTGCATAGTTTAGCACAATTTCTATAATCATACAACTTAAATGTTGAATATATTAATAATTATATTTATGCAAATGTACAGGCATTTATGATATAATTCTTTCCGGGTATTTTTAATTTCGTATACACAAGTTTGCGTGCCTGTGTGGGCGAATGGAGAACTATATGTCAGTTAAGATTAATTCTTACAAAGGAAGAAGCATTAGACCGGTATACAAGTCGAGAATTAAGAGGGATGAATATTCTAATGCAATAGACAGGATATGTAATAGATATAAGTTAGGACACATTAAGCAGAATGAGTCTGGCAGGGAATATAAGAACAGGATGAATAAGCTGTTTTCAGATGATGTGATACAGAGTATGAAGAAATATTCGCATCATGGACGTACAAGCCTTTTCGGGCACAGCGTACATGTTTCTTATTATAATTATCTTGTGTGCAAGAAATTACATCTTGATGAGAAGCAGGAGCTAAAGCAGGACTTTTACATGACCTGTTTCTGTACGACTGGCACAAGTATTCGCCTGGGAAGGGTGAGAGACTTCATGGTTTTGAGCATCCTACAAAGGCACTTAAGAATGCAGGAAAGTATTTTGATATAACAGAAAAGAGGGAGACATGATTGCAAAGCATATGTTTCCATTGACAGTTACACCACCAAAATATAAAGAAACATTTGTTATTGTACTTGTAGATAAATTCTGCAGCTTTAATGAGGTGCTGGATGATTTCATACACAGGAAGTTCTGTGGAGCAAAGGATACAAGAATTAAATGGTTTGGTGCGGTAAGGGAGAGAAACGATGAAATATTTAAGTGAAGAGCAGAATAAATGTTTTGTGGGAACGGGAGAACTTAATAAAGCTGGTGATAGTCTGGCTGTTTTCCTTGACAAATACGACCCTGATAAATATCAGAATCCATGCAACACTGTGGATACGCTTGTATTTACAAAGGAAGATTCACAGGTTAAGAGAATTCTTCTTATAAAAGAGGAAATCATCCATGTATTGGATTGTGGGCGTGTCCGGGAGGCTTTGTTGAGTTTAAAGAGAATCTATATGATGCGGCTTTAAGAGAGCTTCAGGAGGAAACTGGTCTGCATGATATTGAAGCAGAACAGCTTAAATCATATGGCGATTATGACCGTGACCCAAGAACAAGGATTATTACAACAGCATTTGTTGCATTGATAGATGAAGCGCAGCCAGAAGGCTCAGGCTGGTGATGATGCAAGAGAGGCCGGATGGTTTGATATATCAGATGAACTGGTTAATAAGACAGAGGATAAGTCACTTATTAAGGAAGAATGGCTGTGCAGCTGTCCAATGCTGATAAGAATATTAATATCTGTGCAAGGGTGGAAGTTACCTATAGAAAAGGTATTCTTAAGAACCGCACATATAAGGTTGTTGACGGCGATGGGCTGGCAGCAGACCATGCGGCTATTATACTGGAAGGATACCATCATGTTAAGGAGGCACTTAACGCATGAGTGAGAAGATAAAGAAGAACGAGAAAGCTAAGAAGCAGACATGGAGAGCCGGCAATATGCTATATCCTGTGCTGCTGTTATGGTAAGCTGTGCAAGAAAAGGAGAGAAGCCTAATATTATTACGGTTGCATGGGCGGAACTGTATGCTCTGATCCGGCGATGGTTTCGATATCTGTAAGAAAAGAACGCTACAGCCATGACATTATTAAGGAAACAGGAGAATTCGTTATTAATCTTACAACAAGAAAGCTTGCGAGAGCCACTGATTATTGTGGAGTAAAATCTGGCAGGGACGTTGACAAATTTGCAGATATGCATCTTACAGCAGCACCGTCAGTTAAGATTGAAGCTCCGGCAATTGCAGAAAGCCCTGTTAATATCGAATGTAAGGTAAAGCGGTGTTAGAGCTTGGAAGCCACGATATGTTTATAGCAGAGGTTATGGCTGTAAATGTAGATGAAAGCCTGTTAGATGAGAAGCGGAACACTGCATTTGTCAGACGCAGACCTTATTGCATATTCGCATGGAAGATATTATGGACTTGGTGATTTCATAGGTAAGTTCGGATATTCCGTACAGAAGCCTTCTAAGCCAAAATCTTCCAGAAAGAAAAATAGGGTTTACAAACCAAATATCCTGTGTTAGTATAATTGTTACGAAATTGTTACAAATATATTACAAGAAGATAACTATATATTAACATAGTATTTGGAGGAACTCATGGAACGCTTGTCAAGATATGGCAGACGAATGAAGCTCACAATGATTAACACAATGACAGTTGCGAGCCTTGTCTGTATTATAGCAATTCCATTTTGACTAAAAATTTATTAAAAACGGAAGCTGATTATTATAGTATAACAATTAATGGCATGAAGGTTGGTGCAGCCAACACTGAAGAAGAGGTTATTATTGCTCTTGCTTCAGCAAGACAGGAATTAAGTGCACAGTATAGTGATGTTGTGTATATGGATCCTGACATTGAGATTAATAAAGAAAGCAGGACTGTTGCACAAAGAATGAGTGTGAATCAGTTGTCAGGCGCTATTTACAGTTATATGTTCGATAATGTTATGGATGTTGATTTCCATATGTATTATACAGTAAGACTTGGAGATTTCGTTGTTACATTGGAGTCTAAGGAAGATGTAATAAAGTTATTTGAGAAGCTGATACAGAAGTATGATCCGAACAATGCATTTACAGTGTCTCTTGATACACTTGATGCTGCTACAGGAACTTATACTGTTTCAGTTAATGAGAAGCTAAAGAAAGTACAGCAGCAGAGATTGTTTCATCAGCTATCAGTGGTACAGCGGTATCACAGGATGGGCAGACTGTTGCTGACGGAGACGGGCTTACAGGTATTGGTTTCAGTAATGATGTGGTTGTTGTTGAAGTACCGGCAGATAATGCTGTAACAACTTCAGTTACAGATGCCTATGAAAATATAACTAAGGAGCATGCTGAAAAGACAGTATATACTGTTCAGGCAGAGATGTTTTATCAGTTATTGCCCAGAATAACGGACTTACAATATCAGAGTTATTAAGTCTTAATTCTAATCTGACAGAGAATAGTGTTATTGCACCAGGAGACTCAATAATTATTACTGTTCCAAAGTCAGAGATATCAGTTATAACAACTTATCAGATGAGTTATGAGGAGGATTACGAAGCAGAGCCTAATTATGAGGATGATAATACTAATTACAGAGGAACCAATACTGTTATATCTGAAGGCACTGTAGGACACAGAGCAGTAATAGCAGAGGTTACTTATACTAATGGTAATGAGACTGGAAGAACATATGTAAAGGAAGATATTATTAAGGAATCTGTTCCTAAGACTATTGCGGTTGGAACACTTACCCCTCCAACATATTTAAAGCCGGTAGCTGGAGGTTCGTTCTCGTCAGGATATGGCTACAGATGGGGAAGTCTTCATAAAGGTGTTGACTGGTCTGTAACACAGGGAACAACAGTTACAGCAGCAGCAGGGAACTGTAACAAGAGCAGGATGGTTTGCTGATTATGGATATTGCGTAGATATAACGCACAGTAACGGAACAATGACAAGATATGGCCATCTTAGTTCTATAAATGTAAGCGTTGGACAGAGCGTATCACAGGGACAGGCTATTGCCGCATCAGGTAATACAGGCTACAGTACAGGCCCGCATCTTCATTTTGAAATATGGGTTGGAGGTTCTCCTGTTAATCCGCTTAACTATGTTAATAAGTACTAGAGTGATAAAATTACCGGATATTTTTATAAGGCTGCCCTGATAAAGGACAGCCTTTGTTATGTGACAAATTGCAATTTTTGCATATAATTATAACAAGGGTGAATTTGCCATATTTTTATAAATGTATTTGCAACGAAAATCTTTACAAATCAAAGTTCTGTGATATACTTTATAAGATGTGACTATTATGTTTAGAGGTGCTATATGGAACAATATGTTGTCAAGGGTGGAGTGCCACTCAGAGGAAAAGTTTCCATTGGTGGTGCGAAGAATGCAGCTTTAGGTATTCTTGCAGCAGCAATTATGACAGATGATACTGTAACAATTGAAAATGTACCTAATGTTAGAGACACAAGAGTTTTACTTCAGGCTATAGAAGGAATTGGTGCTAAGGTTAAGTATGTTTATAACAATTCCGTTCAGATAAATGGTGGTTCAATCTGTGATACCAATGTAGAATATGATTATATAAGAAAAATAAGAGCATCTTACTATCTGTTAGGTGCTTTACTTGGTAAGTACAATGAGGCTCATGTTGCACTCCCAGGAGGATGCAATATCGGAAGCCGTCCAATTGACCAGCATATCAAGGGCTTTAAGGCACTTGGTGCGGATGTTGATATAGATTGTGGAGTTGTACATGCAAAGGCAGAGAAGCTTACAGGAGCTCATGTTTATTTTGATGTTGTAACAGTTGGTGCAACAATTAACCTTATGATGGCTTCATGTATGGCAGAGGGAGACACTATTCTGGAAAATGCGGCTAAGGAACCGCATATAGTTGATGTAGCGAATTTCCTTAATTCTATGGGTGCTAACATTAAAGGTGCAGGAACTGATGTAATCCGTATCAAAGGCGTTAAGAGACTTCACGGATGTACTTATTCTATTATTCCGGATCAGATTGAGGCCGGAACATTTATGATGGCAGCAGCAGCTACACATGGTGATGTTGTTATTCAGGATATTATTCCTAAGCATATGGAATCAATATCTGCAAAGTTAATTGAGATGGGATGCGATTGAGGAAGGTGATGACAGCTTAAGAGTTATAGCAGAGGGCTGTACACTTAGGAGTACTAATGTTAAGACTTTGCCATATCCTGGATTTCCAACGGATATGCAGCCACAGATTTCAGTTGTACTTGCACTTGCTGAAGGTTCAAGTATGGTAACTGAGAGCATATTTGAGAACAGATTCAAATATGTAGATGAGCTTGGAAGAATGGGTGCCAAGATTAAGGTTGAGGGTAACACAGCCTATATTGAAGGTGTTAAAAGTTTTGTGGTGTGCAGCTTAATGCTCCGGATTTAAGAGCTGGTGCGGCACTTGTTATTGCTGCGCTCGCAGCAGATGGTATATCAGAGATTGATGATATTGAGTATATCCAGAGAGGTTATGAGGATTTTGGAAGGAAAGATTACTAACCTTGGTGGAATTATTAAAAGAGTTGATTCAGAGAGAGAACTTCAGAAGTTCAGGCTCAAGATAGGTTAATTGCAGGCTGTAGCGGATATTCCGTTACAGCTGTTTTAATTTATATTTAATAAAATTAATACATTTGTAATGTTACAAATATCCCTGTATATGGTAGTATTGAGAGGAAAAGGGGTTAATTATGAAGCTAAAGAATAAGTTGTATATTTCTTTCTGTATTATGGTTATACTTCCTGTGCTTCTGAGTGGTCTTGCTCTGGGAGGTCTGTATTGTGTACAGGAAAGCATTGAGAGAACATATAATGTAGATGATGGGGCAATTCTCGTTGGCGTATATTCACCTATAATACTTTTGGAAAGATTACTGACAGCATATATAAGGATATGAAGACGGAGGTTGATACTTCGCCAGAGCAGTTTACTAATAAGGAATATCTTGATGAATTATCAGGAGAGCTGTCATCTAAGATGTCCTGTCTTGTTGTAAGAAGGAATGGAATTATTATATATAATTCAACAGAAGCACCAGACAGCGAAATTGTAAAGATTCTTCCTGATTATTCTGCTGATGAAGAGAATGTTTCTGATGTTGGAACTTACAAGGGGAGAGTACCAGAGTCTTATAAAACAGCTTAATTTTAAGGATTCAGAAGATAATTTTTACAGCGTGTCAATTGTTACTTCATTGAAACAGATTCTTCCACAGGTTAAGACATTTATAATGCAGGTTATATTTGTTATAATTATGGTGTTAATTATTACAAGTCTTGGACTTACTCTGTGGATATACAGTTCTATTGTTAAGCCACTTAATAAGCTGAAGCTTGCAACTGATAATATTAAAGAAGGCAATATGGATTTCGAGATGCCAAAGGTATCTAATAATGAAATCGGAGATGTATGCCGGGATTTTGAGGAGATGAGAGTCGTACTTAAGCAGAGTGCGGAGGATAAGATTAAGTCTGATGCCGAGGAAAAGGAGCTTATCAGAAATATTTCACATGACTTAAAGACACCGCTTACGGCTATTAAAGGATATGTGGAAGGCTTGCGTGACGGAATTGCCAACACGCCTGAAAAGCAGGCTAAGTATATCCAGACTATTGCTAACAAGGTTAATGATATGGACAAGCTGATTGATGAGCTTACTATATATTCAAGGCTTGATACTAACAGGGTTCCATATACATTTGTCAGATGTAATGTAAGTGACTATTTTGGAGACTGTTGTGAAGAGATAGGCACTGAGCTTGAGGCAAGCCAGATTGAACTGGAATATAATGACCATCTTACTGAGCCGGCATATATGAATGTTGATCCGGAGCAGCTAAAGAGGGTTGTTAATAATATTATAAGTAACTCGGTTAAGTATATGGCTGAGGGACGACAGGGAAAGATTAAGATTGACCTGTACGATGAAGGTGACTACATTCATGCAATATTCTCAGATAACGGTATTGGCATTGCAGCTAAAGATGTTGAGAGAATATTTGAGCGTTTCTATAGAACTGATGAATCAAGAAACAGCAAGCATGGTGGAAGTGGTATAGGCCTTGCAATTGTTAAGAAGATTGTTGAGGACCACAAAGGAAAGATATGGGCAGAGAGTGTAGAGGGCGAAGGCACGACCATGCATCTTAATCTGCTTAAAGCAAAGGATGAAGAGAATCCTGAGAATGCATAATGAAACTACACGAAAGGGGACTGGCTATGAGCAAGATATTAATTGTAGAAGATGAAGAGAGTATTGCAGATATTGAGAAGGATTACCTTGAACTTAACGGATATGAGGTTGAGGTATGTAATGATGGAACAAGTGGCCTTGCGGCTGCACTGCATGAGGATATTGATATGTGTATCCTTGATATTATGCTTCCCGGAACTGATGGTTTCGAGATATGCAAGCGTAAGAGAAGTTAAGGATATTCCTATTATCATGGTATCTGCCAAGAAGGAAGATATTGATAAGATAAGAGGGCTTGAGTTGGTGCGGATGATTACATGACCAAGCCATTCAGCCCTAGTGAGCTTGTTGCAAGAGTAAAGGCACATCTTGCAAGATATGACAGACTTGTAAGTAATTCTAAGAACAATAACAATATTATTGAAATCAGAGGAATAAAGATTGATAAGACAGCAAGAAGAGTATTTGTTAATGGTGAGGAGAAGCCATTTACAACAAAGGAATTCGACGCTTCTTACGTTCCTTGCAGAGAATCCTAACCATGTCTTCACTAAGGAAGAACTTTTCAAGGAAATCTGGGATATGGATTCAATCGGTGACATCGCAACTGTAACTGTCCACATCAAGAAAATCAGAGAGAAGATTGAGCTTGATACAAGCAAGCCTCAGTATATTGAGACAATCTGGGGAGTAGGGTACAGATTTAAAATGTAAAAGACTAAACTTATAGGCTATACCATAATGCAGAATGAGTTTGAAAACATACAAATTGACCTACTAGTTATGAATAGAAAGCTTGTTCAATAGGTAATTGGCCACATCCAGCAAAATACCAGACAGTATCACCCAATCGAAAACTCAGGTGTAACTCTGAATGTTTCATTCTCAATTGTAAGTGAAACAGCGCACAGTGCAATCTGGTTTCTTTTAAATGCCACTGCTTTAACGGCGTTATCCATGCCGCAATCAGCAGTGGCATATTTATAATCTCCAACAAGCGGGTGCCTGCGGCTTGCAAACTGTACTCTTATCTGGTGATGTCTGCCGGTAATCAGATGTATTCTTACATGTGTAATGTCTTTAACTTCATCATAAGATATCACTTCATATTCAAGCTTTGAAAGCTTTGCTTCTTTATCATTAGCGGCGTCGTCGGATGGAACAACTGCTGATGTGTTCGTTCTTCCATCTTTCTTTAAATAATCAACAAAAGTTCCTTTTGGTTCGGATAGTTTTCCACATATTAAAGCTTCATATTGTTTATTAAATCCGCCCTCCTTCTGCATTAGTGTGGAATACTTTGCTGCTGCAGATTTATTCTTTGCAATAAGCACAAGTCCCGAAACCGGCCGGTCAAGGCGGTTGATTATTGCTGCATATCAGGCTTTCCTGTGAAGCGTTGTAAGTCATAACTTCGCTTACAAGGTCTAAATCAAATCCTTTCGCACCCTGGGATAGCTGTCCGGCTGGTTTATTCACTATAATAATGTCTTTAGTTTCGTGTATTATATTAAGCATGGTTGTGTCCTTTTAATGTTTTATTAAGAATACATGCGTTTTAATAATTAATCAACAACATTCGGCGAATAAATGTCCCAGCCACGCACACACTAATTAAACGATAAGTATTAGCGGTGTGAGGTGGCATATGGGTGAAAATGTGTGGGATTTCAGGAAGCGGCTGACATTGCTTTTGGCAGTGCCGTTATTATTGCGGTGGTTTTCTTTATATTCAAGGTGCTTTTTATTATGTGTGGCCGTTCATGCTTGCATTCTGTTTTGCGGTGCTGCTTCAGAAGCCGATAGTGGGGCTGGCGAAACTTTTAAGGGAGAAAAGACGCTTGCCGCGAGTATAGTTGTAACAATGGTGACGCTTATTATTCTTTCAGTGCTGTTGTATGTAGGTTATATGGCGTTTCGCGAACTTAAAGATTTCATAGCCAATTTTGATGAGAATATTAGCAGCCTTGATGGGCAGTTTAAGCTTGTATGCTGCCGTATTGATGGCTGGATTAAGTTGAAAGAAGGCTGCAGTTACGCATTTTTTGAAAAATGTAAAGGGATAATTATAGATGGAGACGGACAGCAGATGTTCTTTACAATTATGAGAAAACATTCTGTTCCGGTTATAACATGGTGCGTTATGGCGGTTGCTGGACTTGTGGTGTGCTTTATTGGAACGATATATGCGGCGGCTGGAATTGAGAAGTACAGAAGCTGGCGGGAGAACACTATATTTAAGGACGAAGTCGGGGCGGTGCATGTGGGACTTCGCAATTTGATAAATGTATATTTCAGGGTGCAGCTTATTATAATGTCGATAAATATTGTGGTGTGTTCAACAGCATTTTTAATGATAGGCAATCCTTATGCGATTCTTCTTGGTGTGCTGACTGGGATTATTGACGCACTTCCGATATTTGGTACGGGAACAGTACTGATACCATGGGCTGTGGGAAGCCTGCTTTTCGGACATGTGAAAAATGCGGTGATTCTTGTGGTGTTGTATATTGTCACATATTTTGTGAGGGAGATTATGGAGTCAAAATGTATGGGTGACAGAATGGGAATTGCACCATTTACAATGCTTGCGGTTATATATATCGGGATACTTGTGTATGGGGTTGTCGGATTTATTCTTGGACCAATATCATATTGTATAATAAAAGCACTTGTTCTTTACTTGAAAAGCATTTTAGAACATGATAAACTCTAGTGGTGCCGTCAATGGCAGGCGGACAATGCGAAGCAGCATTCGCATCAGGCTCCGTATGAAACGGGTCTGTAATGTCATAGAAAGAGGTTTATTATGGCAGAAGATAAGAAATTAGTAGAAGCGATTACATCCATGAAAGAGGATTTCGCTCAGTGGTACACAGATGTGTGTAAGAAGGCAGAGCTTATGTCTTACTCAAGCGTCAAGGGATGCATGATTTTTAAGCCGGCTGGATATGCAATCTGGGAGAATATTAAGAATGAGATGGACAGAAGATTCAAGGAAACAGGTGTTGAGAATGTTTATCTTCCAATGTTCATTCCAGAGAGCCTTCTTGAGGTTGAGAAGGATCATGTAGAAGGATTTGCACCAGAAGTTGCATGGGTAACTTATGGCGGACTTAATCCACTTCAGGAAAGAATGTGTGTAAGACCTACATCAGAGACACTTTTCTGTGATTTCTATAAAGATGAGATACAGTCATACAGAGATTTACCAAAGGTATATAACCAGTGGTGTTCAGTTGTAAGATGGGAAAAGGAGACAAGACCATTCCTTCGTTCAAGAGAGTTCTTATGGCAGGAAGGCCATACAGCACATGCTACAGCAGAAGAGGCTGAGGCACGTACACAGCAGATGCTTAACCTTTACGCTGACTTCTGTGAGGAAGTTCTTGCAATTCCTGTAATTAAGGGACGTAAGACTGATAAGGAGAAGTTTGCAGGTGCAGAGGCTACGTATACTATCGAGGCGCTTATGCATGATGGTAAGGCCCTCCAGTCAGGTACAAGCCATAACTTTGGTGATGGATTTGCCAAAGCATTTGGTATCCAGTACACAGATAAGGATAATAAGTTAAAATATGTTCACCAGACTTCATGGGGAACAACAACAAGACTTATCGGTGCTGTTATCATGACTCATGGTGATGATTCAGGACTTGTGCTTCCACCTAAGGTTGCACCTGTTCAGGTTGATGTTATTCCTATTATGCAGAAGAAGGCAGGCGTTCTTGACAAGGCTTATGAAGTTGGCCAGGCTCTTAAGGCAGCAGGACTTCGTGTTAAGGTTGATGATTCAGATAAGAATCCTGGCTGGAAGTTCTCTGAGCAGGAGATGCGTGGTATCCCTGTAAGAGTTGAGATGGGACCAAGAGATATTGAGGCTAATCAGGCTGTTATTGTTCGTCGTGATACAAGAGAGAAGATTACTGTATCCATCGATGAGCTTGCAGACAGAATTCCAGAAATTCTTGATACTATCCAGAAGGATATGCTTGAGAGAGCAAGAGCTCACAGAGAAGCTCATACATATACAGCTCTTAATTATGATGAATTCAAGGATACAGCAGCTAATAAGGCTGGATTCATCAAGGCTATGTGGTGTGGAGACCAGGCTTGTGAGGACAAGATTAAGGAAGATACTACATGTACATCAAGATGTATGCCATTTGCACAGGAGAAGTTAAGTGATGTGTGCGTATGCTGTGGTAAGCCGGCTAAGGCTATGGTTTACTGGGGTAAGGCATATTAATTCTAAGAAGTGTTAATTATAATAACCCTCATCGGATTTGCCAGAAGGCAGACGGTGAGGGTTATTTTATGATTATATTATTTGATATGTTCAATCATTGCAATAAGAGTAGCTTTATCATTGAGCTTAGGGTTCTCTATAACAATATCAAGCAGGGATTTCAGTGTTTCACCGATTTCGTGTCCCTGAAGGCCATATTCAATAAGGTCATTTCCTGATATGTCGAGGGCTTTTATTGTAAAACAGTCACCGCGTGCAAGAATATCTGTCCCAAGACGCTTTAATGTGAGAAGATGCTTTACCTTCGCCGGATTACTTATTCCTGTGATGTCTTCAGATGCCTGGATTACAGCCATCATAAGCTCATGCCACAGAGGCAGGAAATCTCTGCCATACTGATTAAGGGCAGTACGAACGGCCGGCTCAGTTTCTTCTATATCAATCTTTGATAATTTAACAAGCTTAGATACTGTGTCAACAGTCTTGTTATCCAGTTTAAGTGCTCGAAGTGTCTTAGCTGCTTCGTCAGGTGTAGAAGTTATGAAAAGTGCAGCATAGCGTAAGTATATATTATCAGGTGTGTGTTGTAATGTTGCAAGTATTTTGCGTTTATAGCGGCTCTTTAGGGAATTGTCAATTACCGGAAGAATCGGCTCAAAAAGTCCTGCTTCTGAATATTGAGCAACATAATCGGGATGTGCAGACATAAGTGTTTTGCCAAGCTCTACATGCACACGCTCCATGCTTATTTTGCTGATTGATGGGGCAAGCTTTTTAATTGCATTCCATGTTGCTTCATCAATGGTAAAGCCAAGCTGTGCAGAAAATCTTATGGCACGCATCATTCGCAGAGCGTCCTCTGTAAATCTTAATTCTGGTTCACCAACGCAGCGTATTATTTTTGCATCCAGATCATCAAGACCGTTAAATTCATCAACAAATCCATCAGTGTCGTTGTATGCCATGGCATTTATCGTAAAATCACGGCGGCACAGGTCATCAACAAGCCTGTCTGAAAATTCTACAGATTTCGGATGCCTGCCATCCTCGTATTCGCCATCAATTCTGTATGTTGTAACTTCGTATCCGGTTTTATCTATCATTATAGTGACGGTTCCGTGGGCGATTCCGGTATCAACAGTTCTTTTAAAGAAAGTTTTTATCTGTGATGGAACAGCAGAAGTGGTTATATCCCAGTCATCCGGGTTTCGACCAAGGATACTGTCTCGTATACAGCCGCCAACAGCATAGGCTTTGAAGCCGTGTTCTTCAATTGTATGTATAATGTTCCTGACAGCTTCCGGCATGTCAATATGAAAGTTTTCAGGCATAATTTTCCCCCGCAGTATTGTTTGATTTATATGTGGATTCAGATTCCATATTTGTCTATTATAAGAGAAAAATGCATTTTCATCAAGATAATGATTGTAGTAAATCGCAGGAATATAGAAGCATTTAATTTCATAAGATAAGGCAGACGCAGGCGTATGAGAATACAGTGTCTGTATTAAGTGCGGAAACGGGGGGCTTTATGAACGAAAAATCATTAGAATGTCTTAAATTTTATGATATGCAGATTAAAAAGATGGTTAAGGGAAGAGGTGGAGTAATTCTTTTTACAGACAGAGGATGCAGGCTGTTCCTTGAATGTACAAGAAATGACGGATTTTACTACAGGGATGATGCTGTTACAAATGCAGTTCGTGAGGCTGGATTTAACAGGGTTGATACCTATGTAAGAAACGACGACGGGGAATTGTTCACATCAGGAGAGGATGGGCGCAGATATGTTATGAAGAAATGGTTTAGTGGAAGAGAGTGCGATGTAAAGTCTGCAAATGATGTGACGGAGGCAGTCAGAACGCTTGCGCGGCTGCACATTTGTTTAAATGTAGTTTCTGCTAAAGGTGTAAAATATGTATGTGACAATGGAAGCCAGAATATAAATAAACAGTGGGAGTGTATGGCGTTGTCAGAGTTGGAAGGTGAGAAACCGGAGGCAGAATTGAAAGCAAGTGAAAGCTGTGTGCAGAATGTTGTGCGGTTCGACAAAGGAAGCGGAATAAGACAGAATGTTGACAGGCATACAAGAGAGATTAAGAAGGCTGCTAATTATATGAGAGGCAAGAAAAAGAAAAATGAATTTGAGCAGATAGCGCTTGGAGCTATAGATCAATTTTACGATGAAGCAAGTGAAGCGGGGGCGTGTATAAAATCACAGCGGTTTGATGCGCGTTTTGAAAGAATGGAGCAGACTAATGAACTTGTACACGGAAGCTATAATTATCATAATGTTTTTCTGGATGCAGATGGCAGTGAAAATGCTGTTACTAATTTTGAAAAATGTCATAATGACTGTCAGGTTGCAGATTTGTACCAGTTTCTAAGGAAGGTCATGGAAAAGCATGACTGGGATATTAATATAGCATACAGGCTTGTTGATGAATATGATAAATTAAAGCCTCTTGATGATGATGACCTTGACATGCTGGCAGCAATGTTAAGCTTTCCAGAGAAATTCTGGAAGATTATCAACCAGTATTATAATGCTGGAAAAGCGTGGGTTCCTGCTAAGAATATTGAAAAGCTCAAAACAGTAATAGCGCAGAATATGCGTAGAAGAGAATTAATTGATAAAATGTGTGGTCTGTGATAAAATCGGAGGATACGAGGGGAAAAGTTATTTGTGAGGAATGCTTATGAAACGAATGTATAATTGGATACATATTTTGAGGCAGGCAGCAGTTATAGGGATGATGCTTGTGCTGTTTTTAAGTCAGACAGCATGTACAGCTTCTGGCAGTAAGAAAGGAAATGCAATGGTACCGGGAAGCAGTATAACGCCGGCACCAACAGTTAATAAAGATATAAAGGGAGATGGTGAGAATCCAACCTTTACAGGTGTGTTGAGTCTTCAGGATTTTAGCGGGTTTAAAATGCGCTTTGTTGATATAAACAGTGGAACAGAATATGAGGTGCCATATTCAGGTGGTACGGATATCCAGGATGCCTATGGTAAGGTAAAAGCGGCATCTACCATGGATGTGGGTGGCATATATGATGTATATGTTGATAAAAAAGGCAAGGCGGCGAAGATTTATGGAAGCAGTAATTCCTGGGTAAGATACGATGTTTCAGGAATAACTGTAGATGAAAGTTCAAGAAAAATAAGTATTGGTGCATCCAATATGGTATATGAAAGCTACACAGTGGTACTTTCAGGAGATGAAAGAATAAGTATTGCACAGCTTGTTGATCAGGATAAGATGGTCATAAGAGGCATAGGAGACAAAGTCTATTCTGTTGAAGTAACAGACGGACACGGATATCTTAAGGTTACCGGTACAGATGCACTTAATGGAGGCTATATAAGTATAGGAAACAGACAGCTTCTGGGTATTACCAGGGATATGCTGGTGACTGCACCTGTTGGTACATTTACGGTTAATGTCCGTAATGGTAGCCTGTCAGCAAGTAAGACTGTTACTATATCAAAGGATGCAACTACCACAGTTGATTTTTCAGAAGTCCAGACGGATCCTGTTAAAACAGGTGCGGTTAATTTCTCGGTTACTCCGTCCGGTGCAGTAATGAGTATAGATGGAACTGAGGTTGATTATTCATCCCCTGTTTCTTTGACTTATGGAACTCACAGAATTAAGCTGGTAGCCAACAATTATCAGGAATACTCTGAGATTATAAATGTTAACTCAGCTTATGTTACGAAGGTTATCGATATGACTTCATCCGGTACATCAACAAGTACAGCGGCTGATAATACAAGTGGATATAAGGTATCAATAACAGCACCTAAGGGAGCGGTACTTTATGTTAATAGTGAATACATAGGAACTGTTCCGTGTTCATTTGATAAATCATCTGGAAAGAAGACGATTACACTTTCGCAGAATGGATATAATACAGTTAGTTATACAATATCAATTGCTAATACAGCAGGAGACCTGACATATGCATTTCCAGAAATGATAAGTGGAGGTACCCAGGAGACTACAACACAGGTACAGGTTCCAACAGTCACTCCTGCAACAACAAAGTCATCTACAAAGCAGAGTACGAAAAGGAGATAAGAGTTATGAATATTTTATTTTCACCACCAGATATAACCGAGGAAGAGATTCAGGCAGTTTCTGAGGCTTTAAGGTCAGGATGGATTACAACAGGTCCAAGAACTAAAGAGTTTGAAAGAAATATTGCTCAGTTTACAGGCTGTAACAGGGCGGCATGTCTCAATTCAGCTACAGCATGTTTAGAGACAGCACTCCGTCTGTTAGGAATCGGTGAGGGCGATGAGGTTATTGTTCCTGCATACACTTATACAGCATCTGCAAGTGTCGTTGCGCATGTTAATGCAAAGCTTGTTCTTATTGATGTTGAAAAGGACACATATCACCTTGATTATGACGCGCTTGAAGCTGCAATTAATGAGAGTACCAAGGCTGTAATACCTGTAGATATAGGTGGTGTTATGGTTGACTATGACAGGATAAGAAAGATTGTCGAGAGTAAAAAGAATATATTTAAGGCTTCAACACCCCTTCAGGAGGCACTTGGCAGAGTTGCAATTGTTGCTGATTCTGCACATGGTTTCGGAGCAAGTGAGGGTGGTGTTATGAGTGGAATGAAGGCTGACTTTACAAGCTTTTCATTTCATGCAGTCAAGAACCTTACAACAGCAGAAGGCGGAGCTCTTACATGGAGAAGTATTCCGGGAGTTGATGATGAGGATATATATAAGCAGATAATGCTTTACTCACTTCACGGACAGTCTAAGGATGCGCTTGCAAAGACTAAGCTTGGTGCATGGGAATATGATATCAAAGGAACTTATTACAAATGTAACATGACTGATATTATGGCTTCTATTGGGCTTGTACAGCTTAAGAGATATCCGGGACTTCTTAAGAGAAGAAGAGATATAATTGAGAGATATACACAAGGGATTGCAGCCGATGATGTGGATATTATGAAGCATTTTACAGATGAATATACTTCAAGTGGTCATCTGTATCTTGTAAGGCTTCTTGGAAAGGATGTTAAGGAGCGTAATGAACTGATTACAAGACTTGCTGAGGCAGGTGTTGCAACTAATGTACATTTTAAGCCGCTTCCAATGCATACGGCATATAAGAACATGGGATTTGATATTAAGGATTTTCCACATTCATATAATATGTATCGTAATGAGATTACACTGCCGCTTCATACATGTCTTACTGATGAACAGGTAGAATATGTAATAGAGCAGTTTAACAGAATGAAATAATCGGACATTAGTTATACAACAACAAAAAGGGGATTGATTACGATGGAGTTAAGACCATGGCAGCTTCTTCCTGATGAAATGAGAACTAAGGAAGTAAGAAAATACTATAATATACTTATGAAACACAGAATGTGGTTAGAGATGAAAAGAGTGCTTGATGTTATTGTTGCTGGTATTATGCTGGCAGTTTTAATTATTCCAATGGGAATAATTGCACTTGCAATCAGACTTGATTCACCGGGACCTGTTTTTTTCAGGCAGGCGAGAGTAACACAGTATGGAAGAATTTTTCGTATATACAAGTTCAGGACTATGGTTGACAATGCAAGTAAGCTAGGGGCAGCAGTGACTGTAGATAATGATTCAAGAATCACTAAGGTTGGAGCATTTTTACGAAAGTACAGAATGGACGAGTTTCCTCAGCTTTTTAATATACTTGCAGGGGATATGACTCTTGTCGGAACAAGACCGGAAGTTCCTAAGTATGTTAAGAAGTACACCAAGGACATGTATGCGACACTTCTTCTTCCTGCCGGACTTACATCAAGGACAAGTATTGCTTATAAGGATGAGGACAAGCTTCTTGGTGAGGCTGTTGATGAAAAAAGTACAGATAATATATATCTGAATGAAGTATTACCGGCAAAAATGCGTTATAACCTTGAAAGTATGAAACATTTTGGCGTGAAAGCTGATGCGGCTGTATTGTGGGATACATTTACATCAGTAGTTGGAAGTGAAAGAATGACTGTTAAAAAGTAGGTAGAGTATGTTTATTACAATTGCTGTTATTGCATATAACGAGGAGAATACGATAAAGAATATTCTTGATGACATAAGCAGGCAGGATTATGATCATAGTCTTATGGAGGTTGTGCTTGTTGATTCTGCATCCACGGATGGAACAAAGGCTGTTATGCAGAAGTTTGCTGATGAGAATAAGATGGGAGCAAGACAGATAATCGTGCTTGACAATCCTAAGAAGACGCTTCCGTGTGGATGGAATGTGCTGCTTGATAATTATACAGGGGAAGCTGTTATAAGAGTTGATGCACATGCACATATTCCGGAAGATTTTGTTAGCAAGAATGTTAAGGTTTTAGAAGAAGGCGAGATGGTTGTTGGTGGTGTCCGACCTAATATAGTTGATGAAGAGACACCTTGGAAGGATACGCTGCTTCTTGCTGAGAGTTCGATGTTCGGCTCAAGCATAGCACCTTACCGTAATGGTGGGAATGGAACGGAAGAAAAGATATATATGAAATCGTTGTTCCATGCTGCATATAGAAGGGAAGTTTTTGAAAAAATCGGACATTATAATGAGGCTCTTGCAAGAACTGAGGATAATGAAATTCATTACCGTATGAGAAAAGCAGGGTTTAAATTAAGATTCTGTCCGGATATAATATCGTACCAGCATACAAGAAGTTCACTTCCTAAGATGCTTAAGCAGAAATATGCTAATGGATACTGGATTGGAAAGACAAGCAAGGTATGTCCAGGATGCCTTTCTATATATCATTTTGTTCCATGGGCTTTTGTCATGGCTATTATTGTTACAACAGTTGCAAGTGTGTCATGTAAGCTGCTTGCTGTGAAGTCGATTTTTTCGCGTATTGTATATGGACTTACAGGACTTATGTGGGGAGCATACTGGCTGTTGGCAGTAGTTATGTCGATTGTTGCAGTAATAGGAGCAAAGAAGGAGCGCAATAAAACATGTTTTGCATTGCCATTTTTGTTTTTTCTGTTGCATATTTCTTATGGAATTGGTACAGTATGTGGGTTAGCAGCTAAAAAGCCTGCTAAAGAAACGAGGAACTGATGATGGGTGAGACTAAAAAGGACAGAATACAGCTTCTGGTAAGAAGATTTTTCTTGTTTTTAACAGATACATTTTTATTGAATGCATGCGTATATCTGTCGCTTATTATGAGATTTGATGTAGGTATTGTATCTATTGAACCTCAATATATTAACAATTATGTAGACAATATGCTGTTCTATACAATAATATCGCTGCTTATATTCTGGGTGTTCAGATTATATCACAGTCTGTGGCAGTATGCGAGTATAGCTGAGGTGTACAGGATTGCTGAAGCATGTATTACTGTAGAAGTGGTACATTTCTTAAGTAATAAGATGGTGGGTAATATGCTTCCTAGAAGCTGCTATTTTAATGCGGCAATATACCTTATTATTGCAATATGTGCAAGTCGTTTTATGTACAGAATGATAAGAACTGTGCTTAACAAATACAGGAATATTAAGACTTCCAACAATGTAATGATTATAGGTGCAGGAGAGGCAACCAATGTCATTATGAGAGAAATACAGAATTCAAGTTATCTTGCTAATTCTAATATCGCCTGTATTATTGATGACGACCGCCGCAAGGTAGGCAAATACATACGAGGCGTCAAGGTTATAGGAACAAGGGATAAGATTAAGGAAGCAGCAAAGCTTTATGATATTGATGAGATTATATTTGCAATTCCATCAGCATCTAATGAAGTTAAAAGGGATATATTAAACATTTGTAAAGAGACAGACTGTACTCTTAAGATTCTGCCGGGCGTATATCAGATGGTAGACGGAGAGATTAATGTTAATTCTATCCGTAATGTTGATGTGCTTGACCTTCTTGGAAGAGATCCGATTGAAGTAGATATTGAATCTATTATGGGATATGTTAAGGATAAGGTTATTATGGTAACAGGTGGTGGCGGTTCTATTGGTTCAGAGCTTTGCCGTCAGCTTGTAAGCCACAAGCCTAAGCAGCTCATTATATTTGATATATATGAGAATAATGCCTATGATATTCAGCAGGAATTAAAGATTAATTATCCTGATGCCAATGTTGTTACTCTTATTGGTTCGATAAGAAATGTTTCAAGACTTGAAAGCGTATTTGCACAGTATAAGCCAGATATTGTATATCATGCAGCAGCACATAAGCATGTACCGCTTATGGAAGTCAGTCCTGATGAGGCTGTTAAGAATAATGTTGTCGGTACATGGAATGTTGCAAGAATGGCTGATAAGTATGGGGTTAAGAAGTTTGTTATGATAAGTACAGATAAGGCTGTTAATCCAACTAATGTAATGGGAGCAACAAAGCGTATCTGTGAGATGATTGTCCAGACATATAACGAGATATCAAAGACAGATTTCGTTGCTGTAAGATTCGGTAATGTACTTGGAAGCAATGGTTCGGTTATTCCTCTTTTTAAGAGACAGATTGAGGCTGGTGGACCGGTTACGGTTACAGATCCTAATATTATAAGATATTTCATGACTATACCAGAGGCGGTTTCACTTGTTCTTCAGGCAGGTGCATATGCCAAAGGTGGAGAGATATTCATTCTTGATATGGGTGAGCCTGTTAAGATTGATGACCTCGCAAAGAACCTTATCAGATTGTCAGGTTATACACTTGGCGTTGATATGGAGATTAAATATACGGGACTCAGACCAGGAGAAAAATTATATGAGGAACTTCTTATGAAAGAGGAAGGACTTCAGGAGACAGACAACAAGCTTATTCACATTGGAAAACCAATTGAGTTTGATAAAGAGAATTTCTTTAATAACCTTGAGAAGCTTAAGGAAGAAGCTTATTCAGAAACTGGTAATATAAGAGAGTATCTTAAGAAGGTGGTTGATACTTATCATCCGGATGGCCATTAATTTTACCTGATTTTAAAATGTATTTATACGGGGGAGAAGGTATATGGGGATATATCAGAAGTTAAAGTTTTTAATTGGAAAGGTAACTGTGATTATTATGGCAGTTATCTTTCCTTTTGCTGTTATTGCACAGAACAGAAAAGTATCATCGGCTTTTTGCAATATTTTTATAGCACTGGCGCTGCTGGTATTGCTGTGTGCAGTTATTAATAAGCTGATTAACAGTAAAGATGGTTTTAAAGATATTATAACTACGGGGATTAAAAGCAGATGTGTTGTGCCAGGTATTCTGATATTACTGTCAGTAGTGTGGTGCTTTATATCACCGGCTGCAGGTTATGAATTCAGCGGAACCGGAAGCATAATTCAGGGAATGTTATTGTTTATAGGATGTACGTGTATATATATTGTTATATCTGCATGTTATTTGTATGAAGAAACAGATATGATGATTATGATAGCTGCATCTGTAATTATAAATATCATTACAATATTGAGATTCTTAATTTCTGCTAAATACTGTACGGACGCGTATTGCATGTATACTGTTATGATGTTTGCAGTTTGTGTGTATGCATTCCTTTTGTCAGATGATAATAAAAAAATATATTATCTGACAGCGGCTGGTTTATGTGAAATGGGACTTATATCTGCAACAGGTAATATGGCTGTTACGGGCATGGTGATAGTGCTTCTTGTTATGCAGCCAATAGCATTAAGAAAATATGAATGCTTTACGAGATATGAACTTATAGTGCTTATGATTTTTATTCTGGGAAGGCTGTTTGCATATATAAATGTATTTACTAATAAGGTTATTGCATTGTCTGCGTCATCAGCATTTCTTACATCATATAAGACAACGGCGTTTATAATAGCTGGGTGTATAATATATATGATGCTAATAATATTTGACGACAGAGTTAAGGGATGTATAAAAAATACTCGAAAAGTCGTGTTAAACCGAATATATATGTGTATTACAGGACTGGATATAATTGGGATAATTACAATCGTTATGATTAATAATTATAGGCATAATTATACTTTTTATCTTATGATTTTTATTGGAATTATTCAGATATTGATGTCTGTTGCAGTGTTTATATTTGCAACGTATAATGTGCTGGAATCGATAGAGGACAGGATTAAACCAGAAAAAGATATTATCAATAGCAATGATGATTCTTTGTTACAGGGATATGGAAGCAGATATATGATAACAGCAATAGGAATGGCGGTAATAGTATATATTCTGCAGGGAACAGGAAATTTATTTAAATTTGAAGTCTTTCCGGTGTTTATATGTTTTGCAGCAATAATGAGTACATATAATAAAAACTGCGGTTCATAAGAGCCGCAGTTTTTATTATAATAATTAATCAAACTTAAATGTGTTCTCAAGTGTATCCCAAAGCTGGTCCTTATCACTTAAGTTAAGCTTTGTTCCATCGCTTAAAGCATAGCCTTCTCCTGAAGCTGAGCCATTGTAAGTACCTGTAAGCTCCGGCCATTCAATGCCGATTGCAGGATCATTCCATGCAAGACCTCCCTCGTCGTTAGGATGATAGAAGTCATCGCACTTGTAGCAGAATTCTGCTGTATCAGTAAGAACGAGGAATCCATGTGCAAATCCCTTAGGGATAAGGAACTGCTTCTTATTCTCCTCTGTGAGAAGGATTCCGTACCACTTTCCATAAGTTTCAGAGTCTGTACGAAGGTCAACAGCTACATCAAAAACAGCTCCCTTGATAGCTCTCACAAGCTTTGTCTGTGGGAAATGCTTCTGGAAGTGAAGACCACGAAGAACACCCTTAGTACTCATAGACTGATTGTCCTGAACAAAGTTAATATTGATACCAGCTTCTTCCATATCACGCTGGCTGTATGTTTCCATAAAATAACCACGGTTATCGCCGTGAACAGCAGGAGTGATGACACAAAGTCCTTCGATACCTGCGACATTCTTTTCAATTGTAATCTGTCCCATGATAAAATCTCCTTTGAAATATTAAATCTCACCGATTTCCTTTAAGAATCTGTGAAGAGCATCCTGCCATGTTGGAAGCGGAGTGAATCCGTTAGCAGTAAGCTTGCTCTTATCTAAACGGCTGTTAAAAGGTCTTGCAGCTTTAGAAATGCCGTATTCAGCAGTAGTTACAGGTGTAACCTTAGTAGAAAGACCTGCCTGTGCATAGATTTCCTTAGTAAAGTCATACCATGAAATGTATCCACCTTCATTAGTTGCATGGTAATAACCGTATTTGTCAGTTTCAACCATATCAACAAGAAGTCTTGCAAGATCTAATGTGTAAGTTGGTGTACCAATCTGGTCGTTGACAACACGAACCTCGTCATGAGTCTTTCCTACATTAAGCATAGTCTTAATAAAGTTCTTTCCATTAACACCAAATACCCATGCAATACGCACGATAAAGTATTTATCAAGAGTGTTAGAAACAGCAAGTTCTCCGGCAAGCTTAGTCTCTCCATATACATTAAGAGGCTTGTAGTCCTTGCAGTCTGGTTCCCAAGGTGTTTCACCCTGACCATCAAATACATAATCAGTACTGATGTATACCATCTTGCAGTCAAGCTGTTTGCAGACATTGGCAATATTCTGAGTACCATCTGCATTGATAGCCTTAACCTTGGCTTTCTTATCATCATCTTCAGCAGCGTCAACGGCTGTCCATGCTGCGCAGTGAATTACAACATCAGGTGAAACCTTAGTGATAACTTCAGAAACCTGGGCAGCATCAGTTATATCCATAGGTACATATTCGGCTGTTGTGACAGCGCTTCCATCAGCAACTCCTGAATATTCAGGTGCGATGTCGCTGCCAACGCCTGTATGACCTCTGCCTATCAGTTCATTCATAACGTCGTGGCCAAGCTGACCGCCAACGCCGGTAACTAATATCTTCATGTCAAATCTCCTTACAGAATAAATGTGTTAATTAGCGGTTGCTATACATTTTCTCATAGTAGTTCTGATATTCGCCAGAAATGATTGTCTCCCACCATTCCTTATTATCAAGATACCACTGAATTGTCTTCTTGATACCATCTTCAAACTTAGTTTCTGGAAGCCATCCTAATTCATTGTGAATCTTAGTTGGGTCGATAGCGTAACGCATATCATGTCCCTTTCTGTCACCTACATGAACGATAAGTGATTCAGGCTTGCCAAGCTCCTTGCAGATAAGCTTAACGATATCAATATTTCTCTTCTCGTTGTGTCCACCAACGTTGTATACTTCACCAACACGTCCCTTGTGGATGATAAGGTCGATAGCCTTGCAGTGATCCTCAACATAGAGCCAGTCACGAACGTTAAGACCTTCGCCATAAACTGGAAGTGGCTTATCGTTAAGAGCATTAGCAATCATAAGAGGGATAAGCTTCTCTGGGAAGTGGTATGGTCCATAGTTATTAGAGCATCTTGAAATAGTAACAGGAAGTCCATAAGTTCTGTGGTAAGCAAGAACAAGTAAATCTGCGCCAGCCTTTGATGAGCTGTATGGGCTTGATGTATGGATTGGTGTCTCTTCTGTGAAGAAAAGGTCAGGTCTGTCAAGTGGAAGATCGCCGTATACTTCATCAGTAGATACCTGATGGTATCTCTGAATACCGTACTTTCTGCAGGCATCCATAAGAACCTGTGTACCAAGAATATTAGTTATAAGGAAAACTTCCGGGTTCTCGATAGAACGGTCAACGTGTGATTCAGCAGCGAAGTTTACAACCATATCCGGATGCTCTTCTTCGAAAAGTTTGTAAACAGCTTCGCGGTCTGTGATGCTTTCCTTAACGAATCTGAAGTTAGGGTTAGACATAACAGGCTCAAGAGTTGAAAGATTACGCATATGTGAGGCAGTCAAGACAGATGATTCTGTAGTCTGGGTATTTGTTTAACATGTGAAATATAAAGTTACTTCCGATAAATCCGGCTCCACCGGTAACAATAATTGTCATAATTAATCTCCTTAATATTTAAAATGTGTTCTTATATGAAAAATGTTTTAACTAAATGTACTTAATTATTCATGAAGCTTGTCGACATATTTGCCGTCTAAGACATCCTTTAAGTACTGACCATACTGGTTCTTCTTTAATACTTCATATACCTTGAGGACGTCATCTTTGTTAATCCAGCCGTTTAAGTAAGCGATTTCTTCAAGACATGCAATCTTTCTGTGCTGATGAGTCTCAACAGTCTTAACAAAGTTAGTAGCTTCTACAAGACTTTCATGTGTTCCTGTATCAAGCCATGTAAATCCCTGACCGAGAAGCTCTACATTTAAAGTACCCTTATCTAAGTAGATACGGTTAAGATCAGTAATCTCAAGCTCGCCTCTTGCAGATGGCTTTAAGTTCTTAGCGTATTCAACAACCTTGTTGTCGTAGAAGTAAAGACCTGTTACACAGTAGTTGCTTTTAGGCTGCGCTGGCTTTTCTTCGATAGAGACAGCCTTTCCTTCATTATTAAATTCAACAATACCAAATCTTTCAGGATCATCAACATAGTAACCAAATACTGTTGCCCCTTTCCTGATTCAGCATTCTCAACAGCTGCCTTAAGTCTCTTCTTAAGACCGTGACCTGCAAATATATTATCACCAAGAACCATGGCAACAGTGTCATTGCCAATGAATTCCTCACCAATAATAAATGCCTGTGCAAGTCCGTCCGGGCTTGGCTGTACAGCGTAAGTAAGGTTAACACCAAACTGGCTTCCATCCTTTAAAAGCTCTTTGAATCTTGGAGTATCTTGTGGCGTAGAGATGATAAGAATATCTCTGATACCAGCACTCATAAGAACTGAGAGTGGATAATAAATCATTGGTTTATCATAGATTGGAAGAAGCTGTTTACTAGTTACCATTGTGAGTGGGTAAAGGCGTGTGCCAGAACCACCAGCTAAAATAATACCCTTCATAATTGAAGTTCCTCCTTGTTTGTTAAAATGTTATGTTAATTTTCAAGTAGACATTTTTAAGTCATGTATATAATAAAGGTGACGCTGCGTCACCTTCAAGTGTTTTGAAAAATTTTTACAAGGAGTAATATATGCATAAAGAGGGATATTATTCTTCGGGGAATTCGCGAAGAAAGCAAATGTTTCGGTAAGGACTATAAGATATTATGACCAGCAGAACATATTAAAGCCATCACTTCTTACTGATGAGGGAGTGAGATTTTATACGGATTCAGATTTTACAAGGTTACAGCAGATACTATTGCTTAAATATCTTGGATTTACACTGGATGATATAAGAAATATGACAATTGGTGATTCAGATTATCATGTGCTTAAGAATTCGCTTGAACTTCAGAAGCGTATGATACAGGATAAGATTGCACAGATGCAGCTCGTGTGTAAAGCTATTGAAGAAACAGAAGACTCTATTAATGAGGGCAAAGGAGTTGACTGGAGTAATATGCTGGAGATTATCCATCTTACTAATATGGAAGACAGCATGAAGAATCAGTACATTAATGCTGGAAATATATCTGCAAGAATTAATCTTCATAACCGGTTTTCAGTTAATAAACAGGGATGGTTTCCGTGGGTATATGAGCAGTGTGGTATTGTTAAGGGATGAGAATTCTTGAGATTGGGTGTGGTGATGGAACTTTGTGGGTTGACAATATAGGTCAGCTTGCCATGACAGGAAAGAGAAATGAATTTTCAGGGAAGAAAAAACATATATATAGAGCTTACAGATATATCAGAAGGCATGATAAGTGATGCGAGAAGAAATATAAAAAAGCAACAGAGAGCTGGAAGGAAAGAGATATTGATGTGTCATTTAGGTTCAGAGTGGCTTCATGCGAAAAGACAGGGGCAAAAGATGAATCGTATGATTTGGTGATTGCTAATCATGTGCTGTTTTATTGTAAAAATGTCAATAAGGCACTTGATGAAATTGTGAGGGTGTTAAAGCCTGGGGAGTGCTTGTGTGCAGTACATATGCAGGAGATAAGCCGCCTTGTGTCAGGATACGATAAGAGAATTGCACTTGAAGCAGATAAGCTTTTGAAAAATTCGGACTTGATAATGGAGATAAGATATTAAAAAAATTTTCAGATGTTGAAAGAAGAGATTATAAAGATGCGCTTGTTGTTGATGAAGCAGAACCGCTGGTAGATTATATACTATCATGTCATGGCAATCAGAAAGAGTACCTTGTGGATAAGTATACAGATTTTAAAAATATGTAGAGAAAAAGCTTGCGAAACCCATGACAATAACCAAAGAGGCTGGTGTGCTTGTATGCAGAAAATAATGTATAGCAATTATATCTATAATATGGTAAAATCAAAAGAAGCATGTTTTGGTACAGGGTAGTTTGAACATGCATATTATGGAAATACTCTGATAGAATGAAAGATTATTTATTGGGGGCAGAGAATACAGTTATGAAGAAATTAAAAATTGCTGTTGATGCAAGAACTTTAGGCAGCAGACCAAGTGGTGTGGGCATGTATCTTAATGACTTCTTAGAACAGCTCATAACATATGATGAATTTGAATGGATTCTTTTTACAGATGTTAAAGAGAGTGAATATATTAAGAGATTTGAGGCTAGAGGAATCAAGGTTATTGAATGGGGAAAGCCTGTATATAAAAGTGTCGGAGTGTATGCATATTTTGCATTTGTTAAGAAGGAATTAAAGCAGGTGAAACCGGATATATTCTGGGAGGTTAATTCGATTATACCTATTAATCTTAGTGGAAGCTTTAAGACACTTATTACAATACACGATATGTTTCCTATTCAGTATGTAAGATACTTTGGAAAAATATACAGCTATTATTTTAAGTTTAATCTTGGTGTGACTTTAAGACATACAGATATGATTCTGTATAATTCGGAGCAGACTAAGGATGATACAGAGATGTATTTTCCAAAGGCTAAGAAGATTCCAAGCTGCAATGCCTACATTATATCTAATCCGCTTACAAGATATGTACCGCCTAAGGATGAGAATTATTTCTTGTATGTAGGTAATATGGAGAAGCGTAAGGGCGTTGATATCCTTATTAAAGCGTACAGAAGATACAGGGAAGAAGGCGGAACAAGACCTCTTATTCTTGCCGGTAAGATGCAGGAGGATGATATTGAGCAGCTTCTTGAGACTGCACTTACAGAGGTTGAAGGTCTTACTTATCTTGGTTATGTATCACACACTACAAGATATGACCTGTATAACAACTGCTCATGCTTTGTGTTTCCTTCCATGGCAGAAGGCTTCGGAATGCCTATATTAGAGGTAATGAAGCATAATAAGCCAATACTTGCAAGTAATCTTAAAATATTTGACGAGGTAGTAGGTGACTGTGTGGAAAGATTCAGTCTTGCCGGTGATGATGATGATAAGGTTATAAGTCTTGCGAATGGAATGAAGAATATAGATAAGAAGATTAATTCTGGACTTGTTGATGAGAATGCATACAGACATGCGTTGGACAAGTATACACCGGAAAGACTTGGTGGTATGGTGAGAGACTTTATTAACAGCCAGATGAATAACAGATAGAATGTTGAGGTTTATATGGGTTTATCAAAATTTTTTCTTAATACGGGAGAAGCATTGAGACCGGTGCTGACAAAGATTATTCCTATGAAGCTTTTAAGTAAGATGAAAGCAGGGATAATTAATAATGCCACAGACAAGCTGTCGGCTGATTCTATTGAAAAATATGAGGCAGGAAGATACAAATGTGGTGCCAATATAATAGGTAATATTAAGGGCGATAACGGACTTGGACAAAGCGCAAGAATTATGTGCAGGCTGCTTGATGAGAATAAAGAACCTCATGTTATAAGGGATTTCTTTGTTCCACCAGGAGGTTCAAGAAGCAATGATACGTATGATGACAGATTCACAGAGGAGCTTCCTTTTGATGTGAATATTATTCATGTTAATGCAAGTGAATTCATGGTAGCATATTTAAGCCTTGGAAAAGAAGTATGGGATTACAGATATAACATAGGATACTGGGCATGGGAGCTGGAGACATTTCCAGAAGAGTGGCTTCCGGCATTCAAGCTTGTTGATGAAGTCTGGACACCGTCTGATTTTGTTACGAATACTTTGAAGAAATACACAGACAAGCCTGTAATAACAGTTCCGCACTGTGTTGCACCGCAGACGGATACTGTGAAGTTTGATAGAAAGCATTTTAATCTTCCAGAAGATAAGTTCTTATTCCTTGTAATGTATAACAGTGGAAGCGTTATGGAAAGAAAGAATCCGCTTGCCGCTATTAAAGCATTTAAAGAAGCGTTCTGCAAAGATGAACAGATGAAAGAAAAATACAAGGATGTCGGACTTGTTATCAAGATAAGCGAGGCAGAATTATCTGCAGAAGATGAAAAGATTATTGGTTCTGTAATAGAGGACTGCGATAACATTTATTATATGTGCGGTCATATGGGAAGATGTGAGGTTAATACACTTCTTGCAGATGTGGATGTGTATGTTTCGCTCCACCGTTCAGAAGGCTTCGGACTTGTTATGGCTGAGTCAATGTATGTTGGTACACCTGTTATTGCAACTGACTGGTCGGGCAATACAGAGTTTATGAACAGTGATACAGCATGCATGGTCGGTTACGACATGATAGAGCTTGATAAGGACTATGAGCCGTTCAAGAAGGGCAATGTATGGGCTGATGCACATGTTGATGAGGCAGCAGACTATATGAGAAGGCTTTATGAGGATAAGGATTTCTACGAAAGAATTGCTGGGAATGGTCAGAAATATGCAAGGGAACATCTGGCGTATAAGCGTTCTGCGGATATTGTCAGCGAGAGGTTAAAGAAAATTCATGGAGAGAATTGATTGACAGGGAAATGAATGCGTAATATTATCAGTAATCGATATTTTGTAAAAAGATGATATATAGAAGGTAGTTATGAAAAAATTTAAACCAATAATAAGGTGCGTAATATTCTTAGCTGGACTTGCAGCTATAATGGGAGTGATTGATTTTGCCTGCGTACAGACAGGCTATGTTAATTACATTTTAAGAAATGTGTGTGCTAAGGATAATGGTACTGATTATGATACAGTTGTAATCGGAGCATCACATGCAAGGGCATCATCTGATCCGGAGCAGATTGATAAGAATGCGGGAACGTATTCGATTAATATGGCAATTCCGGGAGAAACAGTAAAAGATTCGTATTATGTACTCGAAGAGACATGCAGAACTAATGATATTAAGACAGTTATTCTTGATATTGATTATCAGTATTATTTCAATCCTCCTAAAGAAGGATTCTATACTGAACAGTTTATCCAGTGCCAGATGAACTGGGGTTCATATGTAAAGTGGCAGTATATATATGATAACATGAATCGTATGGAAATAAGAAATGTTTTCACAAGAAGACAAGCATGTGATTTTACACTTACCAGTATGAAAGAAAATATCAAACAGAAATTATCAAAGGGTTACAAAGATGCAGATATTTATTCTCTTGATGTAGATGGTGGAACATATGCTGGAAGAGGCTATTTCTATATTAAGCCTGTTAGTGGAGAACTGGCAGGTAAAGAACTTATAAAAAGCTGGAGTGTAAGAAGCAGAGAGCAAATTACAGGTTATCCTCTGAAGTATATTAAGAAAATAATAAAATATTGCAGAGATAATGATATTGATCTTATCGCAGTAACATCTCCAATAACTCCAAGCAGTGTAGGTACTCTTCATATGGAGAATGTTCATAATACAATAAATAATCTGCTGGTAGAGAATGGAATCTTCTATTATGATTTCAACATGGCAAGACAGGATGTACTGCCAAGAACAGATTCGGACTTTGTTGATAAAGAAGGACATATGAATGGAGAATTTGCAAAAGAATATTCAGAATTTCTTGGCAAAGTTATTAAAGAACATAAACAGGGAACTAAAGATATTAATAGATATTTCTACAGTTCATATCAGGAAATGTATGATACTGATGCAGGGCTGTACGGGGTAGTGGAGAAATAAAATGTCATTTACAACAGCGTTATTTTGGTTTTTTATATTAATCGGAGTAGTTATATATTATGTACTTCCATCTAAAGTAAGATGGATGTGGTTACTTGTGTTAAGTTATCTGTATTATTTTTCATTTAATGTGAAGAATAGTCTTTTCATGGTTGCAGCATCGCTTGTTATATATCTCGCGGCGTTAGCAATGGAATACATACAGGATAAGTCAGATGCATATCTGAAAGAACACAAGGCAGAGATTGACAGGGAACAGAAGAAGAAACTTAAGAATTCTGTTAAGCATAAGAAGAGAATAATACTTGTAATAGCAATGCTTATTAATTTCGGAGTACTTGCAGTATTAAAATATGGTGGTTTTATCACAGGCAATATTACAGCAGTTCTTAATAAGATAGGAATTGATAAGACTGTGTATGCATTAAGCAATTATGTGATGCCACTTGGTTTATCATTCTTTACATTCCAGTCAATATCTTATGTTATTGATATATATCAGGGAAAATACAGAGCAGAAAGGAATCCATTCAGGATATGTCTTTTTGTATCGTTCTTCCCTCAGATTATGCAGGGACCTATTGGAAGATTTGATAAGCTGCAGAAAACACTTTTTGCAGGTAATGCATTTAATCTTCAGAATATACAGTTTGGTATTCAGAGAATATTCTGGGGACTGTTCAAGAAGATGATTCTTGCAGACAGGGCTGGAGTATTTGTGGCAATGATATTCAACAAGCCTGATGAATACGGTGGAGCAATGGCAATAATAGCGGTGCTTATGTATTCAATCCAGTTATATGCGGATTTTTCAGGTGGTATTGATATAGTAATCGGTGTTGCGCAGCTTTTTGGTGTAACTATGGATGAGAACTTCAGACAGCCATATTTTAGTAAATCAATCGGAGAGTTCTGGAGAAGATGGCATATTACACTAGGTACATGGATGAAGGATTATGTCTTCTATCCATTCTGCTTGTCAAAGGCTATGAACAAGTTCGGAAAGTGGGGCAAGAAGCATCTTGGTGAGCATGTTGGCAAGACGCTTCCTATATGTCTTTCTAATCTTCTGATATTTTTTATAGTTGGTATATGGCATGGAGCAGAATGGCGTTATATCATGTATGGTATGTATAATGGAGTAATAATAGCATTCAGTAACCTTGTAGAGCCACTTTATAAAAAATGCTTACATGCATGTCATATTAATCCACATAAGAAGTGGTGGCAGTGTGTGCAGATATTAAGAACGTTTATACTTGTTAATATCGGATGGGTATTCGATTGCAGTGCAGCAGGTATGGGTTCTGCAGTCAGAATGATAAAACGAATGATTACAGACTTAAGATTTGACCAGCTTAACGCTGTAATGTTCAAGAGTATTGGTTTAAAGTCAGCCGATTACATAATTCTGGCAATCGGATGCGTTGTTGTATTAATAATAAGCATACTTAAAGAAAGAGGAGTACAGATAAGAGCTGCCGTAGCAGCAAAGCCAATAGCTGTAAGATGGCTTATTTATTACGGTCTTATAGTAGCAATATTTGTTCTGGGATATGCAAGTGACGCTGGAAGCGGATTCTTATATGCGAATTTCTGACAGCCATAATTAAATGGAGGATTTATGAAACATTTAAAGGAAATGTATGAATACAGAGAAATGATATTTTCTCTGGTAAAGAAAGATTTACGTGGAAGATACAAGGGCTCTGTGCTCGGATTTATGTGGACATTTATTAACCCGTTGTTACAGCTTTTAGTGTTTACACTGGTTTTCTCAATAATTATGAGAGCCAATTATGAGCAGTATTATCTGTTCCTTTTCGTAGCGCTTGTACCGTGGATGTTTTTCGGCTCAAGTGTTCAGGATGGTTCAACATGTATAATGCGTGAATCTAACATGGTTAAGAAAATATATTTTCCAAGAGAGGTTATTCCAATATCTACAGTAACAAGTGCATTCATTAATATGATTCTTACATTTGTTGTTGTATTTATTGTTCTTCTTATCTCAGGAAGAGGAATTAATCCGGTTGCATTATTATATCTTCCTGTTGTAATGATTGTTGAATATATATTATGTCTTGGAATTGGACTTATAGTTTCTGCACTTACTGTTTATTTAAGAGATTTACAGTACATTCTTGGAATTGTAGTTATGGCATTACAGTATATGACACCAGTTATGTATGGCGCTGATATGGTAGAGAATGCTAATGTTCCACAGATATTAAAGACAATATTTAACTTAAATCCAATGACACCAATAATCAATATATACAGACAGATTCTTTACTATAAGGAAATTCCAGATTTGTCTACGTTATTGGTTGCTATTATAACAGGCGTTGTTTTTGTTATTCTGGGAGCAATTATATTCAGAAGACTTCAGCGCGGATTCGCAGAAGAGTTTTAATGTTTAAGAAAGAGAGATAAGTATGCTTAACAACGAGAATTCAATCGAAGTAAGGAATGTATCCAAAAGCTTTAAAGTGTATTTTGATAAAGGTAATGAACTTAAAGAGAAAATGCTGTTCTGGAAGAGAAACAGATATGAAAACAGAGTTGTTCTTAATAATATAAGCTTTACAGTAAAGAAGCGGCGAGGCAGTAGGTCTTATTGGAAGAAACGGCTGTGGTAAGAGTACAACACTTAAGCTGTTGACTAAGATTATATATCCAGACAGCGGTTCTATTGAAATGTGCGGAAGAGTTTCAAGTCTTCTTGAACTTGGAGCAGATTCCATCCCTGACATGAGTGGAAGAGAAAACATATACACTAATGCTGCGATATTTGGTCTTACTAAGAAAGAGATAGATGAAAGACTTGAGGATATTATCGAGTTTTCAGAATTACAACAGTTTATTGATAATCCTGTAAGAACATATTCATCAGGTATGTACATGAGACTTGCATTCTCAGTAGCTATTAATGTTAATGCAGATATCCTTCTTATTGATGAGATTCTTGCTGTAGGTGATGCGAATTTTCAGGCAAAATGTTTCAACAAGTTAAGAGAGATTAAGGCTAACGGAACAACTATTATTATCGTATCACATGCTCTTGGACAGATTGAAGAGATATGTGATAAGTCAATCTGGATTAAAGATGGACAGATTGAGCAGGAAGGTGATCCAAGAGAAGTTGATATTGCTTATCTTGATTATATGAATCAGGAAAGATTAAGCAAGGATGAGCGGAAAGAGCCAGAATCTTAAGAATTGAAGCAGAGCAGAGAAGACTTAAGAAGGCTGAGGAAGAGAATAAAGAAGGTGGTAACGATAAGCGTTACGGAAGTTTCGAGGCAAGAATTAATGACGTTATCTTGTCTTGTGATGACGGCAAGAGGACAGAAACTCTTGAAACAGGAAGAAAAGCCGTGATAGAGATAGATTATTCTGTTGAGACTCCGGTAAAAGAAGTTCATGCAAGATATATGATTTACAGAATTGATGGTCAGTTATGCAGTGGAAGCAGTACTAAGATAGACAGACTTGATGCATTTGACCTTGAGAAAGATGGAAAGATTGTTATTGAGTTTGACAGTATGACACTTACAAGAAGCCAGTACTGGGTTGATATAGTGCTTGAGAAGCTGATGGAACACCAATTGATTATTATAAAGAAGCAGCAAGGTTTAATGTTGTATCAGGAATTGAAGATATGGGTGTTGCAAGAATTGAGCATACATGGAAGAACTGTTAATTGAAAGGTAGTAGCTATGAAAAGAGTGATAATGTAATTAATATACAGCTTCAGATAATCAGGGAAAACTTCATATTAGAATTGCAGGCTGGTATATTCCTAAGGATTTTGATGATTATTCATTTGAATTATTTATTAATGGGGAAAAATAGAGTGCAGTGTTGAACATATAACAAGAGAGGATAAGCTGGATCTTCTTATAAGTAACAATCTAAAGCGAGACAGCAAGATAGGATTCATTATTAAAACAGATGTTAATAAGAGCGATGTTAAGACTATTGAATTATATGTAGTTGATGCAGGGTAAGAAGTAAGATTGCAAGTGCTGATGAGAAGGATGTTGTATATACGGTACAGGATCAGATATTACAGTATAATATAGACAGAATATGGCCGGAAAAGACTATCGATGACAAGCATGTTTACAGGGTAGCGAGGATGGGTTGTTGCACAGGAAGTGATGTTGTAATCAATATGACAGATACAAGCAATAATCCGCTTGAATTCAAGAATGTGCGCTGTGAACGTCTTGATTTAATTGATAATGGTTATACAGAAGATGAAAAAGCGGTTGGATTCACAATTACAATAGATGAAAAACCTGGATATGTATTACATTTTAAGTCGGATGCCAAGAGCATTGATATTAATATAGATGAAGAGATTAAGAGACAGAGAAGAATTTACAATATAGATAAGACCAAGAGAATGATTAAGGCTGTAACACCACATAATGTCGCACGCCTCTGTCATCACATAAGATTATATGGATTTAAAGATCTTAAAGAGTATGTATATGGCGGATTATATGGCGTTATGGATCAGGCTGAGATATATAAGAAGTGGTTTGCAATTCATAAAGCTACACAGGAAGAGCTGGATAATCAGAAAAAGGTGAAGTTTGCTTATGAACCAAAGGTAAGTATTATTGTTCCAACATATAATACACCTATTAAGTATCTCGAAGAGATGATCCAGTCAGTAATTAACCAGTCATACAGTAACTGGCAGCTGTGTATAGCAGATGGAAGCTGCGGTAATGCAAAGCTTGAGAAGGTTCTTGAAGATTATCATAAGAAAGATTCAAGAATTGTATATAAGCTGTTAGACAGTAATAAGGGAATTGCAGGCAATACTAATGCTGCACTTGAACTGGCTGACGGTGAGATAACAGGGCTTCTTGATCATGATGACACATTAGAGCCAGATGCTTTATATGAAGTTGTTAAAGCATTTCAGGATAAGATGGTTGATGCTGTATATACAGATGAAGATAAGATATTAGGACCGGATTGGATAAATGTTGATCCTAATTTTAAGACAGATTACAACATTGATTTGTTAAGATCTCATAACTATATAACACATTTCTTCTGTGTTAAGACAGAGCTTCTTAAGGAAATCGGTGGCTTTAAGGCTGATTATGATGGTGCACAGGATTATGATGTTATATTAAGATGTACTGAGAAAGCCCGTAAGACTGAGCATATTGCCAAGATATTATATCATTGGAGAATGCATGATAATTCTACAGCAGCTAATCCAGCAAGTAAGGCATACTGCCATGAAGCAGGAAGAAAGGCTGTTGAGGACCATCTTAAGAGACTTGGAATACCGGCTAAGGTTGAACTTAGCAAGTTATTCGGAGGAAGCAGGGTTATATATGAGACACCAGGTAATCCACTTGTTTCGATTATAATTCCTAATAAGGATCACATTGATGATCTGGATAAATGTGTACGTTCACTGTTTAATGTCAATACTTATAAGAACATAGAAGTTATTATTGTTGAAAATAACAGTACAGAGAAAGAAACATTTGAATATTATGACAGTATACAGAAGGAATATTCTAATGTGAAGGTGTTGGTGTGGAAGAGAGAATTTAATTATTCTGCAATTAATAATTTCGGTGTTAAGGAAGCAAAAGGTGATTATATCTTACTGCTCAACAATGATACTGAAATGATTGCACCGGATTCTATATCAGACATGCTTGGTTACTGCATGCGTCCGGATGTGGGAATTGTTGGTGCCAAGTTATTGTACCCGGATGGAACAATCCAGCATGCTGGTGTAATTATCGGACTTGGCGGAATTGCAGGACATGCATTCATAGGTCTTGATGCTAACCAGTACGGATATATGTCAAGAGCATATCTTTCAAGCGATTATTCTGCGGTTACAGCTGCATGCCTTATGATATCAAAGGAAATATACAACGAAGTAGGAGGTTTGTGTGAACAATATGCAGTTGCATTTAATGATGTTGATTTCTGCATGAAAGTCAGAAGCAAGGGATACCTTGTAGTATATGATGCATTTTCACAGTGGTATCATTATGAATCTAAGTCAAGAGGATATGAAGATACTGAAGAAAAGCAATTAAGATTCAAAGGCGAGATTGATACATTTAAGAGCAAATGGCAGAAAGAATTAGATGAAGGAGATCCTTTCTATAACAGGAATTTCCCTCTTAACACAGAATCATATACACTGGAATTAGAGTAATTATCAGAGGTAAAAATGTTTTTAACGAGAGCAGCACAGATTATTGGAAAAGAAGGCTTTAAGACATTCGGGTATGCATTACAACAGAAGATGCATCAGAATATGACAGATGAGAAAGCTTATAGCATTTATCAAAAAAAAATCGCACCAAAACAGCGTATTACTGATAATAAGGCTGACTGCACAGCAATATGCAGACATAGTGGAAGCTATGAAAGCATGCTGGCAGCAGTGTCTGGAATGGATGCTGAATATATAGCCGTGTGTGATGAAAGCTGTGAATTCGATAAAGATTATACAGCAATTGTTTCACATTATATAAGGACTCAGAAAAGGGCAGGACGCAGTCTTATATATATATATACTGATTCGGAAAAGTATAATCAGGAAGCTGGATGCGGACTTCCTGACTGCAAGCCTGATTATTCATGGGATACACTGTTATCTTACAATTATATTGGCGATGCATTTGTTGCAAAGAAGAATGCTCTTATAGATGCTATTAATGAATGTAAGAATCATGGCGCGGTTGATAATATTAATTATTATGAATTGTCTTTAATAATTCTTTCAAAGTGTAAGACGTCAGATGTTGGGCATATCCATCAAGTGCTTGTTAAGGACATAAGAACTGACAGTAAATCATACAGGACTGCTGATGACGGAATGGCAGCTTTTAAGAAAATGATTCTGGAAAGTTCAGAAATTAATGTGAACATCGTAGCAGATAAGCATGATTCAGCAGTTGAGCATGTGCATTATATTACGAATGAATATGATCTGGTGAGTATAATTATTCCATCAAAGGATAATCCAGACATATTAAAATGCTGTTTACAGAGTATCCGCAAGTTCACGAAATATATTAATTACGAAATTGTTGTTGTTGATAACGGAAGTAATGACAGCAACAGAAAAGAGTATGAGAAGCTTGTAGATACATTTGAAGGACAGGCATCATATGTGTATGAAAAGGCAGATTTTAATTTCTCACATATGTGTAATATTGGAGCAGCTAAAGCAAAAGGTAATCTGTTGCTGTTCCTTAATGATGATATTGAAATAATCGGACAGGATTATGAAGACACAGACTGGCTTTCAGTACTTGTCGGACAGGCAAAGCAGGAAAGTACCGGCGCGGTTGGTGCAAAGCTTCTGTATCCGGACTCATCATATATCCAGCATGTGGGTGTAATTAATTATGAATCAAGCTGTTTTGCACATCTGTATGCGAAGGCAGTTGATGATGAGAATATCAAGGCTCACAGGAATTACGCTGATTATGACTGCCTGTGTGTTACAGGAGCATGCTTTATGATTGAGAAGGCTAAATTCGATAAAGCTGGTGGATTTGATGAAGCATTTGAAGTAACACATAATGATGTTGATATATGCCTGACTTTGTATGAACAGGGATATTACAATGTCTTAAGAAATGACGTGGTCCTTTTTCACCATGAATCATTCTCAAGAGGTGATGATGAGGTTGATGAAGAAAAGAACAGACGTAATATGCATGCAAGGGATATGACATATGAAAAACATCCAAAGCTTGAGAAATATGACCCTTTCTATAGTCCGCTTCTTACGCAGACGGAGAATAACTACAGATTCGGAGATGAGATATATTCTGTAATATACAGAAAACCTCAGAAAGCTGACAGATTAAGGCCGGCTGCAGGATATATGGAAGTATCACCTACAGTTAAGGTGACAGAAACAGGGTATCATGATGATATGCAGCTTAGGGGATTTGCATATAACGGAAATAAAGTGTATTATAATCCCGTAATTTTTCTGTGGAATGAACAGAATTGTTATAGGATTAAGGTACAGTCAGTATGTGACAGAGTATTTCATTTAAGAAAAGGTGTGGATAAGAACATTAACTATGCACCATTTTTTTGTGGAATAGATACAACGGATATGGAAAGCGGCACATATAGATGTGCTATCAGAGCTGATGGTAAATATTATGATGCACAGACAGATGTCGTAATTGATGGTTAAAACAATATGGCAGAACAAGGAGGAATTTATGAAGACTACAGCACTTATTATGGCAGGTGGTAAGGGAGAGCGATTCTGGCCAAAGAGCCGTGTTAATATGCCAAAACAGTTCCTTTCTCTTACAGATGACGGAAAGACTATGATACAGCTCACGGTAGAGCGAATCAGCCCATTGGTTGATATTAAGGATGTTTATGTTGCTACTAACAAGAACTACAGAGAACTTGTAAAGCAGCAGCTTCCAGGTATTCCAGAGGAGAATATCTTATGTGAGCCTGTTGGAAGAAATACAGCACCATGTGTAGGTCTTGGAGCAGTTCATGTTGCAAGCAAATATGATGATGCAGTTATGATTGTACTTCCATCAGACCACCTTATTAAGAATAATGAGGTGTTTGCAGATACATTTAAAGAAGCTGTTCAGATTGCAGAAGAGGGGGCTAACCTTGTAACGGTAGGTATTACTCCGAATTATCCAGAGACAGGCTATGGTTATATTAAGTATAATCAGGATGACAAGAAGAATAATGCTTATTCAGTTGAAAAGTTCGTTGAGAAGCCAGACCTTGAGACAGCTAAATCATACCTTGCTGACGGAACATATCTGTGGAACAGTGGAATGTTCGTATGGAAGGTATCTACAATATTAGACTGCTTTAAGAAGTTCATGCCGGATACATATGAAGGCTTATTAAAGATTAAGGCAGCAGTTGGAACAGCAGATGAAAATGCAGTGCTTGAGGCAGAATTCCCTAATCTTGAGTCACAGTCAGTTGACTACGGTATTATGGAGAAGGCAGATTCTATCTACACACTTCCAGGCAACTTCGGTTGGGATGATGTAGGTTCATGGCTTGCAGTAGGAAGAATCAAGAAGAATGATGATAACAGCAATGTAATTAACGGCAATGTAGTTGCAGTTAATACTAGGGGCTGTGTAATAGAAGGTGGAGAAAAACTTATTGCCACAGTTGGTTTAAGAGATATCGTAGTTGTTGATACTAAAGATGCAACTCTTATTACAACTAAAGAGAATGCAGGCGAAATCAAGCAGGTGCTTGCAAAGCTTCGTGAAGAAGGAAAGAATGAGTATCTGTAGAAGATAGTATGAAAATACATATGCTTAAAACAAGGCGTTTGGAGGAACTATAATGACAAAGGAACATGTCAATACTAATCATACATTTGCGATATGCGCTTATAAGGAGAGTCCATATCTTGAAGAGTGTATTACATCACTTATGGAACAGACTGTAAAGTCAGAGATATTTATTGCTACATCTACACCTAATAAGTATATTGACGACATAGCAGCAAAATATAATTTAAAGGTGTATGTCAATGAGGGAGAAAGCGGAATTACACAGGATTGGAATTTTGCTTATTCTAAAGTACAGACAGATTATGTCACTATAGCTCATCAGGATGATAAATATGCGCCTGAATATGTAGAGAATCTGTTAGCGTATACAGCTAAAGCTAAAAAGCCGCTGCTTTTCTTTACCGATTATGCAGAGATAAGAAATGGCGAGATTGTAACAACCAATAAGATTCTTAAAGTAAAGAGAATAATGCTTTTCATAATGCGTCCAAAGGCAATGTGGGGAAGCAGATTTATAAGAAGAAGAGTGTTATCGCTTGGCTCACCAATATGTTGTCCATCAGCAACATATTACAGACCTAATCTTATGAAGCAGGTATTCCTTAATGGATTCAGAGCTGATGAAGACTGGGAAGCATGGGAGAGATTATCAAAGCTTAAGGGAGACTTTATATTCTGTAATAAGATACTCACATATCACAGAATACATGAGGACTCAGAGACAACTAAGATTCTTAATGATAATAAGAGATCTGAAGAAGATTACATTATGTATCAGAAGTTCTGGCCCAAATGTATTGCTAAAATGCTTACTAAGGCATACAGCAAGAGTGAAGAATCTAATAATATGAAGCAGGGATAGGAGTTAACGATGAAAGAATACGATGAGGCAACCCTTAAAAAGGTACAGCAGACAGAGATGGAAATTCTTAGAGATTTCATCAAAGTGTGTGACGAGAATAATCTTACATGGTTTGGTGATGCCGGATCAGGAATCGGGGCAATAAGACATAAGGGATTCATTCCATGGGATGATGATATTGATGTAATGCTTCCTAGAAAAGATTTCGACAAGATGATGGAAGTTATTAAAAGAGATTACAGCGATAAGTATTCAATTGCCAATGTTGAAACAATGAAGAATTATCCATTGATGACAACAAGAATTATGATGAAAGGAACAACATTTATAGAGGAACCTCTTAAGAATATCAAATGTGATCTTGGAATATTCCTTGATGTGTATCCGCTTGATAATATATCAGATGATGAGGAAGAACTTAAAAAGCAGGCTAAAGCTGCCTGGTTCTGGAGCAAGCTTCTTATTCTCAGACATGTTGCGTTCCCGGTACTTCCTTATAAGGGAGTTAAGGCTAAGATAACACATATTGCAACAGCAATTATTCATGCCGGACTTGTTGTGTTCAGAATTTCACATAACTGGATTGCTGGCAAATGCTTAAAGATTGCATCAAGATATAATGATGTGGATACTAAGAGAATGGCATTCTTATTTGATACAGATCCATATTATCATATAATGTTAAAGGATGAGATATATCCATTACAGATGTATGATTTTGAAGATATTAAGATGCCTCTTCCAGCCAACGAAGATGAGAAGTTAAGAAATATGTATGGAGATTATATGCAGCTTCCTCCAGTTGAAAAGAGAAAGAATCATTACCCATATAAATTGGAATTTAAAGACTAAGAGGTATATATGAATATTATTTCAAGAATAATGGGTGTGGATAAGACACCAGAAGATAAGTACAAATATATCTGGTTTACAATGGGAACAGCATGTTTCGCACTTGCCACGCTTGTTATGACAATTGTTATAAGCCGTTTCTTAGGTGAGGCTAAAGCGGGAATGTTCTCGATTGGTCTTTCAATTGCACAGTGGCTTGTTACAATAGCCTATTTCGAAATAAGAACATATCAGGTTACTGATGTTAAGAATGAGTATCCTTTTGGATATTATTTCACTTTAAGACTTATGATGTGTCTTATAACATTTCTGGCAAGCATAGTATACGTTGTATTTAACGGCTACAGTCCGGAGAAAGTTACTGTTATATTGCTTGTATGTATCTATAAGATACTTGATTCGGTAGCTGATACATTTGAAGGTGAATTCCAGAAAGAGGAAAGAATAGATATGTCCGGTAAATCAGAGTTTTACAGGATATTCTTCAGTATACTGGTTCTTGTTGTAACAGTAATTATAACAAGAAATCTGATATTCTCTCTGATATGTATGAATGTAGTTGCATTGCTTATAATTCTGTGTCTTGATGCATCTGTTGCAGCAGGCAGGGTTAAGATATGTATTGTCAGGGATTACAGAAGAGTTTTCGTACTTTTTAAAGTGTGTCTGCCTCTTGCTATAAGCACATTTTTAAGTAACTATATTATCAATTCATCGAAATTATCTGTTGACAGAATGTTAGGTGATGCAGCACAGCTGTATTATACGGCGGTATTCATGCCTAATATGGTAATTAATCTGTTTAGTGGTATAATATTTAAGCCGATGCAGACATCAATGGCTGTTAATTATTATGAGAAGAAGTATAAGAATTTCTGGCACATAATATTCAGGATGTTTGCTATAATAGCAGGATTTACACTTATATGTGAGGTCGGGGCATATATACTGGGAATACCGGTTCTGTCATGGCTTTATGGTGTTAATCTTAAGGATTACAAGATGACACTGCTTCTGCTTCTGTTATGTGGAGGCGTTAATGCGGTCAATATAATATTCTATTATGTACTTGCCATAATGCGTAAGCAGAAATACATGACTATTCTGTATCTTATTGTATGCGGAGTTGCGCTGATTATTATGGATCCGATTACAGGCAGACTTGGTCTTAACGGAGCTGCACTCGGCTATCTGATACTTGTTGTGTTATTAGGCGTATTATTGATGGGATATATCTTATACCAGATTAGAAAGGATAGAAAAAGACAATGAGCCAGAATGAACAGTATGATCCAAAGGTTTTGAGAAAGTTACAGCTTGCAGAATTAGAGGTGTTTAAAGATTTTATTAAAATATGTGATGAGAACGGACTTTCATATTTCCTGTTTGCAGGATGTGCAATCGGAGTTGAGAGACATAAAGGATTTATTCCATGGGATGATGATATAGATATCGGAATGCTCAGAGATGATTATGAGAAGGTTCTGAAGATATATAGAGAGAAATATACAGATAAGTATGTAGTTCTTGATATAGATTCACAGGAAACATTTCCTTTCTATAATGCAGAGATAGCAAGAATTGGAACTAAGAATATACCATATGTATTCAAGGATGCTAAGGTTCCTATGGGAATTGATATTGCGCTTTATCCTTATGATAATGTTCCTGATGATGCCAAGAAGAGAAGAAGACAGAGATCATCAGTATTCTTCTGGAGCAAGTTAAGAATATTAAGAGAATTCAAGAAACCTGTGCTTTTCATGCATGGATGGAAGAGAAAAGTTGTAAGTGCAATGTGTATAGTAATGAACAGATTACTTACATGGACACATTTCTCAAGAAAATTCATCAACAGACGTTATATGAAGAGCGCACTTAAGTATAACAATGAGAAGACAAGATGGGTTGCATGTTTCTTTGGTGAGATGGATCCTTTAAAGCAGGCTATAAAGTTAGATGACCTGTTCCCATTGGTTGAAAAGCCATTTGAAGATATAATGGTTAAAGTCCCTAAGAATAATGATGTATTTCTTAAGAGAATGTTTGGCGATTATATGAAGATGCCACCAGTAGAGAGCAGAAAGAATCATGTACCTGAGGTTCTGGAGTTCGGACCATTTGATGAGGAGCTGAAAGATATTGATATTTAAAGCATGGACAATTATGGAGAAAATATGAAAAAACTTATAATAATTCCAGCATATAACGAGAGCGAAAGTATAGAGAAGACAGTCAGAGATATTATAGAGAATGCACCATCATTTGATTATGTAGTTATCAACGACTGCTCAACTGATAATACACGACAGATATGTGAAGATAATGGATTTAATATTGTTAATCTGCCAGTTAATCTGGGAATAGGCGGAGCTGTTCAGACAGGATATCTGTATGCAGAAAGATATGGATATGATATTGCTGTACAGGTAGATGGTGATGGACAGCATGATGCGAAATTCCTTGGAGAGATGGCTGATTATCTTGAAAAGAATGACCTTGATATGGTTATAGGTTCAAGATTCATAGAAAAACAGGGATTCCAGTCATCTAAGGCAAGACGAATTGGAATTAACTATTTCACTGGCTTGATAAAGTTATGTACAGGTCAGAAGATAACAGACCCTACATCAGGATTAAGACTTATAGGAAGACGTACAATAGTACAGTTTGCCAAGAAGTATCCTAAGGATTATCCAGAGCCGGAAACAGTTGTGGCAATATTAAAGAAAGGTTTCAAGGTGGCTGAGATTCCAGTTGTCATGAGAGAAAGACAGGGCGGAAGCTCATCAATAACACTTAAGAAATCAGTATATTATATGGTTAAGGTTACACTGGCAATATTGTTTGAGAATTTCAGAGGAGATAAGCATAGATGAGTATAAGAATTAAATGCGTTATAATTGTTGTTCTTATATTAGGACTGTTAAAGATATTAGGTCTTATCAAGAAGAACAAACTGGAATTAAAATATGCACTTTCATGGCTTTTTCTGGAGCTTGGGATATTTATAATTACGTTAATACCTAATCTTCTTAATGTTATATCTAAGGCACTGGGAATATATAATGAGATTAATATGTTGTTCTTTTTAGGGTTTGTCTTTATTATACTTGTTATATTCTCACTTACAATGTCACTTTCAAGAAATTCAGAAAGAGTCAGAAAGATGGCACAGGAGATTGCTTTGAATAGTTATGATAATAGTAAGAAAAATGGTTCAGACATTGATTGATGTCTGAACCATTTTTCTTACTTCTTTTTTAATATTTTTTTAGTTAATTTCTCGACTCTGCGTTCTATAAAGATATGCATGGGAAGGGCAATTGCTATATCTATAATTATCGCAATAATAATGTTGATAAATGGATTGATTGGACCGCCTCCCATCACATATACAATACTCTGTTGTATAGGGAATCCTATAAGGTACATGCAGTAAGAACAGTCACCTAATATTTCCGCTTTTTGGAAATGCTGATGCTTACTGATGAACATTACATAGAACATAAAGTAAGGAACACATATCCATACGGCAAGTGCAGAAAGACTCTTAACCGGAAATACAAGAACAAATAAAATAATCGAAGCTATGAATAAAACCTGAGGTTTCTTAATATTAAGAAGGTGTTCTCTGTTAATCCAGTACTGGATACCAAGCCAGAATGAAATAGCCGGACATAAAGCATCATAAAGAGATGATATGTGGCTCTGTAACAGGAAAGCACCTAATATAACAATAACTGATAAAACAAGCATTATACGGTTTACAATATTATCTTTGTTCTTAAAGATTTTATAAAAAATGTAGCAGAACAGATAACATAAGAATTCAACAGGAAGTGTCCATAAAGCGCCATTCACAGTAGGCATATATACGTTATTGGTAAATACCCCAGGCAGGTTATGCTGTAAAATCAGTATTCCGTTCAAAAGATATTTCCATGTAAGTATATTGGAAAAATAATCTTTAAGAGGCAGTGTTGTGAATACAGGTCCTATAATGAATATAGATATAAGTACAACAAGTATAAGCATCGGAAGCAGTTTAAACAGTCTCTTTAATAAGAAAACCAGAAAGCTTTCATTGCGCTCACATGATTTCGCAATATAGAAACCTGAACCAAAGAAGAAAACTGCAACAGCAAGGAATCCCCATGTGTTGATATTAATAAGATTAAGGTGATGGCTATCTATATACTGCTGTGATGAAGCACCGAGTGATAATGCAAATGAGTGGGATATAATAACCATTAAAGCTGCAATAAATCTAATAAAATTGTAATTATAATTCTTAGTATTGAAATTCAAGACAATCCTCCATTAATATATGTATTTACTGAATTATACATGAATTGAAAAGTTAAGACAAGGTAAAGGACTTGTATGTATTTATAATTGCGTGATATAATAAAACGATTAAAATTGTTAGGAGATTAAAATACATGAAGAATAAATCAAAATACATTAAGATATTGCTTCTTGTTGTTGTGGCAGTATTGTTCGTATTAAGAGGAGTACACATATATAATGTTACTAATGATAAAGTGGCAGATATGTATGATTCAGGATTTGCAGCAAGACAGGAGACTGCCGGTTTAGAGAAAGGAATGGAGATAACCCAGGATATATATATTGATGGGGAATTCAATGGAATAGCGCTTTATTTCAGCACTAATGCCATAAGGAATTTCTCTAAGATAACTGTAGAACTTGTAGATAAGACAACAGGTGAAGTTGTATTCCACCAGAAGGTGAGCGGAGTCAATATCAATGATAACCAGTTCTCTAATTTTGCTGAGGAAAATGTTATATCAGGTGGAAAAACTTATACACTTAAAGTATCGACAGATACATCAGCGAATGGAAAGAAGTTTACATTGTGGACAGATAATCAGAATATAACAGATACATCAGTGCAGTACAGCATTAACGGAGAGAAACAGAATGGTGTACTTTGTTATGCAGTTTTAAGGAATTACCACCATACTGATAATTATGGTGTGTTTGCAGTAAGAATGGTATTTATGACGCTGATTCTTATGCTTGTATGCGGATTAATTATTGTCGGACCAAAGAAAATGTGTGAATTCATATTTGATAAAAGATTCTATATTGCTGTCGGAATATTTCTGATTCTTGTTATTATGAGAGTGAATTTTTCATCTATAGGAATGTTTGATAATTATGTACAGCCTGGACAGGGAAGTGAGTTTGTAACGCCTGTTTATGGAGAGACACATTCTATAAGAAGTGATGAGTGGGCTGTTTCAACACCAAGATATCTTACAGCCAAGTATACTGATTATGGTAAATATAATTATATAATTATGGGGAAGCAGACAGAAAATATAGCACAGACTGGATTGTATAAGTCATATTCAGCACTGGCTAAACCGCAAACATGGGGCTATTACCTTTTTGGAGATAGCATAGGTATGTCGGTAGAATGGTGTTTCCATTTATATTACTTATTGTTATGTCAATACAGTTCTTTTATAGCAGGAAAGAATAAAGTACTGGCAGTAACCGGAGGCGTTATGGTAGCCTTCTCCGGATACGAAATGTGGTGGATGAATGTTGAGTATCTGTCCTGCGGACTGACAGCACTTGTATGTATATATTACTTTATAAATGCAGAAGACATGGCAGAGGATGGTGCTCAGCCCGTGTATTGCCATACTTGGCGCTGAATATATAACAATACTATATCCGGCGTTCCAGGTACGCTTCAGGATATGTTTATTTTGGAATTGTAGTATGGATGGTTGTAAGTTCATGGGATAATTTCAAGAAAATCAAGCTTAAGGAATGGCTTGTATTCGCAGCATCAATGTTGTTTATGGCATCAATTGTTATTGTGTACCTCAAGGACAGAAGCACATATGTAACAGAGATAATGAATACAATCTATCCGGGTTCAAGAGTTTCAACTGGTGGATATTCTTTATATAAGATGTTTGAATATGTTGCTACAATATTCTATCCATTCAAGGCAACTCTTAATAATAGTGAGTTCTCAATGATGGTAACATTGTTCCCATTGCCAATGGTAATGGCAGTGTACTGCATTATTAAGCAGAAGGGTAAGGATATTCTTCTTGATATCATGCTTGGATTGTCATGTGTATATACAATATATTGTACAGTTGGCTTCCCATTGATTGTTGCCAGGCTCACATTATTCAGTTATGTACCGGAAGAAAGAGCAGCAGACCTATTAGGACTTTTACAGGTTATATTACTTATAAGATGTATATATGTATGGGAAAACAGATATAAAGTCAATCCTGTTATTGTTGTGGTTCCAATGCTTATAAGCTGTTATTACAGCTGGAAAGAAGCAAGAACTGTATATGATATAACTGAGTCTGGTGGAATGTTACAGTATGCAATAATAGCGTTGGCAATTGTGTTTACAGTAATAACTATTGTTGTATTCTGTGTAAAAGAGCATGACAGGCTTAAGAATATGGCACTGTTATCGCTTGCGGGTATTGTGTTCTTATCAGGAATATGGTCACTTACAGTTAATGTAGGAACAGACGCTATATATTCTAAACCACTTGCCAAGAAAGTATGCGAGATTACAAGTGAAGATAAAGATGGTAAATGGGTAATGCTTGATTCATGGGTAGAATCAATGTATCTTGCTGCCTGTGGTGCTCCGACAATTAATACATGTAATAATGTTCCTAACTGGGATTTATGGAATATTCTTGATCCACAGAAAGAGAATGAATACTGTTATAACAGATTTGCACATATGTTACTTACACTTACAGAAGAGGATACTAATGAGGAACTTGTTCAGCAGGATCTTTACAGTTGAATCTGAACTATAAAGATGCCGAGAAGATTGGTGTTAAATATATTGCATCAAGAACTTATAATGATGATTTTGATAAGGTCCTTGAGAAATATTACAATTATTCAATATTATATGATGAATTCGGATGGAGAATATATCAGCTTAATTCATTGAAAGCAGCAGCTAACTAATAGGAGATTACTATGAAGAAGATAAAAGATAAATTAATAACGATTTATCCTCAATTGATATTTCTTATTGTAACATTCTGTATATTTATGCCATCATCTTTATTTCTTGGCAATATTGATCAATTTGCAGTGGGATTCGCGGCACTTATACCGCTTCTTATGGCAGCGTCGTTAATTACGGCAGCAGTTGTTATACTGATAGGTCTGATTGTGCCAAAGAAGATATGTAACATATACGCAGCGGTCATATTTGGCGGTGCATTAGCTGCTTATGTGGGGAATTTTCTTAATCCGGATTTTGGTGTCCTTAATGGAAGCGCAGATTCAGTGGAGCCAGTTTAGGGTAAATGCAATAATAAGTACAGTTGTATGGATAGTACTTATAGTTGTTCCTGCAGTTGTTGTATGCTTTAAGAAAGATATAATGACAAAGATAATGAAGTGGGGCAGCCTGTTTCTTTCAAGTATACAGATTGTTACACTTGTAGTGCTTATAGTGGCTTCTAAGAGAACTGTTGATTATTCATATGTAGTTACAAAGAATGATGAGTTTGCGTTATCTTCGGGGCAATGTGGTGGTATTCATTGTTGATACACTTGATAATGATGATGCACAGAATTATGTTATTGACAGATACAGTGAAGAGCTAAAGGATTTTACTTATTTTGATAATATGATAGGCGGCGGTGCACCTACAGCACTTGGGGTTCCACTTATGCTTACAGGTTATCAGTATGATACCACACAGTCACTGGCTGATTACAGAAAGAAAGCATATGAAGAAGCGTTCGCTTATTCAGGACATGTCAGATAACGGATATGATGTTAAGTTGTATACTTCAAGTGAGTATCTTAATGGAGTTAATCAGGAGGCAGTAGCCAATACTGCGTGGACAGAAATACAGAATATCAGACAAAGTTCAATTCTTTAAGAATATATATAAAATGTCGGCATTCTATGCATTTCCACAGATTATAAAACAGTATTTCTGGTTTTATGGTGATGATTTTGCAGCATGTCAGGCTCCAAAGAATAACAATATTATTCAATATGAACTGGATGATTCACAGTTGTATGCTGATTTTAATAATAATGGCGGTATAACAGTTGATGCTGGAAATAAAACATTTACACTGTATCATATGGTAGGGGCACATGCACCTTATGAGATGAATGAACAGTGTGTAGATGTGGGAGAAACAGAGACTTCTCTTGATAAGCAGATACAGGGTGTGTTCAGATATATTAATGAATATATGCAGCAGATGAAGGATAAAGGTGTGTATGATAACAGCACAGTTATAATTACAGCCGACCACGGCGGATATAGATTGTATGAACGTCCTGCTGTATTTGTGAAAATGGCTGATACTCATAATGATGTAATGCAGGTTAATTCAGATTCTGTAACATTTAAGAATCTGTATGCTACTATGGCAAGGCAGCACTTGGACAGAAGAGTAATTATGGGAATACGCTTTTGATATGGATGGTGTTTCTCAGTCAAGATATCATGTTGCACCATGGGATGTGTCAAAAGGTATGTACCCGGCAGATGAATATCTTAAAACAGAGATTATTCGGTGTTCAGAATAGATGGGTACGCTGTTAATCCACAGATATCTGTAATTAAAGATGAGCAGCAGATGAAGAATATTAATAATTGATGATGAAGCAGCAGCTATAGCCATGGAAGGTTTATAGCTGTTGCTTTTATACTGGTAATTTAGTTTATTATCTGATATAATCCATTTTGTTCACGCAGATGGACAAAAATATGACCGAATGAATAAACTGTGAGAGGGATATTTATGAACGAGAATAATCAGCTGGTTCGTGCTTTAGGGCTTAAAGAATCAATTAGTATGACAATTGGAACAGTTGTAGGTGTAGGACTTTTACCTGTGGTTCAGCACAGATAGGAAGTGTAGGATCATGGATAATAGGATTCACATTTGTTGCACTTCTTATATCTATATGGCCATGTCTTATATATGGAGAGATGTCTGCAGCACTTCCTTGTGCGGGTGGAACATATAATTATGCCAAGAGAGGACTTAACAGAGTATGGGCTAATATGGCAGGATGGCATTATATAGTATCTGTTGTAGCTATTGGTGCAGGTGAGACGCTTGCATTTGCCAATTATTTTAAGATTCTTATGGAACAGCTTGGAATAAGCATTGTTAAGCTTGATTCAAGAATTATAGCTATTATCCTTGTTGCAGTTTTCCTTATTCTTAATTTCAGAGGTATTGAGCAGTCAGGTAAGGCACAGACAGCATTTATGTTTTCTTCTGGGGCTGTTCAGTGTGCTGGTTCCTTTATATGATACCTAAGGTTCATGTTGAATATTTTGGTGGAATAGCAATGAACTCATTGCCTCCATTTAATGAGATGATGTATATATTTGGTCTTGTATGGTGGTGCTATACAGGATTTGAGACATGTGTATCTATGGGTGCAGAGACTAAGTACCCACAGTATACACTTCCAAGAGCATTAAAGATTTCGGTATTTATGGTATTTGCACTTAACGCATTATTCCAGTGGTTTCTTGTAGGTCTTGTACCTAAGGAGTTTTATGGAATTCTCGCAGCGGCAGATGCTCCATATGCAGAAGGACTTAAGGCGGTCGGACTTGTTGGATTTCCTATTATACTTTTATGTATCGGTATTGCATTTGGTGGTGATTTATCTACTATTAATCCAGGAATTGCTGCACCTGCAAGATACATTTATACAATGGCAGAAGATGGCGCATTACCAAAATTCCTTGGAAAGATTCATCCAAAGTTCAAGACACCATATGTTGCTGTTATTGTGGTTGGTGTTATCAATTTTATACTTATTGCAACAGGTTCAATTAATTACATAGCGTCAGTATCGCTTATATCACTTGCTATATGTTATATGATAGGCTGTCTTTCATATATGGGGCTTAAGAAGAAGTATCCTGATATGAAGAGACCTTATAAAGCACCTCTTGGAGTTGTTGGATGTATATTTACAATTGTTGTGTATTGCTTCATGTTAATATTTGCGGATAAGGCAGCACTTATTACATCAGGAATCATAACAGTATTATGTGTAATATTTTATTTTGCATATTCTCACAGAAAAGAGTGTGTTATGCCGACAATTGAGGAAGAAATTGGCGTTATAGAAGAGCCGGATGAGCAGACTAAGGCTAAGATGGACAGACAGTACACCATATGGAAGGTATGCACAATTATTGTTACATGCATTGCACTTGGAATCTATATAATTCCAATGGTGCTGTAAGGAGGAAATATGAATCGTTATCAGTTTGAAGTACTTACATATATTGAAAAGAATGGTAAGAAAGATTATCCGATGAGAACTCTTTCAGATACATTAAAGATTTCAGGAACAGCTATATCCAAGGCACTTGATGAGTTAGAAAATGATGTGCTTATTAAAAGATGTGAAGACCAGATGGAGATTACCGAAAAAGGTCTTGAGGCACTTGAGCCATACCGCGTAAAGAGAGCGGTTATTATGGCAGCAGGATTTGGTTCAAGAATGGTTCCTGTTACATTAGACAGACCAAAGCCAATGGTTGCTGTTAATGGAGTAAGAATTATTGATACATTACTTGATGCACTTGTTTCTGTAGGAATTAAGGATATAACTCTTGTGAGGGGTTATAAGAAAGAAAAATTTGATGAGATTCTTGATAAATATCCATTTATCAATCTTATTGATAACGATATATATGATAAAACCAATAATATATCATCAGCAATGGCAGCATTAGAACATATTGACCAGTGCTATTTATGTGAAGCAGACCTGTATATATCTAATCCGGCTATTATCACAAAGTATCAGTACTGCAGCAATATCCTTGGCTCTTATTCATTAGAGACTGATGACTGGAGCTTTAAGCTTGATAATGGACATATAACAGATTACCAGAAGGGTAATACATATTGCTTTAATTATTATGGAATATCTTACTGGACAAAGGAAGACAGTGCAAGATTAAGAGAAGACTTTGCACAGGTATATAATGAAGAGCCGGAGGGTAATGATTATTTCTGGGAATTCATTCCATTAGTACTTCGCAAGGAAAGATATGCGGTAGAGGTAAGACCTTGTGAGAAATCAGATATTATGGAGATAGATAATTTTTATGAGCTGGTACAGTTAGATTCTTCTTATAAGGATTATCCGGGACAGGAACAGTAAATGCAGATATAAAGGGAAGGTGAATGTCTATGATATGTTATAAGGGAAAGGTTCTTACAGTTGACAGCAATGATACAGTAGCCGGTTATCTCGTTGAGGATAAAGGAAGAATTGTGTATGTTGGTAACGAACTGCCAGAACAGTATAAGAATGTGCAGACAGTTGAACTCGGAAAGAAGGTGCTGGTTCCGGCATTCGTAGATACACACCAGCATATGGCATCATTTTCTACATTTCACGCAGGACTTAATGTTATGGATGCAGAGTCCAATGAAGAGATTGCACAGATGGTTAAAGAATTCGTGCAGTCAAGCGGTAATAAAAAGACACTTATAGCATTCGGTGCGTCACCATATTCAGTTAAAGAAGGAAGACTTATAAGCAGGAAAGAATTAGATAAGGTTTGCCCTGATAAGGAAATCATGGTTGTCAAATATGATGGACATGCGTGTGTAATTAACAGCAAGCTTCTTGATAAGCTGAAGGGGAAAGTAAGTAAGTTAAGAGGTTATCACGAAGATACCGGCGAGATGAATCAGGAGGCATTCTTTGAATGCTCTAATTACATTACCAATTCACTTTCTATTATTGAACTGTTTAAGAATATGCAGAGTGCCATTGATTTTCAGGCGTCTCATGGAATTGGCTGTATTCATACTGTAAGTGGTGTGGGTTTTACAGGCAATCTTGATATTACATTTGAAAAAATATTTGCAAAATCCTTAACTAATGGATTTCAGGTAAGAGTATTCCCACAGTCAATGAATGTTGATGTCGCATTAAAGAGAAAGCTGCCAAGAATAGGCGGGTGTTTTGAATGTGCGCTTGATGGATGTTTCGGTTCACACGATGCAGCTATGAATGAACCGTATATTGATTCTTTAGGCGGTGACGGAGTACTTTATTATGATGATGAAAAGGTTATTGATTTCTGCAAGAAGGCTAACAGAGCCGGACTGCAGATAGAGATGCATGCGATTGGGGATAAAGCGTTTGACCAGGCATGCAGGGCACTTAAGGCGGCACTTGACGATTATCCAAGAAAAGATCACAGACATGGAATTATACATGACTGTCTTCCAACTGAAGAGGGAATTAAGATATGCAGGGACTATAATATACAGATGCCTGTACAGAGCGCTTTCATTAACTGGAAACAGGAACCTGATGAGTATCTTGAAAGCATTATGGATAAAGAAAGAACAGAAAGACTTAATCCGCTCAGAACATTTAATGAGAACGGAATAGTTGTTTCATGTGGTTCTGATGCTCCATGTACATCACCGGATCCTATTGTATGGATTGACAAAGCTGTTAATAATATGAATCAGTCTCAGGCAGTATCGGTTCAGGAAGCACTAAGGATGTGTACATATAATGGATATTATGTAACATTTGACGAGAAGGAAAGAGGAAGCCTTGAGGCAGGAAAGATTGCCGATATGGCGGTTCTTTCAGATGATTTGTATTCAATTGACAAGAAGGACATAAAGAACATTAAGGTAGAGGGACTTATACTTTCGGGAAAGAAGTATGAATCATGCAGAGAAAATGTAGTCAAAGCAGTGATTCGAGGAATGTTCTCAGGAAACATGGTATAAGGAGATATGTATAATGAGAAAAGAAGAGTTTTATGTATTGAACAGTTTGTATAATGGAAGCATTGGAAGAGCGGGCTGCACTTATGATGTTGAGGAGACAAAAGCTCTTAATGACACAGATATTTATAATAAACTTGTAAAAACAGGGTATATTGAAAAAGAGTCTGGTAGTATTACAAAGACTGGATTAGAGGCGCTTGAACCATACAGGGTTAATAATGCCGTTATTCTTGCAGCTGGCGCATCTACACGATTTATTCCTTTATCACTTGAACAGCCAAAGGGTCTTTTTGAAGTTAAGGGTGAACGTCTTATTGAGAGACAGATAAAGCAGCTTCAGGATGCTGGTATTAAGAATATTACAGTTGTACTTGGCTATAAGAAGGAGATGTTTTACTATCTTGAGGATAAGTATGGTGTAAAGTTCATTATTAATGATTCATTTAATATAAAGAATAATATTGAGAGTCTTTATCTTGCAAGAAAAGAACTTAAGAATACGTACATATGCGTAAGTGACAGTTATTATATAGAGAATCCGTTTAATCAGTTTGAATATCATACATTTTATTCAGGTTATTATGGAAAGGAAACAACGGATGAAGTATATGCAAGAGCTGACGGATTTGGAAAGATAACAAGAATTGCCAAGGATAATAAGATTGATGGCTATGTTCTTATGGGACATTCATTCTGGAAAAAAGAATTCTCAGAAGCATTTATTAATCAGGTTGAGGCTGTCCGGGAATCTGGAATATATAATAACTGCTATTGGGAGATTCTTGTAAAGGATAAGCTGGATGAGCTGCCTGATATATTCTTTAAAGAGTATCTTCCGGGTAATATATTCGAGTTTGACTATTTCGATGAGCTTAGAAAGTTTGATTCACAGTATCTTGGACATACACATAGTGAGATTATAAGAAATATCAAGCTTGTGTTCAGATGTGATGAGGAAGATATAATTGATTTCAGGAATGTAAGCGAAGGAATGACCAACACATCATTTATATTCAAGATTGACGGAGTTGATTATATATACAGGCATCCGGGCGATGGAACAGAAAGCATAATCAATAGAAGAAATGAAAAGAAATCACTTATTAAAGCTAAAGAAGCTGGTGTAGATCCTACATACATATATGCAGATGTTAATGAGGGCTGGAAGATATCGGTATTCATTCCGGAATTCAGAGAGCCTGATTATGAATCATTTGAGGACTCTAAGAAGATATTGGCAGTTTTAAGAAAGCTGCATAAGGCAGATATAACAGCTGATTATGGAATGAAACCTTGGGAAGATGCACTTGATATGGAGAAGCTTCTTGAGAAGAAAGATCCTGTGTGCTTCGTTCAGTATGAAGGACTTAAGAACAGCATAGGACAGTTGTATAAGATGACTCTTGGAGATGGAGTTGAAAAATGTTTCTGCCATGGCGATACATATAAGCCAAACTGGATGATAAGACCGGATGGAAGTGTCATACTTATTGACTGGGAGTATTCTGGATATTCTGACCCGGGAATTGATGTTGGATATTATGTGGTTGATGCCATGTATGATTTTGATAAGGCTGAGGAATTCATAAAGGAATATCTTCAGGAAGAATATAATGAGACAACAAGATTTCATTATATGGCATATGTTGCTATTATTGCGTACTACTGGTTTGTATGGGCTATGTACAGGGAATCTTGTGGTGCAGATATGGGAGAGGCATTGGAGAACTGGCGTGATATGGCAGTTAAATATGCTGAATATCTTTTGAAATAAATAATATTAAAAGGACACTGTGTTATGTAAGAACAGTGTTCTTTTTTTATGCAAAACATGTAAAAATTATATTGGGTATGTAAAAAAAGTATATTGAATATGTAAAAATACCTTTCAATAATTAATAATAAGTGATATGATTAATTATTGTGTTGGATGATTTTGACATAATCAATCAAATCTTCAAAAGAGGAGTTATTTATGGAAATATTATCGACAGCCTTAGGTTATGTAATGAATTTTTGTTACAAACTACTGCATGATTATGGATTGGCAATTATATTATTCACTCTGATAAGTAAGATAGTTCTCTTACCAGTATCAATCTGGGTACAGAAGAATTCAATCAAAATGGTTAAGATGCAGCCTGATATTAACAGGATTCTTATTAAACATTATGGTGATAAGGATGAGATAGCAGAGGAACAGTCTAAGCTTTATAAAAAAGAAAAATATAATCCACTGGCATCACTTATACCTCTTATTATACAGATAATACTTCTGCTTGGAGTTGTTGCTGTTATTAAGGATGGAATTAACGAAGGTGTTGCGAACATGAAGTTCTGTGGTTATGACCTTACATGGATTACCACAAAACAGTGGGGATTATCATTAATAACACCAATTATAGCAGGTGTATCAGCATGGCTTTTATGTGTTGCACAGAATGCAAGTAATGTATTACAGGCAGAACAGAGTAAGCTTAATAAGTATGGTATGATGATATTTTCAGTAGGTCTGTCATTATATTTAGGATGCTTTGTATATGCAGGAGTAGCTCTTTACTGGACTGCCAGCAACATATTTGCAATTCTTCAGTTATATCTTCTTAACTGGGCTATTAATCCTAAGAATTATGTTGATTATGAGGCTCTTGAGGAAACTAAGAAAGAACTTGCAGAGATTGAAGCTCTTGGTACGAAAAAGGGTAAAAGAAACAAAGAAGATATTAAGAGAGAAAAGGCTGATTATAAAAAGTTTTTCTCTGTCGTTAATAAACATCTTGTCTTCTATTCAGAGGGCTCAGGTTTCTATAAGTATTTTAAAGGTATAATTGAATACATACTTAATAATACGAATATTACAATTCATTATGTAACAAGTGATCCTGATGATCAGATATTCAGAATTGCAGAAAAAGAAAGTAAGATTAAACCTTATTATATAGGGGAAAAGAAACTTATAACACTTATGATGAAGATGGATGCAGACGTTGTTGTTATGACTATGCCTGATATTGAGAATTATCACATAAAGAGAAGTTATATCAGAAAAGATATTAATTATGTTTATGTTCCTCATGGCATGGACAGCCTTAATATGACAATGAGAACCGGTTCAATGGATCATTATGATTCTGTATTATGTACAGGAAAGATTCAGAAAGAAGAAATAGAAAAAACTGAAGAAGTGTATAATCTTCCTAAGAAGGAGCTTGTTGAGTGGGGATATTCATTGCTTGATGAGATGCGTGAGGATTATGCAAAGATGCCAAAGAAGGAAAATGATATTAAGTCAATACTTATTGCTCCATCTTGGCAGAAAGATAATATTGTAGACAGCTGTCTTGAGGACATACTTGATAATCTTAAGGGGCATGGTTATAAGATTACAGTTCGACCACACCCACAGCATGTAAGACATATGCCTGAGAAGATGGAAGGACTTAAAGAAAGATATAAGGATGATACAGATATAGAGATTCAGACTGATTTTTCATCAAACAGTACTGTTTTTGAAGCAGATCTTATGATTACAGACTGGTCAGGTATAGCATATGAATATGCTTATACTACATGTAAACCGGTTCTTTTCATTGATACACCAATGAAGATAATGAATCCTGAATACAAAAAGATTGGAATTGAGCCACTTAATATATGGATGAGATATGAAATCGGGCGAGTACTTAAGCTTGATGAAATTGATAAGACAGCTGATACAGCAGCAAAGATGCTGGCAGCTTCTGATACATATAAGGACAGCATAGACCGATTTGTTAAAGAATATGTGTATAATCTTGGAAGTAGTGCATCGGTTGGAGCTAAATATATTATTCAGGAAATTCAAAAAGCAATAAAAAGACATAAGGAACAAGAGTAGCGTCAGATTATAGGAGGGGATTATGCAGGCAATTATTTTGGCAGCAGGAATGGGAAAACGTTTAAAGGAACTTACCCAGAATAATACCAAATGTATGGTAAAGGTTAATGGAGTGTCGCTTATAGACAGGCTTTTGCATCAGCTTGAGAAACAACATCTCTCAAGAATAGTGATTGTTGTGGGCTATGAAGGACAGAAACTGATTGATTATATAGCGACATTAGGAATTAAGACACCAATTTCATATGTTGACAATGCGGTATATGATAAGACAAACAATATTTATTCACTTGCACTGGCAAAGAATTATCTTATGGAAGAAGATACTCTGCTTTTTGAATCAGATGTAATTATTGAGGATTCTGCAATTGATGAACTTGTAAAAGATCCGAGAGATACACTTGCCATGGTAGATAAATATGAGAGCTGGATGGATGGTACATGTGTAAAGCTTGACGAATATGATAATATTGTTGCATTTGTTCCAGGAAAGAGCTTTGATTTTAAGGAAAAAGAGGAATATTATAAAACTGTAAATATCTACAAATTCAGCAAACATTTTTCACAGGATATATATGTTCCTTTCCTTGAGGCATATTGTAGTGCATTGGGAGAAAATGAATATTATGAACAGGTTCTTAGAGTTATAACGATGCTGGACACACCTGGAATTAAAGGTATGAGATTATCAGGTCAGAAATGGTATGAAATAGATGATGAACAGGATCTTGATATAGCAACAACACTTTTTGCTCCAGATGATGAGACAAGAATTAACCTTATGCATAAAAGATATGGAGGATTCTGGAGATATCCGGGATTGTTGGATTTCTGTTATCTTGTTAATCCTTATTATCCGCCTAAAAAGCTTAAGGATGAACTGCGTGCAAGTTTTGATACACTTTTGACAGAATATCCTTCAGGTATGGGAGTTAATTCTTTACTTGCAGCTAAGAATTTTGGTGTTCATAAAGACAACATAATAGTTGGAAATGGAGCAGCAGAACTTATCAAGTCTCTTATGGAGAGCTTTTCTGGAAAGACAGGCGTTATCAGACCTACATTTGAAGAATATCCTAACAGATATGCTGTTGAAGACGAAGTGGTATTTACACCGTCAAATGATAATTATACATATTCAGTTGAAGAACTGATAGAGTTCTATACATGCAACAAAGTAGATAATATTATTATTATTAATCCTGATAATCCATCTGGTAATTATCTGAAAAAGGAAGAGATTATAAGATTGATAAAATGGACAGACAGTCAGGGAATAAAGCTGGTGGTTGATGAGTCGTTTGCTGATTTCTCAGATGAACCGGATAATTCTCTTATAGAACAGAAATTTATCGAAACATATAGAAGATTATATGTTATGAAAAGTATATCTAAATCATACGGTGTGCCGGGACTGAGGCTTGGAATCCTTGTTTCCTCAGATACAGAAGCGATTGCAGCAATGAAAAAAGATGTTGCAATATGGAATATTAATTCATTTGGAGAGTATTATCTTCAGGTTGCAGAAAAGTATAAGAAAGATTATGCAGCTGCAATGGACAAATTCCGCGTAGAAAGAAAAAGGTTCTATAATGAACTGGAGCAGATATCTGGTATAAGGGTCATCCCATCACAGGCTAATTATTTTATGATTGAGATAACTAATGGAATGACAGCAAAAGAACTTATGATAAAACTGTTTAAGAATCATTATCTGCTTATAAAAGATTTGACATCAAAATTACATGATGGAAAACAGTATATAAGAATTGCAATCAGAAATGATGCAGATAACAACAAGATGCTTGAAGCATTAAAAAAAGAACTTAATTAAAAGGAGATAAAAAGTATGTTGACATTATTAAATTTAAATGTAGCAGGTTACATTGACCCATCTGTTATGACTTATGCCATTCAGGCTATTGCCGGAGTGATAATTGCTGTTGGTGCATTTCTTGGTATTTATTTAAGAAAGGCAAAGAAAAAGCTTAATAACAAGCTTGGAATTGATGAAAACAGAAACAAGGAAGTTGAGACAGATGATATCGTTATCAACGAATCAAAATAATAAATGCATTTTCAGGACGCCGTTTTTATACGGCGTCTTTTTCTTGATTTGTTATTGATAAAAGTATAAAATAGTGTAGCATTATATTAATAAAAACAGTGAGGTAATTATGAGTAACAATACAGATAATAATATGCAGGAAATTAAGCCGGATATATTTGATAAGATTATGCATCTGCCGGGTCTGAGGGTGTTTGAACCATTGTATAAGAAGTATAAGGAAGTACTTCTGTATCTTTTCTTTGGAGTACTTACAACAGTGGTGAGTATAGGTTCATATGCATTCTTTAATGTTGCAATGGGAATTAATGAGCTTATTGCAAATGTTATATCATGGGTACTTGCAGTACTTTTTGCATTCTTTACTAACAGGATATGGGTGTTTGCAGCACCAACTAAGACTGTGGAAGAATTTATGAAACAGTTAGTTTCATTTGCAGGTGGAAGAGTATTAACTCTTGTAATTGAAGAGATAATTCTTCTTGTATTCATTACAATGCTGCATTTCAACAGTATGTTAATAAAGTTTATTGCGCAGGTAGTTGTAATTATACTTAATTATGTTATAAGCAAGCTGCTTGTATTCAGAAAAGATAAGAATAAGAAGTAAAAGGAGAAGGTAATGGAAAAGAATGTATTAGAGTTTCTTGAAAACTCACAGAGAATGTATGGGGAAAAGACAGCGTGTGCGGACATGAATAATGAACTTACTTATACACAGCTTATGAATCAGGCAGAGTTCATAGGAAGCTGCCTTGCGCTTAAGATTAAGCCTACACAGGGAGTGCCTGTGTATATGGATAAGACATGTAATACATTATCTTTATTTATGGGAATTGTGTATGCAGGCGGATATTACTGTATGCTTGATACAACTCATCCGGTTGAGAGAATTAATCTTATATTAGATACGATTCAGGCAGATATTCTGGTTGTGGATAATAAGTCAGCCAAGAAAGCAGAAAAGCTCGGATTTCAGGGCGAGATTATTAATCTTGACGAATTGCTTGAAGAGTATGACGGACAGGCTGTGGATTCAGAGGCTCAGGAGAGACTGGAAAAGATAAGAGAACAGGCACTTGATACAGATCCATTGTATTCAATATTTACATCAGGGTCGACAGGTGTTCCTAAAGGAGTTATAGTTAATCACCGTTCAACAATAGATTTTATTGACTGTTTTACAGAAACATTTGGAATTACTAATGAGGATGTTATAGGTAATCAGGCACCTTTTGACTTTGATGTATCAGTTAAGGATATATATTCAAGTTTAAAGACAGGCGCAACCTTACAGCTTATTCCTAAGATGTGCTTCTCATTTCCAACCAAGCTGCTTGATTTCCTTGATGACAGAAAGGTTACAACTATTATATGGGCTGTATCAGCGTTATGTATTGTAACAACTCTTAATGGATTCGAGTATAAGAGACCATCTTCACTTAACAAGATTATGTTCAGCGGAGAGGTTATGCCTATAAAGCATCTTAATGCATGGAGAGTGCAGTATCCGGATGCAATGTTTGTTAATCTTTACGGACCAACAGAGATAACATGTAATTGTACATATTATATTATTGACAGAGAGTTTGGTCTTGACGAGAAGCTTCCGATGGGAAAGCCATTTGCCAATGAAAGAGTATTCCTGTTAGATGATGAGGATAAGCTTGTTGATGCAGGCAGACCAGGCGAGTTAGGAGAAATATGTGTATCTGGAACAGCTGTAACTATGGGGTATCTGCGTAATCCTGAAAAGACAGCAGCAGCATTTGTACAGAATCCTCTTAATGACAGATATCTGGAAACTATATACCGCACAGGTGATCTTGGTTACTATAGTGAAGATGGTGAACTTTTCTTCTCATCAAGAAAGGACTTCCAGATTAAGCATATGGGACACAGAATCGAGCTTGGCGAAATTGAGACATACATGAATGCTATAGAGGGACTCCTTAGAAGCTGCTGTATATTTGATACAGATGAGAATAAGATTCTCGGATTCTTTGAGATAGAAGGAGCAAGTGAGCTTGACAGAAAGGGCGTAACACATGCCCTCAAAGATAAAGTGCCACAGTGGATGATTCCAAATGTGCTTGTTAAGGTGGAAACAATGCCGCTTACTAAGAATGGTAAAATTGACAGAAAAGAACTTATGAAGATATATAAAGAACAGGAGGTATAGGATGCTAGGAGTTAATGAATTAAAAGAGATTGCCATAAAATGTGGAACACCATCGTATATATTTGACACAGATGAGCTATGTGCAAGGATTGATGCCATGCAGCAGATTTTGGGATGCGGTGTTACAGTGTGTTATGCAATGAAGGCTAATCCGTTTCTTATCAGCGTGCTTGACAAGAAGCTTGACAAATTCGAGGTATGTTCTCCGGGTGAATTTGCGATATGCGAAAAAGAAGGCATAAACAGGGAGAAGATTGTACTTTCGGGTGTTAATAAGGAAAAGAAAGATATTCTCTACACAATGAAGACAGGTGCTGTTGGAATCTACACTGTGGAATCGCTTAACCAGCTTGAACTTATCAATTCATGTGCAGTTGAGTGTGGCATTAAGGTTAAGGTTCTTATAAGAGTTACCAGCGGCAACCAGTTCGGTATTAATGAGCGTCAGGTATATGAGATTGCAGACAGAAAGGATGAACTTAAGGGAATTATCCTTGAGGGAATCCAGTGCTATTCGGGAACCCAGAAGAAGAAATTAAGCCAGATAGAAGCTGAGGTAGTATGGTTACAGGCAATAGCACATACATGTGAGGCTGAACATGGTGTTGAGCTTAAAGAGATTGAATATGGTCCTGGCTTGTCAGTTGATTACTTTGTTACAGACAAATGTGATGCGATGAATGCTGATTTTGACGAGCTTAAAGAGTTTGCTGTGATGATTAAAGAAATGTCCGAAAAGTTCAATGTTACTCTTGAGATGGGACGATATATTGCAGCTACCTGTGGAATACTTATAAGCAGAATTGCTGATATGAAGATGAATGACACAACAAGATACGCAATTATTGACAGTGGAATTAATCATATTAATTATTATGGACAGGCTATGGCTATGAAGAAACCAAGATGTGAATTCATTCCCATGCAGTACACAGAAGGGTTTGCAGATGGCGTAGATCATGAGGTGGAAGTGTACTCACAGGGAGTGCAGCCATATAACATATGTGGTTCATTATGTACAGTAGGAGATGTAATTGTTAAGAATCTTGAATTAAAAGATGCTAAGATTGGTGATATGATAGCATTTTATAATATTGGTGCATATTCTGTTACAGAAGGAATATATCTGTTCCTGAGCCGCCGAATGCCTGCAATTGTCATGTATTCAATGAAGAATGGCTACAGGATTGTTAGAAATCCAGTGGACACTTTTTTAATAAACAGTGTTAGTACACAATAATTTTACAATTTTGTAACAAAATATGATTGACTATATGTGAATGAGAAGATAGAATGTTTTCTGTTCACAGATGTGTGATTAATAATTTTTTTGCGAGGTTTATTATGGATAAGTTATTAGACATTTTGAATGAAATTAACAGTGATGTGGATTATGAAGTATGTGATACTCTTATTGATGATGGTATATTCAGCTCATTTGATATTGTATCGCTTGTTGGTGAGTTAAACGATGCATTTGACATTGATATTACACCAGTTGATATAGTACCTGAGAACTTTAATTCAGCAGAGGCTATGTGGGAGATGATTCAGCGTCTGCAGGATTAATCCAGAAAGTGGGGTAAAATAATATGTCACTAGTTTCTACCGGATTTCTGGTATTTTTATTAGTGGGAGTAATTGTATATTATCTTATACCTAAGAAGGCACAGTGGGCATGGCTTTTGATATTAAGCTATGCCTACTATTTATGTTCGGGATATAAGACTGTTGTGTTCATATTACTTACAACAATCGTTACTTTCACATCAGGAATCCTTTTAGAGAGAACAGAGAATAATCTTGCCGAGAGTCTTAAAGCAGAAGGGCTGGCAAGAGAAGATAAAAAGGCTTTAAAAGAAAAGGCAAAGACATATAAAAAGAGAGTTGTAGTTATTGCACTTCTTCTGGTATTTGGTGTGCTTGCAGTTGTTAAGTACCATAATTTTGCGATAGAGAATGTTAATGGCATAATTAAGGCATTTGGTGGTAATGGCAGGATATCAACATTTACACTGCTTCTTCCACTTGGAATATCTTTCTATTCATTCCAGTCGATATCATATGTTATTGATGTATACAGAGGCAAAGTAAAGGCATGCAATAACATTTTTAAATATGCGTTGTTTGTTTCATATTTTCCTCAGATAACACAAGGACCTATAGGAAGATATGACAGACTTGCACCACAGTTTTTGGCAGAGCACAAGTATGATTTAGTTGTTATACAGCATGGATTGCAGCGTATGGCCTGGGGACTTTTCAAAAGTTCATTATAGCCGACCGTGAGTCGTGTCTGATCTGGTATTTAATAATCCGGGTCAGTATCATGGAATATATGTAATAATAGGTGTTCTTGCTTATTGTGCACAGCTATACGGAGATTTTGCCGGTGGAATTGATATGGTTATGGGTGCTTCCGAGATGTTTGGAATTCATCTGGATGATAATTTCAGGCAGCCATTCTTCTCTCATTCTATTGGAGAATTCTGGCGCAGATGGCACATAACACTTGGTACATGGATGAAGGATTATGTGTTCTATCCATTCAGCTTAAGTAAAGCTATGAATAAGCTGGGGAAGTTTTTCAAGAAACATAGTAAAACAAGATTTGGTAAATACATGGCAAAGGCATTACCTATATGTCTGGCAGATTTACTTATATTCTTTATAGTAGGTGTATGGCACGGAGCAGCATGGAAGTATATCGTATATGGTATGTACAATGGTATAATCATGAGCTTTAGCAGTATTATGGCACCTGTTTATGAAAAATGTTTAAAATAACTCATATTAATAAGAATGCACGCTGGTACAGAGGATGGCAGATAATAAGAACATTTATACTTGTTAATATAAGCTGGTATTTTGATAACGCAGCTACTCTTACAGATGCATTCAGACTTATGGGAAATACATTTAAACATGCATCATTCAGCATGGACGCCGTTGTAAAATGTCTGGAAGCCAGCTGGATTTAATAATATTGCTTGCGCTGCTTAGTATGGCTTATTATAAGCATACTTAAAGAGAAAGGCATTGTAATCAGGGAAGCTCTTGACAGAAAGCCTCTGATTATCAGATGGGCTGTATACATAGCTCTTGTTATGTCGGTTGCAATGCTTGGCTATATTTCTAATACATCGGGTGGATTTATGTACGCCCAGTTCTAATCAGAGTGCAGGATACCATGAAGAAGAAAGCATTTAAAGAGATATTAAAATATGTGAGGGTGATAGTATTCTTTGCGGTTATAACTATACTTGTTGAAACAGTTAATTATGTAATGGTTCAGCCGGGGTATGCAAGATATATAATCCATACAGTTGACAATCCGGATGATGGCTCTGATTATGATTGTATTGTGGGAGCTTCACATGGAAGGGCTTCAATTGACCCGCATTATTTTCTGGAAATGGAATATGCAGTTAATCCAATTAATATGTGTATTCAGGGTGCCACGGTTATTGATAATTATTATATGATCAGAGAAGCGTGCAATAATAATGATGTAAAGAAGATAATTCTTGAACTTGATTATCAGTACTGGGATAAGAATCTGAAGCGCGATTCGGATTTTGGAGATCTTCTTGTATATGGGCAGCTTCCATTTACGAGTCTTAAAATGGAATATATAGTAAACCAGCTTATGGATAAAGACTTCAGGACAATATATTTCAGAAGATACGCATTTGCAAAGAATTGGAAAACGGCTAAGAAATATATGGCTATAAAGAAGACAGATGAATATAAGAATTTCCAGATTGAGGGTGTTGCCGGAATTGATACAGAAGCGACCATATCAGGGACTGGGATTTTCTACCGTACAAAGGTAACTGATAAGAAGGGAAAGATTAATCCATCTCCATGGACATATGATGATCTTAACCCTAAGGTACAGAAATATTTCCAGAAGATAGTTAAGTATTGTAAGGACAATGGAATTGAGCTTATATGTGTTACCACACCAATTCCACCATCATCTGTTGCTTCAGGTGCTGCAAATGAGGCTAATACATATTTCAGACAGATATGTGATGAGAACAATGTGAAATATATTGATGGCAATCTTATTAAGAATGAGGTGCTTGATGTAAGTGATGATGATTTCTCAGACTGGGAAGGACACATGAATGGTGAACTTGCAGAGCAGTTTTCAGAGATACTTACAGAGATACTTATGAAGCGAAGATAATTCGGAATATTTCTATAGCGGCTATGATGAGTGTATAGAAGCAATTAAGGTGAGGGGTAATGAAAACTAAGGTGTTGAAGTATATAAGGGCGGTAGTATTTATCGCTGTTATAGCCGGACTGGTAAAATGCATAGATTTTGCAATGATGCCATCCGGATATATAAGATATATAATTCATGCAGCAGAAATCCCGGTACAGAGGAGGGATATGACTGCATTATACTTGGAGCGTCACATGGAAGGTCTTCCATTAATCCTAAGCATATGATTAAGTCCGGATATGCAAAGAATCCTCTTAGTCTGTGCATTCCGGGAGAATCAGTTGTTAATTCTTATTACCTTTTAAAAGAGGCATGCAGAAACAATGCTGTGAAGAAAGTTGTGCTGGAGATGGATTACCAGTATTGGACTAATGATGAAGCAAGAGACTCAGAATTTGGGGATTTGTTTGAATATGTCCAGCTTCCAATGTCTAAAGTAAAGTTAGAATATATCAGAGATGAATTAATAGATAAAGATTTTAGAACTGTATATTTTAAGAAACTGGCATATACTTCAGATTTTAGTGAAGTTAAATACAACATTAAAACAAAGTTGACAAAAGAATACAGGGATTACGATATCAGTGCGGTTAAGGTGTGTGATGCTAATGGACCATATATGGGCAGAGGCTTTTACCGGGAGAATAATAATGATAACAAATGTGATTTCTGGGTTCAGGAGTGGACTGAAGATGATATAAGCAGAAAAGTTATAAAGTATTTTCAAAAGATTGTAGATTATTGCAAGGATAATCATATAGAAATGGTGTGTATTACAGAGCCAATAACACCAACAGCTGTTGTAAAAGGACCTTCGAGAGATGCCAATACATTTTAAAGACATTTGCAGTAATAATAATGTAAGATACATTGATTTTACATTATTAAAAATGATGTATTTGATATTACAGATAATGATTTCTGTGATTGGGAAGGACATATGTATGGAGAGGCAGCAGAAAGGTTTTCTGGGATTATGTCAGAGGTTCTTGTAAATGGTAATGAAGAATATTTTTATGATAGTTATAAGGCTAAGATTGATGAAATAGAGAGGAAAAAGCCTTGAAATATTTAAGAACAGTGCTTTTATGGCAGTGATTGCCGGCATGATTCTTATAATGGATTATGCACTTGTTCCATCCGGGTATATAAGGTATATAATTCACGAGACTAATAATGCTGGTAATGATGAAGGATATGACAATATAATAATTGAGCTTCACATGCAAGATCTGCTATAAATCCAGTAAAGCTCGATGAAGCCGGGGCATCTGACAATGCATTTAATCTTGCAATACCAGGCGAGACGGTAACAGATTCATATTATCTTTTAATGGAGAGTGACCGGCATAATAATGTAAAAAGAGTTATATATGACCTTGATTATCAGTACTGGTGCAATTATGCAGAGAGGGAGTTTGAAGACTGTTTCATATACACATGGCTTCCTTTCAGTAATGTAAAGCTTAAGTATATAGCTGATAATCTGCTCACAAAGGATTTTCGTACTGTATATTCAAAGAGATGGGCTTATGAGATATCACCGTCTGCTATTATGAATAATCTTAAGGTTAAGAGCAGTGCGGCATACCGCAACTACAGTATGGATGCAGTTGAGATACATGATGCCGGAGGACCTTATGCTGCCAAAGGATTTTTCTATAGAGATATGAAGATGGACAGCCTCGTGCCATCTGATATTGTTGCATGGGATGAGAGTGGAATCAGTGATAAGGTTCTGGATTCATTTGAAAAGACTGTTCAATATTGTAAGAAGAATAATATTGAACTGGTATGCGTTACATCACCTATTACGCCGACAACATCAGTTAACGGTTATTCGGAACAGGCAGGAGCATATTTTACGAGGCTTTGTGAAGAATATGGTGTTGAATATTATGATTTCAATCTGTTAACAATGGATACACTTCCAAGAACAGATGATGACTTCTTTGATGAAGAAGGTCATATGCTTGGAGAACTTGCCGACAGATATTCAGATATACTGGCATCAGTTCTTCTTGACAAATGTGACAAAAGTACCGCTTTTATGGTACTTATGCACAGTTAGAGCTGGCAGTTTATGAAAATTATGTGACAAAACAGTGAAACTGACAAAATATGCTTGCTATAAACATAACAATGTGCTAAACTTCATTCACTGCATATGTTGAATCTGCAGGTAGTAAAGAGTCGTGATGTACTACATATCTGTTATTGCATTTGGGACACTTAGGCTGCGCCAGAGGAAGTCATATGTATTAATAATACGCCGCTATGGCACTTTACGGTGTGGCGGAACTGGCAGACGCACAGGACTTAAAATCCGCGGGACTTATACTCCCATACGGGTTCGATTCCCGTTGCCGGCATATTAATAAAGAGCTATACATAACTATGGTTATGTATGGCTCTTTTTGCCATATAGAAGTGCAAGTCGTACAATTAAGGAAGATTATTATGATGGGAGATAATCAATGATTAATAATAGAAAACGTATTATTATAATATCTGCTCTTGGCGCGGCAGCAGTTGCTGCGGCTGCCATTTGCATTATGATGACAAGCAGAATAAGAGGCGGTAATCCTACGGGCGAGGCTTTATCACAGAATATTAATCCGATAGAGGCTGCTTCACAGACAGAAGAACCTACTGTATATGTAGATAATACGGTCGACATAATTGACGTTAATTCGAAGACAAGACCATTTGCAGTATCTGTTAACAATACACCAGTAGCTGTACAGGTGCAGACTGGACTTAATAAGGCATATATTGTATATGAGCTTCCAACAGAGAGTTATACATGCAGACTTCTTGCCTTGTTCAAGGTAGAGGATTCAGATGTTACAGATGAAGCACCACAGGAGATTATTAGGTCAGGCAATGTAAGTCAGACAGATACGGTTATTGGAACAATAAGAAGTGCAAGACATAATTTCCTTGATTTCTGTTTTGAATCAGATGCGATATTTGTACATTTTGGCGGAAGCACTTACGCTGAGAGTGATGAGGCAAAGACTGGTATTAACTGGATTAACGGCTTCTATAACAGTGCATATTATTGGAGACATAATCCGGAAGCGGCTTGCAACAGAGCATACAGCATATACATCGCTTTACAGGTTAAAGAGTGCAGTACAGGAAAAAGGTTTCAATGCTGAGGCTGAGAATGCATCGGACACAGTACTGCTTAATTATGATGTATCAGATGTTGACCTTTCAAAAGAGAAGATTCAGTCAGTGCATCATCTGTGTATGTGCCTTACAGCAGTTATCAGTACACAACATTTACATATGATGCTGCGTCAGGTAATTATTTAAGGTTTGCGAGTGGCGAGCCAAGTCTTGACCACGAAACAGGTGAACAGTTTAATACTAAGAATATTATCGTGCAGAAGATTACACACAGCATGATGGATGATAATTACTGCTGGAATCTTCATACAGTCGGGGAAGGTTATTACATAACTAACGGTTATGCTGTTCCAATCCAGTGGAGTAAGTCAGACCGTTATTCCAAGACAGTGTATACATATGCAGATGGAACAGAGATTAATGTAAGTGATGGAAGAACTTATATTGAGGTGTCTGATGTAACTATGACTGTTGAAGTGGAATAGTACAACAGATGGAAGCATATACTTCTATTATTCAACAATAATGGAGGTGTGCATTGTGAACAAGACAATCAAAAACTTAATATAACAATGATAATAGGGATTCTGGCAGTATGGGTGTCAGGGTCCTTATTTCATTTTGTGTATGACTGGACAGGAAAGAATACATTTGCCGGGCTGTTTTTCCAACTAATGAATCAACATGGGAACATATGAAGCTGGCGTTTCTGCCTATGAATCTGTATGGAATCTATACATGGTATGCATTAAAGGACAGATACGAAGCAAGCGGCTTTGCGGTTTTACTCGGTGCAAATGTGGCAACATGGGCAATTCCGTTTCTGTACTACACATATATGGGAGTTCTTGGATTTTCAAAATGTGGCTTGATATTGCAACATTTTTGTGGCAGTGCTAACTGGTTTCGCTGTGGAGTATCATGTGTTAAGACGTGCCGGGCATGAGAGCTTTGTACTTGGAACATGGATTATGGCAATTGTTGATTTTATGATGGCAGCAGCATTTGTTTCATGCTCGTATGGTGCGCCTGAACTTGGCATATTTGCAAAACCTTAAAAATAACAGTTGACAATAACTAAATATAATAGTATGCTGTAACTGTACTAATTAATATAGTACAGTTATTACGCAAGCTTGTAACCAGTTTAAATAAAACACAGAAAGGAATGGAACATGTTCACTATAGATGTCATGTCGCGAGTGCCAGTCTATGAACAGCTCATTAAGCGGTGGAAGACCAGGTGCTTAAAGGGATTATGAAGGAAGGCGATAAGATGCCATCGGTACGGTCGTTATCGATGGAGCTGTCTACTAATCCGAATACAATCCAGAAAGCATACATGGAGCTGGACAGAAGAGGAATCCTGGTGAGTGTACCGGAAAGGGCTCTTTATATCGGCAGAAGCGTTAAAGACTGTCGGGAATCAGTCTAAGGAAAAGCTTTCAGATCTTAAGGAGAGAAAGCTTGCATACGCGGGTGAGTAAGAGTGAGATAACAGATATGATTGAGGAGGTTTATAAGAAAATATGATAGAGGTAAAAGGTGTTACTAAATCATTTGATGACTTTACAGCACTTGACAATGTTACCTGTAATATAGCGGAGGGCTGTATATATGGTATGGTTGGTTCTAACGGTGCAGAAAGTCTACGCTGCTAAGAGTCCTGTCAGGAATATATAAGGCAGATAAGGGAGAAGCAATAATCGATGGAATTAATGTATATGAGAATACATACATGAAGAATAAGCTGGTGTTCGTTGCAGATGAATTATTCTTTCTTGCAGGTGCGAACATGAAGAGCATGGCTAAGTTCTATAGTTCAATATATGATAATTTTGATATGGACAGATTCACAGAGCTTACGAAAACATTTGGACTTGATCCGTCTAAGAGTATATCAAACTTTTCAAAAGGAATGAAGAGACAGGCAGCTATAATACTTGCACTTTCAACCAGAGCCAAGTATATGTTCTTTGATGAAACATTTGACGGACTTGATCCTGTTATGCGTAATCTTGTCAAGAAGTTAATATGTGGTGATGTTGCAGATAATAACGCTACTGTTATAGTTACATCACATTCATTAAGAGAATTGGAAGACTTATGCGATCATTTGTCACTTCTTCATAAAGGCGGGCTGGTGCTTGACAGCGATGTATTTGAACTAAAGACGAGTCAGTTCAAGGTACAGGTAGCTTTTAAGGATGATTTTGATGAGAGTAAGTTTGAGGGCATTAGAATTACAAGATACCGTCAGGAGGGTTCAGTTGCCAACATGATAGTAAGTGGCGACAGGGAACAGACCATGGACATTATAAATGCCATGAATCCGGTAGTATTTGATGTCCTCCCGCTTACGCTTGAAGAAGTATTTACTTATGAGATGGAAGCACTCGGTTATACATTTGATGTGAAGGGGGATAAGATGCATGAATAATAAGAAAATATTCAGCTTTCATATGTTTTACAGACATTGAAGCAGACAAGGCTTGTAGGCTTTATAATGATGGCGGTAATTACACTTATATCAGTTGTACCGATTATTTCATCATTAAGCTATATTAAAGAATATAAACAGGTTAATAATGTAGGTGGAATTTCGGGAAATTATTTTCTGGTATTAGTATTCATAATTGTTGTACCTGTTATATCATTGATAGTATGGAGTTTTCTTAATAAGAGAAGCGGCAGTGATTTTTATCATTCAATTCCATATACAAGATTGTGCATATATCTTAGCAAGACGGCAGCAATACTTACATGGATTGCAGGAATACTTGTTGTGTCATATGTATCACAGGCAGTTTTATTCATGGCTAACAGGCAGTATTTTAATGTGGATTATGCAACAATGTTCCGGATGTATCTTTCGATATTTATATGCAGCCTTTTATGCATGGCAATTATAAATGTATCAATATCCATTACAGGAAACATATTAAGCAATATATGTGTTACAGGACTTATAATGTTTCTTCCAAGATTTATTATGTTAATGGTTACAGAACTGACTGTGTTTCATGGAGAAGCTTACATGATAAGCAACAGTGGTGTGGGGTTACTGGATTCTTCCAGCAATATGATTGTTGGCTGGGTATTTTCTGTATTTGATATGTACAATGGTTCATCAGGAATTGCAGATATGGTTCTCAGCCTTACAAGTAACTTATATACACTTGTGCTTGCACTTATATATATAGCACTTGGCGCACTTCTCTTTGTAAAGAGAAAAAGTGAAACAGCGGGAAAAGCAGCTAATGGAAAGGTTCTGCCAATGATTATCAGAACACTTATCGGCTTTTCAATTGCGTTTATAGGTGTAATGATAGCATATACAAGTATAGATAGTGATGAGACAATAGCAGTTGTTGTGATGTTTATTGTAAGTGCATTGGTTGTGTTTGTTTATGAATGTATAGTAAGTAAGAAGATGAATGTTATAAAGCAGTGTATTCCATCAATTCTTCTTGGATATGTTCTTGCAGTGGTAATTGGAACAGGAGCTAATTCATTTGGCAAATATGAGGCATCGTACGAACCGGATGCTTCAAAACTTGCATATGTATCAATTCAGTCAATGGATATGTACTATGCTTCAGATAACGGATATTTCAGTTCTATATCATCGAAGGTTCAGTTTACAGATGAAGAGATTCTTAAATATGTATCGGAGAAATTTGGGGCATATAAAGATAAATGTATATCAAATGGTGTTCATAATTATATTTATAACGGCAGAGGTTCAGTGACTAATTATAAGGTTGGTTTCAGACAGAATGGCGTTACACATTACAGAAGGATTCAGCTTACAGACAGTGATGCCAATAAACTTGCAAGTCTGTTAAAGAAGGATGAGAATTTTGTTAAGGCTTATATGGAACTTCCGGATAGTGACAAGATTTCTGTTAATTATATAACAGGTAATATGGAGGATTCTGACTGTAAGGATATATATGAAACAATTAAAAGTGAAATTAAACAGATTGGTTTTGAGAAATGGTATCAGATAGTTACTTCAGATGCTGATACTTTCTTGATGTCAGTACGGTTTTCAAAAATGGCGTTACTTATGATATGGTTCTTCCAATCAGTAAGAATATGCCACAATCTTATAATAAGTATATTGGTATACGGAATGAATATGCCATTAGGAATAATGAAAAAGAGCTTGGGACAATGAGCGATATTTTAAAGCAGTATTTAAATGACAGTTCCAGAACATGGGATAAATATACTAGTGGATATGAAACTCTTTCAGCAGTTCTTGTATATAATGATACCAGAACATATATTAATCTGATTCATATGTAAGAAAAGATGAAGAAAGAGCACAAAAGTATTAAATGGACTTATAGAGTCCCTTGACAAGAAGAATTTTAATAAAAATATAAACGCAGATAATCCTTGTATTGTATTGAATTATGAAAAGTATAATCCTGACAACGGTAAATCTGTCCTGGCAGATGCTATTATACAGTTAGATGGTTATACAAGGACAGAAGATTATATATCTGATATTGATTATTATTAATTACTTCTTATGTTGAATTAATGTAATATAATAAGTATAATTAATGGGTGGTGCGGTCGGCATCATCCCATTATTTAAGATAGAAAAGGAACAGGATTATGTATGATTATTTAATAGTTGGAGCAGGACTTTTGGTTCAGTGTTTGCACATGAGGCAGCAAGAGCGGAAAGAAGCGTTCTTGTAATAGATAAGAGAAATAATATTGCCGGTAATGTATATACAGAGAAGATGGAAGGTATTAATGTGCATGTGTATGGCGCACACATTTTCATACTAATAATAAGAAGGTGTGGGAGTACCTTTCGCAGTTTACTACATTTAACAGATTCACTAATTCACCTGTTGCTAATTATAAGGGGAACTGTATTCACTGCCATTTAATATGTATACCTTCAATAAGATGTGGGGCGTTGTGACACCACAGGAGGCTGCAGAAAGAATCGAGCAGCAGAGAAAGGAAGGTGAATCACAGAGCCTAAGAACCTTGAGGAGCGGCTATAAGTCTTGTCGGAACTGATATATACGAGAAGCTTATTAAGGGATATACACAGAAGCAGTGGGCAGACCATGCAACGAGCTTCCATCATTCATTATCAAGAGACTTCCTGTAAGACTTACATTTGATAATAATTACTTTAACGCACTTTATCAGGGAATTCCTGAGGGTGGATATACTAAGATGGTTGCCAATATGCTTAATGACAGCGAGCTTTCCGGAAGCATAGAGGTAAGACTTGGAGTTGATTATCTTGCATCTGCTGATGCTAAGGAAGAATTAGACAGTCAGGCTGAAAAGGTTGTATATACAGGTGCGATAGATGCATACTTTGATTATAAGCTTGGAAATCTTGAATATCGTTCAGTAAGGTTTGAAACAGAGACTCTGGATATTCCTAATTTCCAGGGTAATGCAGCAGTTAATTATACTGATGCCGAAACTCCATGGACAAGAATTATTGAACACAAATGGTTTGAGTTCGGTAAGGATGAGAATGGCAATGACCTTCCTAAGACTGTTATCAGCCGTGAATACAGCTCTGAGTGGAAGCCGGGTGATGAGCCATACTATCCTGTAAATGATGAGAAGAACGGCGCTCTCTATGCACAGTATAAGGAACTTGCTGACGCTGAAAGCAAGGTTATATTCGGCGGACGTCTTGGTGAGTACAAATATTATGATATGGATGCTGTTGTGGCAGCAGCACTTGACTGTGCCGCAAATAATATATAATTGCAGGTGGTGGGGTGACCCATAATAAAGTCACCCCTGAAAATTGTCACTTGCCTTGCGGTCACATAACTGACTATATATATCAGGACCAAGTCCTGTCTGTAATTCTGTATAGGCTTTTCTTAACTGTTCGTCAGTCATATGCTCACGTTTTCTTTCGATTGCATTAATGCTGTCTAGAATCACTTTGTCCTGATTATCGTGAGTTTCCCAATTATACATAGTTTGCCCTTTTACGATAGATTTATTGTTGTTGTCTGTTGGAAGATTTTCTGAGTTATTCATAAATTCACCTCATTATAATATATAAGATAGTTTTCATATAAGATATTATCTGCATTAATTTCCTGTCTATACTTGAAAAACATGGCATAGCATTGTAATATTAAAAGGTGTGTAAACATCAGAGGGAGAGTATAAATGTTAAATCTAAATGGTATGCTGTCTATTGTTATGCCGGCTTACAATGAGGAAAAACTTATATATCACAGTATCATGGAAACATTGAGAATTGTTGAAAAGTTTGTTCCTGAATTGGAGATTATTGCGGTTAATGATGGCAGTAAGGATAATACCAAAGCTGAGATAGAAAGAGCTATCAAGCAGGATAGCCGTGTGCGTATGGTAAGTTCTGAAAAGAACAGAGGCAAGGGAAATGCAATAATTGCCGGAGTGTCGCAGGTTGAAGGAAAGTATGTCGCATTTGTTGATGCAGACCTTGAACTTAATCCATCACAGTTAGAAGGTTATCTTAAGAAAATGCTTGATGATAATAAAGATGTTGTTATAGGCTGTAAGTTCCTTAAGGATTCCAAGCTTGATTATCCGTTTAAGAGGAAAGTGATAAGCATGGGCTATTATATAATGCTTCTAGTCTTGTTCCATCTTAATGTTAAGGATACGCAGACCGGGCTTAAGGTATTCAGGGTTGAGGCAATCAAACCGGTTGCACATCTTATAAGAACATCAGGGTTTGCTTATGATATAGAACTTTTAGTGGCGATTCACAGAAGGGGTTTTTCGATAGCACAGATGCCTGTGGAGGTTGTATATGTCAGGGATTCCGGTGTAAAGCGTATAGGAATGAAGGATATATGGCAGGCATTCTGCGATACATGGGCAATATTCGGGAGAGTTTACTTCAAACATTATTATGACTAATTAGGAGATGCATGTAGGATGAAAGAATTATTAAATACCATAGCAGGAAAATTATCAGGAATATGTAAGTCTGTATTTGTGGCACATGCAAAGGCATGTATTATCGCAGGCTCAGTCGTGGTTGCAGGAAGTGCAGCAACTGTAACAACAGTAGAGTATGTTCATCATCATAGCAGCAAAATGCAGGTACAGGCACAGGAGACAGAAGTAGAGACTGAGACAGACAGTAATCTTGATAAGCTGAGTGAGATTCTTACTGAAACACAAACAGAATCAGAGACAGAGATAGAGACTGCAACACAGGAAGAGATAGCAGAACTTGTTAAAGAGGCTGTTGCAGATGAGAATACAAGCAGTAAAGAATTATATGAGATAATTGATAAGGCAGCAGAGAACAGCAGTGCACCGATTCCGGTTAAAGATGTTGAGGACCTTGAGATAGTAGAAGATAATTCGTCAGAACCATCAAGAGAGGAGACTGAGGTTGAGGAGCCTGAACCAGATCAGCCAAGCTCGAATGATGTATATGAAATCAGCCAGTTGACATATGGTGTAGATGTTTCAAGATGGCAGGGAGATATAGACTGGTCAGCAGTTGCTGCTGATGGCATCACATTTGCAATGATAAAATGCGGTGGCGGAGATGATGGTTTATATGAAGACAGGAAATTTGAGCAGAATATACAAGGAGCACTTGCTAACGGTATACAGGTTGGTGTGTATTTCTATTCAGGTGCTTCTAATGCAAGAGAAGCATACGATGAAGCAAGTTACTGTATAAGTCTTATAAGGGATTACCAGATAACATATCCGGTTGCATTTGACTGGGAACTGGATGGCGATTATGATTCAGTAACAGAAGCCTGTGAGACGTTTTGTAATGTTATATCCAGCTATGGATATCAGCCTATGGTTTATTCTAACAGAAACAGATGGTATAACAATTTTGATGGGGAAAAGATTGCAAGTAAGTATAAAGTTTGGATGGCGGCATATTTTGGTAAGTTTTATTATGATTCAGTAAGATGGACTTATGGAGATGATCTTCCAAATTTCAGATATCATTATGATATGTGGCAATATAGTTCAAGATGTTATGTTGATGGTATCAGTGGACAGGTAGATGTAGATATAGCATTTTTCGGCTATGCTAACTACCATGTTGATACTAAGGACGCTGTGCTTACGGTTACTAACAAGGAGATTAAGCGCACATACGGCGATGGAATCGGAAGACTGACAGAGGAACTTAATCTGCTTGACGGAGTTAAGGGAATTAATACTATCGGATATGATATGGATATCGAGTATTCAATATATGATGAATCAGGCAATGAATACAGCGAGGAGGAAGCAATATCAACGGCCGGGAAATACACAGTAGAGTACCGTTTTAAAGACCCTAAGTCTGGCTGGATAAAGAACACAGCAAAGCTTGAGATTGAGGTTATAACAGAGGAATTTACAGGAAATGATATTGTTGTAAAGAATAACACTATGTCAAAGGATTATAATTTCAGGACAGGAGTCAGTTGTAAGAATAATCTTGGACAGGAAGCTGAATTAACAGGAGTTGTAATAAAGAAGGTTAATATAGAAACAGAGGAAGAAGATGTACTGACAGAGCAGCAGGCAATAGAAGAAAAGTACGACTTTGATAAGTACACCTATGTAGCAGAGTATGCTTTTAATGTGCCAGGAGAAGGAGAAGTTATTAAGAAAGCAGCTATTGTCAGAGGTGCAGAGGAATAACAGGAAGCAGATATGTGTGATTCAGATAAAGAAGTAGAAGACATAAAAACAGAAGAAAATGTGGAGAATGACGAAGCATCTACAGAGACAGAAGACTGTGAGAAGAAGGACTTGCCAGAAGAACCGCAGTATGAGATTCTTGATGTTGAGGAACTTCAGAGAAATTTCAGGGAAAAGGTTATCGATTTCTTCAAGGTTAAGAGTCATATTGTTGTGACATCAGTATCTGCAGCAGTTATTATAGCAGGAGTGATAACAGGGATTGTAGTAGGTATAAGCGTAAATAAAGCCTCTAAACATCAGCCGGCGATTGTAGAAGCAGCAGAGACCCAGACTGAAATGCAGACTCATACACAGCCTGAAAGTACTGAGCCGTAAGAAGAGGAATCTACAGAAGAAACATTTGAAGTGATTGATGATATCATGGAAAAGGTTGTTACTGACAGTGCTGTGACTCAGAAGGAAGATCCTTTGAAAAACAGAAATAATGCAACAGCTGGTGAAGTTATAAAGCCTGTGTTATATGTTGATAATGCAGTTTCAGGAAGTGTAAGTGTTTCATCAGTAAAGAAGTCAGGAACAGATGTTATATACAGCTTAAAAGGCAGAAAAATACAGGATTTCACCGCATCCCAGCTTGATAAATGCAGCAAGGGCAGTATTCTTGTTGAAGAAAACGGAACACAGAAGCAATATACAGGATATGTATATGAAACTGGAACTGTCAGTGTTACAGGTGGCTCTGAAAATGTTGTAACCAAATTCCTTATAAAAGATGACAATACAGAAACTTCTACAAAGCAGGAAGAAAGTACTTCTGCAAAGGCACCTGATAATTCACAAAAAGAAAGTGTCTCTAATATAGAAGAAAGTTCAAAATCTGAGACAGAAACTTCAACTGAAATAAAAACAGTTTCGTATATAGTTATGGAGGTTGAGGCACAGATTGAATATATATATGCTGATGGATGGCAGAATATAAAAGGAAAAAATTATTATTTTGAAAATTCCAACGCTGTAACAGGCTGGAAGAATATAGATGGAGTGCAATATTATTTCAATGCTGACGGTTCACAGGGGTCATCGCTTGTTATTGATGTTTCTACTTATAATGGAGATATTGACTGGAACAGTGTAAAAGCTTCTGGTATTAACTATGCTATGATAAGAGTTGGATATAGAGGATACGAAACGGCAAGACTTGTACTTGATAAAAGATTTCATAGCAATATGAGCCAGGCAACAGCGGCAGGAATTAAAGTTGGAGCTTATATTGTAACCCAGGCAGTGGATACTACCGAAGCGGTTGAAGAAGCAAGCTTTATTGTATCAGCCTGCAGTGAATATAATATTTCACTTCCTTTGGCAATTGATGTTGAGAGTGCAGGTAATGGAAGCGGACGAGGAGATAAGATATCATCATCACAAAGAACAGCTGTTATAAATGCATTTGCACAGACAGTAAGAAGCTGCGGTTACTCAGCAATACTGTATGCTAACAAGGACTGGATGAATAACCGTATATATGCAGGGAATGTAGGTTGTAGTGTATGGCTTGCACAGTATAACAGCAAATGTACATATACAGGACCATTTACAATGTGGCAGTTTACTGAGAAAGCACGTGTGAATGGTATATCAGGTAATGTTGACATGAGTGCATGGAAGCATTAAATGATGTGACTATATAAAACAACTGAAAAATCGTGACATTTCTTTAACAGAGTGGTATAATCAATCGGAATGTATATTCACGAGGAGATAAAATATGAGTAAGAATCAAGAACAGATGAAGGAACTGATTAATGATGTAAGGACTGGAAAGACTGATAAAGAGGTCTTATGCAAGGAGATACAGAAAGATGTAAACTGTCTTATATATCCGGTTTTTGGAGAGGATTACAAGAAACTTTCTCCAAGAGCGATTATTGATATATGTACTAATCTTGATAGTATTGATGTTAATAAGAATATTATGCGTCAGATTGCAACAAGAGTTTCAGTGTTTATGTTTAATCTTATAGATAATTCTACTATTAAGATAGATGATGATTACGAGTATGAGTATGGCAGAATTAAGGAAGATAAGGAATTATTTGACATAATAAAAGATAATTCCAGAATATTTAAAGATTTTAAGGCGTATGACAATGCACCTGATAATATTAAGTCATTATCAAGAGTCCAGACTATTATGATGGAACTTTACGGATATGAGATGCATTCAGTTGACGAGATAGAAACTTTGCTCGATATAGACAGTGCATTTATTCTTAAGCTTATTGCAATGATGAAGGATAATATACTCGGTATATCATCAGTTGTAGAGAATATGTCAGATTATGCTTCGTTTGATGAAGAAGAGACAGATGATTCTGATATTAAGATATATGGTGCAGAGCGGAAAGCAGCGGAAACAGAAGCTGCCGACGAGTACGAGGCTTATGAGCCTGAAAATGCAGATTTACCTGATAATGAATCAGACGAAGGGATAGAAAATGATGAATCGGACGATGAGGATTCTGATGAAGGTGTGTTATTTGAATATGACATGAATGGATATGAGAACAATGATTTTGATGATGTCCCTGTAAGGGGTGTTTCACTTATGGACAAGCTTACAGCATTTGTTGGAAGAGTGTTTCCGGGTGTACCAAGAGCAAGAAGACGTAATGTTGTATATGCGTCAATGGTGGTAATTCTTGTAGTGATTATCCTTATAGTGTCAATAGCAGCAATGGCTGGTGGTAACAGAAGAAAAGCCAATAATAAGAATAACAGCAATGAATGGAAACCGATGGAATATACAACCAAAGCACCTAAGGAGACTGCGACAAGTAAGGATAGTTCAACTGCAGCACACTCATCTCGAACTTCAGCAGCAGAAAGCACTAGCAGCAGGGAAGAGACAACAGCAGCTAATGAGAGAACAATTGCCGAGGATAAGAATAATAAACCAGCAGGAAGAAACGACAGCGATAATACCTCATCAGGTGGAGACGAAAGCACAGATAAGCCATCAGGTGGAGATGAAAGCACAGATAAGCCATCAGGTGGAGACGAAAGCACAGATAAGCCATCAGGTGGAGATGAAAGCACAGATAAGCCATCAGGTGGAGACGAAAGCACAGATAAGCCATCAGGTGGAGACGAAAGCACAGATAAGCCATCAGGTGGAGACGAAAGCACAGATAAGCCATCAGGTGGAGACGAAAGCACAGATAAGCCATCAGGTGGAGATGAAAGCACAGATAAGCCATCAGGTGGAGACGAAAGCACAGATAAGCCATCAGGTGGAGACGAAAGCGGAGATAAGCCAGCAGGCGGAGATGACAGTAGCAATACACCAGCGGGTGGAGATACTTCAGCAGATAACTAATAAACATATTATCTATAACAGATATTTTAAGGAAGGATTGCTATGAAATGTGTAATATTAGCTGGGGGTAGTGGTGATAGTTTATGGCCATTATCCAGAAGGCAGTTTCCAAAGCAGTTTATGAAAATAAAAGAAGGCCGTTCCATATTACAGGAAACTGTAGTAAGGAATATGCCATTCTGTGAGGAATTTATAATAGTTACCAATGAGAGCTATAAGAATATTGTTAATGGACAGATGAAAGCGTTCCAGAGTCTTAAGTACAGAGTTATCCTCGAGGGTACACCGAAGGGAACAGGAGCAGCTGTATTGTTAGGGACTATGTTTGCCAACCCGTCAGAATTAGTTCTGGTTGTTAATTCGGACAACCTGATTGAGGGTGATGGTTATAAAGATTCAATAATTGAGGCTAAAGAATATGCAAAAGAAGGATATCTTGCGGTATTAGGAATTAAGCCAGAATCACAGTCATCCACTTATGGGTACATTCTCCGGGATAAAGAGAATGTTAAGAAGTTTATTGCAAGAATAGATTTCGATGAAGATGAGACAGAAGGTCTGCTTGGATATGACTATGATGAGGGGTATCTGTGGAACAGTGGGATACTTGTATTCAGGGCAGGGGATATGATTAATGCTGCAAGACGCCTTGCATCAGAACTGTACACTACCTGTAAGACAGCTAAGAGAAAGGTGCCGGCAATAAGAAGGTCTGTGAGATTTTCAGAGACGGTTATGCAGGCTATGCCACATGGCAGTATTGAAACACTTCTCCTTGAAAAATGTGATTCAATAAAAGTAGTTGAAGCACATTTCGAGTGGATGGATGTCGGCAACGCCAGCGATTTAGCTGAATTTGGAAACAATATTAAGTCAGAATGTGTTATCAAGAATGACTGCGATAATGTTAATATTATAAATAATGCACCGAAGAGACTTGTTGTCGCCAATGATTTAAGAGATCTTGTAGTTGTTAATACAGATGATGCAACATATATATCATCAAAGAAATCTGCTGATAATATCAAGCAGATTATGAAAGATAATATGGATACTTATGAAGCATTTTTTGATTATAACAGGACTACTTATAAGGAATGGGGAATACAGGAGATACTTAATTATTCACAGGGATATAAAGTCAGAAAGCTTACTGTTTTTCCAGGAATGTCAATGTCTCTTCACCGGCATGAAAAGAGAACTGAGCATTGGTCAATAGTTGAAGGTATTGCTACAATTACACTTGGTAATGAAACTGCTGATTATAACAAATATGAAAGTGTATTCATTCCAGTGGGAACGAAACACAGGATTGCTAATAAGACAGACAAGAATGTGGTAGTAATAGAGGTTGGTATTGGAGATAATATATCAGATACAGATCTTGTTAAGATATATAATAAGGATAACCCACAGGCATCTGCTAATTATGTAAGACTGGATAAGAGTCCTATTGCGAAGCTTGAACCTGCATTTAAGGATAATCTGTGGGGTGGAACCAAGATTCGTGATGTATATGGCAAGAAATGTGATTATGATGTCATCGGTGAGAGCTGGGAACTTTCAGCTCATCCTGACGGTCAGAGCCGTATAGCTGAGGGAAGATATAAAGGAATGCTCTTTAATGAGTACCTTAATATTATAGGAAAAGAAGCATTAGGCTGGAAATGTCAGGCACAGGACAGATTCCCTATCCTTATAAAATTCATAGATGCAAAGCAGGCACTTTCTATACAGATTCATCCTGATGATGAATATGCTCTTGAGAATGAGAATGAATATGGAAAGAATGAGATGTGGTATGTAGTGGACAGTGAACCGGGATCATATCTGTACTGTGGGCTTTCAAGAGACGCATCTAAGGAAGAAATTCTTGAGAGAATTAATAATAATACAATCACAGACATACTTAATAAGATAGAGGTTAAAGCAGGCGATGTTGTTATGGTTAAGGCAGGAACAATCCATGCAATAGGCGCAGGTGTATTCATATGTGAGATACAGCAGAATTCTAACTGTACCTACCGTATGTATGATTATGACAGAAGGGACAAGTTCGGTAATCCAAGAGAACTTCATGTTAAGAAAGCACTTGATGTTGTTGATAACCATAAATATATCAAGGACAATAAGACAGAGGTTGTTATTGCAAGAAATGAACATTTCACAGAAGAAAGACTTGTCCAGTGCAAATACTTTGAAGTATATAAGTATGATGTCAATGACGAAGCAAAGATTACTGTTGATGAGGCATCCTTTGTTTCTGTACTTTTCATTAATGGCTCAGGAACTATTGAAACTGATGATTATGAAAAGACTATGGAGTTTAAAGCAGGCGACAGTTTCTTTGTAAGTGCAGGTCTTCGTTCAATAATAGTTAAGGGACAGGCAACCATGGTTGTTACCAGAGTATAAAAAAATGTTTTACTTTGTCGTATATTGATGTATAATGACGAGAGAATTCTTTTTAAAGGAGAGTATAATAATGTTATCAGTAGTAATACCAACATTTAATGAAAGCAAGAACATCAGAAATCTTGTAGCACAGATTGATGTTGCTTTGAAGGGTGTTGATTATGAAATTGTCTTTGTTGATGACAGTAAGGACAATACACCTGATGTGATTATGGAAGTTGCTAAGGAATATCCACAGGTGAGAATGGAACATAGAAAGAATGGAACAGGATTAGCAACTGCTGTTCTTGATGGTTTTAAGCTTGCAAAGGGCGAATATATGGCATGTATGGATGCTGATTTACAGCACCCACCAATCGTTCTTAAATATATGTATAGGGCTATGGAAAGTGGTGCAGACTTCTGTATACCTAGCCGGCTTATTCCAGGTGGAGATGATGGCGGACTTAACTGGTACAGAAAGTTCGTATCTGGAACAGCAAGAAAGATAGGACAGGTTATGTTGCCTTGCCTTAGAAAGATATCAGATCCTACAAGCGGACTCTTTATGTTCAGAAGAGAAGTTATTGAGAATGCTGACCTTCAGCCAATTGGATGGAAAATTATGGTTGAGGTTCTTGCAATGGGTACATATAGCAAGGTTGTAGAGATTCCATACAAATTCCAGCAGAGAACTGAAGGTGAATCAAAGCTTTCAGGAAAGGTTACGTTAGAGTACTTAAAGCAACTCAAGAACCTTAGAAAGAGATATAATAAGAGCAACAGGTACGAGGTTGAAATATGGTCAACTGAGCGTATGATGAAAGGCGACAAATAATATCGTAACATAAGACATATAATAAGCCACAGAACGAGATGTTATATGAAGTTTTGTGGCTATATTAGTATAGAACATAAAGGAGATAACAATGGCAATATTAGTTACAGGCGGTGCAGGCTTTATTGGAAGCCACACAGTAGTAGAACTTCAGAATGCAGGTTATGATGTTGTAGTTGTTGATAATCTTGTTAATTCAAGCAGAAAGTCTTTAGAAAGAGTCGAGAAGATTACAGGAAAGAAAGTTACATTTTATGAGGCAGATATCAATGACGCTGCAGCATTAAATGAGATATTTGAGAAGGAAAGTATAGACAGTGTTATACATTTTGCTGGACTTAAGGCTGTAGGTGAGTCAGTAGCAAAGCCACTTGAGTATTATATGAATAATATATCCGGTTCACTTACACTTTTTGATGTTATGAGAAATCATGGTGTCAAGAATATTATATTCTCATCTTCAGCTACAGTTTATGGAGATCCTGCATTTGTTCCTATTACAGAGGAATGCCCTAAGGGCGAGATTACTAATCCTTATGGCAAAACTAAGGGAATGCTTGAGGAGATTCTTACAGATATCCAGAAGGCTGACCCGGAATGGAATGTAATTCTTTTAAGATACTTTAACCCAATTGGAGCACATGAGAGCGGAACAATAGGAGAGAATCCTAACGGAGTTCCTAATAATCTTATGCCATATATAACACAGGTTGCTGTTGGAAAGTTAAAGGAACTTGGGGTATTTGGTAATGATTATGATACTCATGATGGAACAGGAGTAAGAGATTATATTCATGTTGTTGACCTTGCACTTGGACATGTTAAGGCCATAGAAAAGCTCAATGATAATCCGGGAATTGTAATATATAATCTTGGAACAGGTAATGGATATTCAGTACTTGATATAGTAAAGAATTTTGAGGCTGCTACAGGAATACATATACCATATGTAATTAAGGCAAGAAGACCAGGTGATATCGCAACATGCTACTGTGACGCAGGTAAGGCAGAGAGAGAGCTTCACTGGAAAGCAGAGCGTGATTTAAAGACTATGTGTGCTGATTCATGGAGATGGCAGAAGAATAATCCTAACGGATATGATGATTAAGGAGTAGATTATGGGTAAGTATTTTGGAACTGACGGATTCAGAGGAGAAGCAAATGTAACTCTTACAGTTGACCATGCATTTAAGGTGGGAAGATTCTTAGGCTGGTATTATGGAAAAAACCATGAGAATGGTAAGGCAAAGATTGTTATTGGTAAGGATACAAGAAGAAGCAGTTATATGTTTGAGTATTCTTTGGTAGCCGGTCTTACAGCATCAGGAGCAGACGCGTATCTTCTTCATGTTACAACTACACCAAGTGTTTCTTATGTTGCAAGAACAGAAGATTTTGATTGCGGAATTATGATTTCTGCAAGTCACAATCCTTTCTATGACAATGGAATTAAGCTTATTAATGCCGCAGGTGAGAAGATGAAAGAGGATGTTATCGCTGAAATCGAGAAGTACCTTGATGGTGAGCTTGGAGAAATTCCATACGCAACACGAGAAAACATTGGATGTACAGTTGATTACACAGCAGGTCGTAACAGATATATGGGATATCTTATGAGTCTTGCAATTTATTCATTCAAAGGAATAAGAGTAGGTCTTGATGCTTCTAATGGTAGTGCATGGACACTTGCAAAAGCTGTATTTGACGCACTTGGAGCTAAGACATATGTTATAAATGCTGCTCCAGACGGAACTAATATTAATGCAAACTGCGGTTCTACACATATTGAAGGACTTCAGGATTTAGTAAGAAGAGAGCATCTTGATGTAGGATTTGCGTTTGACGGTGATGCTGACAGATGTCTGTGTGTAGATGAGAAGGGCGAGGTCATAACAGGTGACCATATTCTCTATATCTATGGATGTTATATGAAGGATAGAGATAAGCTTGTCGGAAACAAGGTTGTAACAACAGTAATGTCTAACTTCGGACTTTACAAAGCATTTGATGCAGTAGGAATTGAGTACGAAAAGACTAAGGTTGGCGATAAGTATGTATATGAGTGTATGTCAGAGAACGGCTACCGTATAGGTGGAGAGCAGTCAGGACACATCATATTCTCTAAATATGCAACAACAGGTGATGGAATTATCACAGCCCTTAAGATGATGGAGGTTATGCTTGCAAAGAAGAAGACATTGTCAGAGCTTGCAGCACCACTTGTTATATATCCACAGGTTCTTAAGAATATCAGGGTTACAGATAAGACACAGGCACAGGATGATGCAGATGTTAAGGCTGCAGTTGAGGCAGTTGCCAATGCACTTGGCGCAGATGGAAGAATCCTCGTACGCGAAAGCGGAACAGAACCTGTTGTCCGTGTAATGGTTGAGGCAGGAAGCACAGAAGAGTGCGAGAAGTATGTAGATCAGGTAATAGAAGTTATAAAGAGTAAGGGATACGCTGTGTAAGGTTTAAAAAATCTTACTATCTATTATTTACGCTCATTCGGAATATGTACAATCAGCTCCCAGTGTCCGTCTATGGCTTATGCTTGAATTATGACGAGCTGTGTAGGAGTTAATGTCGCTATATACATAAGTTCAGTGTGCGAAAGCTCGTTCAAACGAAGTGCGTTTGCTTTCGCATACTGTAATAAACTCTGTAGATAGCGGCATTTACTCCTGCTAAGCGCAGGAATGCTGAAAGCATAAGCCATAGACGGACACTGGGAGCGTGCCTGTTCATATGGTGAATGAACATAAACAATAACTTTATATGAATATTTTCAATACCTCCACATAAGATTAATTAGGTCTTATTGTGGGGGTGTTTTTTATGTGTGGGAAATTATGGGGAAAAGTTGTGACTGTTATGTTGGCATTGTTGATAATTATGCCTGCGTGTGCCATGACAGGGTGTTCTGGCAGCAAAGAGCCAGATAATAAGACCAGTGTTGATTATACAGTGGTTGAAAATGCAGACCTGCCAGAAGAGCTTAAGAAGCTTATTGAAAGCAAAAAAGATAAAGTGATGAGGCTTACATATACGACTAAGGATTATACATATGTTGTGGCCGGTTATGGAACAAGGGAAACAAGTGGATATTCAATTAAGGTAAATGATGTATACACAGGAGATAATGCACTATATATTGATCTTAATCTGATAGGTCCGGCAGCGGGGGAAGCTGTAAATGAGGTTGACACATATCCGGTAATAGTGCTTAAGATGGAGAGACGTGAAGAAAGCGTTGTTTTTAAAATGTAGAATGTATAGGAGGTCAGTCTGTGAGACTCAGAACAGAAAATATTCATGAATATCGTTTGAAATGTAATACAGTGGCACAGATTACGCTTGATGATGATTTTAATGTGCCGGACACAAAAGATGATATTGAACTTATAGTGAAAGAATGGGGAAATGTCCAGACCGACAGTGTAAAAGTAAATAAGGATAAAGCTGCAGTTGATGGGGAATTAAAATTTTCACTTCTTTATATAGGTGCATCATCTGACTCAGAAAGAATGCAACCGGTCAAAATGACAGGGAAAATGAGTTTTTCTGAAAATGTCAATCTTTCGGGTGACTGTACAGGTGATTATGTTACATGTCAGGCATCAATAGAAGATCTTAGTATTAAAGCAATTAATTCAAGAAAAATAAGTGTTAAGGCGATAGTTACCCTTAAACTTATATGCGAGAGTCTGCAGGATATACAGATGATAACGGGTGTGGATGAGACGGAGAATACGGACATTCAGCAGTTAAAGGAAGAATTGGAATTTGTGCAGCTTGCAGTTAATCAGCGTGATAATTTCAGAATAAGAGAAAATGTATCACTTCCGGCAGGAAAACCAGAGATACAAGAAATAATCTGGGATGATGTAGATGTAAGAAATCTGAATACAAGGCTTGCAGATGATGGACTTAAGCTTGCTGGTGATTTAGATATATTTGTAATGTATATAGGAAATGGAGAAACAGGAAATGTGCAATGGTACGAGACAACAGCATCATTTGAAGGAAGCCTGGATATAAGTGGTTGCAATGCAGATATGATTCCATATGTTAATTTTCAGATAATTGGAAAGACAGTTGAGGAGCGGCCCGACTTAGATGGTGAAAACCGCGATATTGCAGTTGAAGTGGTTCTTGATATGGATGTAAAAGCATATGAGGAGCGTAAGAAGGATGTTATAGCAGATATATACTCGCCTTCATATGATATGGAAATAGAGAATGCAGATACACAGCTTCGTTGCCTTGTTGTACGAAATAATGTATCAAGCCGTGTTTCAGGTAATCTCCAGCTTGAGAATTATGCTGACCTTATGCAGATATGTAACTGTACAGCTACGGTGCAGCTTGACGATGTGACATATAAAGAAGGAGAGCTGGTTGCGGAAGGTGTTGTAAGTGCAAATGTATTTTACATAACTTCAAGTGACAGTCAGCCGCTTGGCAGTGTGCATACAATCATTCCGTTTGCAGGTACAGTTAAGATTGATGGTGTCAGTAAGGATTCACTTGAATACAACATAAAGCCGTCAGTACAGCAGCTTTCAGCCACAATAAACAGTGCAGGTGTAATAGAGGTTAAATCATCAGTTTCACTGGATGTAATTGTTTTTAGAAACTTTGAGTATAGTGGCATAAAAAGTGCTTATATGTCAGAAGAAAAATGTGATCTGTCAAAGATGCCGTCAATGACCGGGTATATTGCTGATGGCACTAAAACATTATGGGATGTATCTAAAATGTATCATACAACAGCAGATTCAATAAAGGCAAGTAATCCTAAATGCGCTGATGGACTGTCAGAGTTTGTGATTATACCACGGGGTACCAAGCTTCTTCTTGTGAAGGCATAGACATAAAAAGAGGTACAGTCTGTAAAGTCTGTACCTCTTTTTATGTCTGATTATGAATTCTTACCGGCAAAGTAATCGTCGAATTTCTTAAGAACAGCATCTCTTGTGTTCTGGGAAATATCAGGAAGTTCCTTGCCCCATGTTTTAGTGGCTTCTTTAAAACCTTTTTCAAATGCTTCTTTCATCTTAGACATCTTCTCTTCATCATCACCTGCGAGTGCCTGTGCAAATGAGAAGATTCTTTCAGATGTCTGTTTAACACCCCAGTAACCATTTTCAGAAATATCTTCCTTAGCCTGTGCAATAGTGTCAGCGTCTGCTGTGAAGTTACCGCCTGCAAGTGCTTTCCACATATCATCAGCAGTTCCAATAGTTATTCCCTGTTTAGAGAACATCTTAGTAACGAGGCTTTGCATCTGAGCCATGCGTGTTTTCTGGTCAGCCTTTAACTGTGCAACAATAGAAGCGTTAGAAGCTTTCTTATTAACAGCTGATACTAAACCTTCAGACTGTGAAGCATGCTCATAGGTTGCCGCTACATCAGAATAAGCTGTAGTCTTTGAAATCTCTTTAGTTGAAACCTTTTTATCAGAACCTGAAACAGTATTTGTTTCGTAAGCCTGATAATTTGAATTAACTCCGTTTAATGACATGATATCCCTCCTTGGACTTTTATTGTAGTATTTCTATAGTGTATATCGGTAAATGTATTTCTTTAATTAACCTTCTGTTTTTTCAATTTTTATAGTAGATTTCTTCCATATTCCTGTCCAGTAGAGGCCATAAAGTATGGCAGCAGATGTTCCGTTACTGATTACGACAGCATACCATACAGATGCAACCCCCATATTAAGCACATTGGCACATACCCAGAGGGTCAGCAGACGGAATATCCAGATTCTTGAAGCGTCGACAATCATGGTTATCATGGTGTGACCGCTTCCCTGAAAAAGTCCCTGAGTGACATTGTAAAATGCGTTGCTCCAGCACCAGAATGCCATAAGTGAGAGAAAATCTGTTGCCAGCGGAATAACTCTTTCATCAGTTGAGAAAAATGTTACCATAGCCTGAGATATAAATCTTCTTGACAGAATCAAACCAAAGAATAACAAAAACAGTGCACCCATACGGAGTGCGTAATGGTAAGCCTTGTCTGCTCTGTCTTTCTGACCGGCACCTACATTTTGCCCAACGATAGTTGATATGGCAGAGCCGATACCATTTGCAGGCATTGTGATGATACTGTTAATCTTGTTGCCAATACCATAAGCGCTTGTTGCAATAAATCCGTAAGCATTAACATTTTTAGTCATAAGAAGGAAACCAAGCTGCATCGTGCTTCCTCCGATTGCTGTTGGAAGTCCGATTTTTACAATCGAACTCATCTTGCTTTTATCAAACTGAAATCCCCTGAAATTAATTCTTATAAGCTGTTCTGGTCTTGTAAGTACAATAAGTGCAATCACGGCACATGGGATTTTGGCAATGAGAGTTGCAAGGGCAGCACCAGCGATACCCCATTTGAAAACCATAAGGAATAACGGGTCTAATATAAGATTAATAACAACGCCAAACATATTAAGAAGCATTGGTTTTACTGTGTCGCCCTGAGACTGTTTGACTGATGTGAAGAGGTTAATGGTAAACAGAAAAGGCAAATCAAGTACTACAATTCTTATGTATGTAAGTCCGTATTTATATATACTTCCTTCAGCACCGAGCCATTTCACAAGTCCCGGAGAGACAAGCCAGCATATAAGTGCGCATAATACTGAAAATGCAAGTGAAGTAAGGCAGATGTGGTTAGCCATTGAATTAGCCTGTTCATCCTCTCTTGCACCGAGGTACTGTGATATAAGGATTGCACCTGCAGTTGTTATGCCGTTACCGAAATTAATCAGGATATTCTGGAAAGGAGAAACAAGCGTGATGGCTGACTGATTCTCAGTACCTATTCTTCCAAGCCAGAAAGTATCTGTAAGATTGTACATTGACTGGATAAAACTATTAATCATAACCGGAATCGCAAGCATGAGAATTGCATGAAAGAGATTACCATTAAGAATCATATTTCTTTTATCTTCACTTATTGGTTTTGCCATGATAAGCCCCCTTATCTTAATAAACGTGTTGAAAATGCTTCTTTAATACAGAAAAATAATTAAAATACTGATTTTTTGTTGACTTTTCAAAGTCTTTTATACATAATATAAGCATAAAAAACAGTGATTTCTACAATTAAACGAAAAAATATTCTTTATAATACAGAAAAATTACTATAGTAGACGCAAAAGTGTTTGAGATAAGGAGAGATTATATGTTCCAGGATATGTCAAAGGATTTTGATATCAAGAGGATAAAAAGAAGTAATACCAGTTGTAGTACAGGGGTAGGGGCACATGTGCATCCGTTTAATGAGATATTCTATCTTTCGAGTGGAGAGTGTACAAGCTTTATTGACCACAACATTTATAAGTTCGGAAAAGGTGATCTTGTTATTGTTCCAAGCGGATGTCTTCACAGGACAACTTATAATGGAAAAGGAATGCATGAAAGAATTGTTATAAGCTTTAGAAATGATGCAACTGAATGGATTCAGAACCAGACCGGAAAGGAACTTATGGAAAACTGCATGAAGCCGGGAGTTGTTAATATTCCTGAAAAAAGAAGAGATTATGTTGTTGCTCTGCTTGACAAACTGCTATTTGAAAATGATTCTCCTGATGAGCTGTCGCCGGCATTTATAAAGGTTGGTCTGATTGAACTTCTGTTGTTTATTATCCGCTGTAAGAATTATGAGGAAAATGTTATTAAGGAAATTGATGTGGATAACAGGATTATTCAGGAAGTTGCCACATATATATATGAACATTATGCAGATAATCTGTCTTTAGAGTATGTTGCAGATAAATTTAATCTTAGCAGGTCATATCTTTCAAAGAAATTTAAGACAGCAACCGGATTTGGATTTAAGGAGTACATTATTAATGTAAGAATTCAGAACGCCTGCAATCTGCTGCTTGAAACAAACAAATCAATTACTGATATTGCATTTGAATGTGGCTTTAATGACAGTAATTATTTTGGAGATGCTTTCAGGAAAGCAAAGGGATATCTCCACATAAGTACCGTAAGAATGAAACTTTTAAAAGTGCATTTTAAATATTGTACTTGATTTCATACAATATCTTTAATATAATAGTTTTGAAAATGGATTTTGTATACAAGGTTAGGTAATATATGGAAAGTATCAGATTAAAGGCAAGAGCCAAGATTAATCTTGGGCTTGATGTTATTGGAAGACGCGAGAACGGATATCATGATGTAAGAATGGTAATGCAGACGGTTGGTTTGTATGACCGTATTATAATGACAAGGATTCCGGAGGAAGAGATAAGAATTAAGACTAATATAGGATTTCTACCTGTGAATGAGAATAATCTTGTTTATAAGGCAATTATGCTTATGAAGAATAAGTATAAGCTGGATGGAGGAATTGAGGTTGATCTTAATAAATTCATTCCGGTTGCGGCAGGAATGGCTGGAGGTTCAAGTGATGCGGCATGTGCATTATTTGGAATGAACAGGCTTTTCGAACTTAATGTTCCAATGAGAGCTTATGAAGCTTGGTGTTGAGATTGGGGCAGATGTTCCATACTGTCTTATGAGAGGAACAGCATTAGCTGAAGGAATTGAGAGAAGCTTACAAGGCTTCCGGATATGCCATTTTGTCATATTCTTATAGCAAAGCCTCCGGTAAATGTATCAACTAAGCTTGTGTATGAGAAACTGGATAACACAGATGTTAAGCTGCATCCAGATATAGATGGAATAATTGAGACTATTAAGTTAAAGGATGTTGCACTTGTTGCTTCAAGAATGGGAAATGTTTTAGAGTCAGTTACAGTTCCGTTGTATCCTGTCATTGACAGCATTAAGAAAGATATGATAGAACATGGTGCAATTAATGCCATGATGAGTGGCAGTGGACCGACAGTTTTGGAATATTTCCAGATGAACAATCAATGATAGCCTGTCAGCAGTTCTTAAGACAGAAGCGGCGAGGCAAGGTGTATACAACGGAAACATTTACACCATAATATATATGGAAATAATACACATTCAGAGTAATAGAGAAAGGCAAGGTTTTATATGAAAGGTGAACTTAAGATGGATGTTAATGACTATCTCCCATTAAGAGATGTAGTTTTAATACTTTAAGACAGGCAATTCTCCGTGGTGAGATGGAGCCAGGTGAAAGGCTTATGGAAATTCAACTCGCCGATAAGCTTGGAGTGAGCAGAACTCCTATAAGAGAGGCAATCAGAAAGCTTGAGCTGGAGGGTCTTGTTATAATGATTCCAAGAAAGGGAGCAGAGGTTGCCCATATAACCGAGAAGGACATGAGAGATGTCCTTGAGGTAAGAGCAGCACTTGAGGAGCTTGCAGCAACACTTGCATGCCGTAACGTTACACCGGAGCGTATTGAAGAGCTTAAGATGGCAAATAAGAGATTCGAGGCAGCAATTATATCTAAGGATGTAGTTGCAATTGTAGATGCTGATGTGAATTTCCATGATATTATATATGCAATGACAGATAATCAGAGACTTATTCAGATTATTAATAACTTAAGAGAGCAGATGTACAGATACAGACTGGAATATGTTAAGGATGCAAGAGCACATTCTATTCTTATCAGCGAACATAATGACATCATTGATAAGCTTTCTAAGAAAGATGAAGAAAATACTAAGATTGTCATAAGACAGCATATTACTAATCAGGAAAAGGGTATTATCAGACTTCTTAACAAATAATCTTTAGATTACACGGAGGCTGGCTGTATATGCCAGCCTTTGTTAGTTTGTAAATTTCTGTTTATTATGCAAATATATGGATATAATCCCAGATATGAAGATATATCAGGGGTAAATATCATATGAATATTAAAAGAAACTTGGAATTCTGCTTATTGTTATAATAGTTGTCAGTGGACTGGTTGGTTATTACAGAGTGTCTTATGCAGAAATTTAGAGGCAGTTACAGAAGGCATATCTGAGAGTATTATAAGATTCCATGTGAGGGCCAACAGTGATTCTCAGGAAGACCAGGAGGTTAAGCTTAAGGTTAAGGAAGCAGTAGTTGATTACATAAGACCGGCTCTTTCAGAGTCAGATTCTCTTCAGAGTCAAGAGCTATATTAGAGGCAGAAAGTGATAATATCAGAAATGTTGCTATTAAAACCTTGCGGGATAATGGATTTATGGAAGATGTAAGCGTGTATTTTGAGAAAAGTTATTTTCCGGTTAAATCATACGGTGATGTAACATTTCCTGCAGATACTATGAGGCTTTCAGAGTTGATATAGGTGATGCAGAGGGAAAGAACTGGTGGTGTGTGCTGTATCCGCCATTATGTTTTGTGGATGCGGTGTATGGCGTAGTTCCAGAGAATTCTAAGGAAAAGCTTGCGGAGTTCTAACAGACGAAGAATATAAGACAGTAACTGACAGGGGCTGTAAAGTCAGATTTAAATATTTAACATTTATAAATGAACTGCTTGGGTTATAAGCAGTCAGTGGAGGAAGGACGATTGAATAATAAGGATAAGGTCTTTATTAAGATTAAAGGTTTATATACGGGAACAATGGACGAGGAAGCCTCGTGTGATGGTGAAGAGGTTGAAGTAATTGAGTCACAGGACGATGAGGTCGAAGTTATAAATGTCGGCACATACTCGGTTGTCAACGGCAAGGAATATATACGGTATGAGGAAGTATATGATGACTCACAGGAACGGTCAAGCAGCATAATTAAGATTGATGGTGACAGCGTAGAAGTGACAAAGAAAGGCGTTGTATCTACGAAGATGAGATTTACCATGGGCAGTAAAAATATGACTTATTACCAGACACCTTATGGAAATATGAGCCTTGGTATTATAACGAAAAGTCTTGAAATTGAACGAACTGAGGATACAATAAGTATATATCTTGTGTATGGAATGGAAGTGAATTGTGAACATCTTTCAGATTGTGATATGCAGATAACAATAACAACCAGAGAACTTAGAATTGATGAATAGTACATTTTCTTTGAAAAGGAGTAGTTATGAAGAAACAGTTTGATGAGAGAAATCTTACAATGGTAATGGATTTTTATGAACTTACAATGGCTAATGGTTATTTTAAGGATGAGGACAAGGAAAGAAAGGTTGCATTTGATGTATTCTACAGAAAGAATCCTGATAATGCCGGATATGCTATATTTGCAGGTCTTGAACAGATTATTGAATATATAGAGAATCTGCATTTTGATGAAGATGATATTGAATACTTAAGAGGTCAGGGCTTTTGGGAAGAATTCCTTGCATACCTTGCTGATTTTAAGTTCAGGGAGATATTTATTCATTCCCGGAAGGAACTATTATGTATCCTAATGAACCTGTAATCACTGTTGTTGCACCATTACTTGATGCACAGCTTGTTGAGACTGCAATTCTTCTTCAGGTTAATCACCAGTCACTTATTGCGACCAAGACAAGAAGAATCGTTCGTTCAGCTAAGGGACGTGCTGTATCAGATTTTGGCGCAAGACGTGCACATAACATGGATGCAGCAGTATATGGTGCAAGAGCAGCTTACATCGGAGGTGCGGTTGGAACAGCTACTGTTCTTGCCGGTCAGATGTTTAATATTCCAATCAGTGGAACAATGGCACACAGCTGGGTAATGTTCTATCGTGATGAATTTGAAGCATTTAAGCATTATGCAGAGAATTACCCGGATGCAACTGTGCTTCTTGTAGATACTTATGATGTTGTTAAATCAGGTATTCCTAATGCCATCAGATGTGCAAAGGAAGTGCTTGAGCCAATGGGCAAGCGTCTTAAGGGCATCCGTCTTGACAGTGGTGACCTTGCATACCTATCTAAGAAGGTAAGAAAAATGCTTGATGATGCGGGGCTTACTGACTGCAAGATAGTTGTTTCCAACAGTCTTGATGAATGGACTATTATGTCAATCTTAGAGCAGGGCGGCTGCATTGACAGCTTTGGTGTAGGTGAGAGACTTATAACAGCAAAGTCTGATCCTGTATTTGGAGCTGTGTACAAGATTGCAGCAGTAGAGGAGAATGGAGTATTCCAGCCAAGAATTAAGATTTCTGAAAATGTTGAGAAGATAACAAACCCGGGACTTAAGAAGGTTTACAGAATATATGACGAGAATAAAAGGCAATAGCAGACCTTATAGCGGTGCTGATGAGGTTGTTGACCTTTCAAAGCCTTACCGCTATGTAGACCCTGTAAAGCCTTGGAAGAACAGATACTTTGAAAACTGCACAGCAGTAGAGTTACAGCAGCTTGTTGTAAAGAACGGCAAGCGTGTAATGGACAGAGTATCTATTGATGAGATTAAGAAGTATGTTCAGGATCAGCTCACTGATAATATATGGGAAGAAGAGCAGAGATTTGAGAATCCTCATAACCATTATCTTGATATGAGCCCGGCATATTATGATATGAAGATGTCACTTCTTCATAAGTTGACGGACTAAGGGGTGGCAGACGGGCAGGGTGTGTATATGCTGTATCGTAAGACACGCTCCCGCTCGTGGAAAGGCGTAGCGGTACTAGGCGCACTGCCTCACTTCGTGAGGTGCGTTTGCCAAGTGCCGACGCCTTTCCAACGGTCTTACGCTACAGCATATGCACACCCCCTCACGCTGTCACTTCCTGTCCGCCTTTGGCGGAGGCGGGCGGCTGGGAAGCATAAGTGTGTTGTTCTTCGTAGAGGGCGCGATGGTGCCAGCGGCACTGGGCAAGAGTTTGTGGGGAGGTGGTCGGAGTGTGTTGGTATATGTTATTTTCAGACCGTTGGAAGTGCGTCGGCACTTAGTGAACACACCTCACGAAGTGAGGCAGTGAACTTAGTGTCCGCTACGCACTTTCACGAGCGGAGCGTGTCTGGAAATGACATATACCATACTCCGACCCAAGTCCAACACAAAACACTTGCAATTACTGATTGTTTTGATATAATTGACTAGTATATGAAAAGTTAACGAAGGAGTAGTAAATATGCCAGTTTGGAGTATTGTTTTATTGATAGTTATTGCTGTACTTATAGCAGCACTTGTTGCACTTACTATTGTGGGTAGAAAGCTTCAGAAGAAGCAGGAAGCTAATAATGCACAGTTAGAGGCTGCAAAGCGGTTATGTCGATGCTTGTCATTGATAAGAAGATGATGAAATTAAAGATGCCGGACTTCCTAAGATGGTCTTAGATCAGACACCTAAGGCTCTCAGAGGTCGTAAGATGCCAATCGTTAAGGCAAAGATTGGACCAAGAGTTATGTCACTTATGTGTGATCCTAAGGTATATGACCAGATTCCAATCAAGGCAGAAGTCAAGGCAGAAGTAAGTGGTATCTACATTGTAGGTATTAAGTCTGTAAGAGGCGGAAAGATTGTAGTTCCTGAAAAGAAAAAGAAGGGACTTTTAAGAAGAATAAGTAAGAACGAGAGACTACATTAGCGGCTATGCTGGTGTGGTCTTTTTCTGCTATAGGGCGTGTGTATATATGCCGCTTTTGGACGCGTTTTCACTCGGACGAATGCGTAGCGGGTACTAAGCGCACTTCCTCACGCTGTGAGGTGCGTTTGCCAAGTACCGACGCATTCTTACGGTCCAAAACCGGCATATATACACATCCACGCCCATCTTCCCGGTAGAAAACGCTTATTTACGGCATTGCCGGTAATGACGCTGTCTGTGTTCAGTGTAGTTTTGCAATGAAAATTGGGAATTACGGATGAAATGACTGATTTTATATGATTTAGTAGGCTTTTGCCAATAAGTAAGCAAAAGACAGCGTGAAAAGGGCTGTACCGCAACGGCAAAATGTTGCGGCACAGCCAACCCCAGCAAGCAAGGTTTCCCAAAGGGAAACCAAAGCGAATTGTAAGTTTGTGTGAAGTGTAAGGTCATGAGGCGGAAGTATGTGACAGCTTCGGACCGTAAGAATGCGTCGGTACTTAGCAAACGCCTCTCACGAAGTGAGAAAGTGCGCTTAGTACACGCTACGCATTCGTCCGAGCGGGAGCGCGTCCGAAGCTGGCATATACTTTCGCCTCATGACCGTCCCTCTCACACAAACCTACACAAGCGCCTTATTTTCCTCGTACATCTTCTCAATAAGATCCTGCACATCTTTAGCAAGAGTCTTTTTCTGCTCGCGATCCATGCTGGCGACATCGATTGGTTTGCCGAATTCAAGGACAGTGTGAGTCTTTTTAAAGAATGGAAGCGTGGTCTTCTAATGCAGCAGCTGTGTTGTTCTGTACCATAGGAATAATCCTGCAGCCTGATTTTTCAGCAAGCTTAAAGCTTCCGCATGGAAAGGGAGAACACCATCAATGCTTTTATTTCTTGTTCCTTCAGGGAATATAACAATTGAAGTTCCAGCTTTCAAGTAATCAATACCGGTAAGGATAGCCTTTAAACCTTCTTTCATATTCTTTCTGTCAAGGAAGAGGCAGTAAAGATATCTCATCCATATATTAAGAAGAGGAACTTTTTCAATCTCTTTTTGGCAACAAAGCCAGTTCTGGGTTTCATATATGTGTAAGAAATAATTGTGTCAAAGAAACCATGGTGATTGCCTACAAAGTACAGCTTCTCCGTCTTTAGGGAGATTTTCAAGTCCTTTTACAGTTGTTGTAACTCCAGACAGAAAAGAACAACCTTAAAACACCCTGTACAAAGCGGAGACTTCCACGGTCCTTAGCATCCTGATTGAACTTGCCAATAAGCCAGAATACAGGAAGCATTATAAGGCTGGCAAAGAATATTATTATTGCAAATATAATTATTAATATAAGTCTTATCATTGTATGTTCTCCATTTCATTTTAATATTAAGTTAAGCCTGGTACCGCGAGATATCTCAGCTCTTTACATATGCCTTCGCTCCACTGGAATAGTGAATTTCACCTTCATTAGTCACAAATATAGCTTCTATTCCATCAAGGCTTTCAATAAGCCTCATACCGTCTTCAAGTCCAAGGCAGAAGCGGTTGTACTTAAACAGTCTCCGGTGAGCGAATCCTTTGACAGAATAGTAACATCGGACAGGTCATTGTCATAAGAATAGCCTGTAGCCGGGTTAAGTATATGATGGTAAAATGTTCCATCGTCAGCATAGAAATACCGCTCATAGTTGCCGGATGATACAACAGAGGAATCATCAACGGAAAGAGCAACAAGCACTTCATTATTGGCTGCAAATGGCTTCCTTACGCCAATTCCGAAGTTATCTGTGTTAGTTTTCTTACCGATACATAAAACATTGCCGCCGAGATTGATTATAGCACGTTTTACACCATTTTCTTCAAGAAAATATTTGATTTTGTCAGCAATATAGCCCTTAGCAACAGCTCCGAGGTCAAGGATGACATCATCGGGTTTACTTATGGAATAAGTACCATCACCGTTATCGGACACACTGACCCTGGTGTAATCGACATGTGTCAAAGCTTCGGCAATCCGTCCGCTGTCAGGAACTTTTGGCGATTCTGCAGTGAAGTCCCACAGACTTGAAACGCTTCCTATTGTTATGTCAAATGCTCCATTACTCAAAGCAGCATATTCAAGTCCGGCACTGATTAATTCATACAGTTCCTTAGATATGTCAGTTGTCTGGTTAGAATTAACCCTTGATAATTCGCTGTCTTCTTTAGTTCTTGAAAAAATGTTTTCATAGTAGTCACACAGATTGAGAGCCTCATTAAGAGTTTTTCGGAATACCTGAGTAAGAGTCAATCTGCACAAATGTGTTTAACTTAAAGCTGTTCACAGACTCCGGGGTAGTCAGAGTAACCGCAGCTTCTGACATGCTGTGAGCAGAAAACCAAGAATCAGAATGACAAGAATTACATACGAAAAATATGTGATTTTATTAAGTTTTTCATAGAATAATTACCATTGTTAAACGGTATCCTCCCAAATGTTTTAGTACATTGAGATTATAACAGTTTAATGCTGTATAAAAAGTGAAATTAGTGTGAAATTACTTTTATTTTATCGTAAATGTGCTATAAATATAAGGCTTGCTGTTAAGCAGCTAATGTTTATGTATATAGAAACGAGGAAGTATATGAAAAGAAATTATTCAGTGTGTTACTTGTTGGTGCACTTGCAGCATCTTTAGTAGCATGTGATTCAAAAAGAAGGAAGCTGATAAGACACCTTCTGACAGTCAACTCAGAGATAAATGCAGATGAATATGCTGCAACAATTACAGATAATGCTGGTATATATAAGACATTTGTATCACTTTCAGATTGGAAAGGAATGTCAGTAGACCTGGCAGAATCTGATTATAAAGTAACTGATTCAGATGTTGAGGATTATATACAGAGCTTCTGGAGGCAACTGCAACTACAGATGCCCAGACAACAGGTACTACAAAGTCAGGTGATACAATTAAGCTTGATTATAGCGGAAAGCTTGACGGAACAGCATTTTCAGGTGGAACAGCAACAGATGCTTCTTACACAATTGGTTCAGGTAAATTTATCGATGATCTTGATAAAGGACTTGTTGGACTTACAGTTGGTGTAGAGACAGATATTCCATGTACATTCCCTGAAAGCTACCAGAATTCAGACCTTGCCGGAAGCGGTTGTATTTACAGTAACTGTTAAGGAAATTGATGTAAAAGTAGTTCCAGAGCTTAATGATGAATGGGTAACAGCTAATGCATCAAAATTAGGTGTTTCGGATGCTGAGCTTACAAATGTTGATGATCTAAGAGCATATGTTAAGAATTACCTTGAAACACAGGCTGCGTCTAACAGATCAAGTACAGTATTTGAGACTGCTTATTCACAGATGTCAGATGGTCTTGATGTTTCAGAATATCAAGCGAAGAGCTTGCAGACCTTTAAAACACTTAATAATAATATTGATTCAGAGTATCAGTCATACAGTTCATCATATTCATCAAAGGAAGATTATCTTAAGAGCGCATATAAATTTGAATCTATGGATGCATTTAACGAATATGCAGACAATTATGCAAAGCAATATCTTTTACAGAAAATGATTATTACAATGATTGCTGCTGATAATAATATTACAGTTAGTGAGGATGATATTAATTCAACAGGTGAAGAACTTGCTTCTTATTATGGATATAATGATTATCAGGAAATTCTTGATACCTATGGAAAGTCAATGAATGCAGAGATAGGATATCAGGTACTTTATCAGAAGGTTGTTGAGTTTGTATGTGATAATGTAACAATTAATGATACATCTTCAACAGAACAGTAATCTGTGACTAATTAAATATTTATATGTTTGACAGAACTAGGGTTGCACAGCTATTAATGGGTGTGCAGCCTTATTTATTCTTATTATTTTCGCATTAAAACGGGATTTACATATATCAGCAGACAGATTCTGCACTATTAAAAATATGAGAAATGTGGTAAAACCACTTAAGGGAAAACAATGAATCAATTCGTACCAAAGCTTTTGATGTTATGAAAGGCTATTCTAAGAAGCAGTTTGTTAATGATGTTATTGCGGTATTATCGTTGCAATCATAGCGTTACCATTATCTATCGCACTTGCGCTTGCATCAGGAGTAGGTCCTGAGGGTATCTACACAGCTATATTTGCCGGGTTTGTTATTTCATTCCTTGGCGGGCAGGGTTCAGATTGCCGGACCAACAGCCGCATTTGCAACTATTGTTGGAATTGTGGCACAGAACGGAATGGATGGCCTTATTGTTGCAACAATTATGGCTGGTATCATTCTTATTATCATGGGATTTCTTAAATTTGGTAATCTTATCAGATTTATTCCTTATACAATTACAACCGGATTTACATTTGGTATAGCTGTTACTATTCTTGTAGGACAGATTAAGGATTTCTTAGGCCTTGATACTTCTGCGTATACAGGACCAACTATTGAGACGCTTGATAAGTTAAATGCAGTGTTTAAATGTATTAACACATTTAACTGGCAGGCGCTCGTTGTAGGTGGTGTTTCACTTGCAATTCTTATTATATGGCCTAGATTTAAGAAGTTAGAGAAGATTCCGGCATCTTTAATTGCTGTTATAGTTTCTGTAATTATGGTTAAACTTGGAATGCGCTAAGACTATTGGAGATTTATATACAATTTCAAGCAAACTGCCGGGTATCAGCATACCACATGTTAATATAACAATGGTTAAGAATCTTTTGCCGGATGCATTTACAATTGCGGTACTCGCGGTATTGAGTCACTTTTATCATGCGTTGTTTCTGATGGTATGATTGGAAGCAGACATAAGCCTAATATGGAACTCGTTGCGCGGTGCAGGTAACCTTGTGTCGGCTTTATTTGGTGGAATTCCGGCAACAGGCGCAATCGCGAGAACAGCAGCTAATGTTAAGAATGGTGGACGTACACCAATCGCGGGTATGGTTCATTCTGTAACACTTCTTCTTATCCTTGTTGTGCTTATGCCATATGCAGCATGGATTCCAATGCCGGCAATTGCAGCGATTCTTTCATGGTAGCTTATAACATGAGTGGCTGGAGAGAAATGATTTCTCTTTGTAAGACTTCACCTAAGAGCGATATTCTTGTGCTTCTTACAACAGCAGTACTTACTATTGTATTTGACCTTGTTGTTGCTATTGAAGTTGGTGTTGTGCTTACAGCTTCTTTCCTTAAGAGAATGGCTGATGTTACTGAAGTTAAGAGCTGGAAATATATTGGTGATAATATAGATGAGAATAACGATCCTGACAATATTAATCTTAAGCAGGTTCCTAAGGATACGCTTGTATATGAGATTAATGGACCAATGTTTTGCAGCTGCGGACAAGTTTCTTGATATCCAGACAGTATCAGGTTCTAAGGCAGTTATTGTAAGAATGAGAGGTGTTCCTGCAATGGATGTTACTGCTCTCAGATCTTTAAGAAATATTCATGCGGTATGTAAAGACATGGCGCTGTTATGATTCTTTCACATGTTAATGAACAGCCTATGTCAGTTATGGAGCATGCTGGCTTTGCGGATGAGATTGGAAGAGATAATTTCTGTGCCAATATTGATGCAGCTCTTGAGCATGCTAAAAATATTGTAGAAGGGTAATGCTAAATGAAGGAAGATACACTTTCCTATATAAGAGATAATAAAGAGATTACATTTGAACAGAAGATAAGACTTGTAATTATGCTGAGTCTGCCTACGATTATGGCACAGGTGTCATCAATTATAATGCAGTATATTGATGCATCTATGGTCGGAAGACTAGGGCTGTTCGGCTTCAATAGGCCTTGTATCGACAACGACATGGCTGCTTGGAAGCCTTGCATCAGCGCCGTCACTTGGATTTTCAATTCAGGTGGCACAGCTTGTCGGGGCAAAGAAGTTTAATAGGGCAAGAAGAGTGTTCTTACAGTCATTTGGAATTGTTCTTCTTATATCAATTATTATTGGTGCTGCCGGAGCCATGATAAGCTGGGGACTTCCAGCATGGCTCGGTGGAGAAGAGTCGATACAGAAGGATGCGGCAATGTATTTTCTTATAACATCATTGTCTATGCCGGCATTAGGATTTAACCGTCTTGGTACGAGAATGCTGCAGAGCTGCGGTAATACGAGGACGCCGGGAATTCTTAATTCTATGAATTGTTTACTTGATGTTATATTCAATTTTATATTCATATTCAGATGGCGTGGTTTTGGCTTCGGTCTTGGAGTTATGGGTGCAGCACTCGGAACAACAGCGGCAGAGATTGTCACTACAATTATTATGTTTTATGTTCTGATGTTCAGAACACCTATGCTATCAAAAGGTTACGGAACAGATTCTGATGAGAAGAGGTCTTGCGACAATAAAGAAGTCATTTGTTTTATCGCTTCCTGTTACATTTGAAAATGTAGTTATGTTCGGGGCGATGATTACAATTACAAGAATTGTTGCACCATTAGGAGTTGTGGCTGTGGCTGCCAACTCATTTGCAATAACTGCAGAAAGCCTGTGCTATATGCCGCTTATGGAATTGAGGAGGCTGCAACAGCACTTGTTGGACAGAGTATCGGTGCAGGCAGAGGAAAGCTTGCGTTGTCTTTTGGAAGAATTTCAGTTGCGCTTCGGAATGGGAATAATGGCATTCACCGGACTTCTGATGTTTATATTTGCACCATTTATGATTGGAATTCTTACACCTGATCCGGCAGTAAGAGAGCTTGGCGTAACTATACTTAGAATTGAAGCATTTGCAGAGCCACTGTATGGCGCGTCAATTGTTGTAACAGGTGTGCTTCGTGGGCAGGAGATACTCTTGTTTCAAGCCTTATGAATTTCTTCAGCCTGTGGGCTATTCGTGTTGTCCTTTCATTCCTGCTTGTCGGCAGATATGGACTTGTTGGTGTGTGGATTGCGATGGCTGCAGAGCTTTGCTTCAGGGGCGCAATATTCCTTGTGCGCATGGAGCGGAAGAAGTGGCTGAAGAAGGTGTGAAAATAGAGTTGTTATTACTTGCATAAATAAAATATGCATGATATAATTCAATTGAAAAGGTGCTGCCGTGAAGCAAGACGGCTGCTCTGAAATAATGGTTTACAAAAGTAATCGTCATTCCAGTGCCAATGGGACGATTACTTTTTTTATGTATGTCTTTTCCGAGAAGATATTTATATATAATTAAATAAAATATATTTTTAAAATATTAAAACAAATTAAAATAACAGACACATATAGATGTATGTGGGGTGCCCATCAATGAAAACTATATGTGTCTGTTATTCTATTTAAATATCATTAACCAAGATACTTAGCAAGTACATCAACCTTGTCAAGCTTCTCCCAAGGAAGGTTAAGATCTGTACGTCCAAAGTGACCATAAGCAGCTGTCTGCTTGTAGATAGGTCTTCTTAAGTCGAGCATCTTAATGATTCCGTTAGGTCTTAAATCGAAGTTCTCACGGATGATTTCAACGATTTTTTCTTCATCAAGCTTTCCTGTACCAAATGTATCAACCATGATAGATGTTGGTCTTGCGACACCGATTGCATATGAAAGCTGGATTTCACATCTGTCAGCAAGTCCGGCAGCAACAATATTCTTTGCAACATATCTTGCAGCGTATGCAGCAGAACGGTCAACTTTAGTGCAGTCTTTACCAGAGAAAGCACCACCACCATGTCTTGCGGCACCACCGTAAGTATCAACGATAATCTTACGACCAGTAAGACCTGAATCTCCGTTAGGACCGCCAATTACAAAACGGCCTGTAGGATTGATGTATATCTTAGTATCAGCGTCAATCATAGCTGGGTCAACGATAGCGTCAATAACATATTTCTTAATATCCTCATGAATCTGTTCCTGAGATACTTCTGGAGCATGCTGTGATGAAACAACGATAGCATCAAGTCTTATTGGCTTTTTGTTTTCATCGTATTCAACTGTTACCTGAGTCTTTCCGTCTGGTCTTAAGTAAGAAAGAGTTCCATCCTTGCGAACCTTTGTAAGCTGCTTAGAAAGCTTCTGTGCAAGTGCAGAAGAGTAAGGCATGAATTCAGGAGTTTCGTTAGTTGCGTAACCAAACATCATACCCTGGTCGCCGGCGCCACCCTCTGAATCATCAATTTCGCCGTCTTTGGCTTCAAGAGCCTTATCAACACCCATAGCAATATCAGCTGACTGCTTGTCTAATGCAACCATAACAGCACAGGTATTACCATCAAATCCCTTATCAGAGCTGTCATAACCAATATCTGTAACTGTTTTTCTTACAATAGAAGGAATGTCTATGTTAGCCTTAGTTGTAACCTCGCCCATTACCATAATAAAACCTGTGTTAGTAAGAGTTTCGCAGGCTACTCTTGAGTATGGATCCTGCTCATAGAGAGCATCTAATACTGCATCTGAAATCTGGTCGCAGATCTTATCTGGATGTCCTTCTGTTACTGATTCTGAAGTAAATAATCTTTTTTCCATGTTATCTCCTTTTTGTTTTATCGTGAATATGTCTATCCCATACCTTATCGTGTCTATTCTCATCGCTACTAGCACTCATAGCTCATACGCCAGAATTGCAATGTTACCGCTATTCGCACAAAAAAAGGTCCCCGACAAGGGACCCGATAGACTGTATCGAAATCCTCTTATTGTTCGACTAATATCGCTCAGGTTGGCACCTTCCTCAAAAGGGGTTGCCGGGTTTCATAGATCCTATGTATCTCCACCGCTCTTAATAAGGGATATAAAATATTCAATTAATATTACCGCATAAGATACTACACAATATTTAAACATTCGTCAAGAGTAATTTGACATTTTCTATATGGAAATTTATAATTAATTCATATTTAGCGTACAGATGTAAAGCACAAGGGGAAGAGTGATGAGTGAAAAAATAATTTTTATATTTGATGCGAAAGAGGGAGACCAATTATCTGAAGATGTGAATACACCAGATGGAAAGATTCTTGTAAAAAAAGGTACAATACTTGATTATGATATAATTGCAAATATTTCTAATCATCATATTCTGGAAGTCAGGATATATGATAATGATGAATTAGAGGATAATCAATCAGGGATAGACTCCAAGAGAAATACAGAGAATGAAAAATATTTTGACAAAATCAGAAAGAGCAGACAGTTCAAGAAGTTTAAAAAGACTTACGATGAGAATATAATTGATATCAAGGATGGACTTAATGAGGTAGTAACCAATAATAGTCCTATTGATACTGATAAGCTGATTGAAGGAACACAGCAGATTCTTTCTGAGAATAATAACAGTTTACAGCTTTTTGATATGCTTCACAGCATGAGACAGTTTGATGACCTTACATATGTTCATTGCGTGAATGTAGCATTGATATCGTCTATTATTGGGCAGTGGCTTAAGTATAGTAAGGAAGATATAAGGATTCTTATTATATGTGGATTGTTGCATGATATCGGAAAGTTAATGATTCCTAATGAGATTCTTACAAAGCCGGGCAGACTTACAGAGGATGAATATAAAATCATGAAGCAGCATGTTAATCTTGGCTATGAGAAGTTAAAGAACCAGAATATTGATATGCGTATTAAGGAGGCATGCCTGCTCCATCATGAAAAATGTGATGGAACAGGATATCCATTTGGCTTGAAGAGCGAGAGTATTCCGGTTTCTGCAAAGATTATTGCGATAGCAGATGTATATGATGCCATGACTGCTGCCAGAGTGTATAGAGGTGCATTGTGTCCGTTTGAGGTTATAGAAACAATGCATTGTGATGCATTCACCAAGTTTGATCCTAAATATATTCTGCCATTTCTTAAAAATGTTGCATCATCATATATTCACAATGATGTAAGACTATCAGATGGAAGAACAGGAAAGGTTATACTTATTAATGATAATGCGTTAAGCCAGCCTGTTGTACAATGTGGTGACACGTTTGTTGACTTATCAAAGGAACATGGACTTAAAGTGTCATCAATATTGTAATATTTTAAATTATCTGGCACATGCGTGGAGGTATTTTTCTTTAGTAGCCATACCTCCGCGGATGTGTCTTTCTTGTTTATTGACATCAAGAACCTTTCTGGCTTCTCTGGCTAGTTCAGGATTGATTTCCATAAGCCGTGCAGTTACATCTTTATGTGCAGTGCTTTTGCTTACATTAAATACTTTGGCTGTCTGTCTTACAGTGGCTTTATGCTCAATTATGTAATATGCCAGCTGGGTGGCACGTTCTTCTATATAGTCTCGCATGTCGGGACTCCGGAAGTTTCATTTATACAATCTATGCCACGGATTGGGGTTTTATGTTAGAATGTGTTATGACTATGACAAGGAATCATTTACATTACATTTTTAATTTCTCTGCAAACATAAGAAGTACGCTGACTGAAAGCAGTGCACTTGAAATCCAGATTGTGTGGATTCCGAACATCATTGAAAGGTTTCCACCGATACCTGCGCCGATTGCAAAGAATAATATTATACCGAAGTAATATCCGGCTTTTCTAAGAGAAGCCTTATTACCGGTACGCACAAATACTGAAAGTGCGTCTGTACCGCTTCTTAAGTTACCGATGCACATGGTGCTTGCATAGGAATAGCCATTGACTTTTCTAAATGCCTGTACCGCATAGCACATGAGAACGATACGATTATTGTTGCAAACATGTCCATTGAGTGGGGCATGAAGCCAACTGCAATTAAGATAACAATTTCAATAAGTAATATTGCCTGTCGCCAGTGAAGTCTGGTGGCATTTTTATATCTGCCCTGAATCCGCTCTGTTACGAATACGCCAAAACCAAATGCTAAGAATGGCAGAAGATATTTTAATCCCAGATACCATTCACCCATCATAAAATGTGTACTCATAAGAACCACATTACCCGTCTGTGCGTTGGAGAAAACTTCATTTCTGGTAAAATATGTATATGCGTCCTGAAGTCCACCGGACATGGCAAGGAATACGCTGTTTATGAAGCTTCGGACATCTGAATATCCGGCAGCTTCTTAGCGAGGGCATTATGAAGCTTTGATGCCATAAATAACCTCCTTGTGTTTTATAACTTTGGTTGTTATAGCACAAGGAGGTTTTGTTGTAAAGGGTATATAAATATTAGATATGTTGCGAATTACTTTCCAAGTGCTGTTTTCTGAGGCACTTCTGTTTCTTTTCGTAGCATGCAAATGCGCTGTCAACAAGCTCTTTATCCGGCTTAGGTGTAAACAGGCTGACTACAGGAACGATAATCATTCCAGCAAACATTGCAAATGCACCGCAGTTGATAGGTGACTGGAGCCATGTTGGGAAGCCTGCTCTGAAGAAGATGTTGGCAAGCATAAGTACTGAGCTGAATAAAAGCATGCCCAGCATGATGCTTTGGAAACCTTCTTAGAGTAAAGTGAGAACATAAATGGTGCAAGGAATGAACCTGCAAGTGCACCCCAAGATATTCCCATAAGCTGTGCAATAAATGTTACTGAACTCTTGTACTGGATAAGTGCAAGTATTGCAGATATCGCAATGAATACAACAACAAGAATTCTTATGTATAATACCTGTTTCTTTTCACTCATGTTCTTGATAAAGTTATCTTTTAAGAAGTCAATAGTAAGTGTTGAGCTTGAAGCTATTACAAGTGATGAAAGTGTAGACATTGAAGCTGACAACACGAGAATTACAACTAATGCAATAAGCGGGACTTAAATTAGAAAGCATTGTTGGAATTATTGAGTCGAAGCCGTTAGCCTTGACATCTATCTGGTCAGAGAATAATCTTCCGAAACCTCCGAGAAAATAGCATCCGCCTGAAACTATAAGCGCAAATATTGTTGATATTATAGTACCGCTTCTGTATAGAAGCTTCATTATCAATGGCATAGAATTTCTGAACCATCTGAGGAAGTCCCCATGTTCCAAGTGATGTAAGGATTACAACGCATAAAAGGTTGAATGGGTCAGGTCCGAAAAATGAAGCAAATATACCGGGAGTATTACTTACAGCCGGGTCAGACACATTTGCAAGACCCTGCAGTGCTGACATGAAGCCACCCTTAGAGTGGATTACGGCAGCAATAACAGCAACGATACCGAATAACATGATAATGCCCTGAATGAAATCATTGATTGCAGTAGCCATGTAACCGCCGGCAATTACATAGATGGCAGTAAGTGTTGCCATGATTATGATACAGACACTGTAATCAATGTTGAAAGCCATACCGAAAAGTCTTGAAAGTCCATTGTAAAGTGAAGCTGTGTATGGAATCAGGAAAATGAATATGATAACGGAAGCACCGATTTTTAATGGATTGCTGCCGAATCTCTTTCAAAATACTGTGGCATGGTTGCTGAATCAAGATGCTGACTCATAATTCTTGTTCTTCTGCCAAGTACGACCCATGCAAGAAGTGAACCTATAATTGCGTTGCCGATACCAGCCCAGGTTGCGGCAATTCCGTATTTCCAGCCAAACTGCCCGCGTATCCAACGAATACAACAGCCGAGAAATAAGATGTTCCATATGCAAATGCGGTGAGCCACGGACCAACGCTTCTTCCACCGAGAACGAAACCATTAACATCAGTTGCATGCTTGCGGCAGTATAAGCCAATGCCTATCAGCACCGCAAAGTAGATAATAAGAATAACTAGTTTTAACATAAAACCCCATATTAATTGTATTATATCTCACTTCACGAATTTAAAGTGTAACGCTTTAAATTGATAAAGCAAGCATAAATGCATTGTAACATATGGGAGTGGGATTGGCAAGGAGAAAGTGAGTTGAGCTTATGGTTTAAGATTACATTTTACGCTCTGCTCTTCATCTTTCTGTATGCGATATTCATTATTATTGCAAGCAAAACACCAAGTGACACATAAGATACGAAATCTGTATTGGCGTATGTCAGATTAAGGCTGGCTGTTCGTCCGAGAAGTCTGTTGCTGAGTAACATAGCAGCTTTGCTCAGAATTACATTAAATGCCACATATTCAAGTCCTGCATATATGACGAATAATATAGGAAGATAAATTCTGCTTACTGACAATGGTAAAGAGAATATTATTAACGATATAAGTGACAATGCAAGCAATACAATCATCACGATATAAAATGTGCCAGATGAAATCGTCTGGTATATTCAAGACCGGCAGTACGATACTGTATGTCTGCGTATATACCTGAAGCATAATTATTAATAGCTTTTTAGCAGATTCAGTGTCTGCAAAAGTGACAATGTAATAGTACTATCCGTGTTATCTGTATAATCTTTAATGCTGTTATATGTGACAGATGATAAAACTGTAAGCTCATCGTCTATATCAATGTCAATTTCATTAAATGTTTTGCCATCACGCAGTCCTTTGAAAGTGCATCTGTATATTTTCTGGCAATACTGTCTATGGCAGATGAATTCTGGATAGTATTCTGGATATCAGAAAGCAGCTTGTTATATTGATAAACATCCATGCCAGCCTGCTCGCTTGAAGCGGAGGCTGTCAATAACTGTGTCCATGTATCTGCCAGAAATAGCAGAAGAAAGTCCGGCATCTTTTATTATGTCTGCTGCATAAAAGGTACATTTTATTAATATTTAAACCAAACATCGATATTAAAAATGTTATGGTTGCAATAATTAGAAGTGGCTTGTTGCTTTTCTTATAAAGCTTTGCATTATAGCGTAGTCTGTAAGCTTCATTAGGTGAATCACTGGTGAAATCTATATTGTTTACAGACAGGAAATCTTTCATAATCTGTAATTTTTCCCCATCAGCTTTTACACACCTTATCAACATACTGTCTTTTCTTTCGAAGAAATAAAGACTTCCGACAGAAACACATTTTTAATATTGGCGAGGAGACAGAAAAGGCTTGCCATCGACATATATTCCATCATTGGTAATTGTGGTTTTCCTATTCTTCTTTGTCTGTGAATTAAAGAAAGCCTTGGCTTTTCTTTCTTTGAAACTACTGGTACGGTTGGCATACAATATGTTTATATAGGACTGGCAGTCCTCAAGCGTCCAGTCAGATGTATTATTATATTCAGTACTCATATAAGAAACCTCCTTTAATAATTCATAGGGGTAATTATAGTGTTTGCAAATGTATTTTACAATATTAAATCTGTTGGGGAATACCTACTATTATGTCTGCTTTATATGATTGAGTAGGTTTGTTTGAGAGAATTATAACTTGATACGGAGGGAGCAAACCTACTAAACAGTTGTGTATAGTTTTTAGTGGGTCTTTTCTTGAATTATTCTGGCGGATAATGGTTTGGTAGGTTTATTAGGAATTTATGCTATGCGGGATATAGGATTTTGCAGAGAATATAAAAACAGCCACCAGAAAAATCCAGTGACTGTTTTGAGTAAATGAGAAGAGTAAATGTGAATTATCTTATTATCGTCTGCTGCCGCCAAAACCGCCATTCTGGCCGCCCATGCCGCCCATGTTGCCGCCGCCAAAGCCGCCAGTGCCAGAAGCTCCCATTGTTCTGCTTCCTGAGTCCAGTCTGCAATAGAGTCTGAACCCCGGTAGAGTGTGTAGCTTGTGCCGGTTACAAGAGTGTCAGAGCATATCCAGCCGTTGCTGAATGTACTGTCAACAGTGAAACTTATTACTTCTTTGCCAGAAGAATCTTTAAGTGAATATCTTTCAGAACTGGAAGGATACTGAATTTAATACATAAGCATTAACAGAGTTTACAGGTGTTTCGCAGATACCACCGAGGGCAACGCATGTTCCACCGGTTATTGTTACGGTACCATCTACATCAATTGATCCTGATACATTTCCAGATGAACTGCCGCCCTTGACTAATACAAATCCACCGGTCTGTACGTAATTTCCATTAGAATCAATACCATCAGTATCACCAGACGCAGTTGTGATATCTATATATCCGGCTGTTACATTGACAATTGGAGAAGTCTTTCCATCACCTGTGCAAGCATTGATGCCATCATCAGTAGCATATACATATATTTTGCCGCCATTTAAGTTGATAGTCATGGCCTCAAGTCCTTCGTATGAAGTTACTACATTAATATAACCATCATTGACATCAAGTTGTTTGTCAGCGTGCATGCCGTCATCACCAGAAGAAATTGTAATTGAACCACCATTGATAACAATAGTTCCTTTGCCGTCCTCACCGGTTTCAAGTACACCTGAGTCAGAGTTGGCATGGATACCATCATCTGTTGAACTTATGTTAATTGTAAAGCCTGAAATATTTATTTCGCTTTCAGCTTTAATACCCTTAGTTGAGTAGGACTGTCCAGAAGAATTACCGGATTTATTAAAGTCACCAGGCATTCCTGGACGGTTGCCGCCGGCCTTATTACCACCGGAACCGCCGTTCATATCAGGAGCATTACCACCGTTCTGACCATCCATGCCACCCATGTTGCCACCACCAAAGCCGCCAGGTGCGTTGGCGATAGTGTCAGAAGCTGCCACATAAGAAACAGTATTGGCAGAAGCAGTCTTGTTAGCAGAACTGTTACGACTGGTAGATGTACCTGAAGAACTGCCTGAAGAAGTAACTTCTTCACTATATTCAGAGTAAGTATCTGTATAGATGTTTAAGTTACCGTCACCTGATATATCTACCCCGTAGGCTGCGTCTATACCATCACAGGCTGCATATACATCAATGTTACCGCTAGTGATTGTAACGATTCCCTTCTGGTTGCCCTTGTTAGAAATACTGCTGTTAGAAGTCTTGATGCCATCGCCTTTAGCGGAGATTGCAATTATATTTCCAGATTCAATATCAACGGCATCGTTGACTTTGACTGCGTTGTTCACAGCAGTAACTTTAACAATCACATTTTTAATAGAAAGGTCATCCTTGCTCTGGATACCATTATTGTAATTACCTGTTACAACTAAGGCTCCTTTGCCGACGAGTTTTAAATCGCATGTTGCATAGATTGCTGCGTTGCCAGCGTCATCAGAAGAATCTTCTGTAGCTTCGGTACGATTGTCAATTACTTCGTTAAATGAGTTCTCTTCTGATTTAATCTTGACTTCGGAAGCATTTTAACGTATATAGGTGAACCACTTGAGCATGTGATAGATGTTCCGTTTAATACGATAGTAACCTCGTCCTCATCACCTGCGTCAACGATAAGCTGTCCTTCTGATAAAAGACCGGCTACTGTATATTCACCAGCTTTTGTGATTGTGTATACAGAACCTGACTGTGTAACTCCATCTGATGTATCAGATGTCACAGTGAAATCACTTGTAATGGAGACTCTGTAATTCTCAGCATCATCTGCGTGAGTTACATCTGTGTCTTCTTTAGTAATGCCTGAAGTGATGGTAGTCTCACCGCCTGATGCAGTAGTAGTTGAAGTCGAATTTCTGGCACAGCCAGCAGTCATAAGACACATAGTAAGAATAACTGCGGCTACGCAATTCCTTTTGATTTTATTTAATTTAATCATAGTCATCTCTCCATTTCTTTAGTGTATGTTAATTGATTGTCTATAGTTTATTGGAGAAATTTGATTAAAATATGATATGAGTACGAATATTCTGTGTCCTGATTAATCATGTGGAATATCGTTAAATCTGCCGTCAAGCTCTTCGGTTTTTACCACATTTATAAATGCGTGCTTGTCAATTGAGCGAATCAATGTGATAAGCTCACGTTTCGCTTCGGAGTTGATTACTGAGTATATGAGCGTGCGCTCTTTTTCCTCGTAGCAGCCGATTCCCTTGAAAAGCGTGGCGTCGTGGTTGGTTGTATTCTTTATGGCGTGATAGATTTCTTCGGATTTGTCAGAAATGATGAATAATGTCATCTTCTGGTAGCGTTTGTACATGAACTGGATTACCTGAGTGCTACAGAACTGGTATATTATTGAGTAGAGCGCGATTGACCAGCCAAACAGTCCGCCTGCGATGAGCAGAATCACAACATTACCAAGAAGAATATAGTTCCATGCGTCTATTCCTTTAATATGAGAAAAATAAATGCTTATGAAATCAGTTCCACCTGTGGTAGTGCCGACATTGAGGCACAGGCTTATTGCAAATCCGTTGATAATTCCGCCAAATACGCTTATAAGCAGGATATCTTCTGTAAAAATGTATGGAGGAAGGATATCAACAAGCACACTGGAAAGTATAATTACAACGATTGAGTAGATGGTAAACTTCTTGCCGATGTAGCGGTAGGCAATGTAAGCTGGGAAAATGTTAAGTGCCACATTGAATATTGTAAATGGGATGCTGATCTTAAAAACGTAGTCCTATTGTCTGAAATAACAGGGAGACTCTGAAAAGCCTCCTGGCAGCAGGTCTGCGACTTTGGCAAAGCATCTTAAATTCCATGCGTACAGCACGGAAGCAATTATAACTATAATGAATCTGAATACCTGATAAAACTTAGGATATTTAACTTCTAAAGATTTGAACATATATTAGCCTCCATATTTTGTGTTAAATATAATAAGCAAATAATAATTATTTGTGTGAGTTGTCGTAGGCAGCCTGAATATCGGCGGGGAGCTTGTCTGGAAGCATTGAATGTATTCCGTCCTCGTTGCCGTCCTTGATAGCCTGCTCGTAATAGAAGCACTTGAAAGTAAGCATATCAAGAGTTTCCTCATTTTTCCATCTCTTTTCAACAGCGGTTTTCTGTCTCTCAAAAGCTGTTTTCTGAGTTCGTAAGTTCTGCTGCCTTCCTGACACCATTCCATAAACTGCTTGATGTCGCGGATTTCAAGACCTGATTTTTGAGACATTCAATAAGCTTAAGAGCAGCAATTTCTGTGTCAGAGAACTGTCTTATTCCAGAGGCACGCTGCATAAAAGGGAATAATCCTTCTTTATCATAATATCTTAATGTTGAAACGGGAAGATTAAACATTTCTGAAACCTGTCCTATTGTGTACATAACACACTTTCCGTAAGCCATGCTTACATGATATTAGTTTTTACAAATGTGATAATAAAATTCACAAAATGTTCACTATTATTAGGTTGACCTAAAGTTAGGTTTAACTCTTATGCTTAAATAGTAGCACAGAGAGACTTAAAATACAATTTAAAGTTGGTTTAAAGTGAATATGATAGTGTTTTTAACAAAGAGGTGATCATATGTATGTAGTGCTAATGTATTTTTGCATTACTTTTTGGATTGATACTTATTATGATGGCAGTGGAAGGATGACATATTTTATGGAGGATAAATGTATGGAATGGAGACAGGAAAAGATATGCCGGTATTTATGTATATTTTCTTAATAAAATAGAGGATACCGAAGAAGTGAGATGGACAGAGAAAGAAAAAATGAGGGGTATAAGACATATAAAAGTTGTTAGAACTTGCAGAAGATGATGCATCCGATGTAATTAAAAAATGTCTCAGGATAATTAAAGAAACAAGACATATTGTAGAGTATGAGCTTTGGAACAAGATTGTATATTTTATGACTGATTATATTAATGGTGAGACTGTGTGGGGATGAGTGAAAAGTTGTCTGATAATTTTATAATATTTGAAAAGAAAAAGAATATACTTGTAATGTCTGATGGCATGTGCTACAATGTCATTGGATACAAGTAGTGCATTCAAGCAATCTACGAAAACCCACGAGTTAGGGCTCGTGGGTTTTCTATTCCGTTCTGGCGGTGGCTTAGTCCCCAGGCTGGCTACCGTCTGTTATCTCTGTCCAGCCATTTGCAGATATAGTAAGAAGCTATATTTGCCAAGATAGAGATAATCAAGGACACTAGTGCATCCAAGCAATCCACCTCCTTTCTCTACCAGGTATGGGAGGGGTAGCACTAGAAATTATATCATAACAATATATAATAAACAAGTATATAAAAATACGAATAATAACTATTGCTATGATTTATGATTTTATAACCAACATGTATTTTACAGGAATGACACATGGGGTATGATATATTTATCAAGGGCAAAGGAGCCGGAAGTCTTTAGGGATTCTGGCTCTTTTTGCATTAGCAAGTATTTTAAGGAGGAAATATATATGGAATACGAGATTTCTAATCGTTTATCAGGTGTTCATGGTTCGATGATAAGAGAACTTTTAAGTTAGGAGCAAGCAAGGATATTATATCTTTTGGTGGTGGCAATCCGTCAGCAGAGACATTCCCATGCAGGGAAATAGAAGAGATAGCAGCAAAGGGACTTGGCGAGAATCCGGTTTCTTTATTACAGTATGGACTGAGTGAAGGTTATACACCCCTGCGTGATACTATGAAGAAATATCTTGAGAAGAAGGAAGGCTTTGATTTTGAGAATAATGAGCTTTTCATAGTGTCAGGCGGACAGCAGTGTGCGGACCTTACAACTAAGGCACTTGTTAATGAAGGAGACGTTGTGCTTACTGAAGAGCCTGCATTTGTAGGCTGCCTTAATACATTCCGTTCTTACGGTGCGAAGCTTGTAGGAATCCCAATGGAGCAGGACGGAATGAATATAAATGCGCTTGAGGAGGCTTTAAAGGCTAATCCTGATGCAAAGCTTTTATACACAATTCCATCTTTCCAGAATCCTACAGGAATTACAACTTCTCTTGAGAAGAGAAAAAAAGTATATGAGCTTTGCTGCAAATATGATATCGCAATATTAGAGGACAATCCTTACGGTGAATTAAGATTTGCAGGTGAAAATGTGCCAACTATCAAGTCGATGGATACAGAGGGAAGGGTTATATATGCAGGAAGCTTCTCAAAGGTAATGGCACCTGCATTCCGTCTTGGTTTTCTTGTGTTCAACAAGTCGCTCACAGGACCGCTTACAGTTGCAAAGCAGTGCACAGATGTACATTCAACTGTACTTTTCCAGTACATTTGTAATGAATATATTAATAACTATGATTTCGACAAACATCTTGAGGATTCAAGAAAGGTGTATGAGCACAAATGTAATCTCATGATGGAGTGCATGAAGAAGGAATTCCATCCTTCAGTAACATTCGGTCACCCTGAGGGCGGACTTTTCGTAATGGCATTCCTGCCAGAGGGAATGGATTCTGCACCATTTGTAAGGGAGGCTATTAACAGAGGTGTTCTTTCAGTTCCGGGAGCAGCGTTCTTAGCAGATGAGAGCCAGAAGTCTAATGGATTCAGACTTAATTATTCGACACCTTCTGATGAGCAGATTGTTAAGGGAATCGAAATTCTTGGAAAACTTACATATGAGTGGATTAAGTAGGAGGAGTGAAAAGTTATGAAGATAGCAGCATTCAGCGTTCGTCAAGATGAAAAACAGTATTTTGATACATTTGCAAATGTATATAAGGTGGAATTACAGATTAATAGGAGCGGATTTACAGCAGATGATATAGAAAGTGTCAAAGGCTGTGAGGCTATGTCGGTGTGCGATGGCATGTGTGACTTGTCAGCACCTGTTCTTGAAAAGCTTGCAGCAGAGGGTGTAAAGTACATCGGTTTCAGGACAATCGGATATAACAGTGTTGACCTTGAGGCAGCAAAGCGCCTTGGAATCCGTGTTGCACACAGCGGATATTCGCCATATTCAGTTGCCAATTATACAGTAATGCTTATGCTTATGTGTATCCGCAAGGCTTTGTATGTAATGATGCGTTCACACACAGCAGATTATTCACTTGGTCCTATATGTGGACGTGAAATGCAGAATATGACAGTAGGTATTATCGGAACAGGAAGAATTGGAAAGGCAGTGATTAAGAATCTTTCAGGATTTGGCTGTAAGATTATTGCGTATGACCCATACCCTGCAAAAGACCTTGAAAATGTTGAGTATGTAACTCTTGATGAATTGTATGCCAGAGCAGATATTATCTCGCTTCATACTTTCTTAAGTGATGAGACATATCATATGATTAATAAAGATTCAATTGCAAAGATGAAGGATGGCGTTATCCTTATAAATGCGGCAAGGGGCGCGCTTGTTGATACAAAGGATCTGATTGAGGCTGTTGAGAGTGGCAAGATTGGTTCAGTTGGAACTGACTGCTGTGAGGGTGAGGATGAATTTATCCGTACAGACCGTAAGTATGATGACCTTGTTGTTAATCACGATTACATCATACTTAAGTCTTTCCAGAATACTATTGTCACACCTCATGTTGCATTTTTCACAGATCAGGCTGTGTCTGATATGGTTGAGTCTTCAGTTAAGAGTGTTGTGCAGTTTGCAGCCGGTGAAGACACACCATTAGAGGTGCATTAAAATATACAGGTACATTAATTATTCAAATTTTTGAAATATTCTTCAAGCTGGTGCTCGAAGATTCGTTGATTTTCTGAGCAGAATGAGCCAAGCGGCTGATAATAAATACTTCTGAAATGTGGACAGTCATCTATATGCAGCAGGCTTATGTTTTCAGGAAGGCTGCTGCTTGTCCATGTTACAGAGGCAACAAATGATACTCCAAGACCGAGACTTATGAGTTTGCCCTGTAATATGTAATCATTGCAAGAGTAGGCTATCTGAGGAGTTTTCTTACATTTACTGAATATTGAATTGAACACTCCAGCATAAGATGGAGTATCTGCAAGATCAATGAATTTCTCATTCATCATCTGTTCTACTGATATGTGTCCGGTATGGGCAAGTGGATGTGATGATGAAACGGCAAGGCAGATTTCTTCTGTCATAAGAAGATGTGCATTGTCTGGAATATCATAAGCTGATGAGACAGAGTCAATCAGCAGGTCACACCCTTTTGGTTCAGAAGATATTGAAAAGCTGACATGAGGGTGTTCATGGATAAAATCTTTAAGTACATTGCTGACAAGAACTGCACTTGAGCGGAGACAGAGCCTTATTTCGCCTGCATCGCCAAGACTTTCACTGACAGCACGCGCAGCATCTTCAGAAAGAGCCAGTATTCTGTCTGCATATTCAAGCAGAATTTCTCCCTGACGGGTACATTCGAGCCCTTTTTTATTACGGATAAAAAGCTGTGCGCCAAATTCTTCTTCAAGCTTATGGATTGTCTTGCTTAATGCCGGCTGTGCTATGCACAGTTCACTGGCAGCACGGGTCATATTCTTGTGTCTGGCGGCAGCCTGAAACTGCCTGAGCTGATATAATTCCATGTTCGCACCTCTCTTGTATGTAGTATTTTATAAAAATTACAATTAACATAATATAGAAATCAGGATATTTACGATTATGATAACACAAATATTATTAACGCAGACATTTATAATGTTTATTCTTATGATTCTGGGACTGATTCTGTCTAAAACAGGTCTGCTTACAGAACATGGCAGTAAGGATATGGCCAATATTCTGCTGTATGCGGTTATTCCGTGTGTAATTATAAGAAGCTATATAACAGATTTCACGATGGAGAAGCTGTATGGACTTCTTATGTCGGCGGTACTGGCTGTAGCTGCATTTGCAGTGGCGATAGCTGTATCATATATAATATACGGAATGCGAAAGCCGATAGACAACTTTGGAACTGCTTTCTGTAACGCAGGATTTATCGGAATTCCACTTGTAACTGCGGTATTTGGAAATGAAGCGGCATTCTATGTTGCATCATTTGCAAGTATTCTTAATCTGTTGCAGTGGACATACGGAATTGTGATAATAACCCGCCGCAAGGATATGATAAATATAAAAAAGGTATTCGTCAATCCTGTGACAATATCACTTGTTATAGGACTGTTTCTTTTTATTACGGGAATTAAACTGCCAGGTGTAATAAACAGCACGATGGCTGGAGTTGCGGCACTTAATACACCTGCAGCCATGATAGTACTGGGATATTATCTGTCATGTGTCAGGATCCGTGACTTACTGCTTAATCCGTCCCTGTATCTGGCATCGTTTGTCAGGCTTATAATAATTCCGCTGCTTACACTGCTTGTGCTTTATATTATACCGGCGGGACACGGTCAGATTGGAATGATTACACTGATTGCTGCGGCAACACCGGTTGGAACGAGTACGGCAATATTTGCACAGAAATTTGGGCAGGATTATGAGCGGGCAGTATGTATGGTCTGCCTGTCAACGCTGTTTTCAATTATTACAATGCCAGTTGTGATGTATCTGGCACAGATGTGGATTATGTAGTTTAACTATTATTTCTGGTTATGGTTTTATAACCAACATGTATTTTACAGGAATAACACAATGGTATATTATACAGACATCAAAGGCAAAGGAGCCATGACCCGGAAGGGGTAATGGTTTCTTTGCCTTTTTTGCGTATAAGATATCTTTGCAGGAAAATGTATAGCGAATACGGCTATTCATAATATGAGGAAGAAAGGAACTAAAGCTATGGGAAATAACGGAATTGAATTGGAAAGAGATGGCTTTAAGAGCCGTACAGGTTTTATTCTTGCCTGTATCGGTTCGGCAGTAGGAATGGGAAATATATGGCGTTTTCCATATATGGTATCTGCATGGGGTGGTATGACATTTTTAATACCTTATGTATTATTTGTAATATTAATAGGTTCAACAGGTGTTATCGAGGAGATGGCACTTGGCCGTGCAACTAAGGGCGGACCTATTAAAGCATTTGGCGACTGTATGCAGATGCGTACAGGAAAGAGAAAAGCAGGTGAGGCAATTGGTTTTATTCCTGTGCTTGGCTCACTGGCTCTGGCAATGGGCTATACTGTAGTTGTTGGCTGGATATTCAAATATACTTATCTTGCATTTTCTGGAAAGCTTTCAGCAATGGGCAATGATATGTCAGCTATTGGTGGTATGTTTGGAAGTACAGCAAGCGCATTTGGCAATAATATGTGGCTTATAATCGCGATGGTTGTAACTGCTGTTATTATGGCACTTGGTATTGCAGGCGGAATTGAGAAAGCAAACAAGGTCATGATGCCTTTGCTTTTTATCATGTTTGTAGGTCTTGGAATATACATTTTCACACTTCCAGGTTCAAGTGCAGGTTATAAGTACATTTTTACTCTTAATCCTAAGGGACTTTTTGATATAAAGCTCTGGATATATGCATTTGGTCAGGCATTCTTCTCACTGTCTATCGCAGGTAACGGAACTGTTATCTATGGTTCATATCTTAGTGATAAGGAAAATATTGTTTCTTCTGCAAGAAATGTTGCAGTATTTGATACTATTGCTGCTTTATTAGCTGCATTTGTTATTATTCCGGGTATGGCAGCAGGCGGTGCCGAGTTATCTTCAGGTGGTCCCGGACTTATGTTTATCTATCTTGTAAATGTATTTAATGGTATGCCGGGTGGCAAGATTGTAGGAATTGTATTCTATGTATGTGTTCTGTTTGCAGGTATGAGCTCACTTGTTAATCTGTATGAAGCTCCGGTTGCAACTATTCAGGAGAAGCTTAAGCTTAACCGTGTTGCATCTGTTGGAATTATCTCAGTGGCTGGCTGTGTTGTGTCACTTGTAATACAGGGTATTGTATCAGGCTGGATGGACGCAGTATCTATCTATATCTGCCCACTTGGCGCAATGCTCGCAGCAATTATGTTCTTCTGGGTTGCAGGAAAGAAGTTTGCTGTTGATGCTGTTAATGCAGGTGCAGATAAGCCTATTGGAAAGTGGTTTGTACCACTTGGCAAATATGTTCTTGTTCCACTTTCACTTGTTGCACTTATTGCAGGTGCTTTACTTGGTGGAATTGGCTGATGGAGGATTGGACTGGTTGATTAGAATTGGCGGATTAGAATTGGCGGATTGCGACTGGCGGATTGCTTTGCAATCCGCCTTTTTTGCGTGGTGGGGAGCGGGAGCGTGGTGGATTGGACCTTGAGGCAGAGGAGAGGCAGGAGAAAGTCCAAAAGGAGCGAGAAATAGCGGAGGATTGGACCTTGAGGCGGAAGGGAGGCAGGAGGAAGTCCAAAAGGAGCGAGCAAGAGTGGCAGAATGGACTTTGAAGTGGAGGGGGGATGCGCGGAAGTCCAAAAAGAGCGAGAAGGAGTGGCAGATTGGACTTTGAAGTGGAGGGGAGATGCGCGGAAGTCCAAAAGGAGCGAGAAATAGCGGAGGATTGGACTTTGAAGTGGAGGGGAGATGCGAGGAAGTCCAAAAGGAGCGAGAAGGAGAGGAGGATTGGACCTTGAAGCGGAGGAGAGGCATGAGGAAGTCCAAAAGGAGCGAGAAATAGCGGAGGATTGGACTTTGAAGTGGAGGGGAGATGCGCGGAAGTCCAAAAGGAGCGAGAAATAGCGGAGGATTGGACATTGAAGCGGAGGAGAGGCAGGAGAAAGTCCAAAAGGGGTGAAAAATAGCGGAGGATTGGACTTTGAGGCGGAGGGGAGGCACGCGGAAGTCCAAAACGCAAGTCGGTGCGCAAGAGCGTAAGACCAGACATCACATTTGTGCAAAAATTTATACAAAATCCCATAAACCGCTTGCCCTAAAGCTGACTTTAAGTCGTATCATACAGGTATCAAATAATTTACATTTTTATGAAAGAAGAGGTGTTATTATCATGAAATTTATGGATAAGGATGATTTTGAAAAGCAGAATGTTTTCGGAACAGGTCAGGCAAATACAGCATATGCTAAGTATTTTATTGGTGATTCTTTCCTGAATCCGCTGACTGATCCTAAGTGCGGGCTTTTTCTTGCAAATGTGACTTTTGAGCCGGGATGCCGAAATAACTGGCATATCCATCATGCAACAAAGGGCGGCGGACAGATGCTTATATGTACAGCTGGAGAGGGCTGGTATCAGGAAGAGGGCAAGGAGCCTGTAAGCCTTGTGCCGGGAACTGTAATCGCAATTCCACCAGAAGTTAAGCACTGGCATGGAGCTAAGAAGGACAGCTGGTTTTCACATATTGCTGCAGAGATTCCGGGCGAGAATACAAGTAATGAATGGTGTGAGCCTGTAACTGATGAAGAATATAACAGATTAGGATAATGTCTTATATGGCAGGAATGGAGGATTACAATGGCTAAGGAAGTATGGAAAGAAGATTAATTGAAAGGTTTAGGTAAGAACTGATGAGTGTTTTGAGCAAAAATTATACATTGAACAACGGTGTGGAGATACCAAAGCTTGGACTTGGAACATGGTTTATTGATGATGCGGACGCGGCAGATGTAGTTAGGGCTGCTGTTGCAACGGGCTACCGTCATATTGATACAGCGCAGGCTTACGGTAATGAGCGCGGTGTCGGTGAAGGTGTCAGAACCTGTGGTGTGCCGAGAGAGCAGCTTTTTGTCGTATCGAAGGTCGCTGCGGAGCATAAGACCTATGAGTCGGCAGCCAAGAGTATTGATGAGACTTTGGAAAAAATGGGTCTGGATTATCTGGTCATGATGATCATTCATTCGCCACAGCCATGGGTTGAGGTAAATCAGTCAGAAAACCGCTATGTGGAAGGAAACAGAGTGGCATGGAAAGCTTTGGAAGATGAATACGAAGCTGGAAAGTTAAAAGTAATTGGAGGGGCTGTCGCCTCAACGATTTTCAATCGTTAAAGCGACAGCCCCTTTTCACAACAAAAAAAGGTCATTTCACAACATTCCAGATAGATATTGCAAGAACTTATCCGATATAATAGCTATAAATATATGTAAGCAAGGAAGTGACAATATGCAAATAGCTATCTGTGATGATGAAGTATCTATGGTTCAGATACTGGAGAAAAAGATAAAAAAGTTATTGCCAGATGCGGTTATAGATAAATATTTATCGGGTGATGAACTGATCGCAAGTGGCAGTAAGCCGGATATTCTTTTTCTGGATATTCAGATGCCGGGAATGGATGGGATGGAAACGGCAAAGGTGCTTCGTCAGGACAATGAGGATATGATACTCATTTTTGTGACAGCAGCAGAGGCGTATGTTTTTCAGGCATTTGATGTCGGAGCATTTCATTATCTGGTTAAGCCATTTTCCGATGAGAAATTTAAAGAGGTTGTGACAAAGGCAGTTCATAACATAAAAAGGAGTTCCAGACTTGAAAAAGACGAAAAATATATCATGGTACAGACAGCCGGAAGTCATATAAAAATTTTTCTGCGTGATATTGTGTATGCCGAGGTGTATAACCGGAAAGTTATTATCCATACACGAAGTACGGATATTGAATACTATAGTAAATTACAGGAATTAAGTGATATGGCAGGAACAGATTTTTTCCGAACACACAGAGCCTATCTTGTACATTTTAAATATGTAGAAAAATATGATGCAACTTGTGTAACTATGAAAAATGGAACTGCATTGATTGCAAAAAAGAATTATCCAGAGTTTGTGAAGCAATATCTGAAGTATAACCAGAGGAAAGGAAATGAAGTCAGATGAGTTTAGTGGAAAGATGTTGGATGATCACATCGAAGTTTTCTGTTATTGCAATTTTGATTATTACAGGAATCTGTTTTGGTGTTTTTGTATATCCATATATGAAAAAGAAAAGGGAAGCTGCTCTGGTCAGTATTGTTTATATTGGAATTATGTCTGTGCTGTATCTGATACCGCAGCAGATTGGCAATTTTTCTGCATATATGCTGGGAGTTGTGGCTGCATTTCTTGTGATGTATGTACAGGACAGAAGAAACATTTATCAGAAAATATTTCTTGCAGTGACATTTTTTTCTATCCGTTGGCTTGCGGTTGCAATGGCAGGCAGAATGGATGATTTTATCACAAAAGCTCTGGTTTTTGGAAATACGATTGCAGGAAGACAATGGCTGCAATATGTACTTTATGCTGGAACGAGAATTCTGGATATTGTGCTTTGTATCGTTTTCCTTGCAGTTGCAATCGGTCTGATCAATAAAGCATATGTATACAAAAATGATGAAATGAGCGTCAAAGAGCTGGTAATGCTTATCATACCTTCTCTCGTGGGAGTTACAGGGTATGGCATTCTACAATATTATCTGAATATTTATGAAAAAGATACAGGAAAGAGCCTGACAGATACCTATGGATTTTATGGAGCTTTAAGCTTCGTGCATTATTTTATCTCTATCATAGCAATTCTTGTTATGACTACGATGTTTCAAAACTGGAAGGTGGCACAGGAAGAACAGACAGGGCAGGAGCTGGTATTAAATCAGGTCAGTGACATGAAAAAGCATATCGGGGAAGTGGAAAAGCTGTATCAGGATATCCGCAGCCTGCGTCATGACATGGGGAATCATATACAGATGCTGGAACATCTTGTGGCAGAGAATCATATGGATGATGCAGCAGAATATATGGAGCATTTGAAAAAGGAGTGGAATGAAATATCTCCTGAGATAAAAACTGGGAGTCCTGTCATTGATGTGATTCTGATGGAAAAGTTAAGAGAAGCAAAGGAAAAGCAGATTCGTTTTATATCAGATTTTCATTATCCGGGGGATACGAAATTAAATGCATTTGATTTAAGCGTGATCTTAAACAATGCACTGAATAATTGCATGGAAAATGTAAGTGGAGAAAATCCTTATATCAGTCTCTCTTCTTTTCGGAAAAACAGTATTTTTATGATAACCATAAAGAACAGATATGAGGGGGAGTTAAATTATAAGGACAGTGATCTGCCGGAAACAACGAAATCCGGGAAGGAGCATGGAATTGGACTGCATAATATCCGGAGGGTTGCAAGGATGTATATGGGAGATATATCTTTAGAGCAGGAGAATCAGGAAGTGGTTCTAAGTATTATGTTACAGGTAGAATAAGGACAAAAAGCACTAAGTAATCTGTGAAACATCAGAATATTTAGTGTTTTTTATTTGCTTCACAACAAAAAAAGGGCGGTTCACAACATCGCTGTTTATTGTAAAGAAAGATATGCCGAAAGAATCAGTAAAGAGAAATCATGTTGTACAGATTTTTAAGGAAACGGATTTCAGAATTTAAGCTCAAGGAGGCCAAATCCTCTCCTCACCAAAGGATTCGGATTTTGCCTCGCAAAACAAGGAGGATTAAAATGAGGATCAATGGATTTAGTGGGACAAATACGCAGACAGGAACAATGGGAATGACACAGGGGAATGATTCTGTAAGTAAAAATATTCAGAATCAGATTGCAAATGCACAGCAGAAGCTACAGGATTTATCATCGAATGAAGAAATACCATTAGAGGATAAGATGAAAAAGCGTCAGGAGATACAGCAGGAGATTAACAATCTCAATCAGCAGTTAAGACAGCACCAGATCGAGCAGAGAAGTAAGCAGCAGAGTAAAAATTCGTCATCTATGGATGATATGGTGGCTGGAACAAGTAACACTTCTAAAAAGAAAGACACCGGATTGTCACAGGCAAGTATGCAGGCGATGATTTCCGCAGATTCTTCCATGAAACAGGCAAAGGTGCAGGGAAGTATGGCAACACAGATACAGGGACGTGCCAGTGTGCTTGAATCTGAAATCAAACAGGATGCCGGAAAAGGAAATACTGAGAAGAAGGAAGAAGAACTGGCAGAGCTGCAGGCAAAGGCACAGTCGGCGACAGCAGCACAGATGTCTACACTTGCAGATGCAAATAAATCAGTAGAAGAAGCTGCAAAAGCGGAGAACAGCAATACAGAAGACACTGCAACAAAGAACAATACTGATAAATCCGAGAAAACACAGGAATCTGCGGGGGTTGCGGCAGAGGAGACAGACAGCGTAAAGAATACGGATATCAAAGGGGAAACACAGGCGACAGTAGAAACACCGACTCTGGAAAATGCACAGAATGCAATACAGCAGGCAGTGTATACACCGATTGATATTCGTTTATAGTTGGTAAAGGAGAATGGTATTATGTCAGAGATTAAGAGTTTTAGTGATTACACAAGTAAATATAACAGCAATGTAGATTATTCCGCATTATTTGGAGGAACTTCCGACAGTTCATCCGTAGGAAACACCAATATGCTTTCTGATTATGCTGCGATTAAAAACGGAAGCTATGGAAAACTTATGAAAGCATATTATGCAAAGCAGGATGCAGAAAAATTATCGGGTAAAGGCGATACTTCACAGAAGCTTACACTGATGAAAACAAGTGCGGATTCCCTGAAAAAATCAGCAGATGCACTAAACGATGCGTCACTCTGGGAAAAAAAGAAAATAAAAAAGAAGGATGAAAAGACCGGGGAAGAAACAGAGGTAGAGGATTATGACTGGGATGCAATTACCAAAAAAGTGAAATCTTTTATTGATGATTATAATGATGTTGTTAAGGAGGCAGGAGAATCCAATACAAAAGATGTCCTTAGAAATGCTTCATGGATGACAGGCATGACAGACAAAACCAGTCATTTACTTTCTAAAATAGGTATTACCATAGGAAAGGGGAATAAGCTGGAGCTGGATGAAGATGAATTGAAGAAAGCAGATATCAGTTCATTAAAAACGGTTTTTACAGGTTACAATTCCTTTGCAGGCAAAACAGCCCAGAAAGCAGCTGGTATATTAAATGCTGCGAACCGGGCAAGTGCGACTTATACAAACAATGGTACATATTCGAAAAAAGATTCTTCTCTAACGTCAAGTAAGATTGATAAGGAAGTATAGTATGTTAAGCCTAAATGACAAGAAGAAAAATCTTTTGTATTAATTTGTCGGGAAGGAGGAACCAGATGAGTTTTACAGTCAATTTATCCGGTGGAGGTTTATTGATAAATAGATTTAATAGTTCTAATATGTTGAAAAGTACACAGGAAAAATTGCAGCGACAGCAGGAAAGGGATAATAAGGTGGCTTTTTTTGAAGCACAAAAAGAAAATCTGAAAAACCGAAAGGCTGACACTTTGGAAGAAATATCTGAAAAGCTGGAAATGTTTCATAATTATGAGAATGAAATTGCGGCAGCAAATCAGGAGTATAATAATTCGCAGATGTTTCATGTCATGGACGAGGCAGAAGAACATGGCGAAAAGATTGCGGAAGCTGCTGAGAGGAATAAGCCTAAAACAGAAGAAGAACGAAAGGAAGAAATGGTGGATGAAGCTCTTGGAACAGAGGAAAACAAGGGCATGATGTCTGAAATCATGGACGAACTTTCGGAGACAACCGAAGAAATGACAGAGCAGATGACAGAAAAAACTGTGGAGAATATGGAAGAACTTCCAGACGAGGTTTTGCGGAGCAGCTTGTTACAGATAGTTTAGAGGCAGCAGAAATGGTACAAACAGAGACAATTAAAAGGTATGTGCCGATTGATATTAGAGTCTAATGGTATTTATCTGGGAAGGAAACAGCTATGAAGATTTACAATAATACAAATATTACATATTCTGCAATCGAACATAACAGCAGGAAAAATACGAAGCAAAATTTTCCAGCAGATTTAGAAAAGAAAATGACACAGTATACAGATACAGTATCTATTTCTAAAACGGGGCGGAGAGATTTAGGTATTTATCTTCTGTCAGCTCTATGGATTATCAGAACCGTTTTGAGAGGGAAGTGACGGATATATTTGTCAAAGAAGATACAGAGAGTGTAAAGTCCGATTCCTTTGAACATCATGTAAACAGAATGGCGACAGCATATAACAAAATGAAAAACAGCATTGAAGAAAAATATGCGGAACAAGATTATGAGCTGGAGTATTATGTGACAGAATCGGGCAAAATTGAGGAATTAACCAAAGAAAAGAACTGGATATGCTGAATCAGGCATATGAAAACCACAGTAATTTTATGGCAACTTCCACAGAAATCTGGTCAGAATTACAGGATTTTACACCATCGGTAGTTTACCATAAAGGAAGTGAACAGACAGCAAATGAACAGAACATAGGTGAGAACCAGGAAAATACTGCAAAATCTAAAGAAAAGGGGTTATCAAAAATTCGGCATAACTGCAGCGGATGAACTTTCCTATCTTTCTAAAAAATTTGACAGTGATGCGGTGTGGATACGGTATCAGTGTTAAAAGTCGAGGTGGCAAATCATCAACAATATGTTGAGATGATTTGCCGCCTTTGAAGTCTATACGTTTCTCCCTTTTATACCGATACATCAATAGAATTACGAACGAGTCTGTTACCATTTTGGACAAGTGTAGCTTCTACGGATTCTCTTGTGACATTATCAAGAATGCCTGTATCAAATGCTTGTCCGGGCTTCCAATTTGGATTGGCTGATTTTACGGCTGCGTACATAGCAGATCTGTACTGTCCTTCATATTGTTCTAAAGTCCATGTACCACTTAAACGATTACAGTAACATCCATACCTGTAACACCATTTGCATTCAGTAAATCTCCGTCCGAATCAAACTGCTAATATTCATTGACATATAAAAGCCTCCCTGCAAATAAATTCAAAATCCGTTTAGAATGTGCGCATAATCATAAAAAATAGGGTTATAATACTTGCGTATAATCAAAAAAATAATTACAATGTGCGTATAATCATAAAAATTAGAACTAACATATATGCGCATAATCTGGAGGAACCATGATATTAAAAAGAAAAATATATAAAAAACTACTGGAATGGAAAAATGAATGTCAGGGGAAAAAAGCTTTACTGATAGAAGGCGCCAGACGTATTGGAAAGTCTACCATCTGCGAAGAATTTGGAAAAAACGAATACGAAAGTTATCTTCTGATTGACTTTGCTAAAAAAGATAAGGAAGTCGAAATGTATTTTGAGCGATATCTGAATGATCTGGATACATTTTTTATGCTGTTACAGACACATTTTGGAACAAAACTGACAGAGAGAAACTCTCTTATTATTTTTGATGAGGTACAGATGTTTCCACAGGCAAGAGCTGCGATAAAATATTTGGTTGCAGATGGAAGATATGATTATATCGAAACTGGCTCATTGATATCTATCAGAGAAAATGTAAAGAATATTGTCATACCGTCAGAAGAAAGAAATATCAATATGTATCCATTGGATTTCGAAGAATTTGCAATAGCATTAGAAGAAGATTTGCTGGTTGAATATATAAAAAAATGCTTTGAAAAAAGAGAACCTTTGGAAAGAAGTATGCATAATCAGGCAATGCTTTTGTTTCATCAGTATATGCTTGTTGGTGGGATGCCTATGCCTGTAGTGGCATTTATTGAAAGTAAAAAAGATTTTACAGAAGCGGATAAAGAAAAAAGGGACATTCTTAAATTGTATCGGGAAGATATTATGAAGATAGATATGAGATATAGAAGCAAAGTTCTTGCAATCTATGACCAGATTCCGGGATTTCTTTCACAGCATGAAAAAAGAGTTGTATTCAAAAAGCTACAAGATGGTAGTTATGCAGACCAGTATGAAGAAACTTTTTTCTGGCTGTCGGATTCTATGATATCCAATGAGTGCTTTTTGTGTAATGATCCGAATGTTGGCTTATCATTGAATGAGACAAGAAGCTATGTAAAGTGTTATATGGGTGATACCGGACTTTTGGTAAGCCATGCATTTGATGAGAATGAATTACTTGAAGATGAAGTATATAAACAGATATTGGCAGGCAAATTACAGATTAATGAAGGAATGCTTTATGAAAATGCAATAGCTCAGATGCTGGTGGCGAATGGACATAAGTTATATTTTTATACACACTATAATGAAAATAAGCACCGAAATGATATGAAAATTGATTTTATCATTTCAAATAATAGCAGATTAAAATATAAGATGTTTCCGATTGAAGTAAAGTCTGGAAAGCAATATAAAACAACCTCATTAAATAATTTCAGAGAAAAATACAAGGAGCGCATAGGGGAAAGTTATATTATTCATCCAAGAAATTTAATTGTAAAAGATGGAATTATATGCATTCCCCCATATATGACGATGAATATATAAAAATCTGACATACACATTTGACAATATGCATCTGAGCGTGGTGTCGGTGAAGGAGTGCGTACCTGTGGTGTTCCAATAGAGCAGCTTTTAAAATAATTGTTATAATGATATTATAAAGAAATGCCAAAAACAAAGGAGAGATTTATGTACCACAAGAAATTAGAATCAGATATCAGATGTCCATTGGAATACGGACTGGAAGTGTTTGGTGGCAAATGGAAGTCAAGAATTATATGTGTTCTGGCGGATAAGAAGACATTAAGATATAGTGAGTTAAGGACAGAACTGGTGAATATTACAGATGCAGTTCTTTCAACAACATTAAAAGCACTGATTGCGGATGATATTGTATCAAGGAAATCATATGATGAGATTCCGCCAAGAGTTGAATATTCACTTACGGAAAAGGGCTTATCTGTAATGCCGATATTGCAAAGTATATGCGACTGGTCATGCGCATTTTACAAGAAAGAAACTGACAAAGAATCGAGCCAGTGCATGAAGTGCGACCATAAGTAATGGATGAAGGGAAGGTTATTGTGTGAAAAAAATAACCTTCCTTTTCAAATTAACATATATTGTGTAAAATGTTACATGGAACTGCCTAGCGGTATACTGGCAAGCAGCAATACGACATACGCAATATGCAGAAATGGAGCGGGAATTGAGCAGATTAACAATTATTACTAAGGATAAGGCTCAGGTTACAATGGAGTCTTTATATCAGGATTTAGAGAGAAGAATAGTAGCAAGTCCACCGGGATTGTGTACTATTGACCTTACGAGGTCATTTATAAAAATGTGTCTTGCACAGTCATGTGGCAAATGTGTCCCATGCCGTGTGGGACTCAGACAGCTTGCGAGACTTTTTGATGATGTGCTTGATGGTAACGCAACAGAGGAAACTCTTGATGTTATCAGGCTTACAGCAGAGGGAATCTATTATTCCGCTGACTGTGCAATTGGATATGAGGCAGCAAAGCTTGTACTAAAATGTATTGATGGCTGCGAGGATGATTTCAGGTCACATATTGAGAGAGGATTTTGTTCATGTAACAGTAACCAGCCGGTTGCATGTGTGAAGTCATGTCCGGCGAGTAGATATACCGGGATACATAGCACTTGTGCATGAAGCGCAGATATGCAGACGCGGTTCGTCTTATAAGAAGAGACAATCCAATGCCTACAACATGCGCATACATTTGTGAGCATCCATGTGAAAACAGATGTAAGAGAACACTTATTGACGCGCCAGTCAACATCAGGGACTTAAGAAAATGGCAGTTGATAATGCCGGTGATGTTCCGGTTCCGGCATGTAATGAGCCAACAGGTGAGAAGGTTGCAATAATCGGTGGTGGTCCGGGAGGACTCAGTGCCGCATATTATCTGGCTCTTATGGGACATAAGGTTACTATATTTGAGCAGAGAAAGCAGCTTGGTGGAATGTTAAGATATGGAATTCCTAACTACAGACTTCCAAGAAAAAAGCTGGATGCGGAGATTAATGCTATATTGTCTACAGGAATAGAAGTTAAGAAAAATATAAGCGTAGGAACAGACATTACGCTTGAGGATATTAATAAAGAATATAATGCAGTATACATTTCTATCGGACACATGCAGACAAGAAGATTGGAATTGATGGTGAGGATGCTACAACAGGCGTAACATCAGCAGTAGAAATGCTTCGTGCAATTGGTGATGATGAAATGCCTGACTATACTGGCAAGCGAGTGGTTGTTATTGGCGGTGGAAATGTAGCAATGGATGTTGCCCGTTCTTCTGTAAGATTAGGTGCTGAGAAAGTAAGCATTGTATATAGAAGAAGAAAAGCCGACATGACGGCACTTCCGGAAGAGGTTGAAGGTGCAGAGGCAGAGGGCTGCGATGTTCTTGAACTTATGTCACCGGTTAGAATAGAGAAAGATGAAAATGACGCAGCAGTTGGTTTATGGGTTCAGCCACAGATGATAAGCAGGATAAAAGGTGGCAGACCATCACCTAAGACTGCAGCTAAGGACGAGGTTCTTATTCCTTGCGACCTTATTGTAGTTGCCATCGGACAGGGTATCGAAACAAGATATTTTGAGGAGCATGGCGTTACAGTCAAGAGAGGAACAATTGAGGCACTTGATACAAGTGAGATTAAAGAACGTAAAGGAATATTTGCAGGAGGAGACTGCGTAACAGGACCTGCAACAGTAATCAGAGCTATAGCAGCCGGAAGGTTGCGGCAGCCAACATTGATGAATATCTTGGCTACCATCACGAGATAACTTCAGATGTAGAGATACCTTATGCCGGATATGAGGACAAGGTACCTTGCGGACGAGTTGAGGTTGCACTGCGTGATGCCGCAGACAGAAAGAAAGACTTTGAACCTATTGAATATGGATTTTCATGCGAGGAAGCATGTCAGGAATCTGGACGCTGCTTAAGATGTGATCATTTTGGATTTGGTTCATTCAGAGGAGGCAGAGAGAAACAATGGTAAATTTAACAATTAACGGTAAATCTGTATCAGTAAAAGAAGGAACTACCATTCTTGAAGCTGCCAAAACAATAGGAGAGACAATACCTACACTCTGCTATCTCAAAGAAGTCAACGCAATTGGTGCATGTCGTGTATGTGTTGTTGAAGTAGAGGGTACTGACAGATGTGTTACAGCATGTAATAACTTCGTAGAAGAAGGCATGGTTGTCTACACTAATTCAAGAAAAGTGCGTACAACAAGAAAGACTAATGTAAAGCTCATACTTTCACAGCATGATTACAAATGTGGTACATGCATAAGAAGTGGTAACTGTGCATTACAGTCAATTGCAAATGAACTTAATATATCAGAGATGCCATATGATTCAATCTTAGAAAAAGATAATTGGGATAAAACATTTCCACTTATCAGAGATGCCCAGAAATGTATCAAATGTATGCGTTGTGTGCAAGTGTGTGATAATATTCAGGGAATGCACATATGGGATGTTGTAAATACAGGTTCGCGTACAACTGTAAATGTGCGTGCAAACAAGAACATTGCGGAGACTGCATGTACACTTTGTGGTCAGTGTGTAAGCAACTGCCCTGTAGGTGCACTTACAGAAAGAGACGATGTCGGAATCGTGCTTGATGCAATTGAAAATGAGGATATCATTACAGTAGTACAGATTGCACCTGCAGTAAGAACAGCATGGGGCGAAGATTTTGGTATGTCTAAGGAATATGCGACAGCACAAAGACTTGTTGCGGACTTAGAAGAATAGGATTTGATTATATATTTGACACAACATTTGCAGCAGACATGACAATTATGGAGGAGGGAAGCGAGTTCCTTGAAAGGCTTCCAGAAATCAAGGAGTCAGGACTTCCAATGTTCACATCATGCTGTCCAGGATGGGTGAAATTCGTAAAGAGCGAGTTCCCTGAGATGGCAGGCAGACTTTCAACAGCAAAGTCACCACAGCAGATGTTTGGTGCAATAACAAAGTCGTATTATGCAGAAAAGCTTGGGGTTGACCCGGAGAAGATATTCTGTGTATCAATCATGCCTTGTCTTGCAAAAAAGGACGAGTGTACATGGGACGGAGGCAAAGATGTTGACGCAGTTCTTACAACAAGAGAAGTTGAAAGAATGTTCAAAGCATTTTTCATAAAGCCAGAAGAACTTGATGAGGACGAGTTCGACAATCCTTTAGGTGAAGGAACAGGTGCTGGCGTTATATTCGGTGCAACAGGCGGTGTTATGGAGGCGGCACTCAGAAGTGCTTACTATCTTGTGACAGGAAATAATCCTGACGCGGATGCGTTCCAGTCAGTGAGAGGTCTTGAGGGCTGGAAGGAAGCTTCATTTGACCTTAATGGGACAACTGTAAATGTAGCTGTTGCCAGCGGACTTGGCAACACAAGACGTTTGGTGAATGCTATTAAGAAGGGCGAGGTTCACTATGATTTCGTTGAAATCATGTCCTGTCCGGGCGGCTGTATAAACGGCGGCGGACAGCCTTACAAGGAAGACGCTGCGATGGTTGAGGAGCGACGTCATGTGCTGTACGGGCTTGATAAGCGCGATAATCTTAGATTCTCACATGAAAATCCATCGGTTAAGCAGTGCTATGAGGAGTATTTTGAGAAACCGTTGTCACATAGGGCTCATGAGATATTGCATGTGTAGGGTGTAGACAGCCTGCTCTGCGGGTGGGGAGTGCGGGGCATCTGCTTTCAGTATTCCTCGCTTAGTAGAAGTATATGCCGCCAGCTGCAGCGGGTGGTGTGTTATGTGACTTTGTTCATTTGGGATAGTGTCAAATAGCACATGAAATCAGCGCATAAGTAGGGAAAAGCCTACTAATGTTGCTAAATGTGATGAATTAGTAGGTTTATTTAGAAGAAATTATGATGAAAATAGAGGAGAAAAAAGAAAATTGCCTACTAAATTTATGATTTATGCGAAAATAGTAGGTTTTTTGACTGATAAGAAATGCCTAATATTATAAACGTATGAGAAAAAGACCTACTAAAGTGTGAAATGTGATGAATTAGTAGGCATTTAATGGGGAAAGAAGCATAATAAACAGTCAAGTCCAAATTTGTGTGTAAATTCATCTTCCAGCTATATTAGTCCGTCTATGCTGCCTTTATCTTCAGGAGATTTGATTGAATGGAGCTTAGTTTGTCATAGTACTCTTTCATATCAAAAATTCTGTGACTGACACTCCAATCATTATGATCATCCTGAAGAACTGCGCCAATCAGTCGTATAATAGATTCCGTATTAGGGAAAATCTGAATGACCTTTTCTCGTCTTCTGATCTCTCTGTTTTCACGCTCTATTATGTTGCTGGTTCTTAATGCAATACGATATTTTGAAGGTAATGCCATGATTGTAATGCTATCTTCAAACCCTTCATCAAGGACAACCATTGCTTCATTTGCAACATCCTGATATTCATCGTATATTGATTCTTTTAGGCGACGGGCTTCTTCAATAGTAGTTGCATTGAACATATCTCGCAATTCAGAAGCTAAACCAGTGCTGTTATTTTTTGGGACACTTATCTATGATATTTCTAGTAAAATGAGCCTGACAACGCTGCCATGAAGAACCAGAGAAGCATTCCTTTATTGCTTCAACAAGCCGTGCATCTGATATCACAATATCCACGCCACGTAAGCCACGACTTTTAAGACTTTCAAAGAAGTCCTTCCAGGTGTTTACTTTCTCAGAATCGTATACTTCAAAACCGAGTACTTCCTTGTGACCTGTATTGTTTATCCCAATAGCGACAAACAATGCTTTGGACTTGACACGATGATCTTCGCGAACTTTTAAATATATCGCATCAACAATAATAAATGGATAATGTTCCGGTAATAAACGTTCTTTGAAATGTTTAATTGGAACATCAAGTTCCTTACAAATTTCAGAAACAGTAGATTTAGAGAAAGACTCTCCACAGAGTTCTTCAGTTACTTTTGACATTTCTGGTTGATATACCGCACTACCATTTCCATCATGGTTGTAATCAAAGCTTGCTCATTACGCTGGTAATTCTCGAATAAGGAAGTCTTAAATGGGACATTACGATGTCTAGGAACTTGTAATTCAATCTTTCCGATGCGAGTAGTTAATGACCTTGTCCTGGTTCCGTTTCTGTAATCAGAACGTTCCTGCGAACGTTCATAGTTATTAGCACCAAGTTGTTCGGTAGATTCAGCTTGAAGAACCTGATTAAGTAAAGCTTCCATAAGCTTGCCAAATGCTTCATCTTTGGTTTCTGAAAAAAGTCCTACAAAAAAATCACTATCTAATGTAAAATGTAATTGAGCCATGGGTTTCATCCTTTCAATTATGTTTTGTGTGGTAACTTAATTATAACTGAAAGATGAGCACTTGGCTCTTTTTATATAGATTTGTAATTTACACCATTATATAGACTTTATCTAATAAACCAACTAACAATGTAAAAAAGACCTACCAGATTGTGAAAATTGATGAAAAAGTAGGTTTAGGAGGCTTTTTATGGATATAAATGAGTTATCACCATTAGAGGTTTTCTCTTATTTTCAGGAGATTTGTGCGATTCCGCATGGTTCTGGGAATACCGGGATGATTGCGGATTATTGTCTGGAGTTTGCTAAGTTGCATGGGCTTAAGGCAAGGAAGGATACGTCTGATAATGTTGTTATATTTAAGGCTGGTTCTTCTGGATATGAGGACCGTGAGCCTGTGATTTTGCAGGGACATCTTGATATGGTGTGTGAGAAACAGCCAGACAGCGATATTGACATGAGTGTACAGAGCATTAAGGCCTGCACCGATGGTAAGATGGTATGGGCTGATGGCACGACGCTTGGCGCTGATGATGGAATTGCAGTTGCATTTATACTGGCAGTGCTTGCTTCGGATACGATTGCGCATCCTCCTATACAGGCAGTGCTTACGAGCGATGAAGAGATTGGAATGCTTGGTGCAAGAGACCTCGACACTTCTGACCTTACAGCAAAGAGACTTATCAATATTGATTCTGAAAGTGAGGGAATATTGTATGTAAGCTGTGCTGGTGGTGTAAGGGCTGAATGCGATATTCCGGTTGTGTATGAGGATGCTGCGGGCTGGGTGGCAGATGGTGCAAGTGATGTGCAGAATGGTTCGGTCTGCTTCGAAGTTAAGATAAGCGGGCTTGCCGGTGGTCATTCTGGCGTTGAGATTCACAAACAGCACACTAATGCGATAAGATTGCTTGCTTCACTTCTTTCACATGCCAGTTGCGAGGCAGATTTCAGGCTTGTGTCACTTTCAGGTGGCGGCAAGGAAAATGCAATTCCGAAAGAAGCAAAGGCAGTTGTAAGTGTCAGAAGCTGCAGTGCCACAACATTTGAACAAAGCATCAAAGAGAGTGCGGATGTGTGGATGCAGGAAATCAGCGCGACAGAGCCGTATGCTAAGATTGAGGTTGAAAAGACAGACGCTGCAGCAGACAAAGTTCTCGATTCCCATAGCACTGCAAATGTAATATATGCCCTCCAGTTAAGTCCTGATGGTGTGTACAAAATGAGTCAGGAGATTAAGGGCATGGTGCAGACTTCGCTTAATCTTGGAACTGCGTACCTTGACACAGACAAGCTTGTGTACAAATATCTTATAAGAAGCAATACAGCGGCTGGAAAGAAATTATTGCTAGAGAGAGTTACCACATTTGTAAAACATTTGTCAGGAAAAGTAGTCACAATGTCGGACTATCCTGCGTGGGAATACAAGAGTGATTCGCAGTTAAGAAAGATATGCGTTGAGAGCTTTACAAATGTGTACGGCCACGAACCGGAAGTGACCTCAATCCACGCCGGACTCGAATGCGGCATACTTGCTGGTAAAATGCCGGGAGTAGATATGATATCATTTGGACCGACACTTGAGAGTGTGCATACGCCTGATGAGTGTATGGATGTGGCTTCAGTGGAGAGAACATGGGAATATCTGCTGGAGATACTTAAAGAAATGTAATATACTACAGAAAAATGGGTAGAATATGCTATATATTAACCATAAGGAGAATTTATACATGATAAAAGATGGATTTTTATACCTTGCGGCGCTTATATTTGCAGCTGCAGTATTAGTAAATCTACCCAAGATTTTTAAAGGAAAAAAGGCGCAGGTGTTCTTTAATTTTGCACCGCCGATTGTACTTATATATCTGGGGCTTATGCTCCTTTGCACAATGAAAGTGTGGGATCTTAGTGCAACAAGCGCTGTGTACAAATCAGTCAAGAACCCAATATTATATGCGATGCTTTTCATAATGCTGCTTCGCTGTGATTTGAAGAAAATCATCAAGCTTGGACCTAAAATGCTTATCGGTTTCTTCGCAGCAACATTGTCAATCGGACTTGGATTCTTCGTTTCTTATGCGATATTCCACCAGCTCTTAGGCGCAGGTTCATGGAAAGCGCTCGGCGCGCTGTGCGGAAGCTGGATGGGCGGCGGCGGCAATATGCTCGCAATCCAGGCAGCACTTGATGTTGACGAAGCAACAATGGCTTACGCCCTTGTTATGGATTCAATCTGCGCGACACTTTATGTAATGTTCCTTCTGTGGGCAATCGGAAATCACGAGAAGTTCAACAAATGGACAAAGGCAGACACAAGCATAATCGACGGCGTTGGCGCTGCACTCGAAGAGGAAGCAAAAGCCAACACAAAGCCGCTTGTATGGCAGAACATCATTCTTCTGCTCGGTTCAGGACTCCTAGTATCTGCAGTTTCAATGGAGCTTGGCAGCATGATTAATGCACATTTATCATTCTTTGACAGCACAACATGGACAGTGCTTATCGTATCAGTGCTTGGTATCGTATTCGCCCTGACACCATTTGGCAAGATTAAGGGAACTGAGGAGATTTCAAATGTAATGCTTTATATAGTCATTGCCTTAATCGCTTCAAGAGCAGACCTCGGAGCAGTTGGCAATGCCCCAATATGGCTTCTCGCAGGATTCGTAATCCTCCTTATCCATGTGGCAATAATGATTGCACTTGCGAAGATATTGAAACTCGACATCTTCACATGCTGCGTTGCTTCCCTCGCCAACATCGGCGGAACAGCAACAGCACCGGTTCTCGCCGGCGCATACTCAAATGCCCTCGTACCAGTTGGTATCATGATGGCGCTGCTCGGCTATGTCGTCGGAACCGGCGGCGGCCTGGTTGTGGCTAATCTGATGAGTATATTTGGGTAGAGTTTAATGGAATAATTGATGGAATGGATAGCACTTCGGCAGTAGATTGGTACTGCCGGGGTGCTGTTTTTTATATGGGATAGAATGGGGAAAATAAAAAAGAAACGAGCTACCCGCTTGAGCAGTAATGCTGTACACGACAAAAAACTCATTTCTTAGTTAGTATATTATAAAATATGTGTGAGATAGTCAAGCGGAGAAAAATATATGGTTGTGGAGCAGATTAAATAAATTGTAATAGGCGAGATATTTTTATTACTTTCGACAAAATACGACAAAACATATGTTATAGCAAGTATATACTATTAGTATGGAGGATAGGACAATGATGTATTTTGAAAAAGATTTAGTAAATAAGGCAATTGAGTTAATAGATGGGAAAAGTAAAAGTGATGAATTGAAGGCATTTACAGATGTGAATGACATTAATAATATGATTAGAAATCTGCAAATAAATAGAGATTATCAGTGTTATGCTATTAAATTAAATCAAAGATTGAGAGAAGAGTATCCAAGTATAGAAAAGTTGCTGAATTTGGGAAGAAGTATGGTTAATAATAGTGTGGGTAACAATACAATATATGATGTTGTTTCTGCAATTATAGCTGACTTGAATGCAGATAAATATGGAATATATGCGGATGTGCTTCTTAAACATGAGGTTATAAATGATATGAAGAAGTTTATAGAGAAGGTGGATTAATGTAAAAATGACTCTGGAATAGTCGATTATAATTCTTTATAATTAGTTTAAAGTACATTTTAAATAGATGATGAGGATTTTCATATCTAAGAGAAAGGATTACATGGATATATTTGAAGAAAAAAGACAATTAATTGAAAAGTTTGCATGTCAGAAAGAATACACTTTAGAATCGAAGATGGAGTTAAAACAACTTTTATTAAAGGACACTAATGGAGGGAAATTATATAAATACAGGTCGTTTGATAAAGATGGATATTCTCTTAAAAATCTTGAAGAAGGAACTTTACATTGTTCTTTGGTGGAAGCTTTTAATGATCCGTTTGATAGTAAATTTGGGTATTCATTTGAAGCTCTGTACAAAGAAATGAGTAGGGACTATGAAAAAGAAATAAGTGAAAAGATGTATATATTTGAACAGGCTATATATGTACTTAAAAGGGATAAAGAAATTGAAGATTTTAATAAAGAAGAACAAAGAAAAATTAATAAGTTATTGCAAAATAGAAAAATTATAGATTTTTGGGAAGCATTTAAAAAAGAAAATGCTGATAAAGATAAAATTAGTTTGGAAGATAACAAAAATAATATTATACAATTAATAATGATTGCTTTATTAGATGGAGACTCAAAACAATATAATGGAGTTGATGAAGGACTTTTAAAATTAATATTGATTAATATGAATGAACAATCGATGGATATGCTTGCAAATGAAGATTTTAACATGAATGAGTTTGCCATAGCAAATGGAATTACAAAGGATGTAGATGAAATAAGTTTAATCTCAGAAGTATGGAAGAAACTTTGCCCACAATTCAAAAATATACTAGAAAAAGTATTGGAAATTTTTGGCGATAAATGTGGTGAGATTGATAGATATATAAATGAATTATATTTAGTTGGATGTTTATCAAGTGATTTTAAGAATAGACTCATGTGGTCACATTATGCAGATTGTCACAAGGGATTCTGTATTGAGTATGATTTTAGTGCTTTAGAAAAAATACAAAATGATCAATATCTTTTGCCAGTGCTGTATGATAATAAAAGACCATTGTTTCCATGGAGTATTGCATTTGATCAATCTGAAAGTAGCATAAAAGAGGCTCAGAAAAAAATTTTATTAAGTTTGTTAACTAAAGATAATGTTTGGAGTTATGAAAAAGAATGGAGAATATTTATTAGAAAACAAAGAAGTTCTGAATTAATAATGCCTCCAATAACATGTATTTATTTGGGAGCATGTATTGATAATGAAAGTAAAAATGCAATTATTAATATTGCTAATAAGCGTAATATTCCAGTGAAACAAATGCAATTAGATAGAGTAACATATGATTTGCATGCTGAGGATATTACTAATAAATATAATACCGTAATATTTTGAGTAACTGAATTAGGTATTAGTGTTTCTGAATTTATAACATTAGTAAAAGAAGATTCATAAATTTAAAATTGAGGAGTTAAATAAAGATAAACCATAATGAACAAAGCAACCATTTGAGTAGGAACAACTGAGGTGTGTTTTCACATGATTATGACATATAAGAATGTCGAAGAATTAAGTAAAGGTGCGGATATTTGTGAGTTTAGTGTAAATTATATTGATTTTATTAAATTGTAAAGTTAAATTAGAACTTCAACATGATTGAATTAGGATAGACCAGGAGGTGTAAATGAATAGGCATAAACATATTTTTAGTTTTATTTTTACTGTAGTATCAGTCCCTTTAGTGCTTGCAGTACAGGAGTTATGTTCTGATATACAATATTCTTTAAAGAACTATTTGATAATACTATTGATTATATCGATTGCTGGAATTTCAGCTTGGATTGAGTATGGTCAATATAAATCAGAGAAAGAAATTGAGGAAAAAGAAAAAGTTGAAAAACAAAATGAGAGAGCTAAAATGGTACTATCTCAAATAGTCCAATTGATTGATAGAAAAGCAGGAAATATTCGTGACAATACATATGAATTAGTAATTACAACTAAAGAGTGGCCATATTTTTATGGTGCTCATAAGTATTTGCATGAAGTATGTGAAAATTTAAAATTTACTGTTGCGAAGATAATTAAGGCTGAAAATGATTATGTAGATGTTTCACTTATATATAAATATTATGGAGAAGAGGAATGGAAATGGCTCGCTGGGAAATCAGGAGTTAGTGGTGCAGTAAATTTAAATGAATTTATAAATGATTCTGAAACGTTATATAACTACATATTATCACATAAAGATGAATCACCAATATTTTGTAATGATAAATCAAAAAGTAAAATATATAAATGGGGCAGAAGAGATAACCTTTTTGGTGGAAAGGGATCGTTTTATGTAATGCCGATAACATTTTCTAATAATCAAGAAGCTTTAGTTGAAGCGGTTTTATTGATTTCTACATATGGAGTTAATTTTATAGCTTTAAATTCAACTAAAGAAGAAGAAAATGAATTTAGAAGGATATTAGCTTATGAAGTTGTTCCTTACTATGTGTCTATAATTCAATCAGAATTAGGTGCTTTGTACATGCGGCATAATATAGACAGGATAAAAAGAGTTTTATTAGAGGACAAGTGATATCTAAATAAAATTATTATCCCGTGGCATAGAGACATAATTTAGAAGTAAAAAAGCCGGAAATTTTTGTTATAAATGTCAAAAGATTTACGAAAAGAGTTGCACCTAAGAGCATAGATGAGATTGTATGATGAGAACCTTATTGCTGTAATTTGTGGAAAGAGTGGTATTTCATTAAAATGGAAAGCAAAGATTGTACAAGATAATCTGAAACTAAAATTTAAGGAGGAAATATGTTATATAAAATCCAAAATTTTGAGAATAAAACACCATCAGACATTTCTTATGAGGAAATAGAACTTGCATGTGGTAAAAAGATAAAAGTATATGATATTGAAATGGTTCATGATTTGACACAGTTTATAGGGTTTGGCAAATATATGAATAATCAAAAATGTAATGTATATTTACGGGGGCAAAATGATTTATATAATGGCAAACTGATACCATCTTTGTATAGAGGACGTACAAATCTAGAGAGTATAACTAAAAAATACAATAAGAGGATGAACAAATTGAAAGTCGATATAGATTCCTTTAGCCAATATGATAGATGTGTATTGGAACCTTTATTGCAGCATTATGGTGTAAAGACCACATATTTAGATCTTGTTGATAATGTCTGGGTGGCATTGTGGTTTGCTCTTCATCAAACCAAAAGTGAATCGATTAATTCACATGAATATGTATATTATTCTAGTAATACAAATAAGTATTCGTATATTATACTAGTTGCAACAGATGCAATAAATGTATCTGATAAAAATGGGGTTTATGAAGGTGAAACAACGCGATTGGTCGATTTAAGAAAGGCATTGCCATCATATTTTTTACGACCACATGCTCAACATGCATATATGTTGAAGAAAAAGGGTGAAATTGAAAGTGACTATTCAGACTTAATAATAGGTATTGCCAAAATCCCAACAGAATTAGGTTTTAAATGGATAGGTACAAGTGAATTCCTAACAGTTAGTTCGCTGTTTCCTGCTGCATATTTCGATTCTGGGTACAAAATTCTTTTGAAAAAGTATCCAGAAGAAGAGCAAGGGATAATTAATCAATATGGGTCAATTCAAATATTGACCGACTAATTGAAATTCAAATTCTTTCATTGAGGTTGTGGATACAGAAAGCGTATGATTAACGGAGTTATTTACCATCTTAGGTAAATGGTATAAAATGTGAGTAGCTTTCAGGATGGCGGTGTCTACTACATCATAATCAGAGAAATGATTTTCTTGTTTTCAATGACGAAGTCAGTAAGCTTATGTGGGTTCATATTTATCAGTGTTTCTGCAAAATCACATTATTGGATTTGTTGCTAACATCAATATCAACATAAAGAGTGCTCACAGTAATCGCTATCTTTGTAAATGAAAGGGATTAATTAGCTTGATAAAATACATAATCATGTACTTAAGTAAGTAGCCAGCTGGTTTGGAGCTGACTTTCATGTCAGGGGAATAAACTTTTGATGAAGTAACCATTACTTGTACAACAGAAGGTACAAGAACTATTACCTAATTGACACTGAGACAATTATGTTATAAATTTAACCAAGCTTATTGGAAAAATCAACAGGATATTGCATTTAGTGAGATACCTTTTTGCCGGAGTCTTCCTAATCTGCATTGTATGCAGATATTAGACCATTTGCTTGAGAAGGAAGGAGTTACGCTGGATTGTGTGCACACATTAGGTCATTTTGACCTGCATCAGCAGACGGCACAGGAGAATCTGGCGACATGTTTCAGCTTGTTTATGTATCTGCCACATTTGCACGAATTGAACTTATATAATGACAATAAGCTGCTGGTGTTTCCTATAAAAGATTTGACTGAAACCAATCCGGTATACATATTTATGAATAAGGATAATGCGTATGTTGAAGGAACTGATGGATTAAAGAATTTGTTGAAAAATGAAGTGGAAAATTATGTTTAGATAATTTAGATTTTCGTATACAATAATTATGCCCTGATTGATGAATCTATAGATTATAGAATATTTATAGATTCATCAATCAGGGTTTTTATTTTGTTGATAATTTACCTGCGAGGTAAATTATTGATTGACATGAGAGTTGACAGATGTTAATATAAATTTACCACAAAGGTAAATTTGTATTAAGAGGTGGTTCATTGGATATTACATACAAAGACAAGAAAATTAAGAATATTTGTATGGATGCTAAAGCTGCCGATAGAACCTATGGAAATAGTGGATTATCATTAGTTGGAATATGAATAGGAGGTAGCAAAATGGTGAGAAGTCGCAGTATAATTGCAACGCCACCAGGAGCAACAATAAAAGAACAGCTTAACGACAGGGGGATGAGTCAGAAAGAGTTTGCTGTAAGAATTGATATGACAGAGAAACATGTCAGCAAACTCATTAATGGAGAGGTTCAGTTGACACCTGAGGTGGCTGTTAGATTGGAAATAGTGCTTGGCGTGCCAGCAAGGTTTTGGAATAATTTGGAGGCAATATATAGAGAAAAACTTATAAAGATTGCAGCGGAAAAGGCTATGGATGCGGATGAGAATTTGGCTAGACAATTTCCATATAGTGAGATGGCTAAGTTAGGCTGGATACCACAAACAAGGAATTCTAAGGAAAAAGTTATTAATCTTAGAAAGTATTTTGAAGTGGTTAGTTTATCATTGTTAGAGAATACACAGATTACAAGAATTGCATGCAGAAGACTTGCAGTGACAGATAAGAGTGATTTGGCTTTGCTAGCATGGACACAGGAAGCTAAAATTCAGGCACGTGGCATAGAAACGAAACCAATTAATATTAAGGGTCTTATAAGTGTTATGCCAGATATAAGAAAGATGACTTTAAAAAAACCAAAAGATTTTTGCTTTGAGCTTAAATCATTGCTTGCAGAAAATGGAGTTGCATTGGTATTTTTACCACATTTGAAAGGTTCATTTTTACAAGGCGCTACATTTATAGATGGGAATAAGATTGTTGTTGGATTAACAGCAAGAGGCAAGGATGCAGATAAATTCTGGTTTAGTCTGTTCCATGAACTTGGACATATTATTCTTGGGCATGTGGGGAAAAATGGTGGAACAACAGAACAGGATGAACAGGATGCAGATGTATGGTCAAGAGATGAATTGATTCCATTAGAGACATTTAAAATGTTTAAAGAAGAACAGAATTTTTCGGTTGCAAGTGTAAAAAGATTTGCAAAAGAGAATAGAATTGCTCCGGGAATTGTTGTTGGACGATTACAGAATGAAGGCTGTATTGAGTACAATATGTTAAATGAATTGAAGGAACATTATGTAATTACTGTATAAGAATTTACATAAGGAGGATTTTCATGAGCAATATTATTGTTTTGTCAGGCAGCCCGCGTAAGGGTGGCAATACTGACCTGTTGGTTGACGCATTTGTTAAAGGTGCGGAAAAGAGTAATAATGTAGAAGTCGTTTCTGTGGCGTATTATAAGGTCAACCCATGCATTGGCTGCAATTCGTGTTTTGACAGGGCGGGGCATGAATGTTTTCAGCAGGACGACATGCAGATAGTTTATGATAAGTTAAAATGTGCTGATGTGATTGTCGTTGCCTCGCCAGTGTATTTTTATGGAGTGAGCGCGCAGCTTAAAGCAATTATCGACAGGTTACATACTCCTATGAGAAATGATTTCAAAGTCAAGAAGCTGGCATTGATACTAGTGGGGGCAGCAGTTTTGCCAGAATTGTTTGATTCTATTAAGATACAGTATCAGCTTGTGCTTAATTTCTTCAAACTTGAAGATGCGGGAATGGTGCTGGTCAGAGGTGCTAAGGATAAAGGTGATGTCAGGAACACTGATGGGCTGGATGAGGCTTATCGGCTGGGATTGGCGATGGAGTGATGAAATAATAAATTAAAGGTAACATTATTATGTATGGAGGGGATATGTTTCCAATAATTGATAAAAGAGAAACCGGGATTAATATAAGAAAAATCATGGATTGTCAGGACTGACGGCAAAAGATGTTCAGCAATAATAAGATTGAATGAATTACAAACTCAATGACAAATATTAAATACACCGTTAGAATATTAGTAGGAATAGTATTCTAATGGTGCATTTTTGTTTGGTGGATATATATTTAGAAAAGTGGTTTGGTATGATTACATTAAATGGATAATTGACGAATGGGTTTTATTAAAAAGACACAGAAAACTCCAAAAGAAGAGATACAGATTGCAAAGGATAGACGAAAGGATTTCATAGAAAGGGTGATGAGGGATGAGAACATTTGATGATATGCTTTCTAAGCAATTACAGGACGAAGAATTTAAAAAAGAATATGATGCAATTCAGCCAGAGATGGACGTTATAAGGGCTATTGTAGATGCTCGTACTTCTCAGAACATGACACAGAAGGAACTGGCTGAACGCACTGGTATTAATCAGGCAGATATCAGCAAGCTTGAGAATGGAACACGGAACCCTTCTGTTAATTTGCTTAAAAGGTTAGCGGATGCGGAAATGGTGCTGGTCAGAGGCTCTAAGGATAATGTGAAGCCGACACAAAATGATTAGGCAACGGTTGACTTCGTTGACATTGAATTTTGTGTATGATAGTATAAGGAAAGTGAAGGAGCTAATATTTTATATGTATATGCATATATTAATAAAGATTCTTTTAGCTTACGGGCGAAGAATCTCTTGGCTGATGAAGTTTGTGTGAGTGATACCAAATGCAAATGGAGGTCTTCATGTTGGTTTATGCATTGAGCCAACAGTATCTTACTCTTCGGAGGAAAAGGCGAAAATGCTTATAAATGTCTTCTGGGATTTCCTGGAAGACATTTATTTTTTATGGAGGGAAAATTTGAATATTATTAAAGATATTATTGTGGATTACGAAAAACTAATAAAGACAAGTGTTAAGATACCATTAAACAATGGAGATAGTATTAAGTTTACATTTAATCCACAGGATTTACCTCATTTATTAGGTTTGCAGCATTTGGTTGATAATCCTATATTGTTTGAGTACAGTGAAAAACGCTTAAGTGCAACTGAACTATACAATAGAATGTGTAGTGACGGGGATGATTCAATTGATACCGATGAATTTGAAAATAGTGCGTATTTTGATGAGTTATATAAGGGCAGAATACAGTATTTTAGCAGTGAATTAATATTAGATATAATTCGTGCAAAGCAAATTGTAAAATTTGATTATTCAAAAGTTAAAAACTTTTCAACAAAGCTGGATAAGATAGAGTATATGTTTTGGAAAAAATATAAGGATAAAAATAATAATTATGGGTATTTTGGTGTTGGATTTATGGCATCAGGAAAAGATACAGATGTGAATTATCCTAATACTTTTTTCTTTCGATTAGGTGATGATTATATAAAAAATCAAGAAGAAGTTTTACCATATTCATTTATGAAGAAAGATAAGAATGGAAAGAAATTTTTTGAGATATACTGGAAACAGATATGGAAGGTGTTAGAGAAAAATAAGCATTATAAAAAATTGAAAAATGGATATATAATGGAAGATGGTTCAATTGACGAAAATAGTATAAAGAATTGTGTAAATGCGGATATTTTAAAACATTATGAACTTTTGCAATTAGATGCACTGGACAAGATCTATTTGCCATATATGAAAGAAGAATTTCGTTGGACAAATGATGAAAAACGTTATATTTTGAAGAAAATAAAAATTTCTGACAGGGATTTACTGCCCAATGAAATAAAGCAGTTGTTGAATGAGTATAAACAGAGTTGCAGGATGATGATATGATAATTGCTTCTCGGACAGCAGTTTTGCTGGGATTGGTGATGGGATGAAAAGTCAATGTATCTGTAAATTTATCGTTTGCAGATACATTGACTTTTAAATTAATATTTATAAATAATAGTGAAAACTAAGCCACATAATAATTGTGGACTTCATCTCCTGTGTAGTTTAATAATTGGAGTAAAATATGTTCACATACAATTGTCTGATGTAACTGAGATGTCGTATCAGATTTGTATGAAAGAAAGGCATCTATAAGAAATCTTTCAATATCAGAGGGCAGGTAAATGCTATATAATGGATTGAATTTGTATTTGTTGCATGTATTGCACACTTTTTCTGCCAGGTTATTTATTTCTGAGTTGTTAAACAATCCTTCATTAGGGTAAAATAAATCATTAGCCAATAACTTCAATTGTAATTCATAATCAAAGCATGAATAATTAATTCTATAATGTAACTGATTAAGCCATTCTTTAGACTTAAGAAGAAAGACCAATCTGGAATAAATATTAGTAATTTCCAAAGATATATTTAGAAGATCCTCAAGCATGTTGTCATTATACTTAATAAAAGTATGTCTATAAATGTCGTGAATAACATTTTGTGAAGACAATATATTAATTGATGCTAAAATCTCCTTTTTTATAAATGCAAAATCTATAGAACCTGATTGACCAATTGGAAATTCAGGCATTTTTTCATTTTCCTCAAGTAAATTGTAAGGAAAGACCTCGAAATAGTTGGCTAATTTAAGAATAATTCTCGTAGAGGGAGTGGAGCTTTCCCAACGGCGGATTGTTCTTACATCAACGTTTAGGTCTTCGGCTAATTTTTCTTGCGTGATTTTTTTCATTTTACAGAATTCTCTTATTTTCATAATGTTATACCTCGCTTTCAAATGAATAATAATATGTTTAGCATATAAAAAACAGGACATTTATTATAAAATTTGTAGCATTTATTAAAAAGTTGAATTTGAAAACAAGATGAATATTATTGACATTTTTGTCAAAAATATTCAATGATAAATTAATTAACTAAAAATACAAGTGTTACGGCCAGCCTTTCAGATGGCTGTGCATGATGACGTTTTTATGAAAAATCCCTTCCAAATTTTAATTAGCCGGAGTAGTAGCCAATGATGCTGTTACAAGAGAAGTAATTACAAAAGACCAGATGCGAAAATTCTTAAAATTTATACATGTTGATGTGGTTTATTGTAAATATTATGAAGAGATTTATATTTTTTTTCACACTGGTATGAGAATTTCGGAATTTTGTGGACTTACGATGATGGATATTGATTTAGAGAAAAGAACAATCAATATTGATCATCAGCTGCAAAGAACTTCCAAAAGAGAGTATGTAATTGAGCCAACAAAAACCAATGCCGGAACAAGGGTTATTCCAATGACAAATGAAGTGACAGAAATGTTTCGAGCAATTATTGAGGATAGACCAGATTATAAGGTTGAGAAAGTGATAGATGGTTATACGGGATTTCTTTTTCTGGACAAAGATGGAATGCCACTTGTATCCATGCATTGGGAACACAGATTCAATCATATGGTCAGCAGGTACAATGAAATCTATAAGGTTCAGATGCCCAATATTACCCCTCATGTTTGCAGACATACATATTGTTCCAATATGGCAAAGTCCGGCATGAATCCTAAAACACTGCAGTATTTGATGGTACATTCGGATATAGCTGTGACGCTCAATGTCTACACCCATGTAGGACTTGAGGATGCTGAGAAGGAACTTCAGAAGATGCAGGGATTGGAAAATGCCAGAAAAGAGATGGGAATTTCGGATACGGATGATAAACCTTTGAAACAGAATATGTTCAAGGTGGTATGATAATATAATAAGGAAAAAATATAAAAAGCACTCAGCCTGTTTTGATATGTACCCAGAATCCTGGACACATATTTATGAACTAGGCTGAACACATGGATGCTATCCTGTATTGTACAGGTGGCATCCATTTTGTTTTTACCTGAATTCTTTTGTTATTATAATAATCTATATATTCTTCAACCGCTTGTGAAAATTCTTCGAATGAAGAATAATCTTTCTCATAACCGTAATACATCTCATTTTTTAATCTTCCAAAAAATGTCTCCATAATACAATTATCATAACAATTACCTTTTCGTGACATGGATTGTATAATGCCATGTTCCTGTAAGGTATTTCTAAAGTAAGCATGTTGATACTGCCAGCCTTGATCTGAATGAAATATTAATCCTTCCAATGAAGGAAATTTTTCAAATGCTTTATTCAGCATTCTTTCTATCTGTTCAAGATTAGGACTCATAGATAAATCATATGAAATGATTTCATTCGTATTCATATCTAGCACTGGCGATATATAACACTTTCCCCATGAAAAATTAAATTGAGATACATCAGTGGTCCATTTTTGCAAAGGCGCAGTTGTGCTGAAGTCCCTATCTATTATGTTATCAGCAATTTTGCCAACTTCACCCTTATAAGAATGATATTTCTCCTTTGGTCGTTTTCCCGCTAATCCTGCTTCATGCATAAGACGCTGGACTCTCTTATGGTTCACCTGATATCCGCGGTTAATGAGTTCCCGGTGAACCCGTCTTACACCATACCTGCGCTTGTTCTCAACAAAAACACTTTTTATTTCTTCTAGTATTTCTTGATTGCGTTCGGCAACAACATCGTTTCTGCTAAGCTCAAAATAGTAAGTAGATCTAGCCATATGCATTGCTTTAAGAAGATACTTTAATTGGTATCCTTTTCTCTGAGTTCTTTGATGATTGCTGCTTTTTCGCCTTGAGTTGCGCAGCCCACTTTTCTTGCCTCAAGGCGATCCGTTTTTTTATTACTTCATTTTCAGCTTTGATATATTCGTTTTCAGCTCTTAAGCGTATCAGTTCTTCTCGTTCCGATTCTGTTAAAGGTAATGGATTGGTTGATTTCTTCATTCTTGGTTCCTTTGTTGGTCGTCCTTTTTTACTTTCTACTAATCCATTATATCCTTGTAATTTATATTTGTGTACCCATTGATAAAGCATTCCTGGGTTAATACCTGCTTCTATGGCAACTTTCGTTCTTGGTATGCCTGCAATAACTTTTGAAACCAATTCAAGCTTTTCTTCCGGTGTCCACACTCTATTAAACACCTTATGCCTTAAAACTTCTGGACCATGTAAATCAACCAATCTGGACCATTTTCGTATATGACTTTTTAAGGTATCTGGATTCAGTCCCTCTGGAATATCAGGATACGAACCCGAATGATACAATTCAACACACATCAATTTAAATTCATAACTATAACGCATAAAAATACCCTCCTTACTGGTTGTCCAGTAAAGAGGGTACATATCATTTGGGTTGAGTGCTTTTTATATGGTGTGAATTCAGCTGGTATGGTAGAATAATTTTGTTAAGGGGGATTTATAGGGGCTAACAAAATTGAAATGTAAAGGCTGTTTAATACATATTATTATTTTTTGAATATTATGAGGAAGGGTGATTTTTATTTTAGATACCTCTGTTAAGAAAATAGATGTAAAGGTTGGAATGAAGTTTGGATGTTTGCAAATCTTGGATGATGGCACGGAATATTTGCAAATAAAAGAAACGTGTATTTCAGATATTAAAGAAGAAAAGATGGGGTTTCTTCAAGCTGTGAAAGAAGGTAAATATGTTCGAAGAGATTGGACTGGATGGGATGGTGGAAAGACAATTGTTACACCAGCATATATATATAAGCCGATTAATTTTAACGTGTATAGAGAGTCAGTAACATTTTCTGATTTTGATAAAGCAATTGAAGAGTTACAGAAGAGTACAGGAGTAAAACATTATAAATGTAGATGTAGAAAATGTGGAAAGATAAGATATTATTCTGAAGAAACATTGCAGACAGAACCTAAGGTTTGTTACAAGCCTGTATATTGTTCGTCAAGGTTTACTTATTCTATAAAGGCAAGTAATGCCAATTATAATAAAAGAAAGAAGTACGAGAATAATGAGGCAGTATGTCTAGTGAATGATAAGGAGGCTGTTATTCCATCAGATGAATATTGTAGTGCTTGGAATGATAAGCGAGAGAAAGAGTTATTCAAACAAGCAGAAAAAGATGCTCAGATTATTGCAGCAATTCCAAGAAAAATGCAATAAATTATGATAAAGATTATACGGGATTGATATATGAGTCACTAGAGGTGCTTGAATGTGTAAACGATAAATTGGAAAGTGTCCCAATTCCTTATTATACGCAAAGACATCAAAAGAAATATCAAGATATTATTGTCTATAAAGAATATAAATGTCAATGTTATCTATGTGGAAATAAAAAATGGTGACTTGTGATAAGTTTGGTATCTTTCCACCAACTGAGTATGGTTACAGATCTTACAATGGATATTGGAGTGCTGTTTCTTGTGAATGCCATAAGATATCTTCTTTCAATGGATTGTAAATGATATTTTAATAAAAATGGGATCAATTATAGAGTCGAAGTAGCAGTTGATGGGGTATATGGAATAGATAATGAAACTCCTTTGAGATATGACTTTGCAGTTTATAAACAAGGGAAAATTGTTGCATTTATTGAATGTCAAGGCGAGCAACACTATAAGCCTGTTACTGAATTTGGTGGAGAGAAGGTTTGCTATTCAACAAAGAAATGATGAAGAAAAGCGAAAGTATGCTAAAGAACATGAAATAAAGCTGATTGAAATTTCATATAAGAATAAAAATATGAAATAGTAGAATCTATATTACGAAATAACCATATTATTTAGGTTGACACATATATAAATTTAGGGCGGTGATTGTAAATGAAATATATAGATGCAAGAACACAAGGTAGCTTAAAACAAGGTGTAATGGAATTCTTAAACCTTTCTGCGGTGGATTGATACGGTTATTTGTTTCTGTTTATGAAGATACGGAGAGGGAACCGTGGGAGTGCGTTGAAGATTTTCTTTCTGAACACATTGTAGATGAGAAACTTGAATATATTCAAATGTTTCATTTATCACGAAGCTGAATGGAACTGACTTGAAAGCGAACAACAATCTGGAGAAACTCTTATTAGGGAGTTCTCCGCTGTCTAATTTCTTTAGAAAGTATAAGGTAACTTTTGAATCTGGTGAAGGACACATTAATTTGTATTGTAATGGAATACTACAATCGCTTGATAATGAATTTGCATATAATGATGGCAATGTTTGTTATGTGAAATCCAGACTTGGATATTTCAAAATCAAGATTATTGTGTAAACGGGTTTGCATTTCGCTCATATTTAGAGCAAAATCATTATTATTCTTCGTTGGCGAGTTGTCCTGAATTGGTGGGTAATATCGAAAGACTTCTCGGAATCAAGGGAATGTGTGCTGATTATTATAGTAATAGCAAATATTATTGCATTGAGTATTTGATACCCATGTCGGAGGTGATTTTGATATGGGGAATCCACCAGAAACTGGCTGTGAAAAGACTGTGGAATTTTGAAACAGGCAATATTAAGATTGTATAATGAATGGCTAGGAAGTAGTTTTATTTGTGATGAGAATCTCATATTAAGGCTTCCAGATGATGAATGTATTGAGTCAGAGTGGTTTGTGAATGCAGAAGAATTAGCATAAAAGGCATACCTATTTCAGCCCCTTTCGTTAAATAATGCACATTCCATCAGTAGTCTGACCCCTTAACTGACTACGATTTGACTACTACACACTGCTTTGAATTGCACCATTTTGAAGTATTTTGCAAAAGTGTAGTTATAAACAAGAAAAATACGATGCCCAGAAAAGCCGATAAACCAACGCAAAACTCGGCATTACAGGGCATTTCAGAATAGGAGAAATTTATGATTAGAGTACTTTTCATCTGCCACGGGGAGTTTCCGTTCTTATTAAGTTTCCTTATTTTATGAAGGGATAACATAGGATAAGATTTACAACAGTTTTACAACTGTTGAGAGATGTTCAGACATGATTGAGAATTTGATTAAAAAGGGTCAACTGTTTATGTTGAATTATATAAATAATAATTTAGTATTAATAAATGAATATCAAAATCTATATTTACATGAGATTAGCATCGATAAGTTAATAGAAGGATTTAGAACAGAAGAAATAATTATGCATAATGGCTTTGACTATGGAAGATTTCGAGTGTTTATCGATAGTTGTTTGTTATTATTAAATAAAGAGAAATTGAATAATTATTATAAAATAGATATAGTTTTAAGGACTTTATAAAGGAAGTAGAAAATGATATTAATTTAAAAGATTACTATGAATTAATTAAACAAGAGCAGTTAACCAGTGATATTTCCAATATATGCTTGTATCATTCTTTTGAAAATAAAAGAAAAATCCGTGGGATCAAGTTATGACTATACGAAATGCAATGGCACATATGCAATATGGATATTTTTCTTCGCAAAAAAATGGTACGATGATTTACTATTATCTGTATAACAAAGACCATGGAATAAGAAAAGACTCTGGGATTGTTTTTGAATGGGTTCTTCACGAATTGATCCAACGTTTTTAGTAACTATAGTTCTGGACTCCTATTTAAATATACTTTTTTTCGAGATATTCTTTTAGATTACGAAAAAAGTATTTAAATATTATTTTTATGAAATCACACCTAAAATATGTAATGAAAATTTATATAATGGATACAATCAAGGGATAATGAGTAAACTGGCAAAAGTGTCTCAAGATAACAAAAAATTGTTGCGGTTTTGAAAGAAAATAATGAAAGGATTAATGTTAAGGAACTAGAATTAAATAGAACTATAAAAATAAGAAATTATAAAAATTAGCGAAAAATTGAAATTACAAACACGAGATGACTATATTTATGGATTAAAAGCATTTCTTGATTTTGAAGGGAACTGTCAAATTTTTTGATACATATTAGTCAACTTAATAATGTATTTTATAGTTACTGTACAAAACGTGATAGTGAGAATGTTACTCAAAATGAAATTGAAAAATATAAGAAACAACTTGAAAAATCATTACTGGAATTGCGTGAAGACAAAAATGCAAAAATTTCGTTTAAGATAGGTTTTGTTTATTTATATGCTATGAATTTTGCATTGCGAACAGAAGATGATGACTATGAGGAATTGAAATATCAAGAACTTAATGTATCTAAGTTCAAATATCAAAAAGAAAATTGGATACAATATAGCCAAAGAAATAAAACACAAAATTGCTTATTCCCACGATATATTGTTGAACGTATGAGAAATTCTTTAATGCATGGTAATATTGAAATTCTACTGAATAATAAAGGGAAAATAGAATTTATTTTTCGAGATAAATATAATAAGCGAGATGAAGTAATATCTATTATATTGGAAGATTTAGAAGAATTTTGTCTCAAAAGTGTTTATATACGGGGATACCAAAGACGCTAACTTTTCTAGTACAGAAAAGTTAAATGTGCATTTCATAATTATTTCATAATTTTTTACCATCAAAACATGAGAAATTATAAAAGTTATATGATAACCGCAAAATCAATAAAGTCCCGAAAAGCCTTTAAATACAAGGAAAAGTGAAAATTTAAGGAGATATAAAAATATGATAAAAGTACTATTCATCTGCCACGGCAACATCTGCCGAAGCACTATGGCAGAAAGCGTTATGACATATTTAGTTGAGAAAGAGGGACTTGCTGATAAGTTCTATATTAATTCAGCGGCGACAAGCCGCGAGGAGATTGGTAATGGGGTGCATCATGGCACTGTTGCCAAGTTGAAGAAAGAAGTGGATTCCGGTGATTCCTCACAGGGCAGTGCAGATGACTCTGAATGATTATGAGGAATATGATTACCTTATTGGAATGGATACTGAGAATATACGCAATATGCAGAGGATATCGGGCGGAGATCCGGATGAGAAGATATATAAGCTGCTTACTTTGCGGGAAGCGGACTTGATGTGGCAGACCCATGGTATACGGGAGATTTTGAGGCAACTTACAGGGATGTTCTGGCAGGCTGCAAAGGACTGCTTGAATGCCTTAAGGAAGAATTGTAGGCGGTTGCGCAGGTTATATGAGCAAGTGCCACGGCAATATATGTGAATAAAGGGTCGGGCAAGGCAGGCTGTCTTCTTCTGGGACAGCCTGTCTTGCCCGACAGCCACTACCTATAGGTTGTTATCTACCTACCACGGCAGAATATACATATTCCTCTGGTAAGAGCCGAATACAGTGGCAGTTGCCTTAAGCTCTGCGCCGAGACGGCGGAAAGACGAATTGCTGGCGACGTTGTCAGGGTGGGCTACGGCGAGGATTGTGTCGATGCCGCGGTTGCGGGCAATTGAACAGAGGCGCTTGTTAAGCTCACACATGAGGTTGTGACCGCGGAAGTCAGGGTGAACCATGCATCGGCCGACTTCAGCTACATTTGTAGAATGAATGTCGAGACCGAGCTTCTCAGCTTCCTCGGCAAATTCATGCTCATTAAAGAAAAGGGCGCTGGCGGAAACGAGTTCATTATCGTCATTAAATGCACCTAAGAAGCATGTCCAGTCAGCATCAAAGAAATGTGAGCGTTCAATATCATCAATAGGAATCCACCATTCCGGAACAGGGAGAGCATTTTCTATAGTAAATATAAGCTGTTCGAGAGCAGCCTTATCATTTTTATCTAATACACGGATATTCATAGCAATCTCCTATACACTTAAATTCAGAATCACCTTAATATATGTAAGTTATAATCCTAATCCACCACATTATAATATGTATGTAACTTAAAATCAAAATATTTTAAATTCGCAGTCAGAATATTAAGCAGATACAAATTAATGCCGATATACATTTACAAGACATATTGCTTCTTGAATATTTATAAAAATATATATTTAGATAGATTTTTTATTTAGGGCTTTTAAATTTCCTTTTATGTATATAATGGTGATTAGCCATGGGCACACATGGCTTCTAATGACTTTGATTTTATGTTTTATCTGAATACATCGGACAGACAGAGGTCCGCATTGTTTTATAAGAAAGGGGAATTATCATGTTATCAACAGATATTGGTATAGATTTAGGTACTGCAAGTATTCTTGTGTACATCAGAGGCAAAGGCGTTGTTCTTAAAGAGCCTTCAGTTGTTGCATTTGACAGGGATACTAATAAGATTAAGGCTATCGGTGAGGAAGCAAGACTGATGCTTGGTAGAACACCAGGTAACATCGTTGCTGTAAGACCTCTTCGTCAGGGTGTTATCTCTGATTACACTGTAACTGAGAAGATGCTTAAGTACTTTATCCAGAAGGCTATCGGCAAGAGAATGCTTAAGAAGCCTAGAATCAGTGTCTGCGTACCTTCAGGTGTTACTGAGGTTGAGAAGAAGGGCAGTTGAGGATGCTACTCTTCAGGCGTGCAAGAGAGGTTGCTATTATTGAAGAGCCTATCGCAGCAGCTATCGGTGCAGGTATCGATATTTCAAGACCATGCGGTAATATGATTGTCGATATCGGTGGTGGTACAACTGATATCGCTGTTATCTCTTTAGGAGGAACTGTTGTAAGTACTTCTATTAAGATTGCCGGTGATGATTTTGATGAAGCTATCGTAAGATACATGAGAAAGAAGCACAATCTTCTTATCGGTGAAAGAACCGCAGAAGATATTAAGATAAAGGTTGGTTCTGCTTATCCTAAGGCAGAAGTCACAACTATGAATGTACGAGGAAGAAACCTTGTAACAGGTCTTCCTAAGACTGTAGAGGTAAGCTCAGAGGAGACAGAGGAAGCTTTAAGAGAGGCAACTTCACAGATTGTTGAAGCTGTTCACAGCGTTCTTGAGAAGACTCCACCAGAACTTGCATCTGATATTGCAGACAGAGGAATCGTCCTTACAGGAGGCGGAAGTCTTCTTTCAGGACTTGAGGATTTAATTGAAGCCAAGACAGGAATTAATACTATGACTGCTGAGGATCCAATGACATGTGTTGCTATTGGTACAGGTAAGTTTATTGAGTTCCTTGCGGCTACAGAGACGAAGTTAAGTAACCTGGAACATTTTAATAAGATTATTACAAATGTTTCTTAACATTCTGGCAGAATGGACAATTTTTATGCCGGAAGAATATATTATCAAGAAAGAGGCGAGCTATGGTAAAAGGGCTTTATACAGCGTACTCTGGCTTGACAGTTCAGCAGAAGAGACTGGATGTAGTGTCTAATAATCTGGCTAATGCAACTACCACAGGTTATAAGAAAGAAGGTCTTACGACACAGTCGTTTAAAGATGTTTATGGCATCAAGGTTAAAGATGAAACTGTGGGCTATATTAATCAGAATATTGGAACTCTGAATCTTGGAGCGAAGGTAGGAGAATCCTTCAGAAGCTGGGATCAGGGCTCTTTCCAGAATACTGGCAATACATTTGACTTTGCGCTGAGTGGAAGTGGATTGTTTTCGATTTCATTCACTAACAAAGCTGGAGAAACTTCAACGCTTTATACCAGGGACGGATCTTTCCAGATGAACCGTGAAGGTTATCTGGTAACCAAGGATGGTGATTATGTATTGGGCGAGAGTGGTCCGATACAGTTACCTACAGATTTTGAGAGCCTTACTGTAGAGGAGAGTGGCGAGATATATGCCGATGGACAGTATGTTGACAGGCTTGCGCTTGTAGATTTTGAGGATTACGATTATGTTGAAGCGTATGGAGAGAATCTTTACAAGGCAGTTGATGGCGCAACACAGACAGAAGCTACAGCAAAGGTTAATCAGGGATATTTGGAGGCTTCCAATATTAATGTGGTAACAGAGATGGTAGATATGATATCTATCGCAAGAGATTTTGAAAGTAATCAGAAGATTATGAATACTATCGATGAGATGTTAGGAAAGATGGTATCTATTTCTGAAATTTAGTGACAACTGTTAGACATTTACATATGGAGGACTAACGATATGATGAGATCATTGTGGACTGCTGCATCAGGAATGATGAGCCAGCAGACAAGCGTAGATACTATTGCCAATAATCTGGCAAATGTTAATACAATCGGATATAAGCAGGAGCAGACTCAGTTTAAGTCTCTGCTTTATCAGAATCTTCAGGCAAAGACTACTTCAGCTAACGGAGATGATAAACCTGTTGGAGCACAGGTAGGACTTGGCTCAAGAGTTTCAGCAGTAACATCAATATATACACAGGGTGCTCTTAATGCAACTGACAGTTTAACTGATTTTGCTATTGATGGAAATGGTTTTTTTGCAGTGAGGGATACTAACACAGGTGATACTGTTTATACAAGAAATGGACATTTTACATGGGCAACAGCTACAGAAGGCGTAATGCTCAGTACTTCTGAAGGATATCCTGTGCTCAGCGCAGATGGCGCAGAGATTGTTCTTGGCAGGATGCTAATGGGGAAGATTATAAGACGAATCTTATAACTATTGATACGGATGGCAATCTTTTATACCCGGATGAGTCTAACAATCCGGCACCTATTGGAATTAAGATTGGTCTATATCAGTTTTCTAACCCGGCAGGACTTGATAAGCTTGGAAGCAGCTATCTTGGCGAGACAGAAGCTTCAGGTGTTCCGCTTAATGAGGATTATGATGAAGTTGGGAAGAAGAGTTCCTTAAGACAATCATATCTTGAGGCATCTAATGTTCAGGTTGCAACTGAGATGGTTAATCTTATTACAGCACAGAGAGCGTATGAGTTATGCTCTAAGGCTATAACAACCTCTGATACAATGATGGAGCAGGCTAATAACCTTAAGAGATAAGTGGGGTGCAGTGTATGAGTGATTCTATCACAGGACTTAGCAGTATGAATTATTCAGATGTGTATGATTCTAAGGCGGGTTCTTTAACTAATAAACTTACCGGTACTGATTATTCTAAGGCATCAGACGATGAACTTATGTCTGTATGCAAGGATTTTGAAAGTTATTTTGTTGAACAGGTTCTTAAGTCAATGGAGAAGATGGCTAAGATTGATTCGGATGACGAAGATAGCAATCTGTTCTCTTCTATGGCTGGAATTGGCGGAACAGAGGATACTTCACTTAATACTTTGGGAAGTTACTTTGGAGATGAGATGGTGTCATCTTATGCCAAGCTTATGACTGATTCTAATCATGGCAAAGGACTTGGAATAGCACAGACGCTTTATGAGCAGATGAAGAGAAATTATTCTACAGAGTCTATTCCTAAGGCAGATGAGCAGAAATAATATTTAACATAAAGGAGATAACAGATTGGATTACGAGTCTGTGAAATATGTAGAGGGCTTTGTGGAGAATATTATCTTCAGGAATGAAGACAATGGATATACGGTTTTAATATTGTATATGATGATGAAGAAATCACCTGTGTTGGAGTGTTAAGCTATATCAACACAGGTGAATTTATTACCGCACAAGGCGAATTTGTTAAGCATGCAGTTTACTACATGCAGTTTAAAGTCACATCTTATGAGTTCAGGGCGCCGGATGATGCTGCATCCGTAAGACGTTATCTAAGCTCCGGGGCAATAAAGGGTATCGGCGAGAAGATGGCTGAACGAATAGTTAAGACATTTGGCGATGATACATTCAGGATTATGGAAGAAGAACCGGAGCGTCTGGCTGAGATTAAAGGAATAAGCATGTCTAAAGCTATGGATATAGCGAATCAGCTTATTGACAAGAAAGACATCAGAAAAGCAATGATGTTTCTTCAGCGTTATGGAATCCAGATGAATCTTGCCAACAAAATATTTAAGCGTTATGGAAACGATATTTATAACATTCTTGAACAGAATCCGTACAGGCTTGCTGATGACATAGAGGGTGTCGGTTTTAGGACGGCTGATGAGATTGCTTCGCGTGCCGGAATCAAGATTGATTCTGAATTCAGGATTAAGAGCGGAATATTTTATGTGCTTAATCAGGCGACAATGCAGGGCACACATATCTTCCGTATGATAAGCTTGTGCGTCAGGTAAACGAATTGCTTTTGATTGATGTTCAGGATTATGACAAATATCTTATGGACCTGACAATGGATAAGAAGATAGTTGTTAAGGTTAAGGACAATGTAAAATGTGTCTATGCCCGTATGTATTACAACATGGAAGCAAATGTTGCAGCTATGCTTAATAATCTTGACGTCCAGATTGAGGAAGACCAGAAATTCATAGATGACAGGATTGCAAGGATTGAGGATAAAGAAGGAATAACTCTTGATGATATCCAGAAAGAGGCTGTTGCGAAAGCAGTAAGAAACGGGCTTGTTATTGTTACTGGCGGTCCGGGAACCGGTAAGACTACAACTATTAATACAATAATCAAATATTTTGAGCTGGAAGGTCTGGAAATCAGGCTGGCAGCGCCTACGGGACGTGCAGCCAAGAGAATGACAGAAGCCTGTGGATATGAAGCACAGACTATCCACAGAATGTTAGAGATAAGCGGCGGCGTTCCTGAGGGTGACAGAAAGTCGGCGGCAACAGGGCTGTCTATGTTCTTTGAGAGAAATGAGGACAATCCGCTTGAAGCTGATGTTATTATTGTTGATGAGATGTCAATGGTAGACATTAGCATTATGAATTCACTTCTTAAAGCTGTTTCGATTGGAACAAAACTGATTCTTGTAGGTGATGTGGACCAGCTTCCAAGTGTAGGTCCGGGAAATGTACTTAAAGACATTATAGAATCCGGATGTTTTCCGGTTGTTAAGCTGGAGAGGATATTCAGACAGGCGGCACAGAGTGAGATTATTATTAACGCCCATAAGATAAACAGGGTGAGGAGGTTGTACTTAACAAGTACAGCAAGGATTTTCTCTTTGTTCACAGAAACGGTGCTGACAATATTATAAATGCGATGAAAACGCTTATTAAGGACAAACTTCCGGACTATGTAGGTGCCGATGTGTATGACCTTCAGATTCTTACTCCATCGCGAAAATCCAATGTCGGGGTGGAACGTCTTAATAAGATTATGCAGGATTTTCTTAATCCGGCTGATGCTATCAGCAGGAAAGACAGGTCGGTGATGTTACTTTCCGTGAAGGGTGATAAGGTTATGCAGATTAAGAATGACTATCAGCTTGCATGGGAAAAACGAAGCAGATACGGTATTCCAACAGAACAGGGAACGGGCGCATTTAACGGGGATACCGGAGTTATAGAGAGAATAAGCACATTTGATGAGAATGTAACTGTGAAATTCGAAGATGGCAGATTCGTTACTTATGAATTCTCTCAGCTTGATGAGCTTGAACTTGCGTATGCGATTACAGTTCACAAATCACAGGGAAGTGAGTACCCGGCGGTTATTATTCCGATGTCGCAGGGACCAAGAATGCTGATGAACAGGAATATTCTGTATACGGCAGTTACAAGAGCAAGAAAATGTGTGTGCCTCGTTGGGGAAGAGGAGATATTCAGGCTTATGGCTGACAATGTATCAGAGTCAAAACGATATTCTTCACTCACAGACAGGATTGAAGAAATCAGACATATTGAAGATTTTGGACAATGATAATTGATATGTTTATATGTGATAATGATGACAATAATGGGGATTATGGATTATAAGAAGCGTATTAATGGAGGCAGTTAATGCGGTACTTCCGCCAGCGTGTCCTATGTGTGGAAAGCCGGCACCTTTGCTGGGGCAGGGTTGATATATGCCCGGACTGTATGCGCAAGGTGAGCTATGTCAGTGAGCCGGTCTGTCTTAAATGTGGCAAACCGGTTGAAAATGATGAAGTGGAATATTGCAGTGATTGCAGCAGAAAGAACATGTTTATGACCAGGCATGCGCTGTGTATGAATATTCTAAGTGCATCAAGGATTCAATATACAGATTCAAGTATCACAATAAAGGGAATATGCGGTATCTATGCAAAACAGATTGCAGACAAGTGTGGCAGCATGATTCATGCCTGGGCGCCAGATGCACTGATTCCTGTGCCTATTCACAGTTCAAGACTTAAGGAAAGAGGGTTTAACCAGGCAGAGCTGATTGCGGAGAATTGGAACAGCTTATTGGTATCCCTATGGATTGTGAAGCTCTTGTGAGAGTTGTTAAAACAGTTCCTATGAAAGAACTGGATAATGCACATAGGGTTAAAATCTGCAAAATGCTTTTCAGCAGGAGAAAAAGTTGTAAGATATAGTAAAGTTTTAATTGTGGACGATATATATACAACAGGAGCAACATTTGATGCATGTGCTGCAGTACTCAAGCATGCTGGCGTTCAGGAAGTGTATGGGGTAAGTTTGTGCATTGGCGACGGATTCTAGTGCGGATGCGGTTTTGTTTTGCAAAACAATGATGCTTAACAAGGAGGATTTATGGAAGTTAGAAATTGTAAGAATTGTGGAAGATTATATAATTATATCGGGGGCGCATACAGACTCTGCCCTGACTGTATGAAGAAACTTGAAGAAAAGTTTCAGGAGGTTAAGCAATATATAGAAGATAATCCAAGATCTGATATGAGAGATATATCAGAGAACTGTGATGTAAGTACAAGACAGATTGAGCAGTGGATAAGAGAAGAAAGACTGTCGTTCAGTGATGATTCACCTATTGGCATTGCATGCGAAGTATGCGGAGCTACCATAAAACAGGAAGATACTGTGAAAGATGCAAGTATGACATGGCTAACAGGCTTGGCAGCATGTATGGAAGTGCTACATCGGCCGTAGGCAATGTTGACAAGGAAAGAGCGAGAAGAGAAAAGGCAAGAATGAGATTCCTTGATAAGTAATTAAAGGGTGAAACTTACCCGGATAATTAATTAGCATTTTTCAAAAGAGGTATAAAGTATTTTGAAAAACCGTCCGATATCTTACACATAAAGCAGGAGTTATCTGTTTTAATTAATAGAAAGTGAGGCGGTTAATATGCGTATAGATGCTTATAATGCTGTTAATCAGATATATCAGACCAGCCAGATTTCTAAAGCTAAGGCTACAGCAAAGACATCATCGGCTAGTGATAAGTTTGAAATTTCTGACACAGCCAGGACATATCAGACAGCCAGAACAGCAGTGAGCGCGGCTTCCGATGTTCGGGAAGATAAGATTGCCGATATCAAGGCACGCATGGCAGCAGGAACATATAATATCAGTTCAGAAGCTGTTGCAGATAAGATTTTGAACAACATTTCTACATTAACATTTTAGTGGGGTTTTATTAGATGGCAAGTTTGATTGATTCTTTGATTAATATAATGGATGATGAAAACAGACAGTATACAGCACTGCTGGACTTGTCTAATAATAAGACTGCTGCTATTGTTAATGGCAATGTTGAGCAGCTTCAGGAAATATTTGGGAAAGAGCAGAAGCTGATTGATGTAATCACAAGACTTGAGACGGAACGAGAGGCGTGTGTTACAGACATATGTAAGATTTTGCATCTGTCACCTTCCAGAGGTTAAAGTCAGAGAGATTGTAAGACTTTTGGAGAAGAAGCCTAAAGAACATGATGCACTTGAACAGTCGTATCTTAATCTTAAGAATACTGTTAAACAGCTGACAGAAGTTAATGATAATAATAAGCAGCTTCTTAAGCAGTCTATGGATATGATAGAATTCGAGATTAATCTGGCCAGGAATGCAAGCATGGCACCACAGACAGCTAACTATGGAAAGGGAGCTTATGAGGAGAACAGCGGCTTAGGCGGTGGCAGTTTTGATGCAAAGCAGTAATGGCTGCATGAATGATTTTACATTTATAATTGGATATTATCACGGATGATGTATATGTGCTTATCCGTGTTCGGGAATGAGCCACATTTTCACAATGAGAATGTGGCTTTTAAGCCCTGAGGGGTGTTTTATCAGAAAAATGTGTCGATATACATATCAGATGATTTTAAATTTTAAGAAAGAGGTGACCTTATGGCTAACGGAATGGCGGGGCTGTTTATTGGAACAACAGGGCTTAAGACAGCACAGACAGCACTTAATACAACAGCACACAATCTGTCAAATATTAATACATCGGGATATACAAGACAGCAGGTCACATTTTCAGATACACAGTATGTAAGAGTGAATACCAGTGATAAGGTGAGTTCACCGGATTATGGACTTGGTGTTGCGGTTTCTGAAGTGAGAAGAATAAGAGACCAGTTTATAGATCAGGCATATAGAAATGAAAATTCCAGACTTGGATTTTATGAGAGCCAGTATAAGGCGATTGAAGAGATAGAAGACCAGTTTGGCGAGATGCAGGGCGTTACATATGAATCATATCTTATTAATCTTTATAATTCTGTTAATGAGCTGGCCAAGAATCCTACAAGTACAGTAGCGAGGTCATCGCTTATCCAGAACGCAACAGCTTTTATTGAAAAGTCTGAAAATGTATATAAAGGACTGAAGGATTACCAGACAACACTTAATACACAGGTTAAGAATATGGTTGATTCAATTAATAAGCTTGGAGACAAAATCTATACACTGAATAAGAAAATATCAAAGATTGAGTCTACAGGAATTGAGGATGCCAATGATTTAAGAGATGAAAGAGATGCGGCAATCGATGAACTCAGCAAGTATATTGATATTACATATTACGAGAATGACAGCAAGGAAGTAGTTATATCTGCTGGAAGGAATTCCATTTATAACAATGGGAGAACTTGCGAAGATGGATACAAGAGTTGTTGAAGCGCACGAACCTTGTTATTCCTACATGGCCGGATATGAAAGAGATGTGTATGATTTAAGTACAGAGGCATCTAATGTAGATGATACAGACAAGGGTGAACTTAAGGGACTTCTTATTGCAAGAGGCAATATGGTTGTTGATTATACGGTTGTTCCTGAAGCACCAAGCAGTTCGGATTATGATATGAGTACTGCTGATGGAAGGGCAGCATATCAGGAAGCATATAACAAATATTACAAGGCACAGGAATATTACAATACTTATATTGAGCCATCTGCAATTCTTAGTGCTATGGCTGGATTCGATAAGCTTGTCAATGGCATTGTTGAGAAGATTAATAATATACTTTGTCCGAAAAGTCAGAGGTAAGGAATAATCCTTATATGGCGCCAGACGGAACAGAGATTCAGGCAGATATATATACATACAATTCTGTCAGCCAGCGGTGCTTTTCGACAGATATGGACGTGAGGTTACCGGAACTGATAATGGAGATGGAACATACAGCTTTTCTTCCGGAGAAAAGTTATATATGAGCTTCGGGGCGCAGAAGTGTCGGTTGATTCATATACATATTCAATGCTTGATATGGACAAGACCGGATATGGAATGGATGATGATAAGACGGTAGGAACAGAGCTATTTTCAAGAAAAGGCACTGACAGATATATTAAGACAACAGATGATTCAGGAAAACAATTTATATAAGAAATAATCTTAATGAAACAGATTATGAATCGCTTTATAAGCTTGGCAATCTACAGATTAATCCGGAAGCAGCCCAGAATGTTGGAAAGATTCCACTTTCTACAGTTCAGGGAAAAGAAGATTTTGACAGGGCTAAGGAACTGGTAGATGCATGGGATGAAAAGTTTGCGTCACTTAATCCTGATACATATGCCAAATCAGATTTCATGACATTTTATAATAACTTTATTGGAGAGTATGCGACACTAGGAAAAGCGCTTGGCAATTATGTAAGCAATCAGACGACTATGGTTGATGGATATGATAACCAGAGACTTCAGTCTGAGGGCGTTTCTTCCGATGAAGAATTAGAGAAAATGATTAAATACCAGCGGCATACAATGCAGCATCACGATATGTCAATGTTGTAAATCAGATGTTAGAGCATCTTGTAACATCGCTTGGTAATGCATAAAACAGTCGCAGCTGCTTCACAAATAAGGAGGATTTATGGCATCAACATTTTTGGATTAACAATTGCATATACAGGATTGCAGGCTGCACAGACTTCAATCAATGTTACATCACATAATCTTGCCAATATTAATACTAAAGGATACACAAGGGAATCTGCATCAACCAAAGCAGCTGATGCGCTGAGAACTTATGCAAGATATGGAACACTCGGTTCAGGAGTTGTTGTTGATGCAATCAACCAGACAAGAGATTCCTACTATGATGAGAAGTACAGAAATAATAATACTAATTATGGACAGTATAATGTTAAGAACAGTTATATGTCACAGATAGAGAATTATCTTAATGAATTTACTTTAAAGGGATATTCCACAGAGTATGAAAATTTCTTTTCAGCACTTAACCAGCTTGACCGTACTCCGGCTGACACATCTGCAAAGAACCAGCTTATTAATAATGCAAAGAGTCTTACAGATTATTTTAATACTTTATCAACTAACTTAAGAAATGTTCAGGTTGATGCCAATAATGAGATTAAAGATGCTGTACAGCAGATTAATTCCCTGGCACAGAATATTTCATCGCTTAATAAGCAGATTAACCAGATTCAGGCAAATTACGGTAACGCCAATGATCTGAAGGATCAGAGAAATGCCTTGATTGATGATCTGTCACAGATTGTTAATATAACAGTAAGCGAAAGTGATATGGGTAACAATCTTACTAATCTTCAGATAACAATCAATGGTAATAGTCTTGTTGATGGGTATAACTACCATACTCTCCAGACTGTTGCAAGGGAGAATCCAAGAAATGTATCTGACGCAGCAGGACTTTATGATATACAGTGGGAGAATGGTCAGGAGTTTTATATTTACAGTGATTCTTTAAGTGGTGAGTTAAAAGGGCTTATTGATATAAGAGATGGTTGTAATGGAGAAATTGAGAAATACGCATCTACAACAGACGCTGCCGGTAATTCTACGTATAAGACAGATGCAGATGGTAATATTCTTACAGAAACTGAAAGCCAGAAGGATAAGAACACACAATATAAAGGTGTTCCATATTATCAGTCACAGCTGAATCAGTTTATACAGACATTTGCATCATCTGTTAATGAGATACTTAATAAGGGTGTTACTTCTGATGGCTCGGCACAGGGAATTTCACTTTTGTTATGAAGGAAAATTCACAGGCGCTTACAGCAAGCACAGTTACGGTTAATCAGGCTTTACTTGATAACGCAGACCTTCTTGCAACCAAGTACAATGTAAGCGATGGTGAAGCAAATGTAGATTTGATAGTAGACCTTATTAATACTAAAGATGCCAGAATATATGATGGCGGTACAGGTTCATTTTTCCTTGAAAGTATCGTCAGTGATATGTCAATAGATTCAAGTAAGGCAATCAATTTTACAAAGAATTATATGAATCTTCAGACAACTATCCAGAACCAGAGACTTTCTGTAATGGGAGTTGATACGGATGAAGAAGCAATGGACCTTGTAAAATTTCAGGAAGCTTATAATCTCAGTTCAAAATGTTAAGTGTTATGAATGAGTTATATGACAGACTTATAAATAACACGGGAGTATAACAAGGAGACAAAATTATGAGAATCACTAACCAGATGATGATTAACAGTTCGATTTCGAATATTCAGGTTAATAAAAATCAGATAAATACTCTGAGTACAGAACTTTCTACACAAAAAGATAAGCAAGCCATCTGACGATCCAATTATTGCGATAAGGGCATTAAGACTTCGTTCGAGTCTTGATGAGGTAACCCAGTATCTTGGAAAGAATATACCGGATGCATCATCATGGCTTAGTGTTACACATGATGCACTTGATGAAAGTAACAGTATTATCAAGGATTTATACAAATATTGTGTGCAGGGCTCTACAGATTCTTATTCAGAATCTGAAAGAAATACTCTTGCAGAAAGTCTTAATAAGCTTGTGGAGGCTTATTATGAACAGGGAAATGTAGATTATGCAGGAAGATATGTATTTACGGGACATGCAACTGACAGACCGCTTACATATCAGTCAGATGCAGATGCTAAGAATGTTGATTATTCAATTACCCAGAATTTTACAAGGGAAGATCTTTCTACAAAGACAGCATATACTAATGCCTACAGTAATGATGATATATTAAATCTTACAGTTAAGACAGATGCTAATGGAAATATAATTACACCTAATATCCAGAGTGTAAACAGAATACAGTTAGCTTATGATGAGATTAATGGTGGAACATTTACATTAGGAATGGGAAATAATAATTCTGCAAATGTTACTATCAATGCAGATGGAACAGTTACAATGAATGGCAGCCTTACAGCTGATATAACTCAAGCAGATGGCAGTGTTGTGCAGAATCAGGTAAGCGTTGTTACAACATCAGATCCTGACTATATTCCGGGAGATAATGAGATTGCCATAAATGCAACAACAGGGGAGCTGCTTCTTGGACAGAATGTATATCAGTCTGTATACCAGAATAATGAATTCTCAGTTACATATGAAAAGAGCAATTTCATAAAGGGTGATATAGACCCGACAATGTATTTTGACTGTGTTGATAATAATACAGGAGTTGTATATGATAAAAAGAGTGAGGATATTGAATACATAGTTAATTTCTCACAAAAGTTAAAGGTTAATACAGAGGCTGACGAGGCTTTTAACATATATCTTGGTAGAAACGTTAATGACCTTGTAAATACAGTTCAGAATGTTCTTGATATTGATGCCCAGATATCTAAGGTTGAATCAATGCAGAAGGATTCGCAGTATAGCGATGATGCTTCACAGGAAAAGCTTAAAACTATTATGGAAGGACTTACAAAGCAGAGAGATTTTGCAAAGTCTGAGATGAAGAATGCTTTTGAGGCGGAATTGGTCAGATGCGGGATATATGGATCAGGTATCAAATGCTAAGGCAGATGTTGGAAACAGACAGATAAGACTGGATCTTACTAAGACACGACTTACAGAACAGAAGACTAACTTTACTGATTTGAAGTCACAGAATGAAGATATTGATCTTGAGGAGATTGTTGTTACATATACATCAGCAGAGCTTGTATATCAGGCAGCATTATCAGCAGCCAGTAAGGTTGTACAGCAGTCACTGCTTGATTTCCTCAGATAGTAAGTTTTAGCAGGATATGTAGCAGGGATAAAGGATAGATTATAAAATTGGAGGTTTGACATGAAAGTACAGACTAAATGGTTTGGAGAGATTGAAGTTAGCGAGGATAAAATCATCACATTTGACAAGGGAATTATTGGATTTGAGGACTGGAAGAAGTATACTCTTGTGTATGATGCAGAGAAAGAGGAGAATATATCAATTATATGGCTTCAGGCGATTGATGAGCCAACACTTGCACTTCCTGTCATGAAGCCGGAATTCGTGTATGAGACATATGATCCTGTTGTTGAGGATGAGCTTCTTAAATCTCTCGGAGATGATATACAGGATGATAATATCAGAGTGTACTGTGCGCTTACGGTACCACAGGATATTACTAAGATGACAATTAATCTTAAAGCTCCTATCATTGTTGATTTTGATACAATGAAAGGAATACAGCTTATAGCAGATAATTCTGAATATCAGGTAAGATATCCTATATACGATATTCTAAAGAAGGAGGAGAACTAATATGCTCGCATTATCAAGAAAGAAAGACGAAGCAATCATTATTAATGATGATATTGAGATTACAATAATCGAAATTAAGGGCGATCAGGTAAAGCTTGGCATATCAGCTCCGAAGTCAGTACCTATATATCGTAAGGAAGTGTATGCACAGATACTTGATTCTAATAAGGAAGCAGCAAGTTCGGTTGATGTGAAGTCTCTTAACCAGTTATTTAAGAAATGATTTGTTTTATTTGTTTCCAAAGGGTTAAATTTTACTTAACATTTTCCGATATATGCAGTACAACATGAATGTAACTACAGGATAAAGTTTTGTTTTCACACGGAGGTGGAATTGTATCATGGGAATGGAAGTTAATGGAGTAGCGGCAGCGTCAAGCTACCAGAGCCAGAATTTACAGGCTGCTAAGCCGGTATCACAGGTAAGCAGTGTTACATCAGCTACAGATAAGAGCAATGAGGTTATTGTTGATTCAGCAAAGTCAGCAGCATCTAATGTGGCAGTTTCTGTAGGACAGGCAGCAGACAGTGAGAAGAATGGCAGCAGCGCTAAAGACAATGACAAGGCAAAGAAGCAGGCTGAATCTATGGCTGATGTTAAGGATATAAGGAAAGTCCTTAACAACAATACGATTGCAGAATTCGGCTACAACGAACCAACTAACAGAATCACAATTAAGATTAAAGATAAAGATACAGACGAAGTTATTAAAGAGATACCTTCCAGAGAAAGCTCTTGAGATGCTTGCTAAGGCATGGGAGCTTGCGGTATCATAGTAGATGAGAGGAGATAAGCTATGGCAATAAGATTATCTGGTATGGTATCGGGTATGGATACAGAATCACTTGTTTCAGCGCTCGTATCATCATATAAGTTAAAGAAAGACAATCTTGTTAAAGCACAGACCAAGCTTTCATGGAAGCAGGAAAAGTGGAAGACCATGAATACAAGTATTTATGGGTTCTATAGCGGAAAGCTTTCAAGTGCAAGATTTTCTACAAGTTATAATCTTAAGACATCAAGTGTGTCTAATGATAAGTATGCTAAGGTTTCTGCAAGTTCATCTGCCGTAAGCGGAACACAGAGACTTAAGGTTAAGCAGCTGGCGTCAACAGGATATCTTACAGGTGGACAGATTAAAGCTGCTGATGGAAGTAAGGTTACAGGTGATACTAAGATATCAGACATAGTTGGAACAACAGATGGTTCTATAAGTTTTAAGACTGCTTCTGGAACCAAGAGTATTGATATAACATCAGATATGAATGTTAACCAGTTCGTATCTAAGTTAAAGGAAGCTGGCGTTAATGCAAGTTTTGATGAGAATAATGCAAGATTCTTCATAAGTTCTAAGGAATCTGGCAAGGATAACGATTTCTCGCTTGTGGCTAATGACTCTAATGGACTTAATGCATTACAGAAGCTTGGAATATATACGGTTAATGATACTGATTCAGCAGAATATAAGAGGCTTGCAGCTTTAACAGAGGGCAGTGACGAGTATAATGCAGAAGTAGAGAGCATGTATACTAAGATTACAGCTGAGGATACTGCCAAGAGTTATGCTGATAAGTACAATACTGCCAAGAATAAGCTGGATGCACTGGCAGCAGATGATACTTGGAATCATTCATTTACATTAGATGAATATGTGGCAAAGCTTAAGACAGAGACACCAGATCTGCTTAATGCTTATGATAAGTATAAGAAGGAAAAGGTGGATTCAGAGGGCAATACAGTTAAAGATTCTAATGGCAATGTTGTATACGAATATGACACAGAGGCTATGGAAAAAGATGGTGTTAAGGATGAATATGAGGCTGCGGTAAAGAAAAAGCGTCTAATGAATCACTGATTAAGGTGTATGATGATAATTCCAAGGTTATACAGGATACTAAGGATTATGTGACAATCGGCGATGATGGAAAAGCTGTGGCAGATGCTTCTAATGCCAATGTATTACAGGAAGTAAGCGATACTAATGCTGACAGACAGGCTAAAGCTAAGGCACTGCTTGACTCTAAGATTGCAATGGCATCAAATGTTGCTGGTAGTGCGTCATCTTCAGGTGCTGTCAGAATAACAGGACAGGATTCAGAGATTGAGCTTAATGGGGCAACATTTACTAACAACTCTAATAATTACTCAATCAATGGTCTTACAATCGAGGCAATGGAAGTTACTGGTAATGATGAAGTAACTATCACAACCAACACAGATGTAGATGGTATATATGATATGATTAAAGGCTTTCTTAAGGATTATAATGACCTTGTCAAATCTGTAGATGTTGCCTACAACGCAGCAAGTTCTAAGGGCTACGAGCCTCTTACAAGTGATGAGAAAGACGCAATGTCTGATGATGAGGTTAAGAAGTGGGAAGAAAAGATTAAGGATTCACTTCTTAGAAAAGATTCAACACTTGGAAGCGTTCTTGATACTATGAAGAATGATATGGCAAGATCATTCAAGGTGGGAGATAAGTCATATTCACTTTCTAGTTTTGGAATAGCTACACTTGGATATTTTAATTCTCCAGAGAATGAAACAGGTGTATATCATATAGATGGAGACAAAGATGATACCAAAACATCTGCTAATACAGATAAACTGAGAGAAATGATAGCAAGTGACCCGGATACGGTTATATCTTTCTTTTCACAGTTATCTACACAATTGTACACTGACCTTGGAAAGAAGATGGCAGCATCATCAACAAGCAGTGCTTATACTATATATAATGATAAGCAGATGAATACACAGTATTCAGAGTATAATACTAAGATATCTGAGGCGGAAGACAAGGTTACTACATGGGAAGATTACTATTATAGTAAGTTCTCAGCAATGGAATCAGCATTGGCAAAGATGAATGCGCAGTCATCATCATTATCTGGACTTTTGGCTAACAGGATATGGACTAACAATCACATAAGAATGGATTCTTATGGGGAACGAGGAATGTATGGCATTTAATCAGAATATAGCACAGGAATATAACAGGAATAAGATTCTTACGGCGAGCCCCAGAGCTTACACTTATGCTCTATGAGGGAGCGATTAAGTTCTGTAATATTGCAATAATTGCTATTGAAAAGAAAGAGTATGAGAAGGCTAATGTCAATATTAAGAAAGCAGAGAATATAATCACAGAGTTTAAGGTTACTCTAAACCATAAGTATGCAGTAGCAGAGGACTTTGAGAAGATATATGATTATATATATTCGCTTCTTGTTGATGCCAACATGAGCAAGGATATAGAACTGCTTAACAGGGCGTTAGATGAAATCAGAGGCATGAGAGATACCTGGAAGGAAGTAATGAAACGTGCCAAGAGTACGGTGTAAAAGTAGTGCAGAATGGAGAAGCATATGACTACTAATTATCTTCAGATGATGATTGACAGCCTTAACAAGAAAAAGAAGATTCTTACAAGAATTGTAGAACTCAATGAAGAACAGGATGCTATACTTTCAGAGCCTGTGCTTGATGATGAAGCGTTTGACTCTAATATGAAAGCCAAGGGCGATTGTATAGATGGTCTGGATAAGCTGGATGAGGGGTTTCAGTCTCTGTTTAACAGAGTAAGAGATGAACTGGAAGTTAATAAAGCTATGTATACAGCAGAGATAGCTTCCATGAAAAAGCTTATTACAGAGGTTACAGAACTAGGGACTAAGATAGAGGTTCAAGAGGCACGAAATAAGGTTAAGGTTGAGGCTATGTTCAGGCGTGAGCGTCAGGAACATAAGGAGGCTAAGAGAAGTGCATCAATGGCTAAGTCTTATTATCAGAGCATGAGTCGCGTGAGCGACGAGCCTCAGTTTATGGACACTAAGCAATAATAGTTTTTAAAAGTTATATTACGGACTAAAGTCTTGGTACTAAGGTCCGATATATAAAGTACAAGGGAACAGAAAGTTTCCTGTAAACCATAACTTGAAGCGGCAAGGATGCCACTTCACAATAATAATTTCAAGGAGGAATAATATTATGGTAGTACAACACAATTTATCAGCAATGAACACAAACAGACAGATGGGTGTAGTTACAAGTGCACTTCAGAAGTCAACAGAGAAGTTATCATCAGGTTACAAGATTAACCGTGCTGGTGATGATGCAGCAGTCTTTCAATCTCAGAGAAGATGAGAAGCCAGATCAGAGGTCTTAATAAGGCATCTGATAACGCACAGGATGGTATCTCACTTATTCAGGTAGCTGAAGGTGCTCTTAATGAGACACATTCTATCTTACAGAGAATGAATGAATTAGCAACACAGGCTGCTAATGATACTAACACTTCAGTTGACAGACAGTCTATCAAGGATGAGATTGAACAGTTAAATGCAGAGCTTGACAGAATCTCAACAACAACACAGTTCAATAAGCAGGACTTATTAACAGGTAAATTCTCAGGAAAGCTTCAGGTTGGTGCTCTTGAAGGACAGACAATGGATCTTAAGATTAGTACAGCAGTATCTTCAACTGGATTAAAAGTTAAAGATATTAAAGTAAGTACTAATGAGAATGCGGTAAAGCAATGAAGTCTATTCAGGATGCTATTGAATCAGTATCTAAGCAGAGATCAAAGCTTGGTGCTATCCAGAACAGACTTGAGCACACAATCAATAATCTTGATACTAACGCTGAGAATACACAGGCTGCAGAATCACGTATCCGTGATACAGATATGGCTGATGAGATGGTACAGTACAGCAAGAATAACATTCTTTCACAGGCTGGACAGTCTATGCTTGCACAGGCTAATCAGCAGACACAGGGTGTACTTTCACTTCTCGGTTAATAATTATTACTACTATAAGCAGAAGAGCTGGTGCTTGCACCAGCTCTTTTGTTTATAGCCGTATGAAACAATATACTGCTAGGAGAATATATTTATGGAGTTTGACAATAACTATTTTGAAGCTGAAGTAAGAGAAGGATTTTATGTAACTTCAGATATAAAGCATGCATGGGCTGCACAGCTTGAAGTGCTTAGTGATGTAGATAAGGCATGCAGGAGAACGGAATATAGTATTTTGCAGAATGGGGAACACTTCTTGGCGCTATAAGACATCATGGATTCATACCATGGGATGACGATATGGATATATGTATGAAAAGGCCAGACTATAGCAGATTCTTAAAAGTTGCAAAGGATATTATGCCAGAGGGCTATGAGATATTCGACATGAATACGGATGCAGATAATGATAATGCAATAGCGAGAATTATTAACGGACGAAATATTAATTGTGACGGGATTCACCTTGAAAAATATCATGGATTTCCATATGTTGCGGAATAGATATATTTCCACTTGATTATATAGCTGCAGATGAAGAAGATGATAAGTTTCAGTGTGATTTAATAGATATAGTATGGACAGTTGAAAAACTGGCAAGAAATATTGAAAATAAATGTAATGAAATTAATTTGGAAAAAGCTCCGGCAGAATTAGAATTTCGCTTAAGACAGGTGGAAGAATTATGTGGAGTTACTATAGACAGGAATAAGAGTATAGCACAGCAGCTTCTAATATTAGTTGATAAGCTGAGCGGATTATATACAGAGAACGAAGCTGATTATATTACACTTATGCATGTATGGCTTGGGAATAAGAATTATAGGTTTCCAAAGAGGTATTATAAAGAAGAAATAAGGGTTCCTTTTGAAAATACAATGATACCTGTACCTAAAGAATATGATAAAATATTAAAGATAAAATATGGAGATTATATGGTGCCAGTTCACAACTGGGGTACTCATAATTATCCATTCTTTGAAAAACAAAAGAACATTACAAAGTAGATGGGGTAGAACCCAATGAATTTAAGGACACATATAAAGAATATTGCGATTATGAAGAGCGTGTCAGTGTAGTGCGAAAGGCAAGAAAGATAATAAAGGATTTTAATGAAGCTATATATAAGACAGTGCTTTTCTTATCTTATAAAGCGGAAAACTGGAATATGCTGGATAATATATATAAGCAATATTGCGGGGAAGAGAATACTAGAGTTATAGTTCAGAGCGTTCCATATTATTACAAAACTGTTAACGGAACTTTTGAAAAATATACAGATAGCGGAAGTTACCCTGATTATGTTACAATTACACCAATAGAGGAATATAATTATCTGGAAGAATATCCAGACGAAATAGTATTTCAGTATCCATATGATAACTATAACTCTGCTGGAACAACGGATCCGGTATTTTATTCATATAATCTTGCTTCGCATACACTGAGACTTACCTACATTCCATATTTCAGAACAGATGAAATAGATGAGAATGATATGAGAGCATATACTAATATGAATGAATATGTCACGATGCCGGGAGTTGTATATTCAGACAGAGTAATAGTCCAGTCAGAAGGAATAAGGAATTGTATATAAAAAGCTTACAGAATTCTTTGGGAAGAAACAGGATCCGAATGGGCAGCTAAGATAGAAGCAGGAGATATTGGAGGCAACTAGAAGATGAAGAAGGTAATTACTTATGGTACATATGATTTATTTCATGAAGGACATTATAAGCTTTTACAGAGGGCTAAGGCATTAGGTGATTACCTTATTGTCGGTGTTACCACAGAACATTTTGATGAGGCGAGAGGAAAAGTCAATGTTGTTGATTCAATAATGGAAAGAATTGAGAATGTCAGAAAAACAGGCTTTGCTGATGAGATTATAGTTGAGGATCATGACGGACAGAAGATAGAAGACATACAGAGATATGGTGTTGATATATTCACTGTAGGTTCAGACTGGATAGGAACATTTGATTATTTAAAGCAGTTCTGCGAGGTTGTCTATCTAGAACGCACGCCGGATATATCATCAACATTGGAAAGAAAGAATAAGTTCAAGATTGTTAATGTAGGAATTGTGGGAACAGGAAGAATTGCACCACGATTCATATCAGAGGCCAAGTATGTAAGTGGTATTAATATAGCATGTACATATAATCCTCAAAATCAGAGAGCACAGGCTTTCAGTAACAGACATGATATTCCTAATTATAGTGGAGAATATGAGGAATTTCTTGAACAGGTTGATGCTGTATATATAGCATCACCGAATGAAACACACTATGATTATGCGAGAAAAGCATTAGCGAATGGGAAGCACGTATTGTGTGAGAAGCCTGCAGCATTTACTAAAAGAGAAGCACAGGGGCTTTATCAGTATGCCATGGATAATGGGCTTGTGCTTATGGAAGCTGTAAAGACAGCATATTGTCCGGGATTTGGGCAGCTTATCAATATGGTACAGTCAGGTAAAATCGGTAAAGTATGCGATGTGGAAGCATGCTTTACAAGACTTGCCAACGATAATTCAAGAGAACGGACAGATGCAGCATATGGTGGTGCGTTCCTTGAATTCGGAAGTTATACCCTTCTTCCAGTTATCAAGCTGCTCGGAACAGATTACAAGGACATACATTTTGATACAATATATGATGAAAATGGAGTTGACCTTTATACCAAAGTATATCTGTCTTATGACAATGCAATGGCTCTGTCAAAGAACGGAGTGGCAGTTAAATCAGAAGGTCAGCTTGTAGTTGCGGGTACTAAAGGATATATACTTGCTCCATCACCATGGTGGCTTACAAGAAGATTTGAGGTACATTTCGAGGATTCATCCAAGGTCGAAGTATATGAACCTGTATTTCAGGGTGATGGCTTCAGATACGAGATAAGTGATTTTGTATCTAAAATTAATGGAATAGATAAGAACGGATATAAGCTTACAGCAGAGGAAGCAATAGCTATGGCTGAAGTGACTGAAGCGTATATGAAGCAGAAGAGAAGATAAATGTAACAGGAGACAGATATGCTTTTTGATGATGGGTATTTTAGAGAAGAAACTAGAGAAGGATTCGTGATTACAGAGGATATGAAGCGTGCATGGGCAGCACAGCTTGAAGTACTGGAAGAAGTTAAGCGTGTATGCGGAATCATTGGAATTAAATTTTTTGCTGACTGGGGAACTTTACTTGGTGCAGTAAGACATCATGGATTCATACCATGGGATGATGATATGGATATAGCAATGCTGCGTAAGGATTATATGAGATTTTTATCTGAGGCACCAGCTCTTCTTGAGAAATATTATGAAATTAAGAGCGTGTATAATGATCCTGAAGATGATACTATTAAGGCAAGGATAATTAATGGAAGGCATATATGCTTTGAGCCTGATTTTCTTGAGAAGTTTCATGGCTGTCCATATGTTGTGGGAATCGATATATTTCCGGTTGATAATATAACTGATGACAAAAAGGCTTTGGATAAACAGATAGAAAGCTTAAGATTTCTGCTCAGAACAGCAGAGAGTGTTCCGGAGAAAGGATCATATGGTACTGAAGTGCTGGGACTTATGAAAAAGATAGAAAAAACATTTGGCATTCCAGTCAACTATAATAACAGATTAAAACACGAATTAAAGAAAATATATGATATTGTATGTTCACTCTATCAGGATGAGAATTCAGCAGAAGTATGCTCAATGATAGACTTTGCAGAAGGCTGGGATTATCATGCAAAAAGAGAATGGTATGAAGATATATGTGAACTGCCATTTGAAAATACAACGATTCCGGTACCAGAAGGCTATGATGGATTATTGCAGATAAAGTACGGTAAAGAGTATATGACACCGAGAAATGTTGGAAGTTCACATGATTATCCATTTTATAAAAGTCAGATTGAAGAATTAAGACTGGTTATGCAGCAGGAGTTTAATACAGAATTTACTACTGAAGAAGTTATCAGGCTTATTCATGCTAAGGTAAAGAAAGCAGAATGCACAATGGTTAATGTTGGAATTATAGGAACCGGAAGAATAGCATCCAGATTCCTTGAAGAAAGCAGATATGTAAGTGGTATAAATGTTTCAGCAATATATAATCCTCATCTTGAGAGTGTGTTATGGTTTGCAAAGAACAACAATATTGATATAGATGGTCCGATGATTCTTACAGATGATTCGGAAGCTTTCTTTGATGCAGTTGATGCAGTGTATATTGCTACACCTCATGAGATGCATACGGAATATATAAGAATGGCGTTGGAAAAGGGAAAGCATGTTTTATGTGAGAAGCCTATGGGATTGAATAAATCGGACATACAACAGATGCTTTCGGTGGCTGATGATAAAAAGCTTGTATGCATGGAGGCAATAAAAACAGCATATTGTGCAGGATTTGAACGAATACTTGATATTGTTAAGAGTGGCGTAATAGGAAAAGTGAGAGATGTTGAAGCTGCATTTTCTAAGATAAGTGTGGCAGCAGGAAGAGAAATGTGGGGAGCGTCAGGAGGAAGTTTTACTGAGCTTGCAAGTTATTGTCTTCTTCCAGTTATGAAGCTGCTTGGCACAGAGGTAAAAGATGTTCATACATATTCGGTAGAAAGTCCACTTGGAACAGATTCGTACACTAAGATGATGATGACTTATGATGATGGTGTTGCTACGATAAAGACCGGTCTTGGAGTTAAGACGGAAGGCGAACTTATTGTGGCTGGGGATGATGGTTATATAAGAGTTCCATCACCATGGTGGCTTACTAAGAGAATAGAAGTTCATCATGAGAATCCTAATCAGGTTGAAGTGTATCAGGAAGAATTCTCTGGTGGTGGATTGCGATATGAAATAGAAGCATTTGTAAAATGTATTAACAATCCGGGAACTGTAAAGAAGATAACTGATGAAGAAAGTATATGGCTTTCTGGTATGATAGAGCAATTTCTTGCAAACCGCGGAGAGGTTAAGCAGACTGTGGATACAGAAGCCTTAAAGAGAGTTGGTATATGGGCGCACAGAGGATGCAGCATGATGAATCCGGAGAATACACTTCTTGCGTTTAAAAAGCGGCGGAATTAGAAGGCATTACCGGAATTGAATTTGATGTGCAGCTTACAAAAGATAATGAAATTGTGGTAATACATGATGAAAGAGTTGACAGAACCACAGATGGAACCGGCTATGTACAGGAATATACAATAAATGAACTGAAACAGTTATCTATATCCGGTGATGATGAAATTCATAGAATTCCTACATTAAGGGAAACATTTGAATTGCTTGCACCATATTGCAAGGGCAAGGGTCTTCGTCTTAATATTGAGCTTAAGAATAGTGAAATAAGATATGAAGCGCATGGAGCAGAAGCGTTATTGATATGGTTTCAGAATTTAATCTTGAGGATTATGTTGTGTACTCATCATTTAATCATGATTCAATAGGGCTTGTAAGACAGCTTAAAGATGACGCAGATGTGGCATATCTGGCGGGTGATTATCACCGCTGTATGGATGGTATCATTAAATATGGAGGCATGACAATTCATCCTGCACAATTGGGAATGCCTGTCAATAAGAGCGATGTGGAAGCTATAAAGGATGCGGACTGAGGGTGCGTATGTGGAATGGAAGCGAGCCTTTGTATGGACAGCTCAGGACATTACCGGATATGGATTTAAGAGAATACTACAGACTTGGTGCAACGGATATATTTACTAATGTGCCGGAGAGATATTGTGAGAACAGGAGATAATTATGTTAGCGGCGTACAGTTAAGTGACGGATTAAAGCTTGAAGCAATTGCAGATGGCGGATTTTCATATGCAGAAATACCTTATGAGATTATAGAAAAAATGAACTCCCGACTTATAAGAAGAAAGAGGGAGATTCACGGGTACTTAAGGTTTCAGGATTTTCTTATCCTCTTGCAAAACTGACTCGGATAAGATGTATGAGCTTCTGGAAAACTGCAGAAAATATCAGGGAAATTATATAGTACTTGATACCATGAATTGTGAAGCAGAATTCTTGAAAATGTTGTGGAAGAGTGTTCTATGATGATGACAGATTACAGGATTCCGGTATTCATAGAGAATGGCTGCAATGGAAGTGATGAAACTGGATATCTTAATAGCGCATATTCTGATATATCTTCATTGAAATCAATTGCTGAATACTGTAACAGGCTGTGTGATACAGCTATAGTTGGTATATCTATAAATGTTGGATATAGTAATCTGCTTGCCAAGAATGTGAGAAGCCAGATTGACCAGTGCAGTGAATATCTTTGCATGATACATGCTAATGATAATGGCGGTGTGTACAATGAAAAACAGATGCCTTTTACATTTACAAGAGGAAGAGGAGATCTTATTACAGACTGGTATCATATTATTGGAGCACTTATTAAGATTGAATTCTCAGGGTGGATGATATTCGATAATAGCGGAACATTTGCAAGAGTTCCAGAAGTACTGCAGACACAATATGTGCGTATGCTGAATGCAATTGTTAAAGAATGGCGGGACAGTTTACATTTGTTGAAAGAGTGTTAAACAAGCCTGATAAAAGCTTATTCTGTTTGGTGCAGGACAGATGCTATGGGATTATATGGATGTGCTTGGAGATAAATATCCGCCGTATTTTGCAGTGGACAATGGAAAGATGCGATGGGGAACTAAGGTATGCGGGTTGATGTAAAGGCTCCGTCAGCAATACTTGATGTTCCGGCACAAGAACGTAATGTTGTTATATGCTGCATGTATTATGATGCGATATCAGCGCAGCTTAAGGCTATGGGTGTTGAACACAGCGAGTTTCAGGACAGATATTTTGTATAGACATTTGGAGGAATGGAAATGGTAAAAGTAGGTGTACAGACTAAAGGAATTCTGCCAGAGATGGGAATTGAGGATGGCGTTGCAATAATTGCACGGGTAGGATTTGAGATGGTTGATTTTAATCTTGATACATTTTAAAGAATTCAGATGTCTATGGTGGAAAGATTAATAAATTTTTGATGCAGATATTGAAGATATTCTTGCGTACTTTGGCGAGTATAAGAAGATGTTTAATAAATATGGAATTAAGCCGTCACAGATGCATGCTCCTTATCCTATGTATGTGCTGGGACGTGATGATATAAGCCAGTATATGCAGAATGTTGTAATACCAAAGAGCATTCAGATTGCCGGTTTCCTTGAGATTCCATGGGTAGTCATGCATCCGTTCAAGATGCAGTATAAGTACGGACTTGAGGCTGAACAGGCAATGAATGTACAGTTTTCTCATCTCTTATACCGGAGCTTAAGAAGCACAATGTCAGAATATGTGTTGAGAATCTCTATGAAAGTGTTGGAGGGCGAATAACAGAAGGCACATGTGCTGACCCGGACGATGCTATATTTTATGTTGATATGTTAAATATGATGGCAGGCGAGGAAAGGTTTGGCATATGTCTTGATACAGGACATATCCAGCTTGTACACAGACAGCCTGCAGATTATATCAGGAAGGCTGGCAGCCGTCTGAAGCTTTGCATATGCATGAAAATGATGCATATGGAGATCTTCACCAGATGCCTTATACATTTGGCAACAGTCCTTCGTGTGGTACTGACTGGGAGAGTTTTGCTGTGGCACTTGCTGAGATTGGATTTGACGGGACTTTAAGTTTTGAGACATTTCCTTGTGTAAACAGCTTCCCATATGGAACAAAAGAAGAGGTGCTTCGAACTATACATGAAGTTGGGGAGTATATAAAGGGAGAGTTGAGAGTGCGAGATAAATACATTCGTGTAGATTAATGCAGAAAAATGTAAAATATTCATGCAAAATAATGTTAAAAATAAAGAAAAATACATTGATTTTACACGAATGTTTATTATATAAATTGTTGATGATATGTAATATGCAGAAACAAAGGAATTTGTATTGGTACCGTATATACAGTATACTATTATTGTGAATTATCTTAATGAAATTAAGAAGACAAGACTTGCATATCATAATATTGATGTACATTTATTGAAAACCTCTGCTTCTAGTATAAGCTTATAAAAATGTAGCGTGCGACTGAGTTTGAAAATGTAATAGAATGGTTAAATTTATCAAGTGTGGTGTCACGTCTATATAAAATGGAGCAAATAAAGAAATAGCTAGAAAATTGTTGGGCATATTGATTTTATTAAGATATATAAACAATAATCGATAGCGATAAGTTGGTATAATTCATTCTGACTATAATGTGTCTAGATGGCTTGTTGTCATATTATGGGTAAAGATATAATATGTATAAGTAATATGATATAGAATTGATGGTAATAGTATGGAACTATTAAATTGTTATAGGATTATTAAGAATATAAATAAGGGTAATATGACAAAAGAGACAATAAAATTGCTTGGAGTACCTATAAGCACAATTTTTCTTCAGAATTTATAGGGCAAAAGATAATTGAAACAGGAACAGGAATGTTATGGAATAAATTAAAAGTAAGATAAAAAGAGAAAATAATGCTGTAGGAGAAGGGTGTTTGATGCTATAGAACATAGTGTTGAAGTATATGCGCATACAAATGATAAAAATGTTATAGCAGCATGTTCTGAAAAATTGTATCTTGAATGGGTTAAAAATAAATGCTTGGATGATGATTCTATAAAAAGGCGCTTTCTATGTTTAGCGCAGATCCAATAGGTGAAATTCAGATTGAAAATTGGAAAGGCTTTTGATAGAGAGATAATAAAAATGTTGAGTTAAGAAAGTGGATTAATCATAAAAATATAGAAAATATTAATGAGAAAATTAATGCGGTATATAAAAATGTGGAAGCAGAAAGAAATTTTTCAATTATATATAGATAGACAGGAGGAGATAGGGATAAATTAATAAAAAAATCAATAAAATGCCGCAAAATGTTACACAGAAATCAATAAATTGTGTTAAAAAGTTAGTGATAGAAGTAAACAATATGCTGAGGTATGGAATCAGAATATGTTTCTTAATAATTTTGAAAAGAGAGACGAAAATGTAGGAGTTAATATACAACTAAAAGAATTATATAAGGAAAAGTGTTTGCCTCATTATATATGGAAGAATAATAACCGTGAATGTTGTGATTTGGCTGAATTATTACAAGAATATATTTGTGAATATACGGGAAATAAGATGCTTTTGATTAAGGGACAATCTGGTGTTGGAAAAAGCACATTGATAACATGGATACTCAATAAGTATGAAGAATTTAAGGACAACATATATGTATATTCATTTGCATCAGATTTGCAAAATATTAGATGGGATGAAACGAGGGAAAAAAGAATTATATTATAAATAATATATTGGATGAGTTAGATATTATGTATGATGGATTGGATGGCAAAACACTTATATTAGATGGATTTGATGAAATAAATGTTAAAGGTAGCAGAAGTGAAATATTGAATGATATTTACCAAGAAGTACATGGTATTACAAATATATATGGTGTTTCTGTAATAATAACATGTAGGGAAAATTATATTGAAAATGATAATAATATTATGTGTGATTATATAACATTATGCCCATTTGATGAAAAACAAATAAAAGAATTTTGCAAGGCATTTGAATATAAAACATGTTCCGAAATATCGAGTAGTATGGTTAGAAGCATTATTGCAAAAAAAGAAATCTTTGGAATACCTTTAATATTATACATGACATTAGCATTAGATATATCAATTGATAATGAAAGTTCAATTGTAGACATATATGATAAAATATTTTCAACAAATAATGGAAGTATATACAATAGATGTATCGATAATAAGAATTATGGAGATAAGCATAGAATTAGTATATTAAAGGAACAAATTCATCAGATATCGAGAGATATTGCTATGTGGATGTTTGAGAATAGACCATTTGAAGCAGTAATTCCTAAGATTGAATATGATAAAATATGCGGTAATAATATAAATAGAATAAAATTTAACCAACAAGATGTTGCTATAGGTAATTATTTTGAACTTGTACATCATACAGATGGGATGGGGGGACAAGAAATATGTTTTATACATCGTTCCATATATGAATACTTTATTGTTGATGCTATTTTTTCAAATATAGAAGAATATATGTTAGAACTGACAGAAGAAAACAAGGAAAAAGTCGCTAAATCAATAGCAAATTCTTTAAAAAAGGTTTGATAAAAAAAACAATTATTAATTATTTTGAATACAAAATGAAAAAATTTGTGATGAATAAATATAAAGAAAATATAGAAAAATTTTATGAATGGTGGGAGGATATATTTATAAAAATGCTTGATAAAGGCATGCTATATTATACTAGGGGAAATATTAATTGCTTTGAAAATATAATTGATAAGGAAATAGTAATTTTTTCGAATATGACTAAAATAATAAGAATGGTGTTTTTAATATGTTCGAATACTGAAACAGATAGTAATATTTGTATTAAATATATAATGGAAAATAAGAATAAAAGCTCGTTGATAAAATATATAGGATATTATAGTCAATCAACACGAAATCTTTTTGAACCGATGGATTTAAGTTTTTTTCATTAAAAATGACAGCGTTAAATTATGTTAATGCATCATCTTGGAATTTTGATGATACTGATTTAACAGGGAGTTATTTTGAAAAAGTAGAATTAATTAATGCAAGTTTTAAAAACGCTAATATGACTGCAATGGATTTATCTCATTGTAGAGACATATTTGCAATAAATATAGCAAATGCAGTTATTAATGAAACTTTATTTAATGAAGATATTATTAAGTGGTTAGAAATAGAATTTGACTTAACTGGAATTAGAATTGCTAATTTAAAACATGAATGTATTAATTATGATGATTATAAAAATGGATATAATGATAGATGGTATAGATATGGGGATGATAATATATTATTATAATTAATTGATAAGGTTAAGAAAAAACTATACAATCCGATATAATAATCATATAAATAGGATTTATGAGACAGACATATTGTATTTATTAATGTCATATGTTTATATGCGAATGGAGTCGCTTGGATATCAGTTGATCAAAGATAGTTTAATGATTTGAGTTAAGCCCTGCATTTGTATGCAGGGCTTTTTAAATTAAAATACCAGAAAATAAATATAAATACATAATGAGGAGTAATATTAGTGGAACATACAGTTGCAACAGATCCAAAGGAAATTAAATACATAAAGAAAAGATGCAGAAAAGCATTTAGAGAAAAAATGTGCTTTCATATATGCAGAGTATTTCCTGTTAAAAAGAATCTCATAAGCATATGTACATTCGAAGGAAAAGGTGGATTTGGTTGTAATGCAAAACCGATTGTGGAGAAACTCCATGAAATGGAACCTGAATATCAATTTGTGTGGTATGTTAATGATATGAATAAAGATTTTCCAGATTATATAAAAAAAGTTCCTAATACATTGTGGAGCAGGGCATATTGGTTGACAAGGTCAAAGGTGTGGATTGATAATTATAGAAAACCATTTGGAACATGCAAGCGTAAGGGGCAGTATTATCTTAATGTAAATCATTACACAATAGGAATTAAATGTACCGGGCTGTTGAGAGGCAAAGGATTTTCAGAGATGGCATATCTTGTGAGCAAGAATGATTCGGATATGATAGATGATCTGGTTATTGATTCAGACTGGTGTGAACAGAGTTTTGACAAGGCGTTAGTGTATAAGGGGACATATTTAAAGACAGGAGCGCCGAGATGTGATGTCTTATATGGCGACAGAAGCCAATTTAAAGATAGATTTCACAAGAAATATAATCTTCCAGATAATGCAAAGGTGATAATGTTTGCACCAACATTCAGGGAGGGGTCTAAGAATGGTGTCCGCAGTGTTTATTCTGAAATATGGTCAATAGATTTTAAGAGACTTATAGATAATCTTGAAAAAAAATTTGGTGGGGAATGGTATGTTTGTATAAGGGTTCATCCACAGTTAGCACCAACATTTAGTGAGTATAAGAATCGAGAGGTACAGAGCCGACTTATTGATGAAAGTCAGGCAGATGATATGTATGAGATACTTGCAGCAATGGATGCATACATAACAGATTATTCAAGTGCATGCTTTGAGGCGGGTTTTGCCCATATACCTGTATTTATATATGCAGATGATATACAGAAATATGCAAAAGACAGAGGCGCTTTAATGTGGAATATAGCCACAGACCCAAGGCATGATGTTGGAAATAACAAGAATTTCACGCCTAAGATGGATGTGAAATTTCCATTTCCAATAGCTAATGATAATGAGCAGCTTGAAGAAGATATTATGAAATTCCTACAGGATGAATATGATAACAGGCTTGATATATTTCATGAGAAAGTCGGACTTGTGTTTAATGGAAATGCGAGTGAGCGATTGGCAGAGGAAATAATAAAACATGGTGGTATTTGACATGAAGAAAGTATCAATAATAATTCCTGTATATAATACAGCAAAATATCTAAGAAGATGTCTTGATAGTGCAAAGAATCAGACATATACGAATCTTGAGGTAATATGTGTTGATGATGGCTCTACAGATGGTTCAGAGAAAATCGTAGATGAATATCTGGATGATGAAAGATTTGTGATAATCCACAAAGATAATGGTGGAGAGAGTTCAGCAAGAAATACAGGATTGTTAAAGAGTACAGGTGATTACATAGGCTTCATGGATTGTGATGACTGGATTGAAAAAGACATGTATAAGACACTCGTTGAGTTAATAGAGGCAAATGATGCTGATATGGCTGCAGCAAGCTGGTATAAGTCATATGATGATGAAGAAAAAGAGGCTGTAAACTTAAAAACAGTAGAGAGTGGTGTTTTCAACAGAGATAAATTATTGAGATACATATATGAAAGAGATACCTATCAGGGCTTTGCTTATATGTGGGATAAGCTGTATAGAAGGAAAGTGCTTACAGAGGCTAATGGAGATATGCTGTTGTTTGATGAGAATATACAGTTAGGTGGAGATGTGATATATCTTGCAAAGGCTGCTCTGAATTGTGAAAAATCAATATATATTCCAAAAGGAATGTATCATTATTATCAAAGAAATAAATCAGGATGTCATACTGAGAATTTAAAAAAGAGATTAGACTGGATAAAATCATATCTTATTGTTATTGATATGTTTGAAAAGAATAATGTACAGGATGATGTGCTTGGATATGTAAAAAGGTTTTTGGCATATCATAGCAGTAATGTGGCAGAGTTAGCATATAGACAGAATGACACCCAGACATTGTTATATTGCCAGAATATAATGAGAAAGTATGAAGATTATTATGTATCATTAAATCAGCTTTATTCGGAAAGAATATTAAAATACAGAGATATTTTAAAATATAGATAGAAGAGAGGTATCTAATGAAGTGGACAAATAAAGGTCATGAATATGATGAAATGTACAAAAATATAGAAAGAAAGAACAGGTATTATTTATTTGGAGCAGGAGATTATGGACATCAGTTTCTGGCGATGTTCAAGGATGAGATAAATATTGCAGGATTCATAGATAACAGTGACGATAAAATCGGAACAACAATAGAGGGAATACAATGTTATGCGTTCAATGATATTAATTTAAAGGATGACGAGGCTATTATATTGACAATGTCGCAGATTGCAAGAGTAAAGCCTGTAGAACAGCTATTAAAGTCAGGAAAAGTACATAATGTGGATTACTTTTTAATAGAAGAATTCATATCAGTGTACAATGTGTATAAGTACGATAAAGTATATTTTTCGAGCATATCATTTTTACCAAGTACAATATGCAATCTTAACTGTAAGCATTGCCTTAATTTTAACCCATATGCAAAGCAGTTTTATGTGAGAGAATGGGAACAGCTTACAAAAGATGTGGATTTATTTTTCTCATGTGTGGATTATATTATGCTGTTTCATGTCAGTGGTGGAGAACCAATGCTGTATAAACATACAGCAGATCTGATAGAATATATTGATAAGAATTATGGACATAAAATCGGAACATTGAGAACTGTAACTAATGGAACGGTTGTACCGAAAGAGGAAGTACTTGAAAAGTTAAGCAAATGCAATATTGAAATAACTGTGGATGATTATAGAGAGGCAGTTCCAAGATTTAACAACCGTTTTAATCAGTTAATAGAGAAGCTGGAGAAGTATAATATTAAATATTATATTAATAAAGCAGAGTCTTGGATTGATCTGGCACCAGATACAACAGATTATTCAAAGCTTCCAGAAGAAGAACTGATAAAACATAGAGATAGCTGTAGTCAGTCATGGGAAGAATTGCGGGATGGCAAGATATATAGCTGTAATTATGCGGCATACGCAACAGTTGCAGGAATTGCTGGCGAGCAGGATTTAGAGGAAACATATAATCTTGAAAAATTCACGCCAGAGAAGAAAAAGGAACTTGTAGAATTCAGACTTGGATATACAGAGAAGGGATATACTAATTTCTGTAAAAAGTGTCGCGGATTCACACCAGAAAATAGTGACGAAGTTGAGCCGGCATTACAGAAGGCGTTGATTTAATTATTATACATATGAAAGGAAATAGCATTATGGAATCAATTGTAAATTATATGGAGCCAAGAGATATATACGAGAAGATAGGAACAAATGCATCTGAGTTATCAGAAGCAGAACATGGATTTATATGTGGTTTGATTAGAAAATATAAGCCTAAAAAGATAGTAGAGTTAGGTGTTTCTGGTGGTGGTACAAGTATACTTGTTCTTAACTGTTTACAAAAACTGGGATTGAATGATACAAAAATGTATTCTGTAGATTTATCTGAGACATATCATTTTAATCCAGATAAAAAAATGTGGATTTGTGGATTCCAGATTGATGAGGCAAAGCATTACCTGAAAAATATCGATAATCATAAACTTATTCTGGGAAAGATTCTTCCAGAAGTAATTGAAGACATTGCAAAGGATGGAAAAATTGATTTTATCATTTTAGATACGACTCACTATCTTCCGGGTGAGCTGATGGATTTTGCAATAGCAATTCCTTTTTTGGCAGATAATGCTGTTGTTGTATTAGATGATACATCATTCTGGTTCGAGGGAGAAAACAGATGGGCATTTGCTACAAAAGTCTTATTTGATTTATGTATATCACCTAATAAGTATTATGCTGAAACACCAGATGGCTTTTCAAAGATTGTAGGATTTACAATGCCAGAGAAAACATCTTTATGGCAGAAAAATATATATGATGCTTTAAGTATGCCATGGCATTATTTTGCTGACAGCCAGATTAAAGTATACGAAAATATTGTTAATAAATACTTTGATAAGGATATTCAGGACAGCTTTAAAAAAGCAGTTGATATTAACAGGATAGCAATAAATAAAAAAGATAATATTAAAACAGAGATTAAGGCTGTTATGAAACAGTGTAAAGAGTCAGATAAGAAATATATATATGGAGCAGGACAGAGAGGGAAAGCATTACTATATTTCCTTGAAAGCAATGGCATTGCAATTGATGGTGTTATTGTTTCGGATGATAGAAGCACGAACCAGACAATAGATAGTAATGTTCCTGTAGTACATTTGTCAGATATAGCAGGTGATAATAACTTAATTCTTGTAGCGGCAGCAGATGAGGAAATTAGAGATAACTTAAACAGCATGAATGTAGAGTATTATGATGTACCTAACTATATTTTTCCTTTTGTAAAAGAGTATTATGAGATTATGAGATAAGATGCGGGAATTTTTATGATAGATATTGATTTATATAAAGAATATATTACTGGCACGCTTGATGACTGCATAAAGCAGAATAAAAGAAAGTTTGTTTTATATCCTAATGGAGAGATAACAAATATAGTTAAACAGGTGCTTGATAATGTATATAATATTACTCCGGTTTTTATTGTTGATAATTATAAGTATGACCAGAAGAGCGTGTTTAATTTTGAGAAAGCCGTACAGATGACAGATAGGGACATGTATTATCTGGTGTGCAGCGATAATGAGCTGTATTATGACGATATAAGAAATACACTCAGAAGGTATATTAAAGATGAGCAGATAGTGGATTTATTTCCTGATATTAATGCTCTGGAATATATAGATAATGCATGCAAATTATTGAAAGAGTTGGATGAGAAGATAGCAGATATGGAGATATAGGATGTATATTACTAATATACAACGATTTAGCTTAGATGATGGTCCGGGAATCAGAACTACTATATTTCTGGCTGGATGTAATATGAGGTGTAAATGGTGTCATAATCCAGAAAATCTTGAAATGCACAAGAAACGAATTGAACCTGGTAAAGATGGAAGTGTAATTGAAATCTTTAATTCCAGAGATATACCGGTTGAAAAAATCTTAGAAGATATTATAAAAGATGAGAAATACTATGCTAAATCAGGCGGCGGCGTGACAATATCTGGCGGAGAACCATTATGTCAGTTAAATGAAGTAAGAGAATTATTGAGATTATGCAAAGGACATAAAATTAGTACAGCTATAGAAACGGATCTGAATTATAGATATTCAGATTTAGAACAGGTATTGCCATATACAGATTTAGTAATAGCAGATTGTAAGGCAGTGACGGAAAGCATACATGTTAATTGTACAGGTGTAAGTAATAAATTGATATTAGATAACATCAGCAGGATGTCATCTTCTTATATAAGATTTTGGATTCGTGTACCAGTGATTCCAGAGATTAATATAACGATAGAAGAGATACAGCACATAGGAGAATTTCTTGCTGATAAGCATGCTGAGATTATTGAACTTATACCATATCATATGATGGGAATTAGTAAGTACAAGTTATGGGGTTATGACTATCAGCTTGATGATGTAAAAGTACCAGATTCCGGATATATGAAGACGTGTTATGATGTTATGAAAAAAATATGTGGCAATGTAATCTGGCAGGAGTAAAGAATGCACATGGATGTAAGAGATTATTTTTTTGAAGTAAAGAGTAATAACAGATTAATCAGCAGAATTATAGACAAAGAGTATAATTCAGAGTCTGTAATTATTAAGAAAGCATACACATTTGCATTAAAATTATTAATGCAGCCAGTTGTTTTTGATGATTCACTTAAGGTAGCAACAAATAAACTGCATATAACTATGTCAGATACACAGTGTGCAGAGCAGCTGGATAGAGAAATTCAATATATGCATGAGGAATATCCGGGCAGAGAGCAATTATTTAATGATATAAGTATAGCAAAAGAAATTGGTATTATACAGAGATGGTCTGGTGGACATACAAGCGCATCAATTGATTTGTTGTTTAAAGAAGGATTTGAGAACAGAATAAATACAGCATATAAATTATTACAGAATGAAAAAGATGATAAACGAAAAGAGTTTCTGCGAGCTGAACTTATAGTATTACTTGCTGCACAGAAACAGATTATTCGTTATTCAGATGAGACTTTGAAATTATATCAGAAGTCTAAGGATGAATATGCTAAAATCCAATATCTAAAAGTGGCTGATGCATGTAAGAATATTGCGTATAATCCACCAGCAGATTTTTTTGAAGCAATTCAACTGATAGCGGTTACTCATGATTTATGTAGTGTTGAAGGTAACGGAGCAACATCACAGGGGATGAGGATAGACCAGTCACTAAATCCGTTCTATGTATCAGATATAGAAGCTGGCAGAATAACCAGAGAAGAAGCTCTTGATATAGTATGCTCATTATGGAGAATATTTGAATCTTATGGAGAAAGATGCGCTAATCTGACAATTGGCGGATGTGACCAATATGGAAATGATTGCAGCAATGAGATGACAATAATATGTATGGAAGCATCAATGAAAGTGAAGGCAGATGTTCCTTTGATTACATTGAGAGTTCATCCAAAGCTTGATGACAGAGTGTGGAATACAGCATTAAAGCTTGTAAAGTCAGGGAAGGGATTCCCGGCATTCTATAATGACAATGTTGCTGTAAAGGCAAAAATCAATTCTGGGGTATCACTGGAAGATGCCTATGATTATTCGACTCTTGGATGTGTTGAAATTACAATAGGTGGAAGAGAATTTTCTAATACAGAAGAGGCAAGAATCAACTGGCTTAAAATCTTAGAATTGCTTTTATTTAATGGAAAATGTGCGCTGACAGGTAAAGAATGGCATTTAAAAGAAAATCATGTTGTCGAGGAGCTTACAACTTTGATGAGTTATATGAGTGGTTTAAAGAAGAGCTGAAATCAACAATCAGGGTTGGTGAATATATTGATATGGCATCAGTTATATATTCACAGCACTGGCCAGTTCCATTTTAAGTAGCATTACAATGGGATGTATTGAAAATGCGAGTGATATAACAGAAAACGGAACAAAATATTATAATTTATCAATAAATTGTGTAGGAATGGCTAATACGGTTGATGCGCTTGAGGCTGTTGAAGAATTAGTTTACATAAAAAGATAACAACAATAGAAGAGATAAAGAAGGCATTAGCAGCGAATTTTGAGGGGTATGAATGGCTGAGGCAGGAAATGCTCCAATGTCCTAAATATGGCAATGATTATGACCATGTTGATAATAAAATGAAGGATTTGATGAAATTATTTTCATCGCATGTCCACAATATGCATATTGTCAATAGAAATGGAAAGTTCCAGTGTGGATTCTATTCTGTAATGCATCATACATTGCTTGGCATGAAAACAGCAGCTTCATGTGATGGAAGGTATGCCAGAACATCTTTATCTAATTCACTGTCTCCAGTTCAGGGAATGGATAAAAATGGTCCGACATCCGTTATGAATTCAATCAATAAGATTTCAATGGATTATATGGGAAATGGTGGTGTCTTAGATATGAAATTCACACCACAGTTTCTTGAAAAACAGAATCATCTGATTGCATTAAGATATCTGATTGAAACTTATTTTGATGAGGGCGGATTAGAGGTACAATTTAACGTTGTAAGTAAAGATACCTTAATTAAGGCTCAGAAAGAACCGGAGAAATATGGAAGTCTGGTAGTCAGAGTTTCTGGCTATAGTGCATATTTTGTAAAGCTGGATAAAGAGCTGCAGGATGAAATAATTATGAGGACAGAGAATAAAGTGGTCTGATTAGAGTAAAGAGGAAAATATATGAAGAGATTATGTATTTTTTTTTTATGACAGCAAAGGTATAGTTGATAAATCTGTTGAATATCTGCTTGGCGAGCTGGTATTAAACTCTGACAGGCTGGTTATAGTTGTTAATAGTAATATAGAAGATGACAGCAAAAACACTTGAAACTTATAGCAAAGACGTAGTTGTCAGAGAGAATGCCGGATATGATCACGAGGAGCTTACAAATTCGCAATATTTAAATATCTGAAAATTAAAGAAATAAGACAATATGATGAATTAATATTGTGTAATGATACGTTCATAGGACCTTTTATTCCGTTCAAAGATATATTTGATACAATGGAAAAAGAGAATGTGACTGGTGGGGAATTAATGGTGTAGATTGGACATTTATGCCTGTTATCCAGTCGTATTTTCTTGCATTCAACAAATCAATTATTCAGGATGATAAGTTCTTTAAATATTGGCAGGATAACATAGATGAACATACACATTGTCTGGAAGATGTGTATGCACAGTTTGAAACAGGATTATTTTATTATCTGACTCAGTTAGAAAAAAGAGATATTCCGTTTATGTGCCAGAGAACAATTGCAATATTTACACAAGTGTTAGTGTTTCAATAAAAATATGGAATTCCATTGATTAAGAAAAAGTGTTGAAAAAATATACTGATAATCAGGATGATATAATGGATTCGCTCAAGTATTTGTGTGATATGCACTGTTATCCGGTTGAAAATATTATAGATTATATTCAGAGGTTTTGCAATGTGAGAATTACAAAAGAACAGATATCTGAATATGTAGTTGACAAGGCTAATATAAAAGAAAGTCCATATATTGAAGTGGAAACTACAACAGAAGATGTGAAAAGAGCATAGATGAGAGCAAAGGATTTTACATATATGGATGTGGAGTCTGGGCAAGAAAGATATATTGGAATTTATGCAGAATAATAATAATTTTAAAGGATTTTTAATATCTGACATTGAAAAATTCGGACATAAAGATTTGTATGGGTTTGAGGTTATGCAGATAGACAAAGCTAATATTAATAAGGACACAGATATAGTTTTAGGTGTTAACAAGGCAAATGCGATAGACATTGCAAAAAGTATCTGATGGGTATTGATAAGAGAAGGGTGATTTCATTATTTCCAGATACCCTGGCTGGAATATATCAATAATATGATGTATCAGTAATAATGGAATTATAATGCAGAAGCTGTAATAAAGGAGCGCATATGAAAAGGTAGTTATATGGGGAACAGGACAATATGCATCATACATATTTAAAGATATATTGATGAATAAGTGTGTTTTGAAGGCTTTGTTGATAATAATATCGAGAAACAGAATAAGCTTTGGGAAAATCAATATAGAATATACTCATTAGAAAAATCAATAGAGCTGGATATTGACTATTACCTGATATCAGCTATGTATTATAAAGAACAGATATTGTCTCAGGCTCAAAGTTTAGGGATTGAGAATAAATTAATATGGTACTGGCATGATGATTTGAGTCAGTATGAATTTATTAATAATACTTCATATTTGAAAGAAAACATACTTCTGAAAATAAAATAGACAAATTACAGCGACAAGTGGACAATGCGCCATATGAATATGGTAAATCTCCGGTTAAGATAAGACCGCAAAAGATTTATTGGAGAAGATTATTGATAAAAGTGTTCTTTATGCAGATTTGGTGATGGGGAATTTGACATTATATTAAACCAGAATAGAGCGTGGTTTCAAAATATGATATTAAAATGGCAGAAAAACTGGAAAGCATTTTAAAATCAGATAATGAGAAAATCCTCATCGCAATTGCTGATAATTATGGGAATTTAGATAAATATAACGATAGGGCAGCAGATGTAATAAGACAATATATGACTAAGGAAAAAGACAGGAGCATATGAGTCTGCTGGATTTGTCAAGGGAATATTATGATGCATATGTATCGAGACCATATATGATATATAAAGATAAAGACAAAAATGCGTCTGAAATTTTTAATTTATATAAAAGCTGTTCTGCGATAGAAATATCTTGATTATTGGAAGGAGAAAATACAAAGACCGGTGTTAACAATGGGGTGTTAGATGGTGCACATTCAATAAAAGAATTTTATGTCCGGATACAAATGCGTATAGTGCGTATGATAAAATTTTAAATAAGGCAATAGAGTCAGCAGTATCTGATGATTTGATATTAATTACATTAGGACCAACAGCTACTATATTAGCATATGATTTAGCAATGCAAGGATATCAGGCTATAGATCTTGGACAGGTAGATAATGAATATGAGTGGTTTTAAGACATGCAACGGAGAGAATAGTAATAGAGGGAAAAAGCGTGTCTGAACTGGCATGGTATAGAATACCTGAAACACAGATATATGATGATAGGTATGAAACGCAGATTATAGCACATGTAGAATAATCATATAAAGGAGTGATATATATTGTGGAGAAAGTAATAATATTTGGCACAGGAAAAAGAGCACAGTGGATTTTAACTATCTGGATAAGTATAATGAATTTGAGGTTGTTGAAATTTGGGATAATAATGAGGAAAAACAGGTAAGAGTTATGAAGTAAATGGAAAGAATGTAGTAGTTAAACAACCACATTATGAAAATCAATATAATATAATTGTTTCATCTGATGTTTACTATGAAGAGATAACTAAACAGTTAATTGAAAATTTATCGATAGACCCAATATATATAAAAAATTCGGATATGTATTTAACAATTTTAAGACCAAAATTCTAGAGAAATATAAGAACAGTGATAATGTTGGAATAAATAATATATGTCAATATTTGCGGAAAATGAATTAGATGTTTTTGTGGACAGATAAGTAATAATTATCCATTAGATATATTTGAAGTGTATAAGGATAGTGGTAATGGATTATTATATTCGTTTTGGCAAGGAAAAAGATTTATCTAAGTTCTGTATATAAAAATCCTAATGATGCCAAAGCATATCTTTGTTCATTATGCAAGGAACAGGATGTTAATTCTCCACATTGCTATAACATAGATAAATTAGATTTTGATAATACAGATATTTTATTGATGGAGGAGCAGCGGAAGGATTTTTGCTTTACAGGTTATAGACAAGGTAAAGCATGCATATCTGGTGGAATGTGATAAGGAATGGGTTGAAGCGCTTAAATGCACATTTGAGCCATATAAGGATAAAGTTACAATTATAGAAAAATGGTTAGATGAGTCAGATTCAGAAAATACTGTATCAATAGACACGCTTGTCCTTAATAATAAAAATATAGATAAAATTATTGTTAAGATGGATATTGGAAGGTAAAGAAACTGATGTCATAAAGGGTATGAAAAACTTATTGATGCTGATATAGATATGACATGTATTGTATGTACATATCATAAGTCAGGAGACGAAGATATAATACATGACTTCTTTGAACAGAGAGGATTTAATATAACATTTGCTAATGGATATATGTTTTTTCCATATGGTGAAGTAATCGAACCAGAGTTAAGGAAAGCGGTTTTGACTGCAAGAAAAAATAAATAAAATTAGGAGTTAATATTATGAAATGGACAAATAAAGGTTATGAAGATATAATTTGTAATAAAAATATAAGTGAAACAACTAAATTTTGTATTTATGGGAAAGCTGGGAGGAGATTTATATAAAACATTAAAACACTACGATATGTTTTTGCTTTATTGATAATAATCATAGTATTCAGGAAAAAGGCTATAAAAATGAAGCAGTAATATCAGAAAATGAATATTTTAAAAAGAAATAAAATATCCTGTGATTATATGTGCTTCAGACGAAAACACTTTATTAATAGAAAGTGATTTAAAAACAGAGGGCTGATTCATAACAAAAATTATTACATATGTAGAGAATTTACCGACAAACTATTGCCGATTATAGCATATAAATTTTTAATCAGACATTTATGAGTCTGTCGCAGATTTGTGTTACGGAAAGATGTACGTTGCGGTGTAAAAATGTGCACATGGCTGTTACAATGTTCCGATTACAAAGGACGATTTGACTTTGGAGCAGGTTAAAAGAGTGCAGATATATTTTTTCAAAAGTAAATTATATTCATGAATTTGTTTTAATAGGTGGAGAACCATTGTTATATAAATATTTGGCAGATGCTGTTGAATATATTGGAAGCAAGTATCGTAATCAGATGAGTGTTTTTCAATAACATCAAACGGAACCATGACACCGTCAAAAGATTTGCTTGAAAAGTGTAAAGAGTATGGTGCCTTGTTTAGAATATCAAATTATTCTGGAACAATAGTAAAACTTGAATTACAGTATGAAAAGTTAAGAAAATTATTTATAACCAATAATGTTGAATTCAGAATAAGCAGAAAAGAACATGAATGGATGGATTATGGATTTGATTATTATAAAGAGAATGTGACAATGAGCAGTTGATAAATGTTTTGATGCTTGCGGTACTCCTTGTCATGAAATAAGAGAAAATAAATTTTACTATTGTGTTATGGCAAGAAGTGTAGCTGATAATTTATCTGTTAATGTTGGCAAAGAAGATTATTTGGATTTTGAAAAGCTGTCAGGAGATAACTGGAAAAGAGAATTATTGGAGTTTATAATGGGATATTCTGAAAAAGGATATTTGGATATGTGCGGTATTGTCATGGAGCTGATAGTTATCAATATCCAATTCCGGCAGCCGAACAGGTGTAAATATCATATATAGAATAATGTAATCAGTATTGGGGAAATGTTTTTATGAAGAAAAGTAATCCTAAGTTAAGTATAATTGTGCCGATGTATAATGCCGAGAATACCGTATCGGAATGTATAGAAAGTATTTTAAATCAGGAATTTAGAGAATATGAGCTCATATTGGTAGATGATGGTTCAACAGATAATACGTTAAATATATGTAAAATGTATGCTGAAAAAGACCAGAGAATTATTATTGTACCATTAGAAAAATATGGGATTAATTAATGCAAGAAAAACAGGTGTTGAAATTGCGAAAGCAGAATATATAGGTTTTGTTGATAGTGACGATTGGATTGAACGTGATATGTATAGCAATTTAATTAATATACAAGAGAAGTTTGATTGTGACTTGATTTCTTCTGGTATATACAGAGATTATATAGAAGAAAAATACACAACGGAGCTGGTAGATAATTTTCAAGAAGGAGTGTATAGTAATATTCCACGGGATATCTATGGTACAATGCTGTATGATGATAAAATAAGACTTTTGGGATTTTTGTACATTAGTAAATAAATTATATAGAAAAGATATTTTACAAGATGTTTATAAAGATATTGATACAAGAGTATTTTATGGAGAAGATTGTCTTACATTATTTTCTTATATTATGAAAATATCAAGCTTGTATATATTAAAAAATCATATTATCATTATAATATTAGAAATACATCTATGTGTGCATCTTCTGATGAACGTTTAAATACAAATACATATTATTTGTATAAGGGATTGGAAAAAGAGTTTATAAACAAAAAGAATATAAATATATATTGTTAAGACAGTTAAAAAAATATATTTTGGGAATTGAATTACATACATTGGATAAGTTATATAATATTAGTGCATTTTCGCTCGGAACATATAAATATTCTTATGAAAATTTAAAAATAAAAAGGTTGTTATATATGGGGCTGGTAACAGTAGCGAGTCGTTATATAATTATTTAACAAAAGAATGTAAGTGTGATATTACTGGATGGGTAGATAAATATCCTGAAGGTAAAGATATGAAGGTGATGCACGAAATATTAGCCGTCAACAGTATTTTAAATATTCAATACGATTATATTGTTATAGCTGTATTAAAAAAGAACTTGCTGACAGTATAAGAAAAGAATTGATTGAATTATATAATATAGATTCAAAAAATTCTATGGAATAAAGTGGAATATGTTAATCTGTTGGATAAAATGTAAATCAATATGTTATACATGGGGTGTTAAATGATAGAGAATCAAATAGTAAGTATAATTGTTCCGGTTTATAATGTACAAGAGTATATAAAAGATTGTATTAACAGTATTATTTGTCAGACTTACAGAGAGTTAGAGATTATATTAGTAGATGATGGTTCTTCTGATAATAGTTTGCAGATATGTAAGGATATGGCACAGAAGGATAACAGAATTGTGGTACTATCACAGTTGAACAGCGGGTTGTTAATGCAAGAAAAATGGTGTAAACAGAGCTACAGGAAAATATATTATGTTTGTCGATTCTGATGATTATGTTAATTCGGATTATGTTGAGTCTATGATGAAAATATCAAATGAATTTGAATTAGTTACATCAGGTATATTTGTCGGTAACAGAAAGGTGTTTGATTGTATTAATTCAGGTGAATATGATGTAAGCGAGGTTAAGCCCCGTTATAAAAAATATGATTTATGCACAGGACAATATATCGCGAGGAATTTTGTCATGTATTTATGCAAAACGCTTTGAAACAGAATTGACAAAAAGATTTTTGAAAATTTGGATGAAAATATATATTATGGTGAAGATGGAGAGTTTGTTTATAAATATATTATTAATTGCAAAAAATATGCGTAACAAATAATTGTAATTATAATTACAGAATGAACAATTTGTCTGTAACACATAATAAACATGATGATTTTTGTTTAATATAAACAGATTATATGTTTCGTTAAAAAAGCGTTTGAGAAAAGTGCATATAGTTCAGAACTAATTCCTCAATTAGAAAAATGGATATTTGAACATATAAGAATGTCACCAGAAAAATGGGATTTAGTTGTGAGAATCTTCCGATAAAATTTGTTATAAAATGTAATAAAGAAATTTTAAATAAAAACTTATTATATATGGAGCTGGAAAAGTTGGTAAAGATTATATTAGACAAATAAAAAGAACATCTTTGTAAGAACTTTATCTGGGTGGATAAAAACTATGTCGCAAAAGAAGCATATTTAGGAGAATTTGTTTATTCTCCAGAACGAATTCGTACATATGATTTTGATTTTATTTTAATAGCAATAAACAATGCTGAAGTTGCAGATGAAATAAAAAGCGAGATAGAAAAGAATTTGGAATAACTAGTGAAAAAATAATTATAGATAAAATATTTCATATCAACGAGTTTTATGCTTAGCCATAGGTTAAACATACAAGGGAGAAAAGGTATGCTTATAAAAATAATGCAAATAAAAAGAATTTCTTGATGAAATAAAAGAGAAAAATTATATTGTTATGGTGCAGGAAAGGTGTTTGAAGATTTTTAACACTTTATCAATATATAGACATCTATTCAGTTGTTGACAGAAAGTCAGATGTATTAAAAAATAAATTTGAAAATATAAAATTTATAACACTAAAGCAGTTTATTAAAGAATGTGATGATAAAAATTCTGTGTTGTTAATAACATGTTTTGATTATAGTGAAATTCAAGAACAATTACAAAAGAAAAATCACTTAATAAATTGTCTTGTTATGTTTATTATATTATGAGGAATATGAAGATGTAGAAAATCAGCAGAGAGATAGTGGTAAATATCAGATGGCTGAATTTAGATATCAGGATTGCATGGCTGGACAGAAAGCGCGCTGATGTAAAAATAATTTTATCTCATATTGGATATAAGATAATAACATTAAATAGAGGAACTGTTACAAGAGGAACTATTCAGACTGATAATGCGTGGAAAAACATAGCAGATGCTTTAGAAAAAATGCAATTTTAATATTGCAGTTACCACTTATTGATAATACGGATGGAATATATAAGATTCTTGAAATTAAAAAAGAAAAATATAAAAATAATTGGTATTGTGCATGATGTTAATGTGGTAAGAGGAAATCCTACAGAGTATGATTATAGACAGTATAAAATTTTAAAAGAATTGCCAGATGTTTTAATAGTTCATAATGAAAGAATGATGAAGATATTGCGTGATATGGGATTTGCTTTTTACAATATGGTAAATCTTGAAATATTTGATTATCTCATCAATGATTATGAAGAAGCAGTTTGTGATGATGGCATAATAATCGCTGGTAATCTCGACAAACAAAAGGCTGGATATATATATAATTTACATTGCATTGGAAGGAGTAACATTTAATTTGTTTGGTGCAAACTATAACGAAAAAGAGAAATATACCAATATGAATTATTTTGGCGCTTTTTGCCGGATGAGCTTATAAAGAATTTAAAAGGAAAGTATGGTCTTGTATGGGATGGAGATTCAATAGAAACATGTAGTGGTGGTAAAGGAGAGTATTTAAGAATCAATAATCCACACAAATTATCATTGTACCTTGCTGTAGGGCTTCCCGTTATAATATGGGACGAAGCGGCAGAAGCAGAATTTGTATTAAGAGAAAATGTTGGATTTACAATAAAGTCGTTATATGAGCTATCAGAAAAGATGGCACTTATCAGTGATGATGATTATGAAATAATGAAAAAATGCAGAGGTAGTAGGTGCGAGGCTTCGTAATGGTAAATATATGACGAATGCAATTAAGAAAGCGGAAAAGATAATTCGGGAGATTGGACAAAATGAAAATATATAACAGCCATTACTAAGGATGGTTGTTATATATTTAGTGAAGTAAGAAAACTGCTTGAAATATATATATTAATAAATAGGATTTAATAATTGATGGTGCGGAATATTGACTGGAGTGATTTTGAGACTGTTCTTGGTAAAAGTTTAAATGAATTGAATTTGTAGTTAGATATATATTATTGCAATATTTATAATTACGTGATGTTTTAATAAAAACAGTTTTCTATATTACCTGTATGGTTGCTGTGTGGCTTATATAATGGCTGTTGATTTTACTTTGACTGTATTATCTTCAGGCACATGGCTATGGGTGGTACAGGGTATGTCTATCTTGGTTTTGTCTATATTTCATTGAAATCTTGATTTTAAAAATAAGGTATAAAGCAGGATTATTATATTTGCATGGTTCATGCCTGTGTTTTAGTAAACGCTCCAACCCATGTACCGACAAATACCCCGAAAAATAATGATTATATCTTGCTGTAGGACTTCCAGTTGTTATATGGGATGAAGCGGCAGAAGCTGAATTTGTATTAAAAGAAAATGTTGGATTTGCTGTTAAGTCTTTATATGATTTACCTGAAAAACTGGAGGCTGTCAGTGATAATGATTATCAAATAATGAAAAAAATGCTGAAATGGTAGGTAAACGACTTCGCAATGGTGAATATATGACCATGGCATTAAAGAAGGCAGAAGAAAAGATACAGGAGATTAGGGATGGAGAAAATATACAATAATTTAATAAAAACTCTAATAAAGTAAGAGGCTGTATGCAGGATGATTTATCCAGAGAAATATATGATTGCAAAGTATTGAATACTCTTACATATGATTATAAGTATATAACATCAATTACCAAAGATAAAATAGATGTATTTGAAGAGTTAAAAAGACAACTGGAGCAATATAAAACAAATGTGACATAGTCATTGATGGTGCGAGGTTATTATGGAAAAAGTATCAAAGCTACAATGACAGATGTAGAGTGGACTTGTGTATGTGACAGAACAGTCAGTGATACAGAGTGGTGGAATATTCCATATATGTCGCGTGCAGATGCTGTGAAAAGATATCCTGATGCGGTATATGTAGTAAGCTCGATGTTATATGGTTTAGCGATAGAGAAAGAATTAAAACAGCTGGGTGTAAAAAACATTATTAATTTTGGAAGGTATATATCTAAATATGGAGAAGTAAATCCAAAGCAATATTATGATGTGTTTAAATTTTCCAATGATGAGGTAATTGTTGATGTAGGCTGTTTCGATTGCCAGTCAACAATGCAGTATTTTAAGTATGGCAATGAAAGATATAAGAAGATATATTCATTTGAACCAGAGCCAGAGCAATACATTAAATGCAAAAATATAATTGAACAAGAGCATTATAGCAACTGGGAGATATTTAATTATGGAGCGTGTGATAGTAATGGAAAATTATATTTTAATTCTAACAGCAGCTGCAGTAAAATAAGTAATGAAGGCGATATTGCAGTGGATGTAATTAAACTTGATGATTTTTTCAAGACACATGAAGAACCAACATTTATTAAGATGGATATAGAAGGAGCAGAGTTAGCAGCTTTAAGAGGATGTGCGGATACAATCCGTGAGTATAAGCCTAAATTAGCTATCTGTGTATATCATAAACCAGAAGACATATTTGAAATACCAGAATATATTTTATCTCTTAATCCAGATTATAAAATGTGGTTGAGACATTATACTAATCTTATAAATGAGACTGTGTTATATTGTGAGTAATATGGTTTGTCAGGCGCCAGATAATAATAATTCGGAGGAATGATATGGCAGAGAATACTACAGCGGTCAGCTGTGATGAATTAGTTAAAGAATTTTCCAAAGGCGCATTAGTGTGGTATAACTTTAAGCCAGATTGTGATATTTTATATCTGTATAATGATAAAGAAGATGCCGCAGTTAAAGAATTCCAGCAGAAGGAACAGTTACATTATGTTCATGCATTGAACTAGCAGAGGCAAAGCTGGAAGTAAACAGGTATGATTACATAGTTGGTATAGATGTTATAGAGGAATGTCAGAATCCAGCAGAATTGCTGAAAGCATGCCACAAAATGCTAAAATCATCAGGAAGGATTGTGCTTGGAACAGAGAACCGCTATGCAATTAAGTATATATGTGGAGACAGAGACCCATATACTAACCACAGTTTTGATGGGATGGAGAATTACAGAAGGTTATCAGATGCAGACAGAAATCTGATTGCGGAAGATGCTATTCTATGGCAGAGTTAAAGTTGATGCTTTCGCAAGCTGGATTTGAGAATGATAAATTTTATTCTGTAATGCCGTCTTTGCAGGAAACGCAGCTTGTATATGCAGAAGGATATGAACCGGTTGAAGAATTGGCTATGAGGTATTTCCCGCTTTATAACTATCCGGATAGTGTGTTTCTTGAAGAACAGTACCTGTACACTGATTTAATAAAGAATGGTATGTTTCATAAGATGGCTAATGCTTACATTATAGAATGCAGCATGGACGGACGGTTAGATGATACCCTTCATGCAACCATATCACTTGACAGAGGACATGATAATGCGCTTGTAACCAGCATATGTGAACATGATGGAGTAAGAAATGTAATTAAGAGGGCTGTTTACAAAGAAGGAATACATAAACTTAAAGAGATGCAGGATAATCTTTATGATTTGCATACAAGAGGAATAAATGTAGTTGATTCATCTGTTGAGAATGATATATTTATAATGCCTTATGTTGATGCTCCGGTTGCGATGAATGAATTAAAGGCTATTGCTAAAAAAGATAGAAATGCATTTTAAAGGCAATGGATGATATGTACGAATTAATTCTTAATTCTTCAGAGCATACGGGGATTATATCGGAGAAAGACAGGAATAGTGCTGATGGTCGGGATTTAGGACCTATTCTTGAAAAGGGATATATTGATATGGTTCCGCTTAACTGTTTCTATGATGGAACAATTGAAGATTCAAAGAGCAGGTTCATATATTATGATCAGGAGTTTTATTGGGATAACTGTCCGGCTAAGGCAATTATGTATCGTTCCATATCTATTATATATGATGGGACTGATAAAGAATTTGAAAGAATAATGCCGAGAACAGAACTCCTGAACAGATATGGATTAGCTGAATGTGAAGATATATGGCAGCGTATGTCCTCAAGGTTTACGGAGACTTTGAGAAAGCAGAAGCAGTTAAGACCATATTATGAGAACAAGAGAATTGATGGAAGAATTCTTTATACTAACAGGGAAAAGATTAATTATAGTGCTAAAGAATATCAAAAAATTTTTGTTGATATATTTGATGGATTTGATGATTCTAAGAAGCTTATTCTTTTTGGCTCAGGAAGATTTACAGAAAGATTTTTGTTTCAGTTTGCAGGAGATTATAACATTTATTCTATTGTTGATAATAACAGTGCAAAATGGGGAACGACAATGCAGGGAGTGCCGATTAATTCACCTGATATATTAAAGGATACTCCAGAAAAAGACAGACATATCATTATATGTATAAAGGGATATAATGGTGTTGTTAACCAGTTAAAAGATATGGGAATAACGGATTATCATATATATGATCCGGGTAATGATTATCCTAATAAAAGCAAAGAACATGTTGCACAGAGTCTTGCGCAGACTGGCGATTCAGGATTGAAAGAATCGGATATGGATAAACCATACAATGTTGGATATATTGCGGGAGTGTTTGACCTGTTTCATATCGGGCATCTTAATATGTTTAAAAGAGCTAAGGAACAGTGCAGGTATCTGATTGTAGGTGTTGTGTCAGATGAAGGCGTAAGGCTTAATAAGCAGGCAGAACCTTTTGTACCATTTGAAGAACGTATAGAGATGGTGCGTTCATGCAGATATGTCGATGAAGCAGTGAAGCTGCCGCTTAATTTTGCCGGAACAAGAGATATGTTTAAGAAATATCATTTTGATGTACAGTTCTCAGGAAGTGATTACGAGCATGATCCAGCATGGCTTTCTGAAAAGGAATTCTTGGAGAAGAATGGCTCTACTATGGTATTCTTTCCTTATACGCAGAGTACAAGCTCTACGAAGCTTAAGAAAGCGATTGAGAGCAAGATAAAACAATAAAATAATTTTTTTGATTTTTTTATGACTCAGGGGTTAAGTATTAAGAATTAGCTCCGATATATAAAACATAAATCACAATGATAATAAAAATATGGTTTAATTATAGGAAGTTTTTATTTCAAGGAGGAATTTAATTATGGTAGTACAGCACAATTTATCAGCAATCAACACAAACAGACAGATGGGAGTTGTAACAGACGCTCTTCAGAAGTCTACAGAGAAGTTATCATCAGGATATAAGATTAACAGAGCAGCAGATGATGCAGCAGGTCTTTCAATCTCAGAGAAGATGAGAAGCCAGATCAGAGGTCTTAATAAGGCATCTGATAATGCACAGGATGGTATCTCACTTATTCAGGTAGCTGAAGGTGCTCTTAATGAGACACATTCTATATTACAGAGAATGAATGAATTGGCAACACAGGCTGCTAATGATACTAACACATCAGTTGACAGACAGTCTATCAAAGATGAGATTGAACAGTTGAATGAAGAGCTTGACAGAATTTCATCAACAACACAGTTCAACAAGCAGGACTTATTAACAGGTAAATTCTCAGGAAAGCTTCAGGTTGGTGCTCTTGAAGGACAGACAATGGATCTTAAGATTAGTACAGCAGTATCTTCAACTGGATTAAAAGTTAAAGATATTAAAGTAAGTACTAATGAGAATGCAGGTAAAGCAATGAAGTCTATTCAAGATGCTATTGAATCAGTATCTAAGCAGAGATCAAAGCTTGGTGCTATCCAGAACAGACTTGAGCACACAATCAATAATCTTGATACTAACGCTGAGAATACACAGGCTGCAGAATCACGTATCCGTGATACAGATATGGCTGATGAGATGGTACAGTACAGCAAGAATAACATTCTTTCACAGGCTGGACAGTCTATGCTTACACAGGCTAATCAGCAGACACAGGGTGTACTTTCACTCTTACAGTAATATACAATAGAACTTTAATTAAAGGCTGGAATTTAGCAGGTATATTTGCTAAGTTCCAGCCTTTTTTAGTATAATAGCATCAATAGAACGGATGAGGTGTTGAAAGTGAATGTATTGATTTTTTATAATTATAATTTTGGCATTGAAGATGTTAAAGAATGTTTTGAAAAAAAGGGATATAAGTTCAAAGTGGTATGGTCAGAACAATTAAACCAGAGAAAATGTACAGAACTTGATGATATATTTGAAAAGGAATTTGATGAAGGTGTAGGTGGACGGGCATTTGACTGCGTGTTTACTTTTAATTATAGCCCGGTTATATCTAATAACTGTAATAAAAGGAATGTTCCATACATATCAATTGTTTATGATAGCCCGCAAATATTATTGTATTCATATACAATTATTAATCCGTGTAACTATGTGTTTATATTTGATAAAACACAATATATGGAACTTAGTAATGAAGGTATAGAAACAGTGTATTATTGCCCTCTGGCTGTTAATACAGATAGATTAAAGAGTATGTTTAATGATGAATATGAGGGAAAAAATCAGTTGTATGCTGGAGATATATCATTTATAGGTTCTATGTACAATGAAAAACATAATCTTTATGATAGATTATGTGGAGTTAATGATTATACGAAAGGATATTTGGACGCAATAATGAAAGTACAGAGGAGCATATATGGGTATTTCTTTTTAGAAGATATGCTGAAAGGTGATGTACTTGATGAAATGATGCGAGTGTGTCCAGTTAAGCCTAATGAGGATGGGGTAGAAACTGTACAGTATGTGTATGCTAATTATTTCCTTGCAAGAAGAATGGCGACTGATGAAAGAACAGATATATTGTCTCGGGTTGGCAGGGAATTAGGCAAGGAAAATAAAATTAATCTCTATACCCCGGATGCATCCGTAAGATTCATAAATGTAAATAACAAAGGAACTGTAGATTATTATAATGAAATGCCATATGTATTCAGAAATTCCAGAATTAATCTTAATATTACACTCAGAAGCATTAAAAGTGGAATTCCATTAAGATGCATGGATATATGTGGAGCAGGCGGATTTCTACTGTCTAATTATCAGGCGGATTTATATGATGTATTCGTTCCAGGTGAAGACATGGTTATATATGATTCAATTGACGATTTAATGAACAAATGTAAATATTATCTGTCACATGATGCGGAAAGAAGGCAGATTGCACAGAATGGATTTGGCAAAATTGAAGAAAAACATACATATGATGTCAGATTTGAAGAGATATTTAATAGGGTGTTTAATTAAAGGGAGGATACATGGCTAAAAAAGATTATGTGCGGTATATTAATAGTCTTCTGAATGAGAACACAGAACAGTCAAAGCAAGAGTTATCAGATTTATTTGCCGATGAAGAATTCAGAGAGAATGATATGTTAGAAGATACAAGGATGGGGTATATGTATATAGCAATATGTATATACCGGGAAGAAAAAGCTGCACATATTGAAGAAAATATTTTGATGAATGTGGATAGTCTGGGAGAAATATGTGATTTAATATGTGATATTAAATTTCTTTTGTGGAGAATTGAGTTTCAGACAGAATCAAAGGCACTGATGCAGGCGGTAAACAGGATAGAAGAAGAGAAATTGTCAGTGATAGCCGTGGAGTATATTATAAGAACAGCATGCTTTGATAAAAAGAATGTTTTATTAAAATTGTGTGAGTGTTACATAAGACTGAATAAAGAAGATAAAGCATTTCAAATGTTGAAATATGGAAAGGATATTAACAGATAATATTATGGATGATAAAAAGATATGTTTTATTATATGTTATAACGATGATAAATATATTAGTGAATGTCTGTATTATATAAATAAGTTGGTTGTACCAGGCGGATATTTAATAGATGTTTTAACGGTAAAAGATGCTGACTCAATGACTTCTGGCTATAATGCTGCAATGAATGAGACTGATGCAAAGTATAAAATATATATGCATCAGGATGTTTTTATAGTTAATATTAATTTGCTGGAAGATATTCTTAAAATATTCGAAGATAAAAATGTTGGAATGCTTGGTGTGGTAGGAACACCGAACATGCCTGAGAATGGCTGTATGTGGAATGGTCCTAGAGTTGGAAGAGTATATTCAAGTAATGTCTTAACAGCGAAAGAGTTTATTGCATCTGACATGAATGAAAGGCCATATATGGAAGTGGAAGCAGTTGATGGACTATTTATAGCTACACAGTATGATATCATGTGGAGAGAAGATTTATTCACAGGCTGGGATTTTTATGACGTGTCGCAGGGAGAAGAATTCAGAAGAAATGGTTATAAAGTTGTAGTGCCATATATGGATAAATCGTGGTGTATACATGATGATGGTTTTCTTAATTTATCAAGATATGATGAGTTTCGTGATATTTTTCTGAAAGAGTATAAGTGATAGATAAGTATTCCCAGCCATGTAAACCAAGTCTTTTAAATGCGTCGATTACAGCAGGTTCGCATATATTGTTATATCTGTAAAAATATATTTTCATTAACATTATTGAGATGGTTTAATAATAAAATATTTAATTGTTTTTAGTATCTTTTATTTCTGCAAGTGTAATATATTGAAAGGCTTTGAATTGTATATCACTTTTGTGTGATGATAGCTTAGTTAGCGCGTCTATGAATTCAGAGTCTTTTTTGGATAACATAGGTGTTACATTGGATGCAACCGTGTTGATAACATTAAAATCATTTTCTTCATACATTTTTACAATTTCATTGTATGTAAAGAAGTGGATATGTGTTTTGTCTAATAGACCTGTGTCTGTATAATGAAAGTTACCATTGATAAGTTCATGTAATACCGTAAAATGCATAAGGTTAGGTATACTGCTGATTATTTTACCTTTTTTCTTTAGAATGTGGCGGCAGTTGTGTATGACTTTTGATGGATTACGAAGATGTTCTAATACATCTCCAAATAATATATAATCAAATTTAATGTCATTCCAGAGATCAACAGATTCTTCTATATTAGCTGTTTTTACTGAAGCAATGTGCGAAGCAATTTCCGCAGAAATAGGGTTAATTTCTATACCATATGGTGTTGAGTTTGGATAAAGTGCTTGTATAGCCAGTAAAGTTGCGCCACAATCGCAACCAATTTCAAGAACATTAAGTTCTTTATCAATTGGTTCGTTAATCATGCTGATAAGATTACTGCTTGGTATAGTGTTAATGTAATTCATGTGCCATTTTTGTCTGATATATGCTAAATCACAATTACGGTTAGTGGGGGAATAATAGGAATTGTGATTACCAATATAATATTGATATACATTATCTGCCATATAAGTAAATTGATCATTTAAAATGTTATTTATACAGAAGTCTGTCAAACATAACTCATCTGATATAATTTCTGAATCAAATAATGTATGTTCAGATAATAATTTATGGCTCAATAAAATAGTGTTGATTTCAGGTTTAATAATTTTGAATAAATTTATTTTAGATACATCGGTGTTATTTACGTAGTTTAATGCCGCTGAAAAAGAGTGTATATCATTGCTGATATCTAATATATTTTGCGGGCAGATGGCATATATACCATTATCAGGGTTTAATGCTGACGAAAGTTTTTTTAATGTTTCAGGAAGAAGAAAGCTGTCAGGGTCTAATATGAGTATATCATTTTGAGTATTAACAAATTCTGAAATGCATGTGTTGAGAATTAAAGAATAATTTTCAATTTTATCATCACATATTATGTAGTTTAAGCGTGATTGAGAAACAAGAAAATCGCATAAATTATCAGAAGAGTGGTTATCAACTATTATTATTGAATCCATACTGATGTTGTGAATTGAAGATAATTGTTCGATCTGAGATTTAATGAATTCTTTTTTGTTGTGCGCAATCATTATAACAGAGATATTATTCATATATTTCCTTTCATTGACATGTGTTTTATAGTTCTTAATTATATACTAATTTAGTTGGCAATTAAATTTAAAAATGATAATATAATACATTATAACAGTTATTGTGTAGCATAACAATTGACGATAGAAGAACGGAGAAGATCATGACAGATAAGAATACATTTTATAATATGTTAAAGAGTAATGCCGAGAGCCAGCCAGACGCTGTGGCTGTCGTTTATGATACGATGAAAGTTACTTATGCCAAGCTTTTTGATGATGTGACTAAGAAGGCATTACATTTTCAGAAATTTGAAGGAAAGAGGATTGCAATATTCGGGCCGGCTTCATATAGATGGATCGTTAATATGTTCGGAACGATTGTTGCGGGAAAGGAGCTTGCACTTGTTGATTTCTTCCTTCCTCATGATTCGAGGGTTGACCTTCTTAAGAAGACGGAAGTTAATTATACACTGACATCTACTAACCAGTATATTCTCTCTGATGAGAATTCTATTATCATATCAAGTGCTGAGAAGGATAATGTTGACGGACTTATATATGATGAGAATACGCAGGAGGGCGATATTATCATGTTTACGGCTACAGCTAATGAATGTGATAAGCCGGTTGTTCTGTCTGTTGATAATATTCTTAATGCGGTTATGGCGATAAACAGCAGGGTTGAATGTACAAGTGATGATATTGTGCTTGCACAGATTCCGCTTCATAATGAATTTGGATTTATATACAGCCTCATATGGCCTTTGTATAATGGTGCTATGGTGTGTATAGGCAGAGGCTTAAGACATGTTGATGCAGATACTTATTATTATAATCCAACGATTCTTATAGGTACTCCTTCTATGATTGACTATCAGCGAGCTATAAGTGGGTTTAATAAAGAGCTCAATACTATTATCATAGGTGGTGCAAGCTGCCCGTTCAGACTTTTTGAGAATCTCTGTGACAGTGATTTGAAGGTTTATAATATATATGGAATGACAGAGACTTCGGGTTGTGTAGGGGTTAATGAGCTTTATGATGGTTCGTATACTCTTTTTGATAATAATGCAGTATCTATTGCTGATGATGGAGAGATTATTGTAAGTGGACCATGTGTCATGAAAGGCTATTATAATGACGTGGAGTCTACTGAAAATGTATTAAAAGACGGTGTGTATCATACAGGTGATTACGGAAGGATTAACAATGTCGGCAGACTTGTTCTGTTGCAGCGTAATCCGGATATTATTCTGCTGCCTACAGGTGAGAAGATAAGCCGTGTAAGAACTAATGAACAGATTACAGCTATTAATGGAGTTGCAGAAGGATTTATAACATTTTACAATAACAGGCTTACGGCGGTTATTGTGCCTATTGATAAGAGTGCATCAGAAGATATATTTAAACGCCGTATTGATAAGTATAATGAGAAGAAGGGCTACCGCTGGGAGATTCAGAAGATTGTGTTAAGAAAAGAACCGCTTCCGAGGAATGCAGATGGTTCGGTTGATGAAGATGCGGTGTGTGAGTTTATTTATGAATGATTAGTTGAGGAAGATGTCATGAGATTTGATGATGATTTTTTTAAAACGGAGACAAGAGACGGCTTTGAAGTTCCGCCTATGATGAAGCGGGCGTGGGCTGCGCAGATGGAAGTACTTAAGGTTGTTACTGATATATGTGATAGGAATGAAATAAAATATTCTGCAGAATTTGGGACGAGGCTAGGGGCAGTAAGGCATAAAGGCATGATTCCGTGGGATGATGATATTGATATAAGCCTTATGAGGGTAGATTATAATCGCCTTATAAAGATTCTTCCTAAAGAATTACCATATGGTTTTGTTGTGGCTGGAATGTATTCCGATTGTGAACGTCTGCAGGAAGCAGCATTTGTACTTCAGTCAAGGGTTATTGCAGACGAAGAATTATGGGATTTTAATGATTACATGAAGTATTTTCATGGATTCCCATACCAGAGAGTTGGAATTGACATTTATCCTATAGATTATATTTCAAGAGATAAGGAATTTGCAGAGACACAGAGAGAAATTATACAGCTTGGTTTGATGATATTAAGACAATGGAATGAATTGAATAGAAATGGCTGCTTAAAACAGTGTATTGCTGAATTCGGAAAGCTGTGTAATGTGGATATTGCATTAGATTCTAAAACCAGGAATTATATATGGAAGTTGATAGATAAAGTATGCGCTATGTGTTATGAGGAAGAGGCTGACTATGCAGCATATTATGATGGCTGGATTAATAATGACAATTATAGAATGCATAAAGAGTGCTTTAAAGATGTGATTAAGATGCCTTTTGAGAATATGATGCTAAATGTTTCGACGGGTTATGACGAAATATTAAAAGTTGTGTACGGAGGTAATTATATGATTCCAGTAAAAGGAGCTTCAAATCACGACTACCCATTTTACGGTCACATGGAGCAGGAATTGATTAAACAGATTAGAAATGTGGGCTTTAAGGGAACTGTTGACGAGTTCTGCGAAGAGGTCTCAAGTGGAAGGCTGAGGGTTTGAGATTACATTTTACATGAAGGAAAAGGTTAATTCCCCACCAATCCAGCCGATATATATTCAAAAGGTTCATAAAGAAAGGTGATTAGAATTATGGATGATTACAGACAGCAGCAGATGGATGTACTTAAGGAAGCTGTTCCTTACAGCGAGAAGCTTATTGGAGCAATAGAGAAAGTCTCAGATGAACTTGCAGGAGTTCCTTTTCCAGAGACTCATGATGCAGTGAACGTTATTATTGAAGGCCTTAACTGGCTTTTTGAAGTATATAATGGAACTAAGGATATTATTGAGGCTGGGGCAGTTGACGAGGCAGAAGCTAATTCTGGTGTTAAGGAGCTTTCAGAGGCTGTAAAGGCTGATGATGATGTGGCTGTTTCTAAAGCACTTGTAAGGCTTAGTACATTTGTTAAGCAGTTACATGATGCAGGAAGCAGACTGATTAATGAATAATAAGAAACATAAAGGCATCCGCCGGTTTATGTATTACATGAACCAGACGGATGCCTTATTTTATATTATGGTAGTTAGATATAGCCATTGAACATCATGCCTGAGTAGGCAGAAAGATTATAAGGGTCATTCACAGGCTTATGCGGATTCTTATAAGCGACAATCTTATTGTTTACATAGTTCATAGGGTTGATGGAGATATCATCAGCCTTTCTTTGGATTGATTTCTTGAATGAATCCAAAGCGTTAAATACATCGGAAAGTGTGCCGTCAGAAGCAGCTTTCTGAATAACCGCCTTATTAACTTCAATTGTTCCAGAGGAATCAACAGTTAGACCATTCTTTTCAAGCTGTGGCTGGTAATCCTTCATTATTCTTGAAAATTCTTTCTTTAACTTGGCATTGCCCTCAAACTTATCGTTCTCTTTATCTGCGGCGATGGAAACAAGCCTGTTGTATCCTGAAACAAGTTCGCCAATACTTTCTGTTATCGAATCAGTATCTTCCCTGAGACTTATGGTTACAGGCTCCTCCGTAGTACTGTTGAAGTTTATTGCAAATGCTTTGTTAATTGTAATATCGTTGGATGCCGAAGACCGTTCCTCTCCATTAATTGAAAATATTGCATTAGATGGATACTGTGATACTCTGTCTAAGCCAAATGCATTAATGAAGTTAGTATTATTCTTCATTGTTGGTTCATCAAAGCCTTCAACGAAATCAGGATTATTGGTCTGGATATCATTGTTAGGACTGATGTTAAATATTGTTGGCTTAATACCGCTTATACCAGTCATGTCTGAAACTATTGAGAGAGCAGTGTTGCCGAGACTGTCTTCATTGACGTTGGCTGCTAATCCGATGTTCGATCGGTTGATGAGTCTTGCCAGCTTATTCTGTATGTCAGAATTACTTTCTTCCTCATCTACCGTAAACTGGAATTCATAGGTCAGGTTATTGATGTTAAGGTCAAATGAATAATCACCTGGTTCCACAGCACGATTGTTAGGCTGTAAGAAATTACCGGTGTTAATCTGGCTGGTTGCCAGCTGCTTTACATCAATTTCAAAACTTGAACTGTCAGGTGAAGTGCTGTCGCCTATGTATTCTGCGGTTACACTTTGTGGGTTGCTGGATACTGCTGATTTCTTAAATACCATGCCGTGACCGTCGCTTCCTGAAAGCTCGTTGGCAATGTTACTTAATTCTCTGGCGTTCTCTTTAAGGTCGATTGCATATTTCTGTGCGGCCTCTGACATATCTGTCTTATATGTAGGAGTCTGACTGTTAGATTTCAGAACTCTGCCATATGTATTCTTTAATTGTGCTTTAGTGTGTGTATCGTACTTTGAGTTAGTCTTATGTCCATACTGGGCAAGATAATAGCTGTACACGCTGCTGATCATAACAGTCACCTCCTTGTCTGTAATAATCGGTAGAAAATGTAAGGAAATCCATTTCCTTATATATATCGTATGTTTTTGTACAAATATTATAATATGAAGTTCATTTTTTGTCACTATATTTTCTTTAAAAAAGTTGTTGACGAGTTGGAATGTACTGTGCTATATTAGAACGGCTATGGAAGCGGTCTTTTTTGCGTGCCTGAATTTCAACAACCCAACATTGATTAGGCGGGCAAAGAAACCAATTGGTGTTTTAACACCTACAAAAATAATAATTGGAGGTGGAAGTTGTGCGAGTAAAGATAACATTGGCATGTACTGAGTGTAAACAGCGCAATTACAACATGACTAAGGAAAAGAAAGCTCATCCAGACAGAATGGAAACAAAGAAGTATTGTAAGTTCTGTAAATCACACACATTACACAAGGAAACAAAGTAATTAGTACAGTGAGGAGTATTTCATGGGTGATACTGTAAAAGCTAAGAAGCAGAAAAAGAACTGGTTCAAAGGTTTGAAAGCTGAATTTTCAAAAATTATTTGGCCAGACCGTCAGTCGCTTACTAAGGAAACCGTAGCTGTATTGGCTGTGTCCGTATTATTAGGTGTAATCATTGCAGTTGTGGATTTAATTGTCCGCTTTGGAATTGAGTTCATTGTAAAATAAGGAATAGGTGATTGTATGGATGACGCAAAATGGTATGTAGTTCACACTTACTCAGGTTATGAGAACAAGGTGAAGGCTAACATTGAGAAGACAGTTGAAAACAGAAATCTTCACGATCAGATTCTTGAAGTTATCGTTCCACTTGAAACAGTAGTGGAGATTAAGGATGGCTCTAAGAAAGCTGCTCAGAAGAAAATGTTTCCTGGATACGTTCTTGTGAAGATGGTAATGAACGACGATAGTTGGTATGTTGTCAGAAACACAAGAGGTGTTACAGGTTTTGTTGGTCCTGGATCAAAGCCAGTACCACTTACACCAACAGAAATTAAGAATCTCGGCATAAGCCTTGAGGAAGAACAGGAAGTTAAGCCTGTTATCCAGTTCGCTGGCAAGGTTGGCGATAAGGTTATGATCCTCTCTGGTGCATGGGAAGATACAGTTGGTGAGATTACCAATATTAATGAGGGCAAGCAGTGCCTTACAATTAATGTTGAGATGTTCGGTCGTGAAACACCGGTCGAGATTGATTTCACAGATGTGAAGTTATTGTAAGAAGCAGTCCCGATCCTGGGACGTGGGAGACCAGAATGAATTAGCTGCGTGAATTCATTCACAAGAATTGCCTGATGGTTAATTCTTGTAGGGTGAATATTGCAGGATATATTATGATGGTCGCCAATTACCACATTTATTTTTAGGAGGTGCCAAAATGGCAAAGAAAGTAACAGGATATATTAAATTACAGATTCCTGCCGGCAAGGCTACACCAGCTCCACCAGTTGGTCCAGCACTTGGTCAGCACGGTGTTAACATCGTAGAATTCACAAAGCAGTTCAATGCTAAGACAGCAGATCAGGGAGATCTTATCATACCTGTAGTTATTACAGTTTATGCTGATAGAAGCTTCAGCTTTATTACAAAGACTCCACCTGCAGCAGTACTTCTTAAGAAGGCTTGCAACATTAAGTCAGGATCAGGCGTACCTAACAAGACTAAGGTTGCTACTATTAAGAGAGCAGAAGTTCAGAAGATCGCTGAGCTTAAGATGCCAGATCTTAACGCTGCATCTATCGAAGCAGCTACTTCTATGATCGAAGGAACAGCTAAGAGTATGGGTATCGTTGTAGAAGACTAATCTACATTTGATTCATGATTATTGTGGGAGGAAAGATAGAATCCTTCCGATATTACCACTAGGAGGTTTATAATGAAAAGAGGAAAGAAATACGTTGAGGCAGCCAAGAATATTGACCGCCAGACATTATACGAAGCAGCAGACGCTATCTCATTAGTAAAGAAGAACGCTACTGCTAAATTCGACGAGACAATCGAAGCACATATCAGAACAGGTTGTGATGGACGTCACGCTGAGCAGCAGATCAGAGGAGCTGTTGTTCTTCCACACGGAACAGGTAAGACTGTACGTGTATTAGTATTTGCTAAGGGTGCTAAGGCTGATGAGGCTCTTGCAGCTGGAGCAGATTTCGTTGGTGGCGAGGAGCTTATTCCTAAGATCCAGAACGATAACTGGTTCGAGTTCGACGTTGTTGTTGCAACTCCAGATATGATGGGTGTTGTTGGTCGTCTTGGTCGTGTACTTGGTCCTAAGGGATTAATGCCAAACCCTAAGGCTGGTACAGTTACTATGGATGTAACAAAAGCTGTTAATGATATCAAGGCTGGTAAGATCGAGTACAGACTTGACAAGACTAATATCATTCACGTGCCAATTGGTAAGGCTTCATTCACAGAGGAGCAGTTATCAGACAACTTCCAGGCTATTATGGATGCAATCGTTAAGGCTAAGCCATCTTCACTTAAGGGAGCTTATCTTAGAAGTGTAGTTCTTACTTCTACTATGGGACCTGGTGTTAAGTTAAGCACAGCCAAGTATGTGGGTTAATCAGATTTTTGATTAAAAACGGTTGACATTAATATATTTTGATAGTATACTATCAACTTGTGAGCAGCATTTTGCTGTCAACATAATATTTTGCCGTAGACAGCAGGTCCGGATTCAGTATTACTGATGATGGTTAAAGGTAACACGCCTACCGAGGATTTAAGGATTTGATTAATTATTCCCTCTCTGTCTTTGGCAGAGAGGGTTTTGTTTGTAGGGAAACTATAGACGAATAATCTTCACTTAGGCAAAATCGCTTCTATATGAAGCAAGAATCTAACAGGAGGTAATTATTCATGGCTATTTTAAAGAATGTAGGCCTTAAGACATCTACTATCGATGAGATTAAAGATAACTTTGACGGCGCTCAGGGCGTTGTTGTAGTTAACTACAGTGGTCTTACAGTAGAACAGGATACACAGCTTCGTAAGCAGTTAAGAGAAGCTGGTGTGGTTTATAAGGTTTATAAGAACACTTTAGTAAAGAGAGTTGTTGCTGGAACAGAGTTCGAGCCAATTGCTGATACTCTTGAAGGAACTAATGCTATTGCATTCTGCAAGACAGATGCTACAGCACCTGCAAGAATCTTAGCTAACTTTGCTAAGACAGCTGATGCTCTTGAGTTAAAGTGTGGCGTTGTTGAAGGAACATTCTACGATGCAGCAGGTATCGCTACAATCGCTACTATCCCTTCAAGAGAGGAACTTCTTTCAAAGTTACTTGGAAGTATCCAGTCACCTATTACAAACTTTGCTCGTGTTATTAAGCAGATTGCTGAGAAGAACGAGGAAGTTGCTTAATCAGTTTAACACTGAATTAACTATGAAAGCAGCATAGATGCTCTTTCAATTTTAGAATAATATTAAAAAGGAGATTATAATAATGACAACACAGGAAATCATTGAAGTTATTAAAGGTTTATCAGTATTAGAGCTTAACGATTTAGTTAAGGCTTGTGAAGAAGAATTTGGCGTATCTGCAGCAGCAGGCGTTGTAGTTGCAGCAGCAGGTGCTGGCGCAGCAGCAGCTGAGGAGAAGACAGAATTTGATGTAGAGCTTACAGAAGCTGGAGATCAGAAGGTTAAGGTTATCAAGGTTGTTCGTGAAATCACAGGTCTTGGATTAAAGGAAGCTAAGGACGTTGTTGATGGCGCACCTAAGGTTGTTAAGGAGCAGGCTTCTAAGGAAGAGGCTGAGGAAATCAAGAAGAAGCTCGAAGAAGTTGGAGCTAAGGTTACTCTTAAGTAATTCACTTGATTGTTCTAATGAATATAATAAGAAAGACAGCGGGCCTTCACGGCTCCTGTCTTTTCTTTTTTCTATAAATCACATCTTTATTTTATTATGCCAGCTATGGCAGAAATACTATTATCTTTATACAATTCTATATATTCGTGGAAATTTTTTAAAAATCCCTTGACATATATATATCTTTGATGTATTATGGACAATGCACTATTGTGGTAAATTGTGCTTATTCTTTGCACATTTACTGATAATGTAATATATTAATGTGAAGAAAACTAAGGGGTGAAACGTCAATGGAGAAAAACAGATTACGCCCAATAACGTCGGGCAAGGCAATGCGTATGAGTTTCTCAAGACAGAAAGAAGTTCTTGAGATGCCTAACCTTATTGAGGTGCAGAAGGATTCTTACCAGTGGTTTTTGAATGAAGGCTTGAAAGAGGTCTTTGATGACATATCTCCAATTGCAGACTATAATGGAAGATTAAGTCTGGAATTCGTAGATTTTGCGTTATGTGAAGACGAAGTTAAGTATTCAATTGAAGAGTGTAAAGAAAGAGATGCTACATATGCAGCGCCTCTTAAGGTTACAGTAAGACTTCATAACAAAGAGACAGAAAGCATCAGCGAGCATGAGATTTTCATGGGAGACCTGCCATTAATGACTAAGACAGGTACATTTGTAATTAATGGTGCTGAACGAGTTATTGTCAGCCAGTTGGTACGTTCACCTGGTATTTATTATGATATACAGAAAGATAAGTATGGTAAGATTTTCTTGTACAGCTGTCAGGTAATTCCTAACAGAGGTGCATGGTTAGAGTATGAAACAGATGCTAATGATATATTCTATGTTAAGGTTGACCGTAATAAGAAGGTTCCTATTACTGTTCTTATCAGAGCATTAGGATTTGGTACTAATGCGGAGATTCTTGATATTTTTGGCGAGGAACCTAAGCTTCTTGCTACTATGGAGAAGGATACTTCTACTAACTATCAGGAAGGTATTCTTGAACTTTATAAGAAGTTAAGACCAGGAGAACCATTATCTGTAGAGAGTGCTGAAGCACTTATTTCAGGTATGTTCTTTGACCCAAGAAGATATGATCTTGCACACGTAGGAAGATATAAGTTTAATAAGAAGCTTTCTTTCAAGAGCAGAATTACAGGACAGGTTCTTGCTGAGGATGTTGTTGATGAGAACGGAACTGTTATTGCAACAGCAGGTGAGAAGCTTACAAGAGAATCAGCACAGGCTATTCAGGATGCAGCTGTTCCTTCAGTATTCATTACTGTAGAAGTTAAGGCTGCTGATGGTACAGTATCTGACAGAGTTGTTAAGATTCTTTCTAACCGTGCGGTTGATATTACTAAATGGGTTGATATCAGCGAAGAAGAAGCTAAGGAGCTTGGTGTAACAGAGTATGTATACTATCCTGTTCTTGCACAGATTCTTGCTGAGAATGAATCTTTAGAGGATATTAAGGAAGCTATTACTAAGAATATTGCTGACCTTATTCCTAAGCATATTACAGTAGAAGATATTCTTGCTTCTATTAATTATAATATGCACCTTGAATATGGTGTTGGTACTAAGGATGATATCGATCACCTTGGAAACAGACGTATCAGAGCTGTAGGAGAGCTTCTTCAGAACCAGTTCAGAATTGGTATCTCAAGAATGGAAAGAGTTGTCCGTGAGAGAATGTCTACACAGGATCTTAGCGGAATATCTCCACAGTCACTTATTAATATTAAGCCTGTAACAGCTGCTATTAAGGAATTCTTCGGAAGTTCGCAGTTGTCACAGTTCATGGATCAGAATAACCCTCTTAGTGAGATTACTCATAAGAGACGTCTTTCAGCCCTTGGTCCTGGTGGTCTTTCAAGAGATCGTGCAGGTTTCGAGGTTCGAGATGTACACTATACCCATTATGGTAGAATGTGTCCTATCGAGACTCCTGAAGGACCTAACATTGGTCTTATTAACTCTCTTGCATCTTATGCAAGAATTAATGAATATGGATTTGTTGAAGCTCCTTATCGTATTGTAGATAAGTCTGATCCTAAGAATCCAAGAGTTACTGATGAAGTTCGTTACTTCACAGCTGATGAGGAAGATGATTTCCATGTAGCACAGGCTAATGCTGAGATTGATGAGAATGGTTATTTCGTAAGAAATACTGTATCTGGACGTTACAGAGAAGAAACTTCTCAGTTCGATAAGAGCCAGATTGATCTTATGGATGTATCTCCTAAGATGGTGTTCTCAGTTGCTACATCAATGATTCCATTCCTTCAGAATGATGACTGTACACGTGCCCTCATGGGTTCTAACATGCAGCGTCAGGCCGTACCTCTTCTTATGACAGAAGCTCCTGTTATCGGAACTGGTATTGAGAATAAGACTGCTGTTGACTCAGGTGTATGTGTAGTTGCAGAGGCTGATGGTGTTGTTCTTTCTTCTGAATCTAACAAGATTGTTATCAGAGAAAAGGATGGCAAGGCGCGCGAATACAAGCTTACTAAGTTCTCAAGAAGTAACCAGAGTAACTGCTATAACCAGAGACCTATTGTTTTCAAGGGTGATGAGGTTAAGGCAGGAGATGTTATTGCTGATGGTCCATCTACATCTAATGGTGAGATTGCCCTCGGTAAGAACCCTCTTATCGGTTTCATGACTTGGGAAGGTTATAACTACGAGGATGCTGTACTTCTTAGTGAGCGTCTCGTAAGAGATGATGTGTATACATCTATTCATATTGAAGAATATGAGACAGAAGCAAGAGATACTAAGTTAGGACCTGAAGAGATTACAAGAGATCTTCCTTCAACAGGTTCAGATGCTGTAAAGGATCTTGATGAGAACGGTATTATCCGCGTTGGTGCTGAGGTAAGAGCCGGAGATATTCTTGTTGGAAAGGTTACTCCTAAGGGAGAGACAGAGCTTACTGCTGAAGAGAGACTTCTTAGAGCTATCTTTGGTGAGAAGGCAAGAGAAGTAAGAGATACTTCACTTAAGGTACCTCATGGTGCTTATGGTATCGTCGTTGCTGTTAAGACATTTACAAGAGAGAACGGAGATGAACTCTCACCAGGAGTTAACAAATCTGTTCGTATATATATTGCACAGAAGAGAAAGATTGGCGTTGGTGATAAGATGGCTGGTCGTCATGGTAACAAGGGTGTCGTTTCAAGAGTACTTCCTGTTGAAGATATGCCATTTCTTCCTAATGGCCGTCCTCTTGATATCGTACTTAACCCACTGGGCGTTCCTTCACGAATGAACATTGGACAGGTCCTTGAGATTCATTTAAGTCTTGCTGCCAAGGTACTTGGATTTAACATTTCTACACCAGTATTCGATGGTGCAGATGAGAATGATATTATGGATACTCTTGATATGGCAAATGCTTATGCTAACCATCCATTCGATGATGAAGAGCTTGCAGCCCAGAAGGCTGAGGCTGAGAAGAATGGCGAAGAATATCCTGAGGATATGGTTACATTTACAGCACAGTATAAAGATGTTCTTAATAAAGAGGTATTTGATTACCTTTCAGAACACAGAGATCACAGAGCTGAGTGGAAGGGTGTTCCAATCGGCCGTGATGGTAAAGTAAGACTTAGAGATGGTAGAACAGGTGAGTACTTCGACAGCCCTGTAACTATCGGATTCATGCATTACTTAAAGCTTCATCATCTTGTTGATGATAAGATTCATGCACGTTCAACTGGTCCTTACTCACTTGTAACTCAGCAGCCACTTGGTGGTAAGGCTCAGTTCGGTGGACAGAGATTCGGAGAGATGGAAGTTTGGGCACTTGAGGCTTATGGTGCTGCTTATACTCTTCAGGAAATCCTTACTGTTAAGTCTGATGATGTTGTAGGACGAGTTAAGACTTACGAAGCTATTATTAAGGGTGAGAATATTCCTGAACCAGGAGTTCCAGAATCATTCAAGGTTCTTCTTAAGGAACTTCAGTCACTCGCACTTGATGTTAGAGTTCTTGATCAGGACAACAATGAAGTCAGACTTCTTGAGAGTTCTGAATATGAAGTTACTGATTTCAAGAAGGTTCTTGATGAAGGTAATGGATACAGAAGAAACAGCAGAGAGGAAGAGGCAGAGTACAAGGCTGGCGGTATGTCAACAGTTACTCTTAATGAAGATGGAACAGAAGATGCTGTAGATTCAGATGATGGTGCTGATTTTGATATGGCCGATGATTTTGATGACGATTACGGCGATGGCAATTCAGATGAATATTAATTAGAAGGGAGCACTATAATGGCAGAAGAAATTAAATCAAATAAGTCAATGAAATTTGATAAGATTCAGATTAAGCTTGCTTCTCCTGAGAATATTTTGGAGTGGTCTCATGGTGAGGTTACCAAACCTGAAACAATTAACTATAGAACACTTAAGCCAGAAAAGGACGGACTTTTCTGCGAAAGAATATTTGGTCCTAGCAAGGACTGGGAGTGCCACTGCGGTAAGTATAAGAAGATTAAGGACAAGGGCATTGTCTGCGATAAATGTGGTGTTGAGGTTACTAAGGCCAGCGTAAGAAGAGACCGTATGGGTCATATCCATCTTGCTGCACCAGTATCTCACATCTGGTACTTCAAGGGTATTCCTAGCCGCATGGATCTCATTCTTGATATTGGTCCTAAGAACCTTGAAAAGGTATTATATTTTGCTTCATATATTGTAATTGATCCAGGTGAAACAGATATTCCTTTCAAGAAGATTCTTTCAGAGACTGAATACAGAGAACTCTGTGAGCAGTACGGAAGCAAGGCTTTCCGTGTTGGTATGGGAGCTGAGGCAATCCTCGAGCTCCTCAAGATGGTTAACCTTGAAGAAGAAGAAGTAAGACTTAAGGAAGAGCTTGCTAACACTACTTCTCAGAAGGCTGCCAGACTTATAAAGAGAATAGAAGTTGTTGAAGCATTTAAGAATGCAGGAACTAAGCCTGAGTGGATGATTCTTACAGAAATCCCTGTAATTCCACCAGATTTAAGACCTATGGTCCAGCTTGATGGTGGACGTTTTGCAACTTCAGATCTTAATGATCTTTACAGAAGAATTATTAACAGAAATAACAGACTTGCAAGACTTCTTGAGCTTGGAGCTCCTGAAATTATTGTACGTAACGAGAAGAGAATGCTTCAGGAAGCTGTTGATGCTCTTATCGATAATGGACGTAGAAATGGTCGTCCAGTAACAGGTCCTGGTAACAGAGCACTTAAGTCTTTATCAGATTTATTAAAGGGTAAGCAGGGACGTTTCAGACAGAACCTTCTTGGTAAGCGAGTTGACTACTCAGGACGTTCAGTTATCGTAGTAGGACCAGAACTTAAGATTTACCAGTGTGGTCTTCCTAAAGAGATGGCTATTGAGTTATTCAAGCCATTTGTTATGAGAGAGCTTGTAAGACGTAATCTTGCAGATAATATTAAGAAAGCTAAGAAGAGCGTAGAACATCTTGAGCCAGAAGTATGGGATGTACTTGAAGACGTTATTAAAGAACATCCAGTTATGCTTAACCGTGCTCCTACACTTCACAGACTTGGTATTCAGGCTTTCGAGCCAATCCTTGTAGAAGGAAAGGCTATTAAGCTTCATCCACTTGTATGTACAGCGTTCAATGCCGATTTCGATGGTGACCAGATGGCTGTCCATCTTCCGCTTTCTGTTGAGGCTCAGGCTGAGTGTAGATTTATGCTTCTTTCACCTAACAACCTTCTTAAGCCATCTGATGGTGGTCCTGTTGCCGTTCCTTCACAGGATATGGTACTTGGTATTTACTACCTTACACAGGAAAGACCAGGTGCAAAGGGTGAGGGCAAGATTTTCAAGAGCATTAATGAAGCAGTTCTTGCTTATGAGAATGGTATAATTACATTACATGCCAAGATTATGGTTCATGTAACTAAGAATGTTAACGGAGAAGAGCTTTCAGGTAATATTGAGTCTACACTTGGAAGACTTATATTTAATGAGATTCTCCCTCAGGATTTAGGATATGTTGACAGAAGCAAGGAAGAGAATTTATTACTTCCAGAAGTTGATTTCCATGTAGGAAAGAAGCAGCTTAAGGATATCTTACAGCATGTTATCAATACTCATGGTACTACAACAACTGCAGAGGTTCTTGATGATATCAAGGCTATGGGTTATAAGTACTCTACCAGAGCTGCCATGACTGTTTCTATTTCTGAGATGACAGTGCCACCAGTTAAGAAGCAGCTTCTTGCTGAGGCAGAAAAGAAAGTTGAACAGATTACTGTTAAATATAACAGAGGTCAGGCTACTGACGAGGAAAGACATAAGAATGTTATCCGCGTATGGCAGGAGACTGATGATAAGATTAAGGATGCCCTTCTTCAGGGTCTTGATAAATATAACAACATCTTCATGATGGCTGACTCAGGTGCCCGTGGTTCTAACCAGCAGATTAAGCAGTTAGCAGGTATGCGTGGTTTGATGGCCGATACATCAGGTAACACTATCGAACTTCCTATCAAGTCAAACTTCCGTGAAGGTCTTGATGTTCTGGAATACTTTATTTCAGCTCACGGTGCCCGTAAAGGACTTTCAGATACAGCCCTTCGTACAGCCGATTCAGGATATCTTACAAGAAGACTTGTTGATGTTTCTCAGGATCTTATTATCAGAGAGACAGATTGTAGCGCAGGTAAGCAGATACCTGGTATGTATGTTTACTCATTTGTTAATAACAGAGCTACTAACTCAAGTGATGCCAAGGAAGATATCCTTGAGCCATTACAGGAGCGTATTACAGGAAGATACTTAGCTGAGGATATTGTTGACCCGGCTACAGGCGAGGTTATTGTTGAAGCTAACCATCTTGTAACTCCTAAGAGAGCAGAAGCTATTATTAAGACTGGTGTTGATAAGGTTAAGATTAGAACAATCCTTACTTGCCGTTCACACATTGGTGTATGTGCTAAATGTTATGGAACTAACATGGCAACTGGTCAGACTGTTCAGGTTGGTGAAGCTGTTGGTATTATCGCAGCCCAGTCAATCGGTGAGCCTGGTACACAGCTTACTATGAGAACATTCCATACAGGTGGTGTTGCCGGTGATAATATTACTCAGGGTCTTCCTAGAGTAGAAGAGCTTTTCGAGGCAAGAAAGCCTAAGATGCTTGCTGTACTTGCTGAGTTTGGCGGAACTGTAAGTATTGTTAAGACTGAGAAGAAGACTGAAATCGTTATAACTGACGATGAAGGTAATTCAAAGGCTTATCCATTATCTAAGGATACAAGAGAAAAGGTTGTTGAAGGACAGGTTGTTGCTAAGGGTGAGGAAATCACAGAGGGTTCTGAGAATCCACATGATATCGTAAGAATTCTTGGTGTAAGAGCTGTTCAGGATTATCTCCTTCGTGAAGTTCAGAAGGTTTACCGTATCCAGGGTGTTGATATCAATGATAAGCATATTGAGCTTATCGTTCGTCAGATGCTTAAGAAGATAGTTGTTGATGAAGCTGGAGATTCTAAGTTCCTTCCAGGATCACAGGTTGATACAATTGAGTTCCAGGAAGTTAATGAGAGACTTGAGGAAGAAGGAAAGACACCTGCTACAGGTACTCCGATTATCCTTGGTATTACTAAGGCTTCACTTGCTTCTACATCATTTATGTCAGCTGCCTCATTCCAGGAGACAACTAAGGTTCTTACAGATGCAGCTATTAACGGAAAGATTGATCCACTTATTGGTCTTAAAGAGAATGTTATTATTGGTAAGCTTATCCCTGCCGGTACAGGTATGAAGCGTTATCAGGATATCAAGATCAGTTCTACAGATAACTACATTGAAGAAGATGAAGATGAGTCTGGTGAAGACGAGCTTGTTTTCACACAGGAAGATTAATTCTTTATAGAAACTTATGGCGTGTCAGATTGATAAAATCTGGCACGCTTTTGTCTTTTTTTGAAAAAATGCTTGACACTGAATTTGCAAATATATATACTAATAAAGCGTGCGAATAGGCAAGTGCTATTTTTGCGCTGTTTTGGTGACAAAACATTTTCTTAGTTGATACTAAGATGCAACCATTCATTATTCTAATTTCGGGAGGTGAAAACGGAATGCCAACATTTAACCAGTTAGTAAAACAGGGAAGAAAGACTGCAGTAAAGAAGTCTACAGCACCAGCTCTTCAGAAGGGTTACAACTCACTTCAGAAGAAGGCAACAGATATCTCTTCTCCACAGAAGAGAGGTGTTTGTACAGCTGTTAAGACTGCTACACCTAAGAAGCCTAACTCAGCTCTTAGAAAGATTGCCAGAGTACGTCTTTCTAATGGTATCGAGGTAACATCTTACATCCCAGGTGAGGGACACAATCTTCAGGAACACAGCGTTGTTCTTATAAGAGGTGGAAGAGTAAAGGATTTACCAGGTACAAGATACCACATCATCAGAGGAACACTTGATACAGCAGGTGTTGCAAAGAGAAGACAGGCTCGTTCTAAGTACGGTGCTAAGAGACCTAAGGACGCTAAGTAATTAAGCCTGAATTAAGACACGCATTTATATGAATGCATGCAAGTTTTACAATTTGCAAGAGTCGGATTCGAAAGAATCTGATTTTTACGAACAAATTAAATTTTGAATTGTGCCGGAATTAGATTAATCAAGAGGTTGCAGGTTAATATATACGGCGCGAACACATTTTTTATTTGTGAGTACCTATGATTTAATAAATTTATTAAGGAGGGAAGAACCGTGCCACGTAAAGGACATACACAGAAAAGAGATGTATTAGCAGATCCTATTTACAACAATAAGGTAGTTACTAAGCTTATCAACAACATTATGCTTGATGGTAAGAGAGGAGTAGCTCAGAAGATTGTTTACGGTGCTTTTGATAGAGTTGCAGCTAAGACTGAGAGACCAGCTATCGAAGTATTTGAAGAAGCTATGAACAATATTATGCCAGTTCTTGAAGTTAAGGCTAGACGTATCGGTGGAGCTACTTACCAGGTACCTATCGAAGTTAAGCCAGACAGAAGACAGGCTTTAGCTCTTCGTTGGATGACTACATTCTCTAGAGCAAGAGGCGAGAAGACTATGGAAGAAAGACTCGCTAACGAAATTCTTGATGCAGCTAACAACACAGGTGCATCAGTAAAGAGAAAAGAAGATATGCACAAGATGGCAGAAGCAAACAAGGCTTTTGCTCATTACAGATTCTAATTATAATTATAGGAGGTTTTATCCATGGCTGGAAGAGAATATCCATTGGAGAGAACCAGAAATATCGGAATTATGGCTCATATTGATGCTGGTAAGACAACATTAACAGAGCGTATCCTTTATTATACTGGTGTTAATCACAAGATTGGTGATACTCATGAAGGTACTGCTACTATGGACTGGATGGCCCAGGAGCAGGAGAGAGGTATCACAATCACTTCAGCTGCTACAACATGTCACTGGACACCTGAGAAAGAGGGTAAGCCAGATAAGACACAGCCAGAATACCGTATTAACATTATCGATACTCCAGGACACGTTGACTTCACAGTAGAGGTTGAGCGTTCACTTAGAGTACTTGATGGTGCCGTAGGTGTATTCGATGCACAGAACGGTGTTGAGCCACAGTCAGAGAATGTATGGCGTCAGGCTGATAAGTACAATGTACCTCGTATGGCTTTCATGAACAAGATGGATAAGATGGGTGCTGATTTCTTCGGATCATGCAACCAGCTTATTACAAAGCTTGGAAAGAATCCTGTACTTGTACAGATTCCTATCGGTAAGGAAGATGACTTCCAGGGTATTATCGACTTATTCGAGATGAAGGCTTATGTCTTCAACGGAGATAAGGGTGATGATATCGCTGTTGGTGAGATTCCAGACGATTTAAAAGATCAGGCTCAGGAATATCATGACAAGCTCGTTGAGCAGTGTGCTGAACTTGATGAAGACCTTATGGAGAAGTTCTTTAATGATGAGGAAATTTCAGTTCCAGAGTTAAAGGCTGCTTTAAGAAAGGGTACTATCGAGGGTACAGCTATTCCTTGTCTTTGCGGTACAGCTTATAAGAACAAGGGTGTTCAGAAGCTTCTTGATGCTGTTATCGAGTACATGCCAGCTCCTACAGATATCCCAGATATCACAGGTGTTGACGAAGACGGTAACGAAGTAACAAGAAAGTCATCTGATGAAGAGCCATTTGCAGCTCTTGCATTCAAGATTATGACTGATCCATTCGTTGGTAAGTTAGCATTCTTCAGAGTTTACTCAGGTACATTAAACGGTGGTTCATATGTACTTAACTCTAATAAGAATAAGAAAGAAAGAGTTGGCCGTATCCTTCAGATGCACGCTAACCAGAGAAAAGAAATTGATAAGGTTTACTCAGGAGATATCGCTGCTGCAGTAGGCCTTAAGGTTACAGTAACAGGTGATACTATCTGTGATGAAGCACATCCAGTTATCTTAGAGTCTATGGAATTCCCAGAGCCAGTTATCGAGCTTGCTATCGAGCCAAAGACTAAGAATGACCAGGGTAAGATGGGTGAAGCTTTAGCAAAGCTTGCTGAAGAAGATCCTACATTCCGTGCTCATACAGATCAGGAAACAGGTCAGACAATCATCGCTGGTATGGGTGAGCTTCACCTTGATATCATCGTTGACAGACTTCTTCGTGAGTTCAAGGTAGAGGCTAACGTTGGTGCACCTCAGGTTGCTTACAGAGAGTGCTTTACTAAGGCAGTTGATGTTGATAGTAAGTATGCTAAGCAGTCAGGTGGACGTGGTCAGTATGGTCACTGTAAAGTACGTTTCTCACCACTTGAAGCTAACGTTGATAAGTTTGATGTTGAGACAAAGAACACAGTATTAATTAACGAACCTCCAGTACTCTTCTGTGAGTCTTCAGTAGTTGGTGGTGCTATTCCTAAGGAATATATCCCTTCAGTTGCTGACGGTATCAGAGAAGCTGCTAATTCAGGTATCTTAGCTGGATTCCCAGTTCTCGGACTTAGAGCAGATATTTACGATGGTTCATACCATGAAGTCGATTCTTCAGAAATGGCATTCCACATTGCTGGTTCTATGGCATTCAAGGATGCTATGGCTAAGGCAGCACCTGCCCTTCTTGAGCCTATCATGAAGGTTGAGGTTACTATGCCAGAAGAATACATGGGTGATGTAATCGGTGATATCAACTCACGTAGAGGACGTATTGAGGGTATGGAAGATATCTCAGGTGGTAAGATGATTAAAGCATTCGTTCCACTTGCTGAGATGTTCGGATATGCTACTGACCTTCGTTCTAAGACACAGGGTCGTGGTAACTACTCTATGTTCTTCGATAAGTATGAGCAGGCTCCAAAGTCTGTTCAGGATAAGGTTATTTCTGATAGAAATAAGTAATAACTATAAAAATATAGTTGAAATATTTCAGCAAATGAAATATAATAAATATCAGCTATGACAAAGCCCGAGGGGGATACCCCTCAGGGTAATCTAAATATTTTTAGGAGGATTTTAAACAATGGCAAAGGCTAAATTTGAGAGAACAAAACCACATTGTAACATTGGTACAATCGGACACGTAGATCACGGTAAGACTACATTAACAGCTGCTATCACAAAGACTCTTCATGAGAGACTTGGTACAGGTGAGGCTGTTGCATTCGAGAATATTGATAAGGCACCAGAGGAAAGAGAAAGAGGTATCACTATCTCTACAGCTCACGTTGAGTACGAGACAGAGAAGAGACACTATGCACACGTTGACTGTCCAGGACATGCTGATTATGTAAAGAACATGATCACAGGTGCTGCTCAGATGGATGCAGGTATCCTTGTTGTTGCTGCTACTGATGGTGTTATGGCTCAGACAAGAGAGCATATCCTTCTTGCTCGTCAGGTTGGTGTTCCTTACATCGTTGTATTCATGAACAAGTGTGATATGGTTGATGATCCAGAACTTCTTGAATTAGTAGATATGGAAATCAGAGAACTTCTTAACGAGTACGGATTCCCAGGAGATGATACTCCAATCATCCAGGGTTCAGCTCTTAAGGCTCTTGAAGATCCTAACAGCGAATGGGGAGATAAGATCCTTGAGCTTATGCATACTATTGATGAGTATGTTCCAGATCCAGAAAGAGATACAGATAAGCCATTCCTTATGCCTGTAGAGGACGTATTCTCTATCACAGGACGTGGTACTGTTGCTACTGGTAGAGTAGAGAGAGGTGTTCTCCACGTTAATGAGGAAGTTGAAATCGTTGGTATCCATGAAGATATCCGTAAGGTAGTTGTAACTGGTATCGAGATGTTCAGAAAGCTTCTTGATGAGGCTCAGCCAGGTGATAACATTGGTGCACTTCTTAGAGGTGTTCAGAGAGACGAAATCCAGAGAGGACAGGTTCTCTGCAAGCCAGGTTCAATCACACCACACCACAAGTTTACAGCTCAGGTTTACGTATTAACAAAGGACGAGGGTGGACGTCATACTCCATTCTTCAACAACTACAGACCACAGTTCTACTTCAGAACAACTGATGTAACTGGTGTTTGTGAGCTTCCAGCTGGTACAGAAATGTGCATGCCTGGTGATAACGTAGAGATGACAGTTGAACTTATCCATAACGTAGCTATGGAGCAGGGTCTTCGTTTCGCTATCCGTGAGGGTGGTAGAACAGTTGGTTCTGGTGCTGTTGCTACAATCATTGAGTAATTGTTATTAATACAGTTCTTTCAAGGGTTTCCGAGGTTATCGGAAACCCTTTTTTGTGCGAGCAGCTCCTTGAGAAGTCATGGGCAGTTCGCAGTCGTGCTCGCGAAGTAATGAGCTAGAATATGATAAAAAGAGGAGTACAACATGCTATACATAATGCGTCATGGCAGGACGGACTGGAATGTACGTCATAAATTGCAGGGAAGAACAGATATACCGCTTAATGATGAAGGCAGAATGATGGCGGCAGAGGCTGGGAAACAGTATTCAGATATACATTTTGACATATGTTACTCATCTCCTTTAGAAAGAGCAAAAGAAACGGCAGAGATTTTCTTGGAAGGGAAGAAGTGTTCCTGTGTATACAGATGACAGACTTGTTGAGATGGGATTTGGAGTATATGAAGGAATAGAGAATTCATTTGCTATAGATGACTGTCCAATTAATACTCTTTTAAGAAGCCTGAGAAGTATGTTACAGTTGAAGGTGGAGAAAGCTTTGAAGAACTTTTGCAAGGACAGGGGAGTTTATAGACAATGTAGTTATGCCACAGGTAAATAGTGGCAAAGATATACTGATTGTTGGTCATGGTGCCATGAACTGCAGTATTATAGCAAAATTCAGAGGAACACCACTGGATAAATTCTGGGATGGAATGACTGATAATTGTCAGGTGGTAAAACTGATATAATGTTAAGATGTGACAAGAGATTTGGAAACATTTAAACAAAGATAGGAAGAGATGCGCAGCCAGGCTGTCTATATTATAGAATAAATAAGGGAGGGCAATATTGTCCTCCCTTTAGTCATGTTATTAGTTTGATTTAATATTGTGCCTTGCATTAAGCTTCTTGGCACAATGTATGAATGCAGGGAATAAAAATGCGTCAGCAGCAATCCAAGCGATTGGTGAGGCGAGGCATGCACCCATGAATCAATACTTGGAATAAGTATGATGGCTGCAAATGCACGGCCAATCATCTCTAAGATACCAGCTGATATTGCAAATACTGAGAAGCCCATACCCTGTATGCAGAAGCGGACTACATTAACACCTGTAAGCGGAATGTAGAAGCATGCAGATGCAAGGATGAACTGTCTTGTAAGAGCAATTATTGTTGTCTCTGATGCATTAACGAATAATAATGCAATATAATCTGTAGTGAAATACAGTGCAATAAGTGAAAGAACACTGTATACTGAACCAATTATCATAGCAGAGCGTACGCCTTGACCAAGTCTTTTAATCTTGGCAGCTCCAACATTCTGTCCGGCATAGGTTGCCATGGTTGAGCCGAGTGCATCAAATGGACAACAGGTAAAGTTAAACATCTTAGAACCGGCAGTCATTGCGGCTACATATGTTGAACCAAGTGTATTGACAGCAGCCTGAAGGATTGTACTTCCGATGGCTGTTATTGAATACTGGAGTCCCATAGGAACACCGTTCATACACAGGTTGGTGATGAATCTTCTATCAAGTACCCTTTCTGATTTGTCACCTTTTAAGATATCATATTTCTTATACATATATATAAGGCGTAAGTCCCGAAATTAACTGTGATGTTACAGTTGCCCAGCCAGCTCCGGCAACACCCATCTTACATACAAGAATAAGAAAGAAATCAAGTACTACATTTATTATTGAAGAAAGCACAAGGAAAACTACAGGTGTCTTACTATCGCCAAGCGAACGGATAACACCGGACACCATGTTGTACAGGAATACAGTTGGGATTCCTATGAATATAACTACTATGTAATTATAGGCATGGTCAATAATATCTGCCGGAGTATTCATGATAATAAGTATCTGCGGCAGAATATTACGGATGCAAGCGTAAGCACTATGGCAAACACAATACTGCAGATATATCCGTTAAATACATATTTTCTAAGGTCAGCAGCTTCTTTGCACCAAAGCATTGGGCAACCGGAATCACGAATCCGTTACAGACTCCCATACAGAAACCGATTATCATGAAGTTGATAGAACCTGTTGCTCCAACTCCGGCAAGAGCTTCAACACCGAGAGTTTTACCAACGATTATTGTGTCAACAAGATTGTAGAACTGCTGAAACAGCATTCCGAACAGCATTGGAACTGCAAATCCAAGAATATGCTTGGAAGGCGAACCATTTGTCATGTCTTTTACCATAGGATTTCCTCACTTTCGTATATTTATAAAGCCAAATGATTATACTATATTTTTACAAACTGTCAAACTGATTTTGCACGAATTTGAATTAATTTAACGAATTATTGTCTTAATATGAAATGTCTGTTAAAATGCATAGGTAATATTTATGCGGAGGCAGACATGAAGAAAACTTTGATGTTAAGAGACTTACAACGCTGGCATTACTTACAACAATTGCACTGACAATATTTGTTGTGGAATCAGCGATACCTACGCTTGTTCCAATACCAGGAGTTAAATTAGGACTTGCCAATATAGTCACACTTTTGTATTAAAAGGTATAAATTCAGTGATGCAGCTATTGTGCTGGCTATGAGAATTATACTGGCTACAATATTTACAGGGGGCGGTATCATTTATATATAGTGTAAGTGGTGGATTCTTATGCCTTATTGTGATGGCAGCTGTTAATAAATTGCTTAGGGGACAGTATATATTTCTTACGGGAATACTTGGCGCGGTGTCGCACAATGCAGTCAGATTCTTGCTGCATTTTCATACTCAGATTGTCAGGTATATTTGCGTATATGCCGTTTCTTGTGATAAGCGGTGTAATAACAGGCCTGTTTACGGGACTTGTGTGCTTCTTTGCAGACAAATATATTCCTAAAAATATACTATGTAGCAGATGGAGGAGATTGTGAAAAAAGAGTTGTTGTAGTGGTGGCTGTGATTGTCCTGCTTGTCGGGGCAAGTGTGGCTTCTATTATATATATGAAATCAGGAAAGAATGATGGTAGTAAGACCGCTTATATATACAGAGATAACGAATTGTTAAGAACTGTTTCGTTAGAAGATGTTAAGAATCCGTACACATTCAGGATTGAATATGGGGATGGAGAGTATAATGATATTCTTGTCGAGAATGGAAAGATTAAGATTGCTGATGCAAGCTGTCCGGATAAGCTGTGTGTGAACATGGGCTATATATCTGAGCCTTTAATGCCAATCACATGTCTGCCTAATCATCTTGTTATCAGAATTGTGAATGACGGCGAAGAATCGCCGTCACTCGATGGTGTTGTGTATTAATTATTTCATCCAGCGGCCAGAAGCTCCACATGGAAGTACAAGTCCATTACTTGAAACAGGAAGACCTACTTCCTGTGAATCACAGTGTCCGCCAAAGCTCTTAAGTTCTGTGCTTAACATATAAGTAAGAACGGCTGGCTGAAGACCTGTAGTGTATGAATTAATAAGGAAAAATAATGGCTTATCAGAAAGAAGCTGTGCACAAAGCTTAACAAGCGGGTGTATGGCTTCTTCTATTTTCCAGATTTCACCTTTGGGTCCACGTCCATATGAAGGTGGATCCATGATGATTGCATCGTAATGGTTGCCTCTTCTTATCTCTCTTTCAACGAACTTTACGCAGTCATCAACTATCCATCGGATAGGCTTGTCAATAAGTCCTGAAGACTGTGCATTTTCTTTAGCCCATGCGACTATACCCTTAGAAGCATCTACATGTGTAACATTAGCACCAGCGGCTGCACATGCAAGTGTTGCTCCACCTGTATAAGCAAACAGGTTAAGAACCTTTACAGGTTCGCTGCCACGCTTTCCTGGCATCAGAGATTATCTTTCCAAACCAGTCCCAGTTAGCAGCCTGCTCAGGGAATATTCCTGTGTGCTTGAAGCTGAATGGCTTTAAGTTGAATGTCAGCTCCTGTTCAAATGAAGGACTGTTATAGTGAATCTGCCACTGCTGTGGAAGGTCAAAGAACTCCCATTCTCCGCCGCCCTTAGAACTTCTGTGGTAATGACCGTTCATATTCTTCCAGCCACGCTCTTTCTTAGGAGTGTCCCATATTACCTGTGGGTCCGGGCGTACAAGAATATACTTGCCCCAGCGTTCAAGTTTTTCACCTTTAGAGGTATCTATTACTTCATAATCTTTCCAGTTATCAGCTATAAACATAATTAAGTATCCTTTTCTATATAAAAATATGTTGCAGTTTGGTACCGCATTTGTTATTAAATAATTATATACGAAAATATTAATAACTGCAATCGTGCAAAAATGTTTTGAACAGCTGTGTTTTATGTTAATATATTTCTATCGAAATCTGATTAAGGGCGATGCATATTGAAAAATGTTAGTTTAAAGAATATACAGAAGGATATTGTATCAGGAATAATTGTTGCTCTTGTGTCAATTCCTATATCAATGGGATATGCACAGATTGCGGGACTGCCAGCGGTGTATGGTCTGTACTGCTCTATTCTGCCAGTGCTTATATATGGACTTGTGACATCTTCGCCACAGTTTGTGTTCGGAGTGGATGCAACTCCGGCGGCACTTGTCGGTGGAACACTTGCAACGCTTGGGATAGTGTCAGGCTCTGAGGAGGCGAAGGCAGTAGTTCCGTCGATAACTTTAGTTGCAGCATTGTGGCTGCTGCTTTTCTTCTTTATCAAAGCAGGGCGTATTGTCAATTACATATCGACACCTGTAATGGGTGGATTCATAAGCGGTATTGGTGTGACAATAATTCTTATGCAGACTGCGAAGCTGTTTGGCGGTAATGCGGGAACAGGAGAGGCAATAAAGCTTCTTATACATATAGCCGGGGAGATGAAGTCGTTTAATCTGTTGTCAGCAGTGCTTGGAGTCGGAACAGTAGTGATTATTCTTGTTGCGAAGAAGTTCATTCCAAAGTTTCCGATGTCAGTACTTCTTATGGTAGTTGGTGCACTTGCAACTGCAATTTTCATATTGACAGATTCGGTGTTAAGCTTCTTCCGCATGTTGATAAAGGGCTGCCGGGATTCTCACTTCCTGATATGTCAGTTGTGTTTAAGAATCCGTCAGATATAATACTTCTTGGACTTTCAGTGGCGGTGTTGTCATGGCGCAGACATTGCTTGCAACTAATAATTATGCCAACAAATATGGCTATAAAGTAAGCAATAACAGAGAAATTCTGTCTTATGCTGCTGCAAATGCGGCTTCTGCTGTAATTGGCGGATGCCCTTTGAATGGAAGTGTGTCAAGAACAGGAATTGCAGACCAGTTTGGTTGTAAATCACAGGTTATGTCAATAACAGCTTCTCTGACAATGCTTCTTATAGTGCTTTTGGAACACCGGTGCTTGAGTATCTTCCTGTACCAATACTTACAGGAATTGTTGTTGCAGCACTGATAGGAATTACTGAATTCGGGCTTGCAGTTAAATTATGGAAAACAGACCATACGGAGTTTGCAATATTTGTAGGAGCATTTTAGGTGTTCTGTTATTCGGAACGATACATGGAGTTGTAATCGGTGTTATTCTTTCATTCATTGCTGTTATTGTCAAAGCAGTTGAACCGCCAAGAGCATTTCTCGGAGTTATACCGGGACAGGAGGGTTCTACAGCCTTAACAGATACCGTAATGTAAAGAAGATAAAAGGTGCGGTTATATACAGATTTAACGGTGCGCTTTTCTTTGCAAATATTAATACATTTGTTGATGATATAGAAAAAATCTTGATGATAATACTAAATGGGTAATTGTAGATGCCGGAGGCGTAGGTTCTATTGATGTGACGGCAGTTGACAGACTTATGTCTTTATATAAGGCACTTGAAAAGAAAGGCATCAGATTCTATATTACAGAGCATGAACACACACTTAATGACCAGCTAAGAGAGCTTGGCGCGGTGAGTTTGTTGAAAAGGTGTTGTTAGAAGAACGATTCCGCTTGCCCTAAGAGATGCAGGGCTTGACAGACCTTATCCTGTCGAGGAGGAAGAAGAGCAGGCTGTTTCTGGCGAGGCACATGAGGATAACGAAAGGCTTGCTGAGATTGAGTGGGCTTTTGGTGCGGATGCAGACGAATGGCTTGAGAAGATGGCAGCAGAGATGGCTGATGAGATTGGCAGTGTCAAGAAAGATGAGAAGAATGTTATTGTTGATGCTGAAAAGCATGCTGCATGGGGAAGAATCGGACTCTTTGATGAGAATGAACTGCTTGAGCGACTTGAGATGCATTTGTTTGACGATAAGAAATATCCTAATCTTGATATTGATGATATTGAGAAAAGAATTGATGAGCGCCGCGTTGTTGTTGAGAAGAAGCTGGCACAGATTAATCCTGACGCAATACAGATGCTTAAGGAACACAGAAAACAGATGCTTGACAGAGTGAAGCTTCATAATCCATATGCGTATGAGCACACGATGGAGCAGAGGAGAAAGCATTATGAACATCTGCAGAAGAAAGACCCGGAGCTTGCACAGAAGCTTAAGAATTTTTATAATCTATCAGATGATGACAAATAATTTATATAACGGAGATAATAGTGAATATATTAAATGTTGAAAAGGTCAGCAAGACCTACGGAGAAAAGGAACTTTTAATAATATAAGTCTGGGAATTAACAGTGGTGATAAGATTGGGCTTATAGGTGTGAATGGAACGGGTAAGTCTACTCTTTTAAAGATTATTGCGGGCATTGAAGAGCCAGATGAAGGACAGGTTGTAAAGGGTAAGGGATTGAGCTTGCATATCTTGCACAGACGCCTCTGTATTATGATAATGAAAATGTACTGGAATATGTTATGCGTGGAAAGCATGCAGACAGCCAGCCGAAAGCAAAAGAGATTCTTAACAAGCTTGGAATAACAAATCACGCTGCAATGATGAATATTTTATCAGGCGGTCAGAAGAAAAGAGCAGCGCTTGCAAGAACTTTAGTTGAGCCGGCAAGGCTTCTTATTCTTGACGAACCTACTAACCATCTTGATAATGACATGGTACTCTGGCTGGAGCAGTTCATTAAGAATTTCAAGGGAGAACTTATTATGGTTACTCATGACAGGTATTTCCTTGATAATGTAACTAACAGGATTGTTGAGCTTGATAAAGCTTCCCTGTACAGCTACGATACGAATTATTCAGGCTTTCTTGAGCTGAAGACTCAGCGTGAGGAGATGGAGAGGGCGACTGAAGCCAAGAGACAGAATATATTAAGGAAGGAACTCGCGTGGATAAGAAGAGGATGTCAGGCTCGTTCTACTAAGCAGCGGCCCGGATTGATAGATTTGAGGATATGAAGGAAGCTTCAAAGCAGGCGAGAGCAAGATTTGACAAGCAGCTTATGGATATGAATTCAGTCAGCAGCAGGCTTGGAAGAAAGACTGTTGAACTCCATAACATTTGTAAAAGCTTTGGAGAGCGGACAATAATTGACGATTTTACCTACATTTTTAAGAGATGACAGAATCGGTATTGTCGGTGATAACGGATGCGGCAAGTCTACGCTTATGAAGATTATAGCAGCCAGCTTGAGCCGGACAGCGGCAGTGTTGAGGTTGAGAGACTGTAAGAATCGGATATTTCATGCGGAGAACGAACCACTTGACGACAGCCTTACTGTGCTAGAGTTCGTAAGAAGCATAGGCGAATATGTTACGACGGCAGATGGAAAGGCAACAGCGTCACAGATGTGTGAGAAGTTTCTTTTACACCGAAGCAGCAGTGGACACCTATAAGCAAGCTGTCAGGTGGTGAGAAGAGAAGACTTTATCTGTTAAGTGTTCTTATGAGCGCGCCAAATGTACTTATTCTCGATGAGCCTACCAACGACCTTGATATTGAGACTCTTGAGATTCTTGAGGAGTATCTTGATGGATTTGCGGTATTGTAATCACAGTTTCACATGACAGATATTTCCTTGACAGAGTTGTTGACAGGATATTTGCATTTGAGGCGGAGGCCACCTTACACAGTACGAAGGCGGTTATACGGACTACAGGGATAAATGTGTTTCTTCTATATATAATATGGCATCAAATGGAATATCTGATACATCTAAATCAAAGGCAGCAGGGCAGCTGAAGAAAGCATATAACAGCCATGAGGATAAGATTAAGTTCACATATATGGAACAGAAAGAATATGAAACTATCGATGATGATATAGAGAAGCTTGAAACTAAAGTTTCTGAACTTGATGACGAGATTGTAAAGAATGCAACTTCTTATTCTAAGCTTGCAGAACTTACTAAGGAAAAGGAAGATGTGGAGAGAAAGCTTGAAGAAAAGATGGAGCGATGGGAATATCTTAATGATCTCGCAGAAAAATAGAAAAACAGAAACAGCAGGGATAGCTATTATTTTAGTTGAAAGAATCATTTAGATATGGTATGATTTAAAATGATTTACTATATTAATCATATGAGGGAGGATTAATTTATGTTTTGTCCTAATTGTGGAACAAGCAATGATGAAGCGCGCATTATTTTGCGCAAATTGTGGAACACGTCTTGAATTTGAACCTGTTGTAACAGAGGGATCAGCAGCTTCAGATGATAATGCAGTTCCGCAGCAGCCAGAGGTGCAGACAGCACAGGTTAATGTACAGCCACAGGTTATACCAATGTATGAGCAGCCACAGAATGGCGCAATGGGAAATTCTGCAAAGAAACCATTCAAGCTTTCTAAGAAGATTGTAATTATTGGTGCAGTAGTGGTTGCGGTTATAGCAGCGGTTATTGTGTTTATATGTGTTGGTAACAGTCTTACTAATTATAAGAAGACAGCTGGCAGCTATGTTAAAGCGGTTGAGGAATGTGACTGGGCTAAGGCATATTCACTTGTCCAGATTCCAGATAGTGAATTTCTTACAAAGAATGCATTTATAACAGCTCATTCAGAAGCAACAGGAAGTGCAGTAGGGAATATGAGGGTTATTGACAGTTTTTCTTCTAAGGGACGTCTTCCAGGTAACAAGGCCGTAAGTGTTATATATACGACAGCTACGGGTGCTGATTCACAAGATTTACTTCTTACAGTTACTGATAAGCATTATATGTTATTCTTTAAAAAGTATAAAGTAAGTACCGAAGATACAGTAGTTTCAGACTGCACAATAAATGTTCCTAAGGGACTTACATTATTTATTAATGATGTTCTTGTTGGGGATCAGTATAAGAGCAAGGATTCTGGTAAGAACTCAAGCTATGATGTGTATAAGATTCCATATTTGTTCAATGGAACAACAATACTTAAGGCTACAAGTGAATTTACTGAGGATTATACAAAGGAAATATATCCATCATATGACGAGTATACAACATCAATCAGTTCATATGATATTAAGTTTGCAGAAGATAAGATTAACGGCCTTAAGGACCAGGCTAAGAAGGATGTAACAGAGTTCTTTGATGCAGCACAGAAGAAGAGTGATTTTTCAACTGTAAGTGATAAATTCACATCAGATATGCAGTCATCTGCAAAGTCAACATACAATGGCTATGTTGATACATTTAAATCAACATATAAACAGATATCTAATTTTAAGATTACAACATTAAATCCTTGCAATGTCAGATACTACTTTCAGAGTTGATTCAAATGATGGCTGTCCGACAATAAAGGTTGGATATAAGATTAGTTATTCATATACATATAAGTATTCTAGTGATACTAAGTCACATGAAAGAAATGATTCAAAGAGCTCAGCATATGTGTATTACAAATATGCTGATGGACAGTGGAAAATCAGTTCTATGGGACTTGGAGTTTCTATTTACTAATTGGATTGTAAAGTCGGGGCAGTTTAATGCCCTGACTTTTGTTCTAAAAATACAATTTTTCTTGTTGATTTTATATACAGAGTAGTGTATATTAATACTTGCTGTGACATTGATAGCTGTGAAGCGTGAGGTTGCTGCTTTAATAAAGCGTTTTCCGTGGAGCGAATGTCAATGCTGGAGATAATCTCCGGCGAAGAAACTGGCGACAAGTCACTGTACCAAAATCATCTGCAATCCGCAGAAATGACGCGCGTGGGTCGAATTATGAATGAGACTATATGATACGCGTGGAGTGTGTACAGTCACCGCTTGTCGTACTTAAACAATAAAGTGCGAAGGAGGCGACTTTTTATGGCAAATCAGGTAATCAGAATTACTCTGAAGCGCTTACGATCATCAGTTGATTGATCAGTCAGCTAAGAAAATCATCGAAACTGCTAAGAAGACAGGAGCACAGGTGAGTGGTCCGGTACCTCTTCCAACAAAGAAGCGAAGTTGTTACTATTCTTAGAGCTGTTCACAAGTACAAGGATTCAAGAGAGCAGTTCGAGCAGAGAACTCATAAGAGACTTATCGATGTATTATCACCATCTCAGAAGACTGTAGATGCATTATCTAAGTTAGAGATGCCAGCTGGTGTATTCATCAACCTTAAGGTAATGAACTAATCATTATCTGGAATTTTTCATTATTAAAGCAATAATCCTAAGGGTTTAATATAGAAGTAACAAGCAGTGGTGCGGGTTCCACTTATATTAGCTGTTCTAGGATGACAGGATGCGCTGTGTATCACACATCATCTTGTCCGCTGTAGATTAAACAGGAGGAAAATCAATGAAGAAGGCAATTTTAGCTACAAAAGTCGGAATGACTCAAATCTTCAACGAAGACGGTGTTTTAACACCTGTAACTGTTCTTCAGGCTGGTCCTTGTGTTGTTACACAAGTTAAGACAGTAGAAAACGACGGTTACGATGCAGTTCAGGTTGGTTTTGCTGACATTAGAGAAAAGTTAGTGAACAAGCCTGTTAAAGGACATTTTGATAAGGCAGAGGTTCCTTACAAGAGATTCTTAAGAGAGTTTAAGTTTGAGAACGCTTCAGAGTACTCTGTAAAGGACGAAATCAAGGCTGATATCTTCGCTGCAGGCGATAAGGTTGATGCAACTGCTATTTCAAAGGGTAAAGGTTTCCAGGGCGCAATCAAGAGATTAGGCCAGTCAAGAGGACCTATGGCTCATGGTTCTAAGTTCCACAGACATCAGGGTTCAAACGGATCAGCAACAACACCTGGTAGAGTATTCAAGGGAAAAGGAATGCCTGGACATATGGGTTCTAAGAGAATCACAATCCAGAATCTTGAAGTAGTAAGAGTTGATGTTGAAAACAACGTAATCTTAGTTAAGGGTGCAGTACCTGGATCTAAGAAATCATTAGTAACACTGAAAGAAACAGTAAAAGCTGCTAAGTAGTTTTTGCTAAGGAAGGAGGACCACACAGATGGCAAACGTATCTGTTTACAATATTGAAGGCAAAGAAGTTGGTTCAATCGAATTAAATGATGCTGTATTTGGTGTAGAAGTTAATGAACATCTCGTACACATGGCAGTAGTTAACCAGCTTGCAAATAATCGTCAGGGAACACAGAGCGCAAAGACACGTTCAGAAGTTTCTGGTGGCGGAAGAAAACCTTGGAGACAGAAAGGAACTGGTCATGCAAGACAGGGTTCTACAAGATCTCCACAGTGGACAGGCGGTGGTGTTGTATTTGCACCAAAGCCAAGAGATTATTCATTCAAGATGAATAAGAAGGAAAAGAGAATTGCTCTTCTTTCTGCATTATCATCAAAGGTTGCTGACAACAAGATCGTAGTTCTTGATGCATTTAACCTTGACGAGATTAAGACAAAGAAGTTCGCAGAAGTTATGAGCAACTTAAAGGTTGATAAGGCTTTAGTAGTTATCGAAGGCGAGAACAAGAACGTAGTTCTTTCAGGAAGAAACATTCCTACAGTTAAGGTTTCAGCTACTAACGAAATCAACACATACGATGTATTAAAGTATGAAACATTAGTAGTTACTAAGGCTGCTGTTGAAAAATTAGAGGAGGTGTATGCATAATGGCAAACGTACAGTATTATGATGTAATCCTCAAGCCTGTAATCACAGAGAAGTCTATGGCTGATATGGCAGATAAGAAGTATACATTCTTAGTTCATACAGATGCTAACAAGACAATGATTAAGGATGCTGTTGAGAAGATGTTCGAAGGAACTAAGGTTGCTTCAGTTAACACAATGAATCTTGATGGCAAGAAGAAGAGAAGAGGCAGAACAGCTGGTACAACTTCTAAGACTAAGAAAGCAATTGTACAGTTAACAGCTGACAGCAAGGAAATCGAAATCTTTGAAGGCCTTTAATTAGTAGCTTTAAAGTGTAGAAAACAATATTACACAGACTCGAAAGGAGAGAAATAATGGGAATTAAGACATATAACCCATATACACCTTCCAGAAGAAATATGACTGGATCTGATTTCTCAGAGATTACAAAGAGTACTCCAGAGAAGTCATTACTTGCTAAGAAGAGCAAGAATGCTGGTCGTAACAACCAGGGTAAGATTACTGTAAGACACCACGGTGGTGGAAACAGACAGAAGTATAGAATGATTGATTTCAAGAGAAACAAGGAAGGCGTTCCAGCACAGGTTATCGGAATTGAGTACGATCCAAACAGAACAGCTAACATCGCTCTTATCTGCTACGCAGATGGTGAGAAAGCATATATCCTTGCTCCTCAGGGATTAACAGATGGCATGACAGTACAGAATGGTGCTGGTGCAGAAGTCAGAGTAGGTAACTGCTTACCACTTTCAGAGATTCCAGTTGGTACTCAGGTACACAACATTGAATTATATCCAGGTAAGGGTGGACAGCTTGTTCGTTCTGCTGGAAACTCAGCTCAGCTTATGGCTAAGGAAGCGCAAGTATGCAACACTTAGATTACCATCAGGCGAGATGAGAATGGTTCCAATTATCTGCCGCGCAACAATCGGTGTTGTAGGTAATGGAGATCACAACCTTATTAATCTTGGTAAGGCTGGACGTAAGAGACATATGGGTATCAGACCTACAGTTCGTGGTTCTGTTATGAACCCTAATGACCATCCACATGGTGGTGGTGAAGAGTAGAGCACCAGTTGGTCGTCCAAGCCCAATGACACCTTGGGGCAAGCCAGCTATGGGTCTTAAGACTCGTAAGGCTAAGAAGGCTTCAAACAAGCTTATCGTAAGAAGAAGAAACGGAAAGGCTATTAAGTAATTAGCCTACAATCGTAACTATTATTATTCACGAAGATTATAAGGAGGTTTCAACCTATGGCTCGATCACTTAAAAGGGAGCATTTGCAGACGAGAGCTTACTTAAGAAAGTTGATGCTTTAAATGCTGCAAACGACAAACAGGTTATTAAGACTTGGTCTCGTCGTTCAACAATTTATCCTCAGTTTGTAGGTCATACAATCGCTGTTCATGATGGTAGAAAGCATGTGCCTGTATATGTTACAGAGGATATGGTTGGTCATAAGCTCGGTGAGTTCGTTGCAACAAGAACTTACAGAGGACACGGCAAAGACGAAAAGAAGAGTAGATAATTTGAATTTTTGAAAGGAGGTTTAATCCATGGCTAACGGACATAGATCCCAGATTAAACGTGAAAGAAACGCTGTTAAGGATACAAGACCAAGCGCAAAGTTATCTTACGCTAGAGTATCTGTTCAGAAGGCTTGTTTCGTATTAGATGCTATCAGAGGCAAGAGCCTTGATGAAGCACTTGCAATTGTTATGTACAATCCAAGATATGCATCATCTATTATAGAGAAGTTATTAAAGTCAGCAGCAGCAAATGCTGAGAACAATAACGGTATGGACCCAAGTAAGTTATATGTAGAAGAGTGCTACGCTAACAAGGGACCAACAATGAAGAGAGTACATCCAAGAGCACAGGGTAGAGCTTACAGAATCGAAAGAGAATGAGCCACATCACTGTTGTTTTAAATGAAAGATAATTATTTTCTAAGAGATAGAAAGGAGTCTTTATGGGACAGAAAGTTAATCCTCATGGTTTAAGAGTCGGTGTAATCAAAGACTGGGATGCAAAGTGGTATGCAGAAGACGATTTCGCTGATAACCTTGTAGAAGATTATAACATTAGAAAATTCCTCAAGAATAAGTTATATGCTGCAGGAATTTCAAAGATTGAAACAGAGAGAGCTTCAGACAGATTAAAGATCGTTATTCATACAGCTAAGCCTGGTATCGTAATTGGTAAGGGCGGTACTGAAATCGAGAACTTAAAGAAGCAGAGAAGTTAACATCTGCTAAGAAGTTAAGCATTGATATCAAGGAAGTTAAGAGACCAGATAAGGATGCTCAGCTTGTTGCAGAGAACATCGCTCAGCAGTTAGAGAACCGTATCTCTTTCAGAAGAGCTATGAAGTCTTGCATGGGCAGAACAATGAAGCAGGAGCTAAGGGTATCAAGACATCTTGCTCAGGACGTCTCGGTGGAGCTGATATGGCTCGTACAGAGTTCTATAGCGAGGGTACAATTCCTCTTCAGACACTTCGTGCAGATATCGACTATGGATTTGCAGAAGCAGATACAACTTATGGCAAGGTTGGTGTTAAGGTTTGGATCTACGAAGGTGAGGTTCTTCCTACAAAGAATAATGCCAACGCTAACGTAGAAAAGGAAGGGAGCGATAAGTAATGTTACTACCTAAGAGAGTTAAACATCGTAGACAGTTCCGTGGTTCTATGGCTGGTAAGGCTACAAGAGGCAATAAGATCACTAATGGTGAATTCGGTATTGTTGCAACAGAACCTTGTTGGATCAAATCAAATCAGATAGAAGCTGCCCGTGTCGCTATGACAAGATATATTAAGCGTGGTGGTAAAGTATTTATAAAGATTTTCCCAGATAAGCCGGTAACAGGTAAGCCTATCGGTGTTCGTATGGGTAAAGGTAAAGGTAACTTGGAGTGCTGGGTAGCAGTAGTTAAACCTGGACGTGTAATGTTCGAGATTTCAGGCGTTGCTGAAGAAACAGCAAGAGAAGCTTTACGTCTCGCAACACATAAGCTTCCTTGCAAGTGCAAGATTGTTTCACGTGCAGACTTAGAAGGCGGTGATAACAGTGAAAATTAATAAGTATGTAGAAGATTTAAAGGCAAAATCAGCTGCAGAGTTAAATGAAGAATTAGTAGCTGCTAAGAAGGAACTTTTCAATTTAAGATTCCAGAACGCAACAAATCAGCTGGACAACACAAGCAGAATTAAGGAAGTTCGTAAGAACATCGCTAGAATCCAGACTGTAATTGCACAGAAGAATGCTTAATTAAGGCATGTAGACTTAGATATCCTAAGAAAGGAGAATAACTGTGGAAGAGAGAAATTTAAGAAAACTCGTACAGGTAAGGTTATAAGCAATAAGATGGATAAGACAATTGTTGTTGCAGTACAGGACAACGTTAAGCATCCACTTTACAATAAGATCGTTAAAAGAACTTACAAGTTAAAGGCACACGATGAGAACAATGAATGTTTAATCGGAGATGTTGTTAAGGTAATGGAGACTAGACCTTTATCTAAGGATAAGAGATGGAGATTAGTTGAGATTATCAGTAGAGCAAAATAATAAGAATTTATTTGTGATATTACTGAAAGGAGTAGTATTATGGTACAACAGGAAACCAGACTTAAGGTTGCTGATAATACTGGTGCTAAGGAAATTCTTTGTATCAGAGTTATGGGCGGATCTACAAGAAGATATGCAAATATCGGTGATGTAATTGTCGCTACTGTTAAAGAAGCAACACCAGGCGGCGTTGTTAAAAAGGGTGACGTTGTTAAGGCCGTTGTCGTACGTTCAGTAAAGGGCGCACGTCGTAAGGACGGTTCATATATTAAATTTGATGAGAATGCTGCTGTTATAATTAAAGATGATCAGACTCCTAAGGAACTCGTATCTTTGGTCCAGTAGCCAGAGAGTTAAGAGATAAGAAGTTCATGAAAATCGTATCTCTTGCTCCAGAAGTATTATAGGAGGTACCACAATGTCAGCTGTTAGAATTAAAAAGGGTGATACTGTTAAGGTTATCGCAGGAAAAGACAAAGGCAAAGAGGGCAAGGTATTGTCTGTAAATGCTAAAATCATACAGCATTAGTTGAGGGTGTTAACATGGTTACAAAGCATGCTAAGCCAAGCGCAACTAATCAGCGGTGGAATTCTCCACCAGGAAGCACCAATCGATATCTCAAATATCGCTTACTCATTAAAGGGTAAGGAAACAAAGATTGGTTATGACTTCAAGGACGGTAAGAAAGTTCGTGTTGCTAAGGCAACTGGCGAAGTTATCGATTAATAAAGGAAGGAGGCAATAATTTTGAGTAGACTTAGAGAATTATACGATAATGAAATTACTAAGAAGATGACTGAGAAATTCGGTTACAAGAACCCAATGATGGTTCCAAAGATCGACAAGATCGTAATTAACATGGGCGTTGGCGAAGCTAAGGAAAATTCAAAGCTTCTTGACATAGCTGTTAAAGAAATGGAAACAATTGCTGGTCAGAAGCGCAGTTCTTACAAGAGCTAAGAATTCAATTGCTAACTTCAAGTTAAGAGAGGGTCAGGCAATTGGTTGTAAGGTTACATTAAGAGGAGAGAAGATGTATGAATTCCTTGACAGATTAGTAAACCTTGCATTACCACGTGTACGTGACTTCCGTGGCGTTAGCGCTGATTCATTTGATGGAAGAGGTAACTATGCTTTAGGTATCAAAGAGCAGATTATCTTCCCAGAAATCGAATATGACAAGATTGATAAGGTTAGAGGTATGGATGTAATCATTACAACTACAGCTAAGACTGATGAGGAAGCTCGTGAGTTATTAAGATTATTCAACATGCCATTTAAGAAATAATTAAGGAGGGAAATTCAATGGCTAAGACTTCTATGAAGGTTAAGCAGCAGAGAGCACCTAAGTTCTCTACAAGAGCGTATACACGTTGTACAATATGTGGTCGTCCACATTCTGTTTTAAGAAAATACGGAATCTGCAGAATTTGCTTCCGTGAATTAGCTTACAAGGGACAGATTCCTGGAGTTAAGAAAGCATCTTGGTAAAATCAATTAACGTAGTCCTGGTAACAGGAAACCAGTTAAAATAAGGAGGAAAATTTCAATGACAGATCCAATTGCAGATATGCTTACAAGAATTCGTAATGCAAATACAGCAAAGCACGACACAGTTGATGTTCCATCATCTAAGATGAAGCTTGCAATCGCTAAGATTCTTTTAGACGAGGGTTATATTAAGTCTTATGAGCTCGTTGAGAACGGTAAGTTCAACGATATCCGTATTACATTAAAGTACGGTGCTTCTAAGAATGAGAAGATCATTTCAGGTCTTCAGAGAATCTCTAAGCCAGGTCTTAGAGTATATGCAAACAAGGAAGAACTTCCAAAGGTTCTCGGTGGTCTTGGTGTAGCTATTATATCTACAAACAAGGGCGTTATTACTGACAAGGAAGCTAGAAAGCTCGGCGTTGGTGGAGAAGTTCTTTGCTTCGTTTGGTAATTATTGAACACTTACACACAGGGAAACGGGAATCCTATCCCATCGTAGTTCAGCGTATATGAATGTTTCCCTCATTATAATTAGGAGGTGCACGGCATGTCACGTATAGGAAGAATGCCTATCGCTATCCCAGCAGGAGTTACTGTTGAGATTGCAGAAAATAATAAAGTGACTGTAAAGGGTCCAAAGGGAACTCTTGAGAGAGTTTTACCAGCAGAGATGGACATTAGCAGAAGGTTCTGAAATCGTTGTTTCAAGACCAAATGACTTAAAGAAGATGAAGTCATTACATGGACTTACAAGAACACTTATTCATAACATGATTATTGGTGTTACAGAAGGCTATGAGAAGAAGCTTGAAGTTAACGGTGTTGGTTATAGAGCACAGAAACAGGGTAAGAAGTTAGTTCTTTCATTAGGCTACTCTCATCCAGTTGAGATGGAAGATCCAGAAGGAATTGAAACAGTTCTTGATGGAACAAACATCATCATTGTTAAAGGTATCAGTAAAGAAGCAGTTGGCCAGTACGCAGCTGAAATCAGAGCAAAGAGAGCTCCAGAGCCATATAAGGGCAAGGGTATCAAGTATGCTGATGAAGTTATCAGACGTAAAGTTGGTAAGACTGGTAAGAAATAATTAAAGGAGAAAACATAATGGTTAGTAAGAAATCAAGAACAGTAGTTCGCGAACAGAAGCATAGAAGATTACGTAATCGTTTCAGTGGTACTGCAGAAAGACCACGTTTAGCTGTGTTCAGAAGCAATAATCATATGTATGCTCAGATTATTGACGACACAGTTGGAAAGACACTTGTATCAGCATCAACTCTTGATAAGGAAGTTAAGGCAGAGCTTGAGAAGACAAATAATGTTGAAGCAGCAGCTGCTGTTGGTACAGTCGTAGCAAAGAGAGCATTAGAAAAGGGAATCAAGACTGTTGTTTATGACAGAGGCGGTTTCATTTATGCAGTAAAATTAAGGCATTAGCAGAGGCAGCTCGTGAAGCTGGCCTTGAATTCTAAGCGGAAGCGGAGATTACAGTATGAAACGTACAATAATTGATGCTAGTCAGTTAGAATTAAATGATAATGTAGTATCAATCAAGCGTGTAACAAAGGTTGTAAAGGGCGGACGTAACATGCGTTTTGCAGCATTAGTAGTTGTTGGTGACGGCAACGGACACGTAGGTGCAGTGTTGGTAAGGCAGCTGAAATTCCAGAAGCTATCCGCAAGGGAAAAGAAGATGCTATCAAACATTTAGTAGAAGTTCCAATCGATGAGAACGGTTCAGTTCCACATGATTTTCTTGGAAAGTTCGGAGGAGCTACAGTATTATTAAAGAGAGCTCCAGAAGCGTACTGGTATCATCGCTGGTGGTCCAGCACGTTCAATCCTTGAGCTTGCGGTATCAAGAATATCCGTACAAAGTCACTTGGATCAAACAACAAGCAGAATGTTGTATTAGCAACAATCGAAGGACTTAAGTCTATGAAGACTCCAGAAGAAGTTGCAAGACTTCGTGGAAAGTCAGTTAGCGAGATCCTTGGTTAATTAAATTGTGATTCCGCTAAGCGGAGATGGAGGTTAAAATGGCTGAGAAGTTAAGAATAACTTTAGTTAAGTCTCCAATCGGCGCTGTTCCTAAGCATAGAAAAACTGTTGAAGCTATGGGTCTTACAAAGATGCATAAGACAGTTGAACTTCCAGATAATGCTGCTACAAGAGGACAGATTCAGCAGATTGGTTATATGTTAAAGGTAGAAGAAATCTAATTACAGATAAGGAGGTGCAATGATGGATTTATCTAATTTGAGACCGCAGAAGGTTCAGTATTAAGCGATAATTTCAGAAGAGGTCGTGGACATGGCTCAGGTAACGGCAAGACAGCTGGTAAGGGTCATAAAGGACAGAAAGCTCGTTCAGGAGCACCAAGACCAGGTTTTGAAGGTGGCCAGATGCCATTATATAGAAGAATTCCTAAGAGAGGATTCACTAACAGAAACCGTAAGGAATTCGTTGCTATTAATGTTAATGTATTAGATCGTTTTGATAACGGTGCAGAGGTTACTGTTGATACATTAATTGAGTCAGGAATCGTTAAAGATCCTAAGGACGGAATCAAGATTCTTGCAAACGGCGAGCTTACAAAGAAGCTTACTGTTAAGGCTAACGCATTCAGTGCTGCAGCTAAGGAGAAGATCGAGGCTCTCGGCGGAACCGCGAGGTGATCTAATATGTTTAAAACACTTGTAGGCGCTTTTAAGAACAAAGATATAAGAAAAAAGATAATATATACATTATTAATTCTTGTTGTTGTCAGAGTTGGAAGTTTACTTCCAATCCCTGGTGTAGACACCAATTATTTTAGTAGCTTACTTAGTGGAATTAATACTGGTGATTTAAGTTATCTCAGTGCTTTTACAGGAGGTTCATTCGAAAGAATGTCCCTCTTTGCGCTGAGCATAACACCATATATCACATCTTCAATCATTATGCAGCTTCTCACAATTGCAATTCCTAAATTAGAGGAAATGCAGAAAGAAGGAGAAGATGGTAGAAAGAAGATTGCATCGATTACAAGATACGTAACAATTGGTCTTTCTTTAATAGAAAGTATCGCTATGGCGGTTGGCTTTGGTAGAACAGGTCTTATCAAAGATTCAGCACAGCTTAGCACATTACATTATGTAGTATGTATAATCGTAGTTGTAGCTGCACTTACAGCTGGTTCAGCAGTATTAATGTGGCTTGGTGAGCGAATCACTGAAAAGGGTGTTGGAAATGGTATTTCAATTGTACTTTTAATTAATATCATATCAGGTATGCCTAGTGATTTTGCTACATTATATAGCACATTTGTTGCACCAAAGACACCGCAAAGGGTGTTTTAGCAGCAGTAATAATATTAGCAATTCTTATTGTTATGGTAGTTCTTGTATGCTTCCTTCCAGGATGGAGAGAAGAATTCCTGTTCAGTACTCTCAGAAGGTCAGCGGTAGAAGAACAGTTGGCGGACAGTCAACAAACATTCCATTAAAGGTTAATACTGCGGTGTTATGCCAATTATTTTCGCATCATCACTTATGCAGTTTCCAGTTATAATTGCACAGTTATTTGGTAAATCATATGAGTGGACCAGATATCTCAGCTCATCATACTGGTGCAGAGTTGAAGCTCCAAAGTATTCAATTGGTTTATTAGTATACATAGTACTGCTTATAATATTTGCATACTTCTATACATCAATAACATTTAACCCAATTGAGGTAGCTGATAACTTAAAGAAGGCTGGTGGAGTTATCCCAGGAATAACACCTGGTAAGTCTACAAGCGAATATCTTAACAAAATACTTAATTATATCGTATTTATTGGAGCTGTCGGACTTTTAATAATTGCCCTCATTCCAATAATGTGTACAGGATTCTTTAATGCTTCTGTTTCATTCGGTGGAACATCAATTATCATTATTGTTGGTGTTGTACTTGAGACATTAAAGCAGATTGAGTCTCAGATGTGCAATCGTTACTATAAGGGATTCCTCAGTGAGTAATTCTTTATATCACGGATGATATTAGTATAAAATATTGACTTGCCCGGTTTATGCCGGGTAAGTCCTTTGTGTATTATGATTTATTACGAATATTTATGATTTTGGAATGGAGAAAATATTATGAAGATAATTATGTTAGGTGCTCCAGGAGCGGTAAAGGTACACAGGCTAAGAAGATAGCAGCAAAATATGCTATACCACATATCTCTACAGGAGATATTTTCAGAGCTAATATTAAGAACAATACAGAGCTTGGACAGAAGCAAAGACATACATGGATAAGGGAGAGCTCGTACCTGATGAATTAGTAGTAGATCTTATCATGGACAGATTCAAGGAAGCGGATTGTGCTAACGGATATGTACTTGATGGATTCCCAAGAACAATTCCTCAGGCAGAGGCACTTGATAAGGCTCTTAGTGCTAATGGAGAGTCAGTTGACTATGCAATCAATGTCGAAGTTCCTGATGAAAATATAATAAACAGAATGTCTGGAAGAAGAGCATGTGTAGGTTGTGGAGCAACATACCATATCCAGTTCAATCCAACAAAGGTTGAAGGAATATGTGATGCATGTGGCGAGAAGCTTATCTTAAGAGATGACGATAAGCCAGAGACAGTAAAGAACAGACTTTCAGTATATCATGAGCAGACACAGCCATTGATTGAATACTATTCAGGAAAGGGTGTACTTAAGGAAGTTGATGGTACACAGCCTATGGATGATGTATTTGCTGCAATAGTTAAGATCTTAGGTTAATCATCTATGAGTGATATAAAGGGATATTTTGCAAGTTCTAAAGCGAGGCCATGACAAAGGTACTGTGTATATGATTCTCGAATCTGATGATGTATATGTTTATCTGTCGGACGGTAAATTAAGACCGACAGATAAACTTAAAAAGCTGAAACATGTTCAGCTCATAAAACAAAAAGATAGTGATCTTGCAGAAAAGATAGAGAAAACCTGTTTATAAGTAATGAAGAAATAAAATATGCGATTAAGCAGATTAAAACCAGTGCCAAATAATAGGAGGTAAACTTATATGTCAAAGGCAGATGTAATTGAAATTGAAGGAAAGGTAGTTGAGAAATTACCTAATGCATTTTTAAAGTAGAACTTGAGAATGGACATCAGATACTTGCTACAATCAGTGGTAAGTTAAGAATGAACTTCATCAGAATTCTTCCTGGTGATAAGGTAACAATTGAGTTATCACCATACGATTTAACAAAGGGAAGAATCATTTGGAGAGATAAATAAAACAATAGGAATATATGTACAAAATATTCTTTATAAATTTTGTAAAATTTTCCTTGCGTTGATAGAAAAGGTTGTGCTATAATAGCAACCGAACTTGTCTGAAAGGAGGCTTTGCAGTGAAGGTTAGATCATCAGTTAAACCAATTTGTGAAAATGCAAAGTCATTAAAAGAAAGGGCAGCATCAGAATTATCTGTGAAAACCCTAAGCACAAGCAGAGACAGGGCTAATTACCCTGAAGCAGAAGTAGAAGTACTTCTCATATTTCTGCGTTATAGTATCAATGTCACTAGTTGGTATTATAACTAATTCTGTCTTTAATATAATGGACAGAGAACAGTTTTGCGGCTGCAGCGATGACACATCCGGATAAGTTGACGGTGTTCATTGCTATCAAATATAGTAGACTGAAGGTGACGCACACATTTCAGGCGTTCAAAGCGGGGATAGAGCTTAGAACGAGCTGCGTAGGAATCGGACTACATTTTTCTATCTTTATTATTAATATTAATTTAATTGATCAAACGGAGGTTAAAGAACACATGGCTCGTATTTCAGGTGTAGACTTACCAAGAGAAAAGCGTATTGAAATAGGACTTACTTATGTTTACGGTATTGGCCGAGTAAGAGCATCTAAGATTCTTGAAGAGGCTGGCGTTAATCCAGATACACGTGTTAAGGATCTTACAGATGAAGAAGTTGCAAAGATTGCTAAGGTTATCGATGCTGATCCAGAACATTTAGTAGAAGGTGACTTAAGAAGAGAAGTTGCCATGAACATTAAGAGATTAAAGGAAATCGGATGCTACAGAGGAATCCGTCATAGAAAGGGACTTCCATGCAGAGGTCAGAAGACAAAGACTAATGCAAGAACATGTAAGGGTCCTAAGAAGACTGTAGCTAATAAGAAGAAATAATTGAATTGTTAAACTCACAGGAGGTTAGTTATCATGGCTCAGAAAGTTACAAAAAAGTGACAAAGAAGCGTGTTAAGAAGAACGTTGAAAGAGGACAGGCACATATTCAGTCATCTTTCAATAATACAATAGTTACATTAACAGATGCAGAAGGAAATGCTTTATCATGGGCATCTGCAGGTGGACTCGGATTCAGAGGATCTAAGAAGTCTACTCCTTATGCAGCACAGATGGCAGCTGAGACAGCAACAAAGGCTGCATTAATCCATGGATTAAAGTCTGTAGACGTTATGGTTAAGGGACCAGGTTCAGGTAGAGAAGCAGCTATCAGAGCACTTTCAGCAGCTGGTCTTGAAGTTACAAGTATCAAGGATGTTACTCCAGTTCCACATAATGGATGCCGTCCACCAAAGCGTAGAAGAGTTTAATTTAGGGAGGTAAGATTACAATGGCAGTTAATAGAACACCTGTCCTCAAGAGATGTAGATCTCTTGAAATGGATCCTGTATATTTAGGAATAGATAAGAAATCTAGAAGAAAGGCAAAGAACGCTGGTAGAAAGGTTAGCGAGTATGGAATGCAGCTTCGTGAGAAGCAGAAGGCTAAGTTCATCTACGGTGTATTAGAGAAGCCTTTCAGAAATTACTATAAGAAGGCTGAGAGACAGAAGGGTATGACTGGTGAGAACCTTATGATCATGCTCGAGCTCAGACTTGACAATGTTCTTTTCAGATTAGGATTCGCTAGAACAAGAAAAGAAGCAAGACAGATCGTTGATCACAAGCATGTATTAGTTAATGGTAAGTGCGTAAACATCCCTTCATACCTTGTAAAGGCTGGAGATGTTATCGAAATCAGAGAGAAGTCTAAGTCATCAGCAAGATACAAGGAAATCCTTGAGTCTACTAACGGAAGACTTGTTCCAGAGTGGTTAGAGGCAGATGCAGACGCTCTTAAGGGATCAGTTAAGTCAATCCCTACAAGAGAAGTTATTGACGTTCCTGTAAACGAGATGCTTATCGTCGAGTTATATTCTAAGTAATCCATACCGGAAATATAGAATAAAACTTATAAAACCCATAAAAAGGAGGGACTATACATGGTTGATGCAGATTTTAATTTCAAGATGCCAAAGATTGAGATGACAGAAAAATCAGAAGATGGCAAGTATGGAAAATTTGTTGTTGAGCCACTCGAAAGAGGATATGGTTTAACATTAGGTAATTCTTTAAGAAGAATTATGCTCTCTTCATTAGTTGGTACAGCTGTAAGCAGTATCAAGATTGAAGGTGTACTTCATGAATTCAGCTCAATTCCAGGTGTTAAGGAAGATGTTACTGAGATCGTCATGAACATCAAGCAGTTATCAATCAAGAACAACGGAAATTCTGTTGAGCCTAAAGAAGCACATATTGACTTCGTAGGCGAAGGTGTAGTTAGAGCATCAGATATTCAGGTTGATCCTGATATTGAAATAATCAATCCGGATCTTGTTATTGCACATCTTAATGGTGCAGACAGCAAGCTCACAATGGAACTTACAATCACTAATGGTCGTGGTTATGTAAGCTCTGAGAAGAATAAGAGAGATGATCAGCCAGCAGGCGTTATCGCTATTGATTCAATCTACACACCAGTAGAGAGAGTTAATATGGCAGTTCAGAATACTCGTGTAGGTCAGGATACAGATTTTGATAAGCTTACACTTGATATTTTCACTAATGGAACAATAGAACCAGATGAGGCTTTAAGTCTCGCAGCTAAGGTTTTAAGTGAACATTTAAAGGGATTCATCAATCTTTCAGAGAACGCTCAGAAAGTGGAAATCATGGTTGAGCAGGAAGAGGATGAGACTACTAAGGTCCTTTCAATGAGCATTGAAGATCTTGAATTATCTGTTCGTTCATCTAATTGTCTTAGAAGAGCTGGTATCAACACAGTTGAAGAGCTTTGCAACAAGACATCAGATGATATGATGAAGGTAAGAAACTTAGGTAAGAAGTCTTTAGATGAAGTTCTCCTTAAGCTTAAGGAAATGGGCTTACATCTTAGACCTAACGAAGATTAATTTGTAGATACGGCGGCTATACAGTAAGTCCATAAGCGCATGTGTAGCTGTTACAAATGGAGGTAAATCATGGCAAAATATAGAAAGCTCGGCAGAACATCTAGCCAGAGAAAGGCTTTATTAAGAAGTCAGGTAACAGCATTAATCGAGAATGGCAAGATTGTTACTACAGAGGCAAGAGCCAAGGAAGTAAAGAAGATGGCTGAAAAGCTCATCACACTTGCAGTTAAAGAGAAAGACAACTACGAGACAGTTAAGGTTTCAGCAAAGGTTCCTAAGAAGGATGCTGAAGGCAAGAGAGTTAAGGAAGTTGTTGATGGCAAGAAGGTTACTGTATATGAGACAGTAGAGAAGGAAATTAAGAAGGATCTTCCTTCAAGACTTCATGCTAGAAAGCAGATGGATAAGGTTCTTTACACAGTTACAGAAGTTCCTACAGCAGCTGCTGGAAAGAAGAAGAATACTAAGACTGTTGATCTTACAAACAAGTTATTTGATGAGATCGCACCTAAGTATGCTGGTCGTCAGGGCGGTTATACAAGAATCGTTAAGATTGGTTTAAGAAAAGGTGATGCAGCAATGGAAGTTCTTCTTGAATTAGTTTAATTTCAATTGCAATTTAAGCGGGTAAGGAAACTTATCCGCTTTTTTTGGAATCTGCGGTAAGACTTAAAAGGGCAGGAGGTCATATGGGAATAGTTAAAGCAAAAAACCTCACATTTGAATATATAAGACGAGATGAAGATGGTAATGTTGAGGGAATAACTAAGGCTGTTGATAATGTGAGTATTGACATTAAGCAGGGCGATTTTGTTGCCGTGTTAGGTCATAATGGCTCCGGTAAATCAACATTTGCAAAACATCTGAATGCGCTCGTTATGCCGACAGAGGGAACTGTGTGGGTTGATGGTATGGACACAAGGGAAGAGGAGAATACTTTAAAGGTAAGACAGACTGCCGGAATGGTATTTCAGAACCCTGATAACCAGATAGTTGGAACTCTTGTTGATGAAGAGGTTGGATTCGGACCAGAGAATATTGGTGTTCCAACGGAAGAAATATGGGAACGAGTTGAAAAAAGCCTGAAAGCAGTAGGAATGTATGCTTTCAGAAACCAGTCGCCAAACAAGCTATCTGGAGGACAGAAGCAGAGGATAGCGATTGCTGGAATTGTAGCAATGAAGCCAAAATGTATTGTCTTAGATGAACCAACGGCAATGCTTGATCCGTTGGGACGAAAGGATGTACTTAATGTGCTCCATGAATTGAACAGGCAGGAAAATGTAACGGTTATACTTATCACTCATTACATGGAAGAAGTAATTGATATAGACAAGCTTTATGTAATGGATGATGGAAAGCTGGTAATGTCAGGAACACCAAGAGAAATATTCTCACAGGTAGAGAAATTAAAGGAATTGAGACTTGATGTGCCGCATGTTACAGAATTAGCCTATGAACTTCAGAAGGAAGGAGTTCCATTAAAGAATGGAATATTGACTTCAGAAGAATTTACAGAGGAACTCATTAGAGTTAGAAATGAGGGTTTCAATGTCAATAATAGTAGATAATATCAGCTATATTTATGAAAAAGGCACTGGCTTTGAGAGGCAGGCTTTGAAAAATGTGAGCTGTGCAATAGAAGATGGTGAATTTATCGGACTTATTGGTCATACAGGTTCGGGTAAATCCACATTTATACAGCATCTTAATGGACTTGTTAAACCGACTGAAGGCCATATATATTACAATGGCAGAGATATATATGAGCAGGGCTTTAATATGAAAGAATTAAGAAGCAGGGTAGGACTGGTTTTTCAGTATCCGGAACACCAGCTTTTTGAGACTGAGATATTCAAAGATGTATGTTTTGGTCCTAAGAACCTTGGCCTTTCACAGAAGGAGGTTGAAATCAGAGCATTTGAGTCGTTAAGACTGGTTGGAATAGATGATAATATGTTTTATCAGTCGCCATTTGATTTGTCAGGTGGACAGAAGAGAAGGGTTGCCATTGCAGGTGTACTTGCGATGAAACCTGATGTTCTTATTCTGGATGAACCAACGGCTGGCCTTGACCCTAAGGGAAGAGATGATATTCTTAATTGTCTTAAGTATTTAAGGGAAGAGACAGGAATGACTATTATTCTTGTGTCACACAGCATGGATGATGTTGCTAACTATGTGAGCAGAATTATGGTAATGAATGATGGTGTGCTGACATATGATGACACTCCAAGAAATGTATTCAGGCATTATAAGGAGCTGGAGGCAATAGGACTAGCAGCACCACAGGTAACTTATTTGATGAATGATTTAAAACAGGCAGGCTTTGATGTTAATACAGATGCTATCACAATAGATGAAGCGAAGGAAAGCATTTTGTCAGCACTGGGATAAAGGAAGTAATATGATTCGAGATATAACAATAGGACAGTATTATCAGGCAGATTCGATAATACACAGACTGGACCCGAGAGTTAAGCTTATGGGTACCTTAATATTCGTAATATCCCTGTTTCTGGGAAGTAATATATGGCTGTATCTGGTTGTAGCAGCATTTTTGGCGATAGTAATTGCACTGTCAAAGATACCTCTTAAATTCATTCTTAAAGGTCTTAAGGCAATTGTAATATTAATTGTAATCAGTGCGGCATTTAATCTGTTTCTGACACCAGGAACGCCTCTTATTAAGATATGGAAGCTGACGATAACGCATGAAGGCCTTAATACGGCTGTATTCATGGTTATAAGGCTTATTTTTCTTATTATGGGTTCATCCCTTATGACACTTACAACAACGCCTAATAACCTTACAGACGGGCTTGAAAAGGGACTTGGTTTTCTTAAATACATTAAAGTTCCGGTTCATGAAATTGCAATGATGATGTCAATTGCATTGAGGTTTATCCCGATTCTTATTGAGGAAACAGATAAGATAATGAAGGCACAGATGGCGCGAGGTGCAGACTTTGAGTCAGGTAATATTATTAAGAAGGCAAAAGCCATGATACCTATTCTTGTGCCTTTATTCATATCAGCGTTCAGAAGGGCTAATGAACTTGCAATGGCTATGGAGGCGAGATGTTATCACGGTTCTGAAGGAAGAACTAAGATGAAGCCGCTGAAATACTCCAAAAGAGATATTAATGCATATCTTATTATCGCATTGTATCTTGCATGCATTATTGTGGTTAAGGTTACGCTTAAGTTAATATAATCAGTGTGTATACAGATATGACATTTATAATAGGCTGATTCTGGCTGAATAAGGAGGAACGCCATGCGAAGAATAAAGCTTATCGTAGCTTATGATGGAACAGAATATTCCGGCTGGCAGATTCAGCCGGAAGCACCAACTATAGAAATGTATCTTGACAAGGCAATTCGCGAGCTTACAGGTGAAAATGTGCATGTGACCGGAGCAAGTCGTACAGACGCAGGTGTGCATGCATATGGAAATGTAGCTGTATTTGATACGGAATCGACAATACCCGGAGACAGATTCACATTTGCACTAAACAGATTTCTGCCGGATTCAATTGTTATTCAGGATTCATGGGAAGTGTCTGTAGATTTTCACCCAAGGCACTGTAACACAAGAAAGACTTACGAATACCGCATACTTAATACTGCTGTTCCGTTGCCTCAGAAGCGCAATTTCACATGGCATGTTGCAGGCAGTATTGATATTGAAAAGATGAAAGAAGCTGCAGCATATATTGTTGGTGAACATGATTTCAAAAGCTTCTGTTGTGTGAGAACTCAGGCAGAATCGACTGTCAGGACTATATATTCACTTGAGGTTCTGCAGGAAGGCAGTGAGATAATAATCCGTATTAAAGGAAATGGATTCTTATACAACATGGTAAGAATTATTACAGGCACGCTTATTCAGGTAGGAAAAGGAAGATTCAAGCCTGAATATGTGAAGCAGATGTTAGAGGCAAAGGACAGGACTGTTGCAGGGCAGACTGCTCCTCCACAGGGACTTACACTTGTTGGCATTGAATATGTGGATAATGATGACGCAAGGGTTGTCTGATGTGGATAACTTTTTTGGATAAAACATTTGCAAAAGTATATTGACACACGTGGTTATGTGTTATATAATTCAGAAATGTGGCGTGATAAGTGCGCCCATAATTAAGGTTTTAAGTGTTTCACCAATGCCCCGGAGAGACATTTATATACATTAATAATTAAGCATTATAGCAATATTTCAGGAGGAAAACTAATGAAAACTTATATGGCTAGTGCATCTACAATCGAGAGAAAATGGTATGTAGTAGATGCTGCAGATTATACATTAGGTCGTTTAGCATCACAGGTTGCTGCTGTGTTAAGAGGAAAGAATAAGCCAACTTACACACCATTCCTTGACTGTGGTGACAACGTTATCGTAATTAACGCTGATAAGGTTAAGGTTACAGGAAAGAAGCTTGACCAGAAGGTTTATTACAGCCACTCAGACTATGTTGGTGGTTTAAAGGAAACAACACTTAAGGAAATGATGGAAAAGAAGCCTGAGAAGGTTATCGAGCTTGCTGTTAAGGGAATGCTTCCAAAGGGACCTTTAGGACGTCAGATGTTCACAAAGCTTCATGTTTATGCTGGTCCAGATCATGAGCAGGCAGCTCAGAAGCCAGAAGTATTAAAGTTTTAATATAAGGACACATATAAGGAGGAATTAACAGTGGCTAAGAAAGCAAACGGAAAGTTCTACGGAACAGGTAGAAGAAAAAGCAGTATTGCTAGAGTATATTTAGTACCAGGTACAGGTAATATCACAATAAATAAGAGATCACTTGATGAGTATTTCGGTCTTGAGACACTTAAGGTTGTTGTAAAGCAGCCATTAGCTCTCACAGAGACAGCTGACAAGTTCGATGTAATCGTTAACGTACACGGTGGCGGATACACAGGTCAGGCTGGTGCTATCAGACATGGTATCTCTAGAGCACTTCTTCAGGTTGATTCAGACGAGTACCGTCCATCACTTAAGAAGGCTGGTTTCTTAACAAGAGATCCAAGAATGAAGGAGAGAAAGAAATACGGTCTCAAGGCTGCACGTCGTGCTCCACAGTTCTCAAAGAGATAATCTTTACAATCCAAAGCGTCTTATGGCGTTTAAGAAAAGTATATTACACCTCGGAATTCCGGTTCCGGGGTGTTTTTTATATAAAATGTGATAGATTATATTATAATAGTTAAGTATTAAGTGTAATTAAAAAGCTATTTTCGTATTAATTAGAATGGAGAGATATTTATATGACAACTGTAAGCACAAAGAGTGGTAGAATTATAAAAGTTGTATCCAGAGAAGAAGAGAAGAGTACATTGACAGAATCAGATAATGAAATGGACGAAAGAGCAGTTGAAGCTGTTAAGGCAGCAATAAACAAAGCAAAAATATGTAAAAAACCTATAGCAGGTTATGATAAAGAAAAAAAGCGGGCTTATGTAGAGTATGCGAATGGGGAAAGAAAGTATGCAGAATAGAAAACCGATGATTCTTGTATTAGCAGGACCAAATGGCTCGGGGAAAAGTACAATAACAATTTTTTTTGATAAAGTTGGTAAATATACTAATGCTGATGATGTTGTTGTTATCTTATCTTGTAATACCAATACAATTTATTACACCCCAGAATTTCGGTTCTGGGGTGTTTTTTGACATTAATTACATTAACCCTTCATCTGCATCCTATACTTAAGTGGCGAAACAAGAAACTTCTTTTTAAATGCATAACTAAAGTAGCTTGTACTTTTAAATCCGCATTCATATGCAATTTGATCTATTGGTTTGTCAGTATTTGACAGTAAAACTATAGCATGTTCTAATCTTACCTTAGATAAATATCTTGAAAAAGCTTCTCCTGTATTTTGTTTGAATAGCCTTGAAAAATGAGAGCTGGAAAAGCTAAATGATTTACAAATATTATCCACATTTATATCAGTCATATAATTAGAGTCTATATATCTCATAACATCATTGATATTTTTGTTTATTTTCTTGCCCTGGCTGCCGTTTATATCATGAGATAACTCATGCTCAATAATAAATATAATTAAGTATGTAAGCAATGCCTTTAATTTAGAATCTGAGTATGGTGAATTAATATTATACTCAGTCAGCATCTTTTCAAAAATATTCCGGACAACTTGCTGGTCTTCCTGATTCAGAATGTGGTATTTTTCAGCGTAGAATCTGTTAAATGCAACAGCAGATATTTCTGACTTTATATAATCAGCTATATCAAATGAATATTTAATAAGTATGCTGTTATGCGTTTCATTGCTGGTATAAAAGGTCTGGTGATGTAATCCAAGAGGCATTGTTCCAACATATCCTCTGAGAATATCCCACTCTCCATCAGTTGAGTATACATGATGACTGCCAGATATCTCAAAACCAATCTCATAATGTTTTATACATGCACTCATTGATGGCATATGAAAATTAATATCTTTTCCGTTATAAACGATACTTCTGTTTATTTCAAAATTATTACCGTCTTTTATAGGTCTTGGCATGCATTTTACTTCCTTCTAATGATATCAAATATAAAAATAGCATAATATCTTAAATTCTAATTGTAAAGTGATATTTTTTATAAAGAAATCGACAAATTAATAATATATAATACATATGTAACTAAGCAGTTGTTTTTTTGCGGAGGGATTAGTAATGAATGATGAGAGAATGCCAATTAACATTTATAAACTTGATGCTGGTTATAATGATAAGGGAATGAATAGTATTGAACTTATTAAAGATTATAAACGGAATATACATAAATGGTATTTTATAGCTGCTGCCGACATTGTGTTTGCCTTGATTATAGCATTTGTTAATTTTAAAGTTCCTGACACGGTAATGATGAGCCTGATTATTTATATTGTAGTATTGGCACTGCTTATAGTAAGTATTGTCAGGATTCATGGATATCGTTTACAGTGTAGAAATATAAAGGGAGATTTAACAGATGAAAAAATATAAGCTGAGCACGAGGATAAGTGCTTATATAGCTGTGATTTTATCGCTGGCTATGAGTGGGTTGACCATAAGAAGCCTGATTGTTAAAAGAAATGCTCATTCAGTAAGTGTTACATTATATGGAATTATATTTGTGTTATTACGGGTTGTGTCAGCAGTTTCATTGATTGTGTACATATACAAGAGTAAGATTGGAATATATGTAAGTATTGCCTGTCTGGTTATTATATTTGCATATGGAATTATAATGAAAGATTCACCATTACAACTCATAATTATATTTCTGCCAGTTATTTACGCTATGTTTTCAACTAGAGAGTGATTGGAAAAATTTAATTTTCTTCGATTGGACTTCCAGCGGTTCTCACACCACTAAAAAATCCAATCGTCTTCCATTAGAAAGTCAAGCAGCAGTAGAAAATAATTATAAACAAGAACCGCCTCTCAATGTTGAGTGACCATCTGATGAAGAGGTAAAGTTTAAATGGATATCATCGGAGATTCTAAGCCTTAATAAGGAAGGGGCAAAAGTGCGGGTCAAAGCTCAAATTGATTTTATAAAATATCATTATGAAACAGAATGTACAGTTAGGAGGAATGAAAACTTATCAGAGACTAAAATTAAAAATGCTAGTATTACGGCGGTGTAAGCATTTGTTGCGGATGGTTGATATATTAGAGTTAATATGATACTTGCGGATTTAGAAGTCGACACATTTAATAACATTGGCATTGAGATGGAATAATATTCTTTCTTCAATAAAGTAATGAGCAGTTCTGGAAATCTGTGGGTAGTGCTACGCATACAACAGATTTGTAACACTACCAGATACAAATCCCCTATTTATGGGCTTCTCAAGCTATCAAAATGTTATTAAAGAGATAATCTTTACAATCCAAAGCGTCTTATGGCGTTTACCAGAAAAGTATATTACACCTCGGAATTTCGGTTCCGGGGTGTTTTTTAGTTTGTGAACTGTGGTATTATTATAATATAATGAAAAATATTATTTTGGATAGATGTTTATATGACAACTGCAATCACAAAGAGTGATAGAATTATAAAAGTTGTATCCAGAGAAGAATAGAAAAGTACAATAACAACTTTTTTTGATAAAGTTGGCAGATATGATTGGAGAGCCATATATGATTAAAATAGCATTTTTTGATATAGATGGAACATTGTTGAAAATGGGATGTAAAGAACCGACAGATAAAACAGTTAAAGCGTTAAATTCTCTTCACCAGAATGGAATATTGCTTTGTATGGCAACTGGCAGAGGCTATCTTTCAATCCCTAAATTCAAAGATATTACATTTGATGTGCTGCTTACATTTAATGGTTCATATATAATGGCTGGAGAAAAGATTATTTTCAGAAATCCCCTGAATAATAATGATAAACATCAAATAATTCAAAATCTTAATAAAATGAACAGAGCAGCTGCAATCAGCAATGAGCATTTTATTGTTACTAATGGCACAGATGAGCATCTGGAAGAGTACTTTAAATTTGGAAATGAAACATTGACAATTGCAGATAATTTCGATGAGTTATGTAAAGAAGATATTTATCAGATTATGTGTGCGTGCAGAAAAGAAGAATACGCCCAGATACTGCAAGGAACTGAAAATACCCAGATAACTGCATGGTGGGATAAAGCAGCAGATATAATTCCATTGAATTGTGGTAAGGGAAATGCTGTAAATGCAGTGCTTAATTATTATGGATTATCGAAAGATGAGGCGATTGCTTTTGGTGATGGTAGAAATGATATTGAAATGCTAGAAGCTGTTGGTACAGGAGTGGCCATGGGGAATGCCATTGATGAAGTCAAAGCAAGAGCAGATGTCATATGTAAATCCGTTGAAGAAGACGGAGTGTATCATTACTGTCTGGAGAAAAAACTCATTCAATGTTGATGGACTTATTATACAGCAGGGTTGCAGAGTGTTATATACTCTGCAACCCTGTTAGTCATTTATAGTCTTAATTTTACCACCACTTCTCACGGTAAGAGTATTCACCGCGGTAATTAGAAGCATTATAATCAGGATACTTGAAAGGTGCATATACATCATCCTTAGGTGCATCATCCTGTGTATATATGTACATTGAATCATAATCCCATGTGACAATCTCATCACGCGCATCGCCGTAGAGGTTTACAGCTTCAGCACACATGGTAGGATGACCATCATCAGGGAATTTAACAACCTGGATACCATTGCCATCAATCATTCCACCGCGCTCTACATCAGCATTAAGAAGGATGAAGTCCTGACCGTCACCAGTCCAGTTTACAGGAGTTAAGAGATTACCATTAAGCTCATTCTCCATTTCCCATAACTGATTACCCTCGCTGTCATAGAAATATATAATTCCCTGGTGTCCCCAGAAATTAACAACAACCATTTCATAGCCTGGGCGGTTAGGAAGATAATTAGCAAGACTTACACGCTGTGCATGACCTATGCCGTCCTTCTTAAGAAGCTTTCCGTTAAAATCAGATATCAGGAAGCCTTCCTTTCCTGCAACACAGGCAAAGAATTTAGTACCTTTGTGTGGTCCTGACTCAAATCTGCCTGGAACAATCTCATCAATATGGTCTTCATTAACAGGCATAGTCCACATTTTATTACCGTGGCAGTCAAGCATGTTATAACCAACTAAAAGTTCATCATGTCCATCCCCGTTAATATCAATTGCAAAAGGAAAATGTCCGGTATTCTTATCACTTTGGAAATGCCACATAACCTCAAGGTCATCGTTAAGTGCATATACTCTGCAATAACGGTCCTTAATGAGAATATCGCGTGGCTTTTCAAGTCCACGGAAATTACATATACGCATACCATCAGGATTAATTCTGTCAAATGCGTAGATTTTATCAGGAACACCGATAATAGTTCCGTCCTCTTCTGGTGTAGAGAAAGGTGTTTTGGCACGTTTCTTCACTTCACCTGTTTTGCCATCAAGAATCAGCACTTCAAAATTCTTGGCTGTAATAACCTCATCAAAGCCATCACCGTCAATATCATATATCTGCATAGGCATATCTGCTGATATAGTTCCAATGTCGTGATTATCAGTAGGTTCACCATGCTGCCATAATACATTGCCATCAAGGTCAAATGCGGTGAGACAGCTGATTGTTCCATAAGCATCACGGTTTACTCTTTTCTGGCACTGAGCCATAACCATCTGATACTCGCCATTGCCAAGAAGATGACCGAAACGAAGTTGTCTTCCGGTGCCGCAGCCTTTAAGGTCAATTTTCTTAAGAAGTTTCATCTTAGGATAATGTGCCTGTGCATCTTCGCATTCAGCTTTATAAGCATTTCTTGCAGCATCAATAGAAGCAGCAGTACTTTCAGAAGTAGTAACATTTACAAAACCAAACTGTGTTGGGATAGTTGCAGTAATGGCAACCTTGCCACCCTGCCTTGCATATTCAGTGTCAAGGTCAAAATAAACCTTATCATCAACACTGCATATAACATGGCTGCCTTTAATCTCAGCCTTAAGTACATAAGTATCATCACAGTTGTAATCAAAAGGTACAGAATCGAGTACAGTAACATCCTCCTTATGACGATACTCAAGTCTTAATTCATGCTCTTCAAAAACAAGGACAAGAAGATTAGCAGAGTTCTGACAACAAAAACCAATGCCGGCATTGCCCCATTTGGTAGTAAACATACGCACACTTGCAGTTATAGTATAATCGCGCCAGAATCTGTCACCGCTTGTGAGCATAGGAAATGTACGGTGTGGCTTGTCATTGCGGATACGCATCTGCTCCATAAAATGTTTTCCATTATATTCAGAAATAATCCAGGAAGCCCCCTGACCGTTATAGACGTGGTTGCATACCGGGTCATACCATTTACCATAATATCCAGGATAATGGATAAAATGATATTCACCCATTGCCGAATGATTCTTATCATAAGGAAATTCACCAATAGGAAAATCAGAGAAATCTTCATCAAGTAAAATAAAATCTGCCATAATAACCTCCATTCTAAAATAAAAAAATAATTAGTGGCTCTTTCTGTAGCTTCCGGGCGCTTCGCCCATGATTTTTTTAAATGTGCCGCCCATAGTATTACTGTCGGCGAAACCGCATTTGTCAGCAATCTCAGTAATAGAGAGGCTGGTGTTGACTAAAAGGTCTGCTGCTGCGTGCGTTCTTACATTAATAAGATACTCTCTGAACCTGAAGCCTGTAAAAGCCTTAAATTTCTTGGAAAGGCTCGATTCACTCATATTAAAAAGTTCGGCGGTAGCAGCCATAGTTATGTCATTATGATAATTCTCGATAATATATTCAATAACCTTCTGGATAAGTTCATTACCTGTATCCATTTTCGTAATAACATTATCTTCGTACATCTGACAACGCAGAATAAAAAGTATAAGTTCATGAAAATAAGAATGTATGAAAGATAAAGACAGACTATCTACACCATTGTGTTCATAAGAAATCTTCTGGATAATTGATGATATATAATCAAGTCGTCTTTCTGGTATATGGATAACAGGATGTTCATGAAAAATGCTTTCTATATCCAGAGAAGAATCATCAGCAATCCACTTTAATTCATCATTATTAAAATATAGCACATATCTTGTATGGTCACTTCCTGCAAGGTAAGTAGTCATATGGGCTGTATCTGGTGAAATAAGAGCAAGTCCGCCCGGATTTAACATATATATTTCATCACCTACATAAAGGGTGCAGGAACCAGAATATATAAACATCAACTCCCATTTGTTATGTTCATGAAAATGTTTCATCTTATAAGATGGTGGCACAGTAGCAATATCCGTGAGGAAATTGTCATTAATAAAATGGTACATTGCCGTCTCCTAGGTATATAAATAATATCTTACGAAGCAAAATCATATACTGATTATAGGTTGTTTATAGAGAAAATGTTACTGATTTTTTACATATTTTTTTGATTTTAGAAGATTTCGTGCTGTTTTTTTGTATATATAAAAATACAATGTGAATATAATGGAAGCATCTTAAGAAGCAGAAACAATTTAATATAAGGAGGAATAATATGATACGAAGAAACAAAATTATTGCTTCTGTTGCCGTCAGTGTTATGACCGGCGTTCTTGTTGCAGGTAACTTAGTTCCATTACAGGGATATTATGCATTTGCACAGGAAACAGGAGTAACAGCTATGAGATATTCAGCAGTAAAAGACATTAACAAAACATTAGAAGGTTACACACCAATTGACAGTTCTGATCCGGTTGAATTCGGTGGAACTTACATTAAGTATCAGGGTGAGACAATCCAGTTGTCGGAGACAGCCATATATCTTGATGGCTCATTATCAGACGAGCTTGCTGCCCAGTACCCATATGTATATAACGACATTACTAAGGCATTGTCAGCAGATGCATTAAAGAATGGAACAGCAGATAATCCAATGACAGTATATGTTGCACCATATGTGTACTGGATAGATGATCCGGCAGCAACAGATACAGTACAAAAGACAGAAGGATATTCAACACCTTATGGAATGGTTGTTAATTCAGATTTTCTTACTATCAAAGGCCTTACAGGAAATCCTGATAATATTGTGTTAGCCGGAAACAGAGGACAGTCACATGCCTCTAACGGTAACTATACCATGTTCAGATTCAACTGCAGCGGCGCACTTACAGTTAAGAATATAACAATAGGTAACTATTGCAGCGTTGACCTTGATTATCCGCTTATGAGTGAGCTTAATCAGGCAAAGAGAACAGAGACAATCACACAGGCACAGCTTGCTGATGTTTCTGGAGACAAGATGTTTGCAGATAACTGTAACTTTATAAGCAGACTTAATCTTGACCCAATAAATGGAGCATCAAGAAGTCTTTATAACAACTGTCATTTTGAAAGTACAGATGATGCCCTTAATGCAAATGCTGTATATGTAGGATGCGATTTTGATTTCTACGGAAACAGACCATTATATTCATCATATGGTACAGGTTCAACATTTTTAGGTTGTACATTTAATTGTAAGATATTAAATGTTGAAGCCGAACCTACACAGTTCTTTACTAAGGAAGGTGGCACAATTACCGCAGTAGACTGTGTATATAACAGTAATTTAAGTGTACCTATATCAATTGGATGGACTAAAACACCATCAACTTCATTAAAGTGTTATCAGAGCAACATAATTCATAATGGACAGAGCATTACAATCGGTGGCGAGGGTGCTAAAGAAACCGTTGATATGACAGGCAAGTCAGTACTTGATGCCTACAAGGTTGTGTCAGGCGGTAAGACATATTACAACACATACAATCTTTTAAAGGGCAGTGACGACTGGGATCCATTAGGAGTTAAGGATGTAATTAAAGCAGCCGGACAGGACACAGTTGCAACACAGCTTTCAATAACATCAGATGTCACAGAGATTGAATCTGGAAAGGAAACAGCTTCAATAGGAGGAGCAGTTAACTATTTCTATGGAACTAATGATACAACACAGAAGATAACATACAGCGTATCAGACGAAGATAAGGCATATGTGAAGTTAACAGATAATGGTGACGGAACATGCAAAGTAGAAGGTACTAATAATGATGATGCAGCTAGGAAGGTCATTATAAATGCATCTACAGAGTCAGGTCTTGAAGCAGCAGTTGGAATTACTGTAAAGCCAAGCAAGATTGAAGCACCAGCATTTACAAAGGCACCAGTTATTACTAATGACGGACAGGGCAGTCTTAAAGTAGATTACTCACTTGATTTAGGAAGCAGAGAAGACATGTCTGCAATCTCATGGTACAGATGTACAGATGCAGAGGGCAGCAATCCTATACTTGTAGCAGTAACAAGAAATGATTCACCAGAGTATACATATAAGTTAACAGCAGGTGATGTAGGATATTACATCATGGCTAAGGTAGAATCTAAGAACATCAGAAGTGATTATGGAACACCGGAAAATACAGTATATGACAAGGCAATCGGAGTGAAAGATGTAAGAAGCAAGAACTTTGCTACAGATTTCTCTAACTTCCCTAATGTAAAGCAGTCAGAAATCAAAGCTGGCTTCTGGACTGTAGATTATAACCGTCCGGCAGATACAGAAAGTTTTGGAAGCTGGCAGGGAGCTGATACAGAAGAACCTTGGAAATATGGAACAACAGGTAACGGCTGTGTAGGCGCTGGATTATATGAAGGTACACAGGGCGCAAGACTTATGTATACACCAGTAGAAGGAACATATGGTGATATGTCACTTAAGCTTGTAGTTGATCCGGCTAAGACAGCAGGTCAGGGATTTGGTAGTGCAGGACAGTATATGGATGTACTTCTTAAGTTCGATACATCAACACTTACAGGATACGGATTAAGAATAATAAGAACAAGGGATTCATCTAATGCCGTAACATTTGTACTTGTAAAATATGACAATGGAACAGTAACAGAGATTTCTGATAAAGTTATTGCAAGCTGCTATGCAACAGGCTGTACAATCAGTTTAAAGGCTGAAGGCAATAAGCTCACAGCTCATGTTGAGACACCAACAGAACAGCTTGCAGACCAGGCAGCTAAGGGATATCCACATGTGGTTGACCTTACAGCAGATATTGAAGCTAACAGCTTTGGCGGAGTTGCAATCCAGCATACAGGAACACTTGGCGCAGGCGGATGGCAGAATACAACAATGCTTCATAACTTAAATGTTACATGGGAAGGTGAGAATAACCAGAACCCAGAATATGTTGAAGGAAATCCATCAGATAACGAGAATCCTGCCGAGACACCAGATGATTCAACAGGAACATCAACAGGAGCAGACACAACAGTCAAGACTGGTGATATGAGTCATACAGGAATGTATGCAGCATTAATGGCAGCAGGACTTAGTGGCTTACTTGGAATGGCAGCAGTATACATGAGAAGAAGAAAAGATATCTAATTTCATAAGAATTTTCTTTACAGGAGCACCCGCAATTATATTGCGGGTGTTTTTGCGTGGTGAATGTGTGACCGTATGTGATTGACATTTTAATTATTATGCTATAAAGTTTTATAGAACTAACTAGTATAAGATGGAGGATAAAACTTAAAAGCATGAAATATAATATCAGAAAATATATATTGGCAGGAATTACAGCAATTCTTGCAGCGGCTGTTTTGACGGCATGTGGTGGCAGCAAGCCAGAGGAGGACGATACAGTCCAGAGTACACAGGAAATATTTGCAATGGATACATATATGTCGCTTACTGCATATGGCAGCAATTCAGAGGAAGCAGTAAGTAAAGCAGTTCAGGAGATTAACCGGCTTGATGCAATGTTTTCGGTAGGAAATGAGGACAGTGATGTTACTAAGATAAATGAAAATGGAAGCGGTGAAGTATCGGAAGAAACCGCATTTATAATGAACAGGGCAATGCAGGTATCTAAAGAAACTAAAGGTGCTTTCGATATTACGATATACCCGGTTATGGAGCTGTGGGGATTTACCACCAAGAATTACAGAGTGCCTGAAAGCAGCGAGATTGCGGATGTACTTAAGCATGTTTCTTATACAAATGTGGAGGTTAACGGGCAGCAGGTGACATTGTCAGATGGTGCAAGCATTGACCTTGGTGGAATTGCCAAAGGTTATACTTCTTTGCGGGTGATTCAGATTATGAAGGACTGCGGCATAGAGCACGCAATCATTAATCTTGGAGGCAATGTGCAGGTGCTTGGAAGAAAGAGCGATGGCTCGGACTGGAGGGTTGCCATACAGAATCCTGACAGTGAAAGCAGTTATCTTGGTGTATTAAGCACTGCTGATAAGGCAGTTATAACATCAGGTGGATATGAGAGATATTTTGAGCAGGACGGACAGGTATACCATCATATTATAGACCCGCAGACAGGTTATCCATCAGAGAGCGACCTGACTTCTGTTACAATTGTGTGTTCAGATGGAACTACAGCAGATGCATTATCAACTGCGCTTTTTGTAATGGGGCTTGACGGTGCGAAAGAGCTGTATAGAAGTGGCTCGCTTGATTTTGAGATGATACTTTATGATGGAAGCAAAGTATATGTGTCAGAGGGAATAGCTGACAGTTTTTCAACCAATATGAACACGGAAATAATTACCAGACAGCCTTGATGAGAATTATTATTAACAGTCTGTATTGACAAATGCAGGGCCTAAAATATATTCTATAGAACAGTTAGGAAAAACTAATCAAAGATAGATGAAATTACTTTTGTTTATGAAAACTAACCTTGAATATAAAGACTAGAAGGAGCAGACATGTTATTAATAATATCACTTATAATTGTATCTTTATTCATATATTTTCTTAAAGGTTCACTAAAAAAACACGCGGGTATCTACTATATAGTGGCAGCGGTAATCTCTATTGCAGTATTTCTGATTGGATTTCTGTCAATGCCTTTGTTTGTAAAGAACAATATATTAGGAATATTTGCAAAAGGCTCTATTGGAACGGCAATGTTCGTTGCAGTAATGTACACTGGCGCACTGCCTAAGGGCAACAAGCTGATTGCACCGCTTATGAAGATAAGAGGCGAATTGTCAATTACAGCGGCAATACTCGTCCTGTGTCATAATTTCACATATGGAATGACATATTTCAGAATGTTATTTACTAAGACAAGCCTGTTATCAGCCACACAGCTTGCAGCTGCGGTAATAAGTCTTATGCTTATAGCTATAATGCTTGTGCTTACAGTTACATCTTTTCCATCTGTAAGAAAGAAGATGCAGGCTAAGAAGTGGAAGCAGTTACAGCGCACAGCATATGTGTTTTATGGTCTTATGTATGTTCACATTATGCTCATCAACATACCTTATGCGAGACTTGGACTTGGCATGTATATTGCAAATGTAGTTATCTACAGCATAGTTTTCTTAGGCTATGCAGCTATGAGAATAGCAAAGGCTGTATCAGTAAAGGCAGCAAGAGCCGGAAAGACATACGGTAAGAAACCAGAGACGGTTCTGTATGGACTGGCATTGGTTATATGTGCAGTGATGACGGTGTCGTGCTTTGCAGGAAGACAGACAGTGTCGGCATCGGAAGACAATGAGGAATGGAACGATTTCTTTAACGAAGAGACAGTTGCAGCAATGGTCAAAGAGATTGAGAGCAGTACGGCTAAGACAGATGCCGAAGGAACAACACAAGAGAGTCTGGAAGAATCAGCTTCATCAGATGGACAGTCAGACTCACAGGCTGGTGGTGTAGGAAATGAAGTGTCGGGAAATAGCAATAATTCCGGTTCGGATAATGTTTCTGGTAATTCATCAGGTAATAGTTCTGACAGTGGTAATCAGTCAGCCAAGCCGGATAATGGTTCTGACAATAGTGGAGAGCTGAGCGGCGGTTCAGGCAGTGACGCACCGGCTAATACAACATTTAAAGCAGATGGAACTTATACAGGTTCCGCTGTGTGTGAGACTTATAACTACAATGTAATGGTTACAATAGTCATATCAGGAGATACGATTACATCGGTTACTGCTGAATCAGAAGCGGGTGCGCAGGATGTGCAGTATTTTAATATGGCAAATGCAAAGGTTCCTGCACAGCTTCTTGCAAATCAGAGTACATCAGGTGTTGATGCAGTATCTGGTGCAACCAAATCAAGCAATGCCATCAAGAAGGCATTTTACTATGCTTATAAATCAGCTAAGAAGTAGGCGGATTTGTAATAGAAAAAATTATAAGGAGGCAAAATTCCTCTCCTCACCAAGGGGTTCGGATTTTGCTTCGCAAAACAAGGAGGAATTATGAGAAAGAACATTTTTACTAAGATTGCTGCTGTTGCAGCCGCTACTGTTCTTGCTGTTACAGCACTCCCTGCTCTTGTGTCTGATACACATGCAGCAGATGATGAGTATTCATATGTATATGCTGGACTTACATGGCAGGAATACTGGGCTAACGAGGGCGTATATAACGCAGGAGATGTAACATCATCTAATGAGAAGGATACAAAAGGGGAATATGATAAGGGCGCTTTTGATACAGTAACAAGAGCTACAACCAATCATGGTCTTCACAGAGGAAGCTACCAGTGTATGGCAACAATTGATACAGAAGATGGTAAGAAGTATGAGCTTGCCGGCTGGAGCAGTGATGGAAAACAGATGATACTTACAGATGGTACACAGCTTTCATACAATAGGGGCACAATTACTAATGCAGATGGTACAAAATCTAAGCTTTCTTCTTATGAAGTAACTGGTATTAAGTATGTTCCGGTTAAGGTTAAGACATCTGATCTTGCTGATTTTGAGCAGCATTACAGAGTTGTCAAGAATGGAGAAAAGTTATACGGTGGATTTGGTGAGAACAAGCTTAGCTCATATGAGTATACAGCTGCAGTTAATGCAGATACTAACGGACTTAAGACAGCAGTTAAGAATGCAGATGGAACATATTCATTCTCTGCAAGAAAGACTGGCAATGGCAAATCATTTGCAGAGCAGGATATCAGCGTAGCTGCTAACATTACATCTACAGTAAAAGATGCTACAGGTTCATACGGTGAATTTTTAAGAGTTGATATTAATGGTGATGGTTATGGTGCATTGGGTGCTATGATGCAGGCTGTTAAGTGGACATACTATGGAAATGATGCAACAAGAACAAATGTAGTTGCTACATATGGTACTAAATTCGCAGCAGATAACTGGATGCACAAATCAATGGGAATCCAGCTTGGACTTACAGATTCAGCACGCTGCAAGTTACCAGCAGGATATGACGGAACAGGTTACTGGTCACTTACTGTATATGCATTAGGATATACTGATACTACAATTGATTTTGAAGCAACTGATGCTAATATCGTTAAGGTTAAAGCACCTGTAAGTGATACATCAAAGCTTTCAGCAGCTATTGCAGCAGCAGATGCACTTAACGAAGCTGATTACACAGCCGAGTCTTGGGCAGCTATGAAGCTTGAGTATGAGGAAGCAGTCGATGCACTTGCAGTTGCAGAATATCAGGCAGATGTTGATGAGGCAACAGAGCATCTTATGGCAGCAATCAATGCATTAGTAAAGGTTGATGCAGGTACACCTTCTGGTTCAGAAGAACCGGATAATACAGATGACTCATCTGTAGAAGATGTTCCAACGGGTGATGCAAATAACATGATGGCTTATCTTGCAGCAGCTTTACTTGCTTTAACAGCAGGTACTGCAGTAACATGCAGACGTAAGATTAAGAATGTAAGATAATTGATACGCTAAAATCTAATAAAACTATAAACAAGCCAGAGAATCGGGGCGGAGAGAATCCTTTGTGGGATTCACTTCCGCTCCGGTTCTTTGTTACCTGTTAATCTTAATATCACCCATATTAACATCAGCATTTATACTCTTACTGCTTCCGGCATTATTAGTATAGCTGTGAGAATAAGTAGAATCATTAACCTTGATGTCGCCTAAGTCTACAGAGAGATTAGCACTGTATTTATCAATATCCATACCGCTTATTTTCAGAGAACCCATATCGACAGAAAGGTTAAGGACATCACTGTCACAGTTTGTAAGCTTAATATCGCCCATATTGTTATCAGCAGTTAAATTCTTAACGGCAGAATCAAAGATCTTAAGAGAACCCATATCAACAGAGAAATCAGCAGAAGAAGCATGTATATTGTTAACATCCATATCACCCATATTAAGGTCAGCCTGAATAGAATTAAGACTGATATTGTCAGGAATAGTAATTGTAAGTGTGCAGTCTGAGTTTTTGATATTAGTCATAAGATGTACTTTTACATGCTGTTCAATATTTAATGAAGTTCCAGAAACAGATACAGCAGGCTTAAACTTTTCAGCACCTGTATAGATAACTTCAAGCTTGCTGCCTTTCTTAATCTCAACACTGCCAAGATTCATATCAACAGATATGTCTGACACATTATCATAAATAGAAGAATTTTCAATATATTTGCCACTGGATGCCATAGTCATGCGTGTAAAAGGAGAAATGTTAAATACATTACCAAGAACGCCAATAATTATGCATATAAGTGTAATAAAATATATAATTGACAGATAAATTCGTTTCTTCATAATTACACCTCCCTGGAATCGTCTTTAAGTATACTATTAAATATAGCATGTATTACAGCCGCAACAGGCCATATAACCCATGTTAAAGCCCATGCAAATGTGATGAAACTGGCTGACAGATATATACATGTAACGGTAGGCCAGAAAACAGACATAATAGTTGTTGCAGTATTGTTAATATATCTGACTTCTTTATTCTCCTTCTTAACATAGCTGCCGGCTACATTGTCACCATTAAGAGCAAGTAAAGTCTTACATGAAGTCTCAGCCATTGAACCGAAAACAATAAGGAATACGCCGACACTTACTATACAAATCATTGCTGCGCCGCCGATATCGTCAAGTCCCTGTATTGGGATTGCGTCAAAAACAGCAGCAGGGACAAAGCTTATGATACACATAATAATTCCCAGAGTGCGGCATACAATAGAAATGTTGCGAAGCTGTTCCTTCTTATCCTGCACATATCCGACAGTGGCATAATCGATGATACATTCGTGTTTCTTAATATAGTCGTATTTATTCATTAAAGAATTGGTGATTATAAATATGCCAACACCGCAGGCAACTATAATAAAAAGAGCAACAGTGCCCATTGTCTGGAGAAAATTATTATGAAATGCACTGCAGGCTGCCGCTGGAACTACTGAGAAAATACATAAGAAAACCCCTAATGCAGTCAGAAATGCATGTCGGCTGCCGGCACTTACAAAGCTTCTGGCTTCATCCTGTGTTAAAGTGCGTCTGTTATCAACAGGAGCAGAAGACTGTCTGTTAAGTCCGAGAGTTTCTGCGAGTTCGTCAAGATTGCCGAATTCTGAGATAACAGTACCTACAGCCTCATTCTCGCTTTTACCTTCACTGATAAGTTCATTATATTTGTCCTCCATCATGCCCCACAATTCGTCTTTAGCCTTTAAAACCTCAGTAGTTGCGGGGAGATTGGCAAACATAGTTTCAAGATAACTTTTAATAGTATCCATACATTAATTCTCCTTCACAATAAATTTTTCAATAACTTCTTTAGTAAGAGCCCACTCTTCACATTTTGACTGATAATACAGCCGTCCTTCGTCAGTAATCTGATAATAGGTGCGCTTTTTTCCGCCATTCTCGCCTACACCGGGGAAAGAAGTGATATATCCGTTCTTTTCCATTCGTGTAAATGCTGAGTAAAGAGTAGTTTCTTTAACAATATATTTCTCATTGGTCATGGCCTTAATCTGCTTAGAAATCTCATAACCGTAAGATGGCTTATCAAGCAGAAGATACAGGATAATTGTATCGTTGTAGCCTCGTATAATGTCGCTGCTGATGCCAGCCATGCATACTCCTCCCTTCGAATTAATTGAAGGTGATGATTCACCTGATAATAAATATTAAATAAATGATAATTACTACGACAGGCGATACTACGACAGCCGTAGTACATCTGTCGTAGTATATATAACATGATATGCATAATATGTCAACAGGAGAATATAAAAATCCCTCAAAAGCAGGTAAACAGTGCTTTTGAGGGATATATTAAATATGTGGATTATTTGAAATATACTTTAGCTGCAGTAGCAGCCATGATATTTTCCTTGTCGGATGTTGATATTTCATTGCTTAAGACAATGTAATCAATAAGGTGTCTGTAGCTGTCCTTGCACAGATTCATAGGCAGGTCGCTTCCCCACATAAGTCGGTCGCTTCCGACAAGTTCTATGGCGCGTTTGATATAATGGATTGCGTCAGGATAAGGGTATGTGGCGTCTTTACCCTGATTAGAAGGAAGGCTTGCAAGGTCGAATACAACATTGTCAAGCGTGAGTGCCTCCATTCCTTTAAGCCAGACATCTTCCTGAACAAGACCTCTTGGGGCGAGCAGATGGCACACAACAAATTGCGTGTCAGGGTGTCTCTTAATTGCACGGGCGAGAGCTTCCGGTTGCCAGCACTCGGCAGGGTAGCGGCCGATATCGAACACAACAGTATTCTGATGCATTTCAGCATATGACAGCATTTCCTCAATAACATCACCATCAAGGGGAATAGTAGGGTGATAACTCATAAGACCGCTTCCGGTACTTACCTCGAATTTTACAATCTTAATTCCGAGGTCTTCAAACAAATGCTTTCTTATAGAATCAACATTTCTGCAGAATGGGTCGTAAGTAGCTGCCGCAGCAAGACGGTCAGGATATTTCTTTGCAGCCTCATAAGTGTAGAGATTCTGCGGTCCTAAGAAATTGCCCTGAAGCATAACAGCCTTGGAAACACCAGCCTCGTCCATAACCTTAAGAACCGCTTCCGGAGTTACATCATATTCACCGAGACACGCTGGTATCATCTGGAATATAGTTCCATCAGCGTAGCTTGCGTAACCTCCGCCTATAGCCTGCATTTCTCCGCTATTTCCAAATCCATTGATGCAGCGGCATATATGAATGTGTGAGTCAATTATGTTCATTGTTAGGCCTCCTTGTTGCTGGATGTTAATATGTAATCTCCCTGCCTTCTTTTCTCCACTGTCTGAACTCAGCAGAAGCAGAAAGTAAAAGGTCAGATGATGAGTTAAGTGCAGTTTCAACAGAATCCTGAATAACACCGATGATGAAGCCGATTCCGACAACCTGCATTGCAACATCATTAGGAATACCGAATAATGAGCATGCCATAGGTATAAGCAGGAGTGAACCACCAGCAACACCAGAAGCACCACAGGCAGAAAGCGCTGCAAGAATACTTAAAAGGATTGCGCTTGGAATATCAACAGTAATACCTAAAGTATTGGCTGCGGCAAGAGTCATAACAGTGATAGTTATTGCCGCACCGTCCATGTTAATAGTTGCACCGAGCGGAATAGTAACAGAGTAAGTATCTCTATCGAGTCCCATATCCTCACATTCCTTCATATTAATAGGAATGTTGGCAGCAGAGCTTCTTGTGAAAAATGCAGTGAGAGCACTCTTTTTTAAACATCTGAATACAAGTGGGTAAGGATTCTTGTGTGTACACCAGAAAACAAGAATCGGGTTGGTAACAAAATAAATAAACAGCATAGTACCAACGAGAAGCATAAGAAGCTTTCCATATTCCTTAAATACTGACATACCATTATTTGATACAGTATCAAATACAAGTCCCATAATACCAAATGGAGCAAAATTAATAATCCAGGTAACAACCTTTGAAAGACCATTAGAGATATCTACAAGCATATCTTTAGTAGATTCCTTGGCGTGTCTACATGCAATACCGATAACAACAGCCCATGCAAGAATACCTACATAGTTAGCTTTAGTAAGAGAAGTAATAGGATTCTCAACAATATTCATTAATAAAGAGTTAAATACATCACCAATACTTCCCGGTGATGACATTTCTTCAATGCCTTCTGTCAGAGTGAGCGTAACCGGAAATAATTTGCTTGTAAAAACTGCGATTACAGAGGCGAGAATGGTACTGAACATGTACAGAATAATTACGGTTTTAATAACACCGCCATGACTTTTTCCTGAATGGCATAAAGAACTTATGACAAGTACGAAAACAAGAAGCGGTGCGATAGCCTTAAGTGCACCAACGAAAACGCTTCCGAAAAGAGCAATGCCGGAAGCCTTTGGAACGAGCAGACCAAGAATAATACCAAGAGCCAGTCCTCCAATAATTCTTTTAATGAGACTAATACTAATCCATTTGTCTAATAATTTCTTCATAATTTAACAGATTCTCCTATGCAAAACTTTTTCTATTATAAACTTACGAAATATATTTGACAACTAATACTGTAAAGAATAAGAAATATATTGTAAAATATAAAGCAATTACTATATTAAGAGAGAAAATGTCATGAAGAGAATCTATAATTATTTAAAGAAAGATGCAGTACTTACAATAAGCTGGGTGCTTGCAATCGTTTCAATGTTTTTTATAAAACCAGACAAAGCATATGCCGGTTACATAGACTGGCGTTCACTTGGAATATTGTGGAGTCTGATGATAATAACGAAAGGCTATATGCAGAACGGCATTTTTGAAAAAATCGGACATGCCCTTCTTACAAGAACACGAAAAATGTGGCAGCTTATTGCAGTTCTTGTAGGACTGAATTTCTTTAGCAGCATGATTATAACAAATGATGTGTCGCTTATAACATTTGTCCCATTTGCAATAATGATGCTTAAGCAGTGTGGCAGGCAGGAGCTTATGATACCAGTAGTTGTATTGCAGACGATAGCTGCGAATCTTGGAAGTATGCTGACACCGATTGGTAATCCGCAGAATCTGTATCTGTATGGACTGGCTGGAAAAGGAATCGGAGAATTCATAATGTGGCTCCTGCCATACACAATAGTTTCAGCCCTGCTTCTGGTTATATCAATCCTTCTTATAAAGAATAAGAACGAAATAATATGTATAGAAGATACAGACAGCGAAGCTGCACATAATACATCAGTGCCACGAGTCATGGCCTACAGCGTATTATTTATTCTTGCACTTTTAGTTGTCGCAAGAGTGCTGACATGGTATATACTTGCAGCAGCCGTTCTCATAACGGTATTACTGCTGGAGAAAAATGTGCTTGCGAAGGCAGATTATGCACTGCTATTAACATTTATCGGATTCTTCATATTCACAGGCAATATGGGAAGGGTTGAACCTGTGGCACATTTCCTTGCAGGAATCGTGAATAGCCGGGAGCTGGAAGTAGGAATAATAACAAGCCAGTGCATAAGCAATGTTCCGGCGGCACTGCTGTTATCAGGATTTACAGACAATATAAAGAACCTCTCAATAGGGGTGAACATCGGAGGTCTCGGTACGCTTATAGCGTCAATGGCGAGCCTCATATCGTACAAGCTGTATGCCAATGAAGTGCCAGAGAAAAAGGGAAAATATTTTGCCGTATTTACAGTTTACAATATAATATTTCTGGTAGTGCTGTACATGTTTACGAAATTGATATAACATATGGAAAATCTTACATAAAACGGTAGTATCAAATAGCACATGAAATATTAGGTTTAAAGGACAAGTTTATAAAACAGGAGGGGAAAGAAATATGGATTCAATTAATATGTGCTACGAAATGTGTGATTATATAGAGCAGAATGGCATTGTGAAGCTGGCAGGAAATACAAGACTTCGCGACAATCTTAAGAAGGAGTTTCTACATTTTCTTATATACATATCAATGACAGATGGAAGATATGGTGAAGAAGAGAAAGCATTTATAAAGAAAAAACTGGGGTTTGATGTAAGTGCGTCAATGGCGGCTGATATCAAGAACCGCAACATGCTTGGCGCGGGCTATATTACAAGAGTGCCGGAGACATTTAAATATTTCATATTAGCCAATGCCGGTCACAAGATTAAGAACGACAGATACGACAACAAAGAGGCGAGGACGCTGGCAGAAAGCTACAGGAAGCTTGGACAGGAATATCTAGCTGCGAATACTGAAAGCACCGAGGCCGAGATAAATGTTCTGTCATCATACTGCGTGATGTTGGATGAGAACCTTAAAGCCTATGGTCTGCTGAGACCTGACTACAAAAGTGCTGCAATACAGGCAGAAGCAGGCGGAAAAGAGCAGAGTGCCGATGAACTTATAGCAGAGCTTAATTCACTTACAGGACTTACAGCAGTTAAAGAGGATGTCAATGCACTTATTAATCTTCTCAAAGTCCAGAAAATGCGCGAACAGATGGGAATGAAGCAGACAAGCGTTAACAAACACCTTGTATTCATGGAAATCCCGGAACAGGCAAGACGACAGTTGCAAGACTGCTTGCCAGAATATATAAGGCAATAGGGGTAATCTCAAAAGGACATCTTGTTGAAGTAGACCGTTCAGGACTTGTGTGTGGTTACATAGGTCAGACAGCGACGAAGACTGCAGAGGTAATAGAATCAGCACTTGGAGGAGTCCTGTTCATAGACGAAGCATATACACTTACTAATGGAAAAGGTCAGGGCGACTTCGGACAGGAAGCTGTAGATACATTATTAAAAGGAATGGAAGACCACAGAGATGATTTAGTTGTAATAGTGGCAGGTTATACAGAATTGATGGAGGAATTCTTAGATTCCAATCCGGGACTGCGTTCAAGATTTAATAAATTCATTAACTTCGAGGATTACACAGCCGAGGAAGAGGTTGAGATACTTATAAACAACTGCAAGAAACAGGAATACATGCTTTCCCGTGATGCACTTGAGGAAGCAAGAAGATTCTTTACAGACCGGGTAGCCAATAAGCCGGAAGGCTATGCTAATGCAAGAGATGTAAGAAACTATCTTGAAAAAGCCATATCCAATCAGGCAACAAGGATAGTCGGACTTAAGGATGTGGATAAGAATATACTGGCGATGCTGGAGAAAGAGGATCTGGTGGGGATTGAGCTGTGAGTGACATACGGGAGGTGGTGGCAGACGGACGCTGTGGGTGGTGGATAGTGTCATTTTCAGACACGCTCCCGCTCGGTGAAAAACGCAGCTGTACTAAATTCGCTGGTCTGCCGCATTTTATGCGGCTAACCAGCTCATTAAGTGCATTTTCCAACGGTCTGAAACTAACACTATCCACCCGACCGCCGCTTACGTTGCCGCCCCTCCCGATGTCGCGCTCATCGGGGAGTGTTATATAAGCAAGAATAGTCCAGTTCTCCGCCGGTAAGCGAAGCAACACCGGTGGGGTTACATTTATATATTGAAGATTATTACAGGGGCGTGGATTGAATATATTCCCGCACCAGACCGTAGAAAACATCGGCACTTAGCGAACTGTGGGAGCCACGATAAGCGGCGGAACCCATAGCAAGCTTAGTACCGCTATGTTTTTCTCCGAGCGGGAGCGTGTCTGAGAGGGGGATATATTCAATCCACGCCCCGTCCGTAATCATTCATTCAAATATAGAAAGGAAAACACAATGGGAACAGTATATTTTACCCGACATGGACAGACTGTCTGGAATGTCGAGAACAAGATATGTGGTGCAACAGATTCACCACTTACAGATTTAGGTCATGAACAGGCAATAGAGTTAGGAAAGAAGATCCTTGCAGAAGGAATACAGATAGATGAAATCCTGTATTCGCCACTTATAAGAGCAAAAGCTACAGCACTTCATGTATCTGAGATTACAGGAATACCTGCGCGTGAAGAGATAAGACTTAAGGAGCAGAATTTTGGTAAGTATGAATCAACACCAAGAGATGGAGAAGAATTTGCAAAAGCCAAATGCAATTTCATATGCAGTTTTGAAGGCGGAGAAACAATGCTTCATTTGGCACAGCGTATATATAATCTGCTTGATGATATAAAGGCACAGCCTGATAAAACATATCTTTTAGTTGCACATAATGGAATTGCAAGAATGGTAAAGTCATATTTTGAAGATATGGGAAATGAAGAATTTTCAGCATTCAAGATAAAGAATTGTGAGATATTGAAGTTCGAGTTGTGACATACGGGAGGTTGTGGCAGACGGACGCTGTGGGCGGGGGATAGTGTCATTTTCAGACACGCTCCCGCTCGGAGGAAAACGCAGCTGTACTAAATTCGCTGGTTAGCCGCATAAAATGCGGCTTCCAGCTCATTAAGTGCAGGCGTTTTCCAACGGTCTGAAACTAACACTATCCACCCGCCCGCCACTTACGTTGCCGCACATCCCGATGTCGCAGGCTCATCGGGGGAGTTGTGCGACGGGAGGCTGTTGCACAAACGAAAAGTGTAAGCCCGCAAAGTTCCGTCCTCCTCCGGTAAGCAAAGCGATACCGGAAGGTTGTGTTTTAGAATTGCAATTATAAGAGGGAGGAGAAAGCCAGCCGTGTTAATTGATATATTTCCTGATGCAGACCGTAGAAAAACATCGGCACTTAGCGAACTGTGGGAAGCCGCGATAAGCGGCCAAACCCACAGCGAGCTTAGTACCGCTATGTTTTTTTCCGAGCGGAAGCGTGTCTGCAGAGGGAAATATATCAATTAACATGGCGTCCGTCTTCCACCTCCCCCTCAATAATTATAATAAAGAGAAAACACAATACCCCCTAGACCACATCATTTCTTTGAGCTATAATCAAACCCGGCTGGGAAAGCTAATGAATTGTATATGGAAAGAAAGGCAGTAATATGTTTAACAAATCATACATTAAAAAGGCTGCAGCGATAGCAGCAGTAATACTTGCGGCAACAGTACTTCCGGTTAATATGGCAAATGCAGATACACAGACAACAGGAAGTACTGTGACAGGAAGTACTTTAACAGGAATTACAGCAAATCAGACAGCATCAGAATACACAGAAATCCGCACAGCATCAGAACTTGTGGAGGCAGCAAAGACAGCCACAGGTAATTATAAGCTGATGACAGATGTTGATATGACTGGAATTGAGTGGACACCATGGGATTTTTCTGGCACATTTGACGGCAACGGACACAGCATACTTAACCTGGCAGTAAATACGGTAAGTAAGCATACAATGATGACATATGACGGTAACAGAAAAGAGTATGAAACATATGGAGCCGGCTTTTTTGGTGTTCTTAAGGATTCGAAAGTAACAGGTCTTAACATATACGGTGCAAGAGTTGAAGTAACTTCAACAGAACCGTGCTTTGCAGCACCAGTGGCAGGTCTTGCTGATAACAGCGATATATCAGACTGTATAATTAAGGATACATATGTGTCACTAACAGATTCAGCTAAGATGTGGGGAACAGGCGGAATTGCCGGATTTGGAAGCGGCAATCTTGATAACATCACTACAGATGTAACACTTGTCTGCGTTGATACAGATGCAGCCGTAAGAGATGAGCAGTTCATGGGTGGTGCTTACGCAGCCGGCTTCCTTAATATAAGAAATTGTTCTATAACAATAGATGGATATGATTCAGACCACGGATATGTGCATGATGGCGGACTTGTCGGCATGTATATGGTATATCCATTGGAACTGTCAAAGACATATCAGGGCGAAGTGCTTAACAACAAAGTTAAGGGAATGATAACATTTTTCGAGGACAATACAGACCGCCGTGCATACTGTCAGGCAAATATGGGTGAGGTCATGAACTGGACATATGCATATTCAGGCTTCACATCAGATTTCAAGAGAAATGAGACATATGATTATTCAGTTACACTCCTTCCTGAAATGTGCAGCAATCCTTCATACACTGACACAGTGACAGAAGCAACAGCAGCGGATTTCGGCTACACAACACATACATGCAGCACATGTGGTTATACATATTCAGATAAATACACAATACACGAGCATAAGGTTGACAATTACAGTGTTGTAAAAGAAGCTACGGGAACAGACAAGAAAGATGGAATAGAAGCAGGAACATGCAGTCTGTGTAACCAGACCGTTTACAGGGAATATGCTGCAAATGTGGTAACAGACGATAATGAACAGACAGCAGGTAATAAAGCATCAGATTCACAGAGTAAAAAAGGACTTAGTGAAAGTACTGCAATATTTACAATAATTGTAGTAGTGATAGTTGCGATAATAATCATAACAGTAGTCATTATGGTACAGAACAATAAGAAAAAAAGAAGATATAATAGAAAAAGAAGACGCAGATAGAAGGGAGCAGTTATGGAAGATAACACATTTATAAATGTATCAAAAGATATGATGTCATTCATAGAGAAGAGTCCGAGTGCATTTCATGTAACGGCGAATTTTATGGATTTGCTGGACGACGCCGGATTTGTGCGCCTTAATGAGAGGGACAGATGGCATCTTATACCGGGTGGCAAATACTATGTAACAAGAAATGATTCTTCCATAATAGCTTTCAGAATGCCGGCGGCAGAGGGCTTTATCAATTATCAGATTGCAGCCGCACACAGTGATTCACCGTCATTTAAGGTAAAAGAGAATCCTGAGCTGACACCGGACAAGAATTACGTTTCGTTAAATGTGGAAAAATACGGCGGCATGCTTATGGCACCGTGGTTTGACCGGCCTCTTTCAGTTGCAGGAAGGGCAATAGTAAGGGAAGGTGCAGTATTAAAGCCAGTCCTTGTAAATGTAGACAGGGATTTATGCATAATTCCTAATCTTGCAATTCACATGAATAGGGAAGCCAACACAGGGCTTAATTATAATGCACAGAAGGATATGATACCGCTTATAGGAGAGACAGAATCAAAAGGGCTTTTTGACAGCATAATAGCAGACGCTGCACAGACAGATAAAGAGTCAGTGATAAGTAGTGATCTGTTTCTGTACAACAGACAGGCAGGAACTATATGGGGTGCGGATAATGAATTTATATCAGCACCAAGACTTGATGATGTGATGTGTGCATATTCATGCATGAATGCGCTTATAGACAGTGATGAGAGCAGCCAGGAAAGCGTTGCGGTATGTGCGGTATTTGACAATGAAGAGGTTGGCAGCAGCACCAAGCAGGGAGCAGATTCAACATTTTTATCAGATGTGCTTATGCGTATAGCTGCGTGTGCCGGCAAGGATAATGAGGATTATATAAGGGCGTGTGCAGGTTCTTTCATGCTTTCAGCGGACAATGCGCATGCGGTTCATCCTAATTATCAGGAGAAAGCTGATCCGACTAACAGACCTCATATGAACAAAGGTATAGTCATCAAATACAATGCCAACCAGAAATACACAACAGATGCGGTTTCTGCGGCAATATTTAAAGAAATATGTACAAGAGCGGGAGTTCCGACACAGGAATTTGCTAACCGTTCAGATATTCCGGGTGGTTCAACACTTGGAAATATAGCTAACTGCCATGTGTCAATGAACACAGTAGATATCGGGCTTGCGCAGCTTGCGATGCACTCACCTTATGAGACAGCAGGAATTATGGACACAGAATACATGATAAAGGCAGTAAAAGAATTTTTTGAGACAGCCATTGTGACTAACAGCAACGGCACATTTACATTAGAATAACAGAAAGATACAGTATATGAGCAATACTATATATATGGCCCCGATGGAGGGGCTTACAGATTTTACATACCGTAACGCCTACGAGAAAACATTTGGAAAAGGCAGAATTACAAAATATTTTACACCGTTTATCTCACCTAATAAGTCAGAGAATTTTCTTGCAAGAGAGATAAGGGACATAGACCGCGGGCATAATAAGGATACATATACGGTTGTACAGGTCATGACTAATGAAGCTAAGGATTTTATATGGACAGCAAAAATGCTTTATGAAAAATACGGCTACGGTGAGATTAATCTTAATGCCGGCTGTCCTTCAGGCACGGTTGTTTCAAAGGATAAAGGCTCAGGAATGCTTCGTGACACAGAAAAGCTTGACCGTTTTCTTGATGAGGTGTTTGAGGATGCATTTATAAGAGAGAATATTAGGGTTTCGGTCAAGACACGAATCGGAGTAGAAGATGACGATAGCTTTCCACAGATAATGGAGGTGTATAATTCTTATCCTCTTGAGGAGCTTATTGTTCATCCGAGAGTGCGTACGGATTACTACAGAAATGAGCTGCATCTTGACGCTTTCCGATACGCAGTGGATAACAGCAGGAATAAATTAGTGCTTAACGGAGACATATTTACAAGGAAGAATTTCCTTGAGATGAAGGAGATGTTCCCGGAGGTTGATACATTTATGCTTGGAAGAGGGCTTATCGCAGACCCCGGACTGATTAATGTATTAACAGATGATAATCCTGAGGCGAAGGTGCGAGACCTTAATGCAGATAAGAAGCTGATGAAAGAGCTTCACGACATGGTATATGCAGCCCGCACAGCCATAATGCCGGGAGATACACATGCCATACACAGAATGAAAGAAATGTGGTGTTATATGGAATATGTGTTTGATGATTGCAAAAAAGAAATCAAGGCAATCAAGAAATCCCAGAGAATGGCTGATTACAAGGTTGCAGTTGATGTGTTCTTCAACAAGGCAGTGCTTGTTGAAAGAAAGAATATTATATTTTCAAAAAAATTCTAAATCAGTGACAGGCAGTATCATATCAGATATTGTCTGTCTTCTTTTTCTGCTGGTGACCTGTCATAAAGGCAAGCACCTGTCTTGGCAGGAATCTGCTGCCAAAAACTCCGGCTTTCATTGTAAATGTCGGAACAATGGTAAGTTTGCCTGTAAACATTTTACAAAGTGCATAATAGGCGCAGTAATCAGCAGGAATTCCTGATAATGCGAACTTTACATTGGCAACATTGTTGAAGTTGGTATCAACAGGACCTGGACAGAGCATGCTTATGTGAACGTTACTCTTTAAGTCGCGCAGTTCCCCGTGTATTGCAGTAGTGAGGCTTGTCACATAAGCCTTGGTTGCATAATAGGTAGACATATATGGTCCACCAGGAAGCAGCCCGGCACTTGACGCCACATTCATGATGTAGCCCCTGTCACGCTGTATAAATCCTGGAAGTACGGCCTTTGTAAGTATATGCACAGCTTTAATATTAACATTAATCATGTTGATATCATTCTTTAATTTTGTTTCAGCAAATGTGCCAAGTTCGCCGAATCCGGCATTATTAATCATAATATCAAGTGGATACTGACGAAGCTTTCTTCCAAGCTTTACGCATGATTTCTCATCAGACAAGTCACATGTGATACATTTGCATCTGACAGCAACATTATCAGCAATTTCGTGAAGTGCCGCTGTGTTTCTTCCAACAAGAATCAGGTCATATTCAAGGTCTGAAAGCAGATATGCAAATTCTTTTCCGATGCCGGAAGATGCTCCGGTAATACAAGCAAGTTTCATAAGAAGACTCCTTTCTTTTTCAATTCATGTTTGTGCAGTTTATGCCGTACAGCCTCTGATATTATGAAAATCTGTCCGTTGCTGCAAAGCAGAAATGCACTTTTAGATTTCAAGAATTCAATTTCAAAATATTGATTGAACTTATAAGAATACAAAGATTTTATGTCTTATAGGCACAAACTGGAAATATTTTTTCTGAAAAGCTTCAATGTTCATAAATATGCCTATAAATATTGAACCGATAATAATCTTATAGGAAATGTATGTAAGTATTATATCAGATTTGTGCAATATATGCTATACAGCCGAACCGCCATTAACAAAATCCACCATTGGCAGCAGGCAGTCAGCAACCTTCTCATATCACAATATAACATTGACACACCTCCCCGCCGGGCTTAAAATTATTCTTTAGATAAAGCCTGCTAAAGAGGCGTTCATAATGTAGTGTTATACAGGGAGGAATTGATGACAATTAAGAATGAAACAGCATTCACAAAGGAATGTATGGAAGGTGCCATGCGTGCCAGTAATTTTGATAACAGCAGATATAAGACATTTAAGCTTATTTACAATATGTTCGGACTTATATTCGGAATGATGATGATAAGAGAGCTTGTTCTTAAGATGACAGGAAATGAGCAGGCTGATACATTTATGATAGTGCTGTTTGGATTGGTGGCGGTAGTATTTCTGTATATAGGAATGATTGGAATGGATAAGAGTAATAAAAAGAAATTCCATAATATATATGGAAAGATGGTAGGAATTAAATTCACATATGAGATAGATGCAGAGAATATTATTATTACAGATGAAGAAAACGACAGTGACACATTCAGTTGGAATGATATTGTGAAATGGAATCAGGATCCTGATAATATATATCTGTTTGTTGGGGATGATAACTGCCTGGTTGTAAGCAAGAAAGGGTTTACCCAGGGAAGTGCAGATGATCTGAGGCAGCTTGCTGATGCTGTAATTGGTATGAGAAATGTGACAGGAAACAGCCAGCAGTAAATTGACAAACACTATTAGTAGCAGATATAATATCTTCATCTGCGTTTAGCTATGCGGGAAATAATCAGGAGGAGGAAAGCCATGAACAATCAGGAAATGATGGAACTTTCAACAGTAGATAAGAGCGATTTTGAGGAACTTGTAAAAGAGTGTACAGCCTCAGGTATAATCGATCAGAATCTGTATACAGAGTATGATGTAAAGAGAGGTCTTCGTGATAGCAATGGTAACGGCGTACTTACAGGTCTCACAGAGATATCAGATGTATTAGGTAACCAGAGTGTTCACGGAAGAAAGATACCTGTAGACGGAGAATTATATTTTCAGGGATATAATGTTGAGGAGCTTATCAAGAGAAGCAGCCTTGACAGATTCAGATTTGAGGAAGCAACATATCTTCTGTTGTTCGGAGTACTTCCAGACAAGGATCAGTTAGACAGATTCATAAGAATTTTAACAGATCTTCAGGAACTTTCAGGAGCATTCATCAGAGATGTTATTATGAAAGCTACAAGTACTAATCTTATGAATTCGCTTATGAAGAGTATCTTAAGTCTTTATTCGTATGATGAGAAGCCGGATGATATTTCAATTCCTAATGTATTAAGACAGAGTCTTCAGCTTATAGCCAAGATGCCTCTTCTTTCAGTATATGCTTATCAGTCATACAGACATTTTAAGCTTGATGGAACACTTATGATAAAGAATCCTAAGAAAGGTTATTCAACGGCCGAGAATATCCTCTATATGTTAAGAGATGACGGAGACTTTACAGAACTTGAAGCAAAGGTACTTGATATTTGTCTTGTTCTTCATGCAGAGCATGGTGGTGGTAATAACTCAACATTTACAACTCATGTTGTTACTTCATCAGGAACAGATACATATTCAGCAATAGCTTCATCAATCGCATCCCTTAAAGGACCTAAGCATGGTGGTGCTAACTTAAAGGTTCAGGAAATGTTTACAGATATTAAGGCACATTGCAGCGATTGGGACAATAAAGATGAGATATGTACATATCTTAACAAGATCCTTGACAAAGAAGCATTTGACCATGCCGGACTTATCTATGGTATGGGTCATGCGGTATATACTAATTCAGATCCTAGAGCAGTTATTCTTAAGAAATTTGCAAAACAGCTTTCAGAAGAGAAGGGAATGCAGAAAGAATTTGCATTATATGAGCTTGTTGAGAGCGAGGCAGGACAGCTTATCATGAACAAGAGAAAGATGTTTAAGCCAGTCTGTGCCAATGTCGATTTCTATAGTGGATTTGTATACACAATGCTTGGTATTCCAGAAGAAATGTTTACACCAATGTTTGCAACTTCTAGAATTTCAGGCTGGTGTGCACACAGACTTGAGGAACTTGTTAATGCAGGTAAGATTATCCGTCCTGCATACAAATATGTTGGACATCACAGACCATATGTTGATATGGACGAGAGATAATTACGTTTAATGGAGTAGTAAAATTATGTCACAGTACAAGGTTAAGAAGCTGGACCACCCGATTCACTGTACAGTTGAAGTGCCTGGTTCAAAGAGTATTACTAATAGAGCGCTGCTTATGGCAGCTTTATCACAGGGTGAATGTACCCTTAAAGGAGTTTTGTTCAGTGACGATTCGAGACATTTTCTTTTAAGTCTTATCGCACTTGGATATATTATCGAAGTAAACGAAGTTGAACGATATGTTATCATTCATGGACATGGAAGAGATATTCCTAAGAAGAGAGCAACAATCAATGTGGGAGGTGCCGGAACAGCGGCAAGATTCCTTACAGCCATGCTTGCATTATCAGATGGTGAGTACACAATTGAAGCTTCTGAACAGATGAAGAAAAGACCAATGCTTCCGCTTTTTGAAGCATTACAGAGCATGGGAGCAGAGTTTGAGTTTCTTGAGAAAGACGGACATCTTCCAGTTAATGTAAAGGGTGCGGCATATGGTGGAAAGAAACCACAGAATAATGTATCAATAAGTATAAGTGAAAGTACACAGTTCTTAAGCGCACTTATGATGACATCTCCTATGCTTGAAGAAGGAATACATGTTCATATTACAAGTAATAAAACAGAAGGTTCATATGTGCGTATAACAGCTAAGATGATGGAGCAGTTTGGTTGTGTGGTAGACCATGAAGGCGCAGAATATATAGTTCCGGCTGGTTCTGGATATTATCCACAGACATATTATATTGAACCGGATGTTTCAGCAGCATGCTACTTCTATGCAGCAGCAGCACTTACAGGCGGAACAGCTATCGTTAAGGGAGTACATTCTAACTCAATGCAGGGTGACCTTAAGTTCATAGATGTGCTTAAGCAGATGGGCTGTGCTGTGACAGAGGAACGCGAGGGTATATGTGTCAGCGGACCTAAGGATGGAGAATATTGCGGTGTGGATGTTGATATGAATGATTTCTCAGACCAGTCAATGACACTTGCGGCTATTGCTCCATTTGCAAAGACTACTACAGTTATCAAGAATATTGAACATATACGATTACAGGAATCAGACAGAATTGAGGCTATGGTCAACGAGCTTAACAATCTTGGCGTTGATGTCAAAGAGGGAAGAGACCGTATAGAGATATCTCCAGCCAATGTTAAGCCGGGTGTTGTTGACACATATAATGACCACAGAATGGCGATGTCATTTGCATTAATCGGACTGCGTGTTGATGGCATAATAATTGATAATTATGAGTGCTGTTGTAAGACATTTGAGAACTATTTTGAAGTACTTGAAAAGGCATGTGCACAATGAAAATACTTTTATACAGATGGAAGGTGTTCAATCAGGATGATGTAAAGTCTGCGATTGAATATTTCGGACATGAAGTACATGATTACACAGAAACAGTAATAGACAAGGATGATGAGACCGGCTTTAAGCTCCGTGACTATGCGGAGCTTAGGCAGGTCTTTTCTGCATACGACTGTGTTTTTTCACTTAATTATTTTCCACATGTATCGGATTTATGTGAAGAGCTTGGAAAAAAATATATTGCATGGACGGTAGATAGTCCGCTTATATCACTGTATCATCAGTCATTATTTAATAAATGTAATTATATATTTATATTTGACAGATTTTATTGTGAGGAACTAAAAAATCTTGGGGCAGAACATGTGTGGTATCTTCCGCTTGCTGTAAACTGTTCCCGTGTTGGTAAGATAACAGGTTCGCTTACTGCTGATGAACGGAACAAATGGCACAGTGAAGTATCATTTGTCGGAGGAATGTATCACAGGAATTCTTATGATGAAATAAAGGATAGGTTGCCGGAATATTTAAGAGGGTATTTTGATGCGGCAATGGCAGCACAGATGGAAATCTATGGTGACAGCATATTTGATAAAGTGCTTACAGTTGATATACTTGAAAAGTTATGTGAGCTTATAGATTTTAAGCAGGATGAAAGAGCATTTTCAGATATTGCACTTGTGTTTTCATCAACATTTTTAGGTTTCAAACTTGCTAATATAGAGAGGGTGCAGATACTTAACAAGCTTGCAAAGCATTTTCCAACAGACCTCTATACGGATGACCCGGATAAGGAGCTTATAGGAGTTAATCTTAAGGGTGCAGTTAATTATATGACAGATATGCCTAAGGTGTTTAATTGCAGCAGGATTAATATTAATCCTGTAATGCGCAATATCCGTACGGGAATTCCGCTTCGGGCGTGGGATATTGTGGGTGCAGGCGGATTTCTTATGACCAGTTTTCAGCTTGAATATATGGATTTTTTCGAGAATGGAAAAGATTATGTTTATTACGAAAGCCATGATGACCTGTTAAGAAAGACAGAATATTATCTTAATCATGAGGATGAGCGTGCGCAGATTGCAAGAAATGGACATGAAAAAGCAGTGAAGTTTCATTCGTATGAAAGGAGAATGGAGTTCATACTTGATAAATGTGGTATGTTAAAGCACTAAAGTTCAATTTTAGCAGTTTACTATATTGAAATGTGCATATATGACCATTGTTGAAAATAAATATATATGGTATTATAAAAAAGGTTGAGACAACAACCATACAATATTATAACTTTTACTTTCAGGAGGGAAAAGAAATGAGTTTTTGCAAGTATTGCGGAAGACAGTTACAGGACGGAGAAGTCTGTACATGTCAGCAGGCACAACAGTCAGCCGGAGCAGCACAGCCACAGCAGGGATTTAACCAGCAGGCAGCGCAGCAGACATTCCAGCAGGCAGCGCAGCAGACATTCCAGCAGGGAGCAGGTCAGCAGACATATCAGCAGGCACAGCAGGGATTTAATCAGCAGCAGGCTTCACAGCAGATGGACGCTGTTAAGAAGGCAGGAGCTAATGCAGCCCTTGATTATGTTAATGTATTGAAGGGATTGTTTACATCACCGGTAGAAACGGTATCAGCATTTGTTGCTAAAGCTAATGTTATTATGATTGCAATACTTATTGGTGGTCAGGCAATTATTAACATGCTTACAAGATTATTTGATATGTTAATTGCTAACAGTAAGGCAAAGGTTACAACAGGAAGTAAAGAGCTTGACAGCTTACTTTCATCTTACTACAGCTCATATACTAATACCAAGCCATATCCAGCAGGCTCAATATTCAAGAACATGCTTCTTGAGATTCTTCTGGTAGCAGTAGCGGCAGCTGTAATTGCACTTGTAGTTATGCTTCTTGCAAAGGCATTTAACAAGGCTAATGTTACATATATGCAGGGCCTTGCAGTATATGCCATTACAGCAGTACTTGGTATACCAGCAGAGTTACTCAGCTGGGTAACAGGTCTTACATCAGTAGGATTCATTGACAGAATATCTTCATGCGTAACAGTATTTTCTAATGTAGCAGGATATGCATTTGTATACATAGCAATCCGTGCTTTATGCAAGGATGAGAAGAAGATACCTCTTATAATGGCAATCTCATATGTTGCAGTTAATTTCCTTACATGGGTATTAAGACTTATGTTCTAATTAACAATTTGATAATTGGTTATAATTAATGATTCCCGGCAGACCGGAAGTGTGAATACACAATGGTCTGCCGGGAATTTTTAGTTTTTAAGCTTTCCACTGAACACACCATCGTATTCAGTAAAATAACTCTCTTCAATCTTTCTCATCATAACAGTAACATAATCATCAATATAGCTCAATGATATATACATATTGCCGACGGCGCTGTCAATAATCTGCACTTTGATAAGAAGATTATTGTCTGCTCTGAAAGCTGCGCTTGCACCACATTTGAAATTATAATCAGGGAAGTTCTGGAAAACATTCTTTCCGAGTCCGAAATGCAGCTCGTGATTTCCTGTTGCATTAGTATAGAAAAATGTTCCTTCATCCCCGTTAAATGTAAGTTTTATGTCTGTTACACCACATGGATTATCGCCAAATTCATAGCTCTGTCCGTTGATTTTGCTTACAAGGTCTGAACTATATTCGCCCGGCTGCACAAGAAGCTGGCGTGAATTCTCGAACTTCTGGAATTCTTCATAATCACCATTATCAGTACATGTATCAATACGGCTGTATACTTCCTCGTAAAATGCATCATATATCAGCTGTACTCCACCCTGACGACCCTGAGCATCAGCAGTGGTGACAAGAATAACATCTTTATCAGGATAATATACGGCAAGCTGTCCACCCATGCCAAAAAATGCATAACCATTGTGAGTTGTCATCCAGAACTGATAGCCATAGCCCTGCATCTCTTCCCATGTGCCTGATTTTCCATAAGGATCACTCTGTTTAACAGTTGCCTCCTTGAGATATCCGTAAGGGAGTAACTGCTTCCCATCAAGTTTACCGTTCTGAGATACAACATACATAACCTTAAGGATATCCTGTGGTGTTGCACACATTCCTGAACCGCCCATGCTTACTTTGCCATCAGGGGATTTTAATATAAATGCTTCTTTAGAAAAGCCCAATTCATCTAAGAATTTTGTTCTCAGATAATCAAGAAGTTCCATACCAGTGAGCTTTTCAACAAGCGCACCCAATGTATGTGTTGAAGCTGTATCATAAGAGAAATTAGTTCCGGGAACATGGTTGGGTGTAACAGTAAAGAAAGAACCTAACCAGTCGGGGGAACCTCCGATTTTGTAAGCATTCATATCATGACATGTTCTCATACTGAGCATCTGCCTTATTGTAAGCATCTGCATGTAAGGGTGAACTCCTGCTTCTGGCTGCTTTTCAGGGAAATAATCTGCAATATGGTCATCGAGTGATATTCTGCCTTCATCAGCAAGCAGTCCTATGGCAAGTGAAACAAATGATTTAGTGACAGAAAACATTCTGTGGAGAGTGTCTTTGGTGTATGGTGCATAGTAGCTTTCCATACATATCTTACCATGTCGCATAACAATTATGCTGTGCATCGGAAGGTTGTTACATTCAAGCTTTCTGGCAAAGCTGATAAGTCCTGTGGAAGATATTCCTACATTCTCTGGTATTACTTTTTCAAAGTCTAACATTGTTGTCCTCCAAGATAGTTGTAATGATTAAACACAATAATTATTTTTATTATAATCCTTTTTGGTATATACTGTAAATCAAAAAATATGAATCTTTAAATTAAGTCCAATATAGTATATACTTAATGTAAATATGCCAGAGAGCATGAAGGAGAAGGAAATGATAGATTTATTACTTAAGAGGTTCGTAAAAGATTATGATAAGACGAAGAACCCCGAAGTCCGTACAAGATACGGTGTGTTTGCCGGGATTGTGGGAATAATCTGTAATCTTATACTGTTTTTAGCAAAGATACTTGCAGGAGTGCTTACGGCATCAGTTTCAATAATGGCGGATGCGGTCAATAATTTATCGGATGCAGGATCTTCAATTGTTACACTTATAGGCTTTAAGCTTGCTGGAAAGCCGGCTGATTATGAACATCCGTATGGTCATGGAAGAATCGAATATATATCAGGCTTCATAGTATCAGGAGCAATTATAATTATGGGCTTTGAACTGATGACAACATCATTCAGAAAAATACTTCATCCTACGCCGCTTGAGGTATCCGTACCATCTATTATTATACTTGTGTTATCAATCCTTATGAAAATGTGGATGGCTAAATTCAACAAATATCTTGGCAATAAGGTGGATTCTGCTGCAATGAAGGCAACGGCTACAGACAGCCTGTCAGACTGCGTTGCAACATCAGTAGTCCTTATAGGAGTGCTTCTTACCCTGTTTTCGGATATTAATATAGATGGAATAGCAGGAGTTGTTGTTGCAGTATTTGTAATATTAGCTGGTTTTGGTGCGGCAAAAGATACATTGCAGCCCCTTCTTGGCCAGCCACCAACGAAAGAATTTGTACAGGAACTTGAGAATATTGTTCTTCAGGATAAGCATATAATAGGAGTTCACGACCTGATTGTGCATAATTACGGTCCGGGCAGAGTATATGCATCGCTTCATGCAGAGGTTCCGGCTAATATGGACATGATGGAAGCACACGATTATATAGATATGGCCGAAAGAAGAGTTGAAAAGCGCATGAAATGCTTTATAAGCATACATATGGATCCGGTAGTTACAGATGATGAGGTGATAAATCATTTGCGAAAGATGACTATTGCGGTTGTAAAGTCAGTAGGTGAGGAACTGGATATACATGATTTCAGGACTGTTAAAGGTCCATATATAACGAATCTTATATTTGATGTGCTTGTTCCTTATAATTATCATCTTTCAGATGACGAGATAAAGAAACAGATTCAGAAAAAAATCACGGAGAAGCAGAGTGAGTGCCACGCCGTGATTAATATTGATAAAAGTTATACAGGTTGATTAAATCCAGCCGCCATCAAGAGTTATTATCTGACCAGTAAGGTAGTTGTTAATTCCGGAAAGAGATTTAACAAGTTCAGCGACTTCCTGCGGGGTTCCAAACCGGCCTGCAGGAATCTCTTCTGCGAGTTCTGCCTTGTCATAATCTGAGAGATGCCCATTCATCTCAGTGTCAATAGCTCCACATGCAACAGCGTTGACCTGAATACCACTTGGAGCAAGTTCCTTTGCGAGTGCCTTTGTAAATGAATTGACTGCCCCCTTGGTTGCTGAATATGCAACCTCACAGCTTGCACCGTACAATCCCCACACAGAAGATATATTAATAATCTTACCACAGTGCCTTTTCATCATATCTTTAACGGCAAAATGGCAGCAGTTAAAGACAGAATCTATATTAGTGTTACATATCCTGTGCCACTCATCTTCGCTCATATCCTGAAAAAGCCCGACAACGGATATTCCGGCATTGTTGATAAGCACATCAATCTGCCCGAAACGCTGAAGGCACATGTCAAACATTTTCTGTACATCACTGTAATTTCCCATATTGCCTGCAAATGTTTCACATTCACTTCCTTTTTCCTCAATAATGGATTTTACTTCATTTAGTTTATCCACATTATTCACACAGTTAATAACAATATTAGTATCTTTTCCAGCGAGTTCTATTGCAATGGCTCTTCCGATTCCTCGGGATGCTCCTGTTATAACTATAGTTTTTTTCATGATAATATGCCTCTCTTAAAACGATTTGATTTTAATAATATCGTTATTATAATACAGGAAAACACTGGATATTTCCATATAAAAATTAAAAACATATATTGACAAAAACTGCCTTGTGCATACTTACCAAAAAGAAATTCAGATTGTATTTATTTCAATAATTGCTTGACATTAATTTTGAATATTAAAAAAAGTTATCCACAATAAAAAATGCCAATTTTATCTAAAAAAACACTTATCAACTAAGTTATCCACATTATCCACAGAAATCCACAAAAAGTTAATCATGTTTAACTGCAGGTAAAAAAGAATAAATGTTTTGTTAAATATTGCAAAAAATCAAAAAACTTTAATATGATACTTGACATATATGCATAAAATAATTAAAGGACATACTTGTTAATTTACAAATATATGATATAATACTTACATAAAATAAGCATACAGAAATGTATCTTAGGTCGTGTTAGCTGCATGTGTATATATTCTTTCGACACATGCGGTGATTTAAGAAGGAAGAATGTCTGATAGATTTTATAAAGAGAAGGTTGGAAAGGAATTACGATCAGATTCTTACCTCTGCCCACGATTATAAAACACGTAAAGGAGTTGGACATCATGAGATTTATAATTACAGGAAGAAATATTGATATAACAGAGGGATTAAAGTCAGCAGTAGAGGAGAAGCTTGGAAAGCTTGACCGATTCTTTGCACCAGAGACAGAAGTTAATGTGACTTTAAGTGTGGAAAAAGAAAGACAGAAGATTGAGGTAACTATTCCGGTTAAGGGCAATATCATTAGAAGCGAGCAGGTAAGCAGCGATATGTATGTTTCAATTGATCTTGTTGAGGAAGTTATCGAGCGTCAGTTAAAGAAGTATAAGAATAAGATTGTTGACAAGCAGCAGAATGCAGCAGCATTTGCACAGGAATTCGTAGAGAAAGATTATGATGATGATGAGGTTAAGATTATCAGAACCAAGAGATTCGGAATCAAGCCAATGGATCCAGAGGAAGCATGTGTACAGATGGAACTTCTTGGACATAATTTCTATGTATTCTTTAATTCAGAGACAGAGGAAGTTAATGTTGTGTATAAGAGAAAAGGCAACACATATGGTTTGATTGAACCAGAATTAGATTAATTAGTTTAGTATTTTTTTCATATTACCACTTTCTGAAGATACCGTCTGTTGGTTTAATACCAGCAGGCGGTATTTTGTCATGGAGTTGTTTTTAATTAATAAAATTTTAATGGTTTAACTTTACTTGATAGAATGTCTAAATAGTGATACAATTACAAAACAAATAGGCTTTTATAAGGAGAAGTATAAAGTAATGGGATTAGCTCAGAAATTATTTGGAACACATAGCGAACATGAATTAAAAAGAATATATCCAATTGCAGATAAGATTGAAAGTTATAAAGAATCTTATGGCAAGTTAAGCGATGAAGAGCTTAAAGCAAAGACTAAAGAATTCAAGGACAGATTAGCAAAGGGAGAGACTCTTGATGATATTCTTCCAGAAGCATTTGCGACAGTAAGAGAGGCTGGTAAGAGAGTTCTTGGCATGGAACATTATCATGTTCAGCTTATTGGAGGTATTATTCTTCATCAGGGAAGAATTGCAGAGATGAAAACTGGTGAAGGTAAGACACTTGTGTGTACACTTCCTGCATATCTTAATGCACTTACAGAAGAGGGCGTAATCGTAGTTACTGTTAATGACTACCTTGCTAAGCGAGATGCTGAGCAGATGGGTATGATACATGAGTTTTTGGGTCTTAAGGTTGGCGTCGTATTACATGACTCAACAAGAGAAGAAAGACAGGCTGCATATGCGTGTGATATTACATATGTAACGAACAACGAGCTTGGATTTGATTATCTTCGTGATAATATGGCTATATATAAGAATGAACTTGTATTACGAAATCTTAAGTACTGTATTATAGATGAGGTCGATTCTGTTCTTATTGATGAGGCACGTACACCTCTTATTATCTCAGGACAGAGCGGAAAATCTACTAAATTATATGAACTCTGTGATATACTTGCAAGGCAATTACAGCGAGGCGAATATAAGGGTGAGAGAACTAAGATGCAGGCAATCATGAACGAGGAAGTTGAAGAAGATGGAGACTTCATCGTTAATGAGAAGGATAAGGTAGTTAACCTTACTGAACAGGGTATTCACAAGGTTGAGCAGTTCTTCCATATAGATAATTATGCAGATCCTGAGAATCTTGAAATTCAGCATAATGTTACACTTGCACTTCGCGCTCATAATCTTATGTTCAGGGATAAGGATTATGTTGTTAAAGATGATGAGGTACTTATAGTAGATGAATTTACAGGCCGTATTATGCCAGGACGTCGTTATTCAGATGGTCTTCATCAGGCGATAGAAGCCAAAGAGCATGTTAAGGTTAAGAGAGAGAGTAAGACTCTTGCAACTATTACATTCCAGAACTTCTTTAATAAGTTTGAGAAGAAGGCTGGTATGACAGGTACAGCTCTTACAGAAGAGAAGGAATTCCGTGAAATCTATAACATGGACGTTGTTGAAGTGCCAACTAACAAGCCTGTTATAAGAGTTGATTATATTGAGGACAGCTGCAATTGAGACGTCTGAGCTTCTTAGTGAGATGTTAAGAAAGAAGGGCATACCTCATAATGTACTTAATGCGAAGTATCATGAGTTAGAGGCACAGATAGTATCAGAGGCAGGACGTCATGGTGCAGTTACTATTGCTACTAACATGGCTGGTCGAGGAACTGATATTAAGCTTGATGATGAGGCTGTTGCTGCAGGTGGTCTTAAGATTATTGGTACAGAAAGACATGAAAGCCGTCGTATTGATAACCAGTTACGTGGACGTTCTGGACGACAGGGAGATCCTGGTGAATCAAGATTCTACATTTCTCTTGAAGATGATCTTATGAGGCTGTTTGCACAGGAAAGACTTATGAATATATTCAACAGTCTTGGGGTATCTGAGGATGAGCAGATTGAGCATAAGATGTTAAGCAAGGCTATAGAGACAGCTCAGAAGAAGATTGAGACTAATAACTTTGGTATCAGAAGCCATCTTCTTGAATATGATCAGGTTATGAATGAGCAGAGAGAGATTATGTACGCAGAACGTAGAAGAGTTCTTGATGGAGAAAGCATGCGTAATTCTATCATGAAGATGATAACTGATTATGTAGAGAATGTAGTTAACCGCTGTGTAAGTGAAGATAAAGATGCTAACGAATGGGATTATGATGAGATTAATGAGCTTCTTCTTCCAACTATTCCTATTGAGAGAGTGGAATACAGAGAGAATATTAAGAATAAGAATGAATTAATACATGATCTTAAGGAAAAGGCTGTTAAACTCTATGAGGATAAAGAGGCACTCTTCCCAGAGGCTGAGCAGATAAGAGAAATCGAGCGAGTAATCCTTCTCAAGGTAATTGACAGAAAGTGGATGGATCATATCGATGATATGGATCAGTTAAAGCAGGGTATCGGTCTTCAGGCACTTGGACAGAGAGATCCTGTTGTCCAGTATAAGATGATGGGTTATGACATGTTTGATGAGATGACTGCAGGAATTACAGAGGATACCGTAAGACTTCTTATGCATATTCAGGTTGAGCAGAAGGTTGAAAGAGAACAGGTTGCCAAGGTAACAGGTACTAATAAGGACGAAGGACCATCTGTTAAGGGACCAGCGAGAAGAACAGAGAAGAAGATATATCCTAATGATCCATGCCCATGCGGAAGTGGCAAGAAATATAAGAATTGCTGCGGAAGACAGGCATAAGTTTATAAGAGACATCAGGGCGCGGAATGCTTGAAATATCAGCGTCCGCGCCTATTATTTTGGAGGACATATGGTAGAGTTAGACCAGTTTAGATACAGAATTTCAGGATACGATAAGCCTATGGCTCAGATTAAGAATTCTCTGGATCTTGACAATAAGCAGAAAAGGATTGAAGAATTAGAGGCTGATATGGAATCTCCGGGATTCTGGGATAATCCGGATAAATCACAGAATGCAATGAAAGAGCTTAAAGGCTTAAAGGATGCATTTGAAAGATACAATGAGCTAGAAACAGGACTTGATGATGTTAAGACACTTATTGAGATGGCAGAAGAATCTAATGATCAGTCGCTTATTCCAGAGATAGAAGAAGAGATAACGGGTCTTGAAGACAAGATGGAAAGTTTAAGGATTGAGACATTGCTTTCTGGAGAACATGATGCATGTGATGCCATTCTTACACTTCATGCAGGAGCAGGTGGAACAGAAAGCTGTGACTGGTGTCAGATGCTTTTCAGAATGTATACAAGATGGGCGGAAAGTCACGGATATACAACAGAAACACTTGATTATCTTGAAGGTGAAGAAGCAGGAATTAAGTCGGTTACTATAGAGATAAGAGGAGAGAATGCATATGGACATCTGAAATCTGAACATGGTGTTCACAGACTTGTAAGAATATCTCCATTCAATGCGGCAGGTAAGAGACAGACTTCTTTCGTATCATGTGACGTAATGCCTGATATTAATCAGGATATAGATATTGAGATTAATGATGATGATTTAAGAATTGATACATATCGTTCAAGTGGTGCAGGTGGACAGCACATTAATAAAACGTCATCAGCAATCAGAATTACACATCTTCCAACAGGAATTGTTGTACAGTGTCAGAATGAAAGATCTCAGCACCAGAATAAAGATAAAGCTATGCAGATGTTAAAGGCTAAGCTCTATCTTTTAAAGGAGGCTGAGAATGCAGAGAATCTATCTGGAATCAGAGGAGATGTCAAGGATATTAATTTCGGAAGCCAGATAAGAAGTTACGTTCTTCAGCCATATACAATGGTTAAGGATAACAGAACTAATAAGGAAGTTGCTAATGCAGGAAGTGTTCTGGATGGAAACATTGATCCGTTCATAAATGCATATTTAACATGGATTAGTACGGGAAAAACTGAAGAGTAACAGATATTAAGGTAGTAAACTGAATGATAGTGAAAGGTGGTACATCAGTATGGCGGATTATATTAAACCGGTGATTTTCAGATTAGGCAATCAACAGTTTGGAGTAGATATTAATCTTGTCCAGTCGATAGAACGGGAGATTAATATTGTGAGAGTTCCTAATGCAATGGAGTATATCAGTGGAATTGTTAATTTGAGAGGGGAGGTTATCCCCTTTCAGCTTAAGAAAAAGTTTGGCACGGATGATGCTGTTGGAAGTATTGGCGAAGACAGTACAATTATTGTTAATATTCCTGGCGTGGTTAAGCTGGCACTTGAAGTTGATGATGTACTTGAGATTGGAGATATTGATGCAAATGGTATTGTTCCTATGCCGGCTTTGGCTAGAACGGATGATACAGCATATCTTGACAGGGTCGCCAATGTTAATGGGGAATTAGTTATTCTTCTTGATGTAGAGAAATTACTTACGCAATCAGAAGCAGAGAGCGTTAAGAAATTTACGGAAGAAATGAGTAATGACAATGGAGGTGCTGCAAATGGCTGAAACGAAATTTAAAAGAAATGCGGTATACTTATGCCAGTAAGTTCATTGCCATCACCATATGGCATAGGAACATTTGGCAAGGATGCATATGATTTTGTTACATTTGTTAAAGAGTGTAATCATAAGTACTGGCGGTACTTCCGTTAGGACCAACTACTTATGGTGACAGCCCATATCAGTCATATTCTGCATTTGGCAATCCGTACTTTGTTGATCTTGATATGCTTATTGAGGAGGGTTCTTGTTAAAGTCAGAGGTTATTTCAAGAGACTGGGGCGATGGAATTGTGCCTGTAAATGTTTCTGAAGATGACGCTGTTAATGGAAGATTCGGAACCTACAGAGATGGAAATATTGGCGACGAAAGATATGTCAGTTATGAGAAGATATATAATAACAGATTTGATATATTAAGAATTGCTTACGACAGATTTAAGGATGCATGTGCAGAAAGCAAGAAGACGCTTGCCAAGGGACTTCCTCTTTATAAGCAGTTTGATAATTTTGTTAAAGATAATGCAGACTGGCTTGAGGATTATGCTCTGTTTATGGCATTGAAGTCTCACTTTAACAATGTCTCATGGGGTGAATGGGAAACTGATATAAAGTTCAGAAAGCCAGAGGCGATGAGCCAATATGAAGAACAGCTTTCGGATGATATAGGATACTGGAAATTCATACAGTTTGAATTCTACAGACAGTGGAATGCGCTTAAACAATATGCTAATAGTAATGGTATAGAGATTATAGGTGATATACCTATTTATATGGGATATGACAGCGTAGATGTATGGGCTAATCAGGGAGAATTCCAGCTGGATGAGAATTTAACACCGATAAAGGTTGCGGTGTACCGCCAGATGCATTTTCTGATGCAGACAAAAATGGGGCAATCCTCTTTATGATTATGATAAAATGGAAGCAAATGGATTCAGCTGGTGGAGAAAGAGAATGGCAGCCTCAGCAAAGCTGTATGACGTCATAAGAATTGACCATTTTATAGGAATTGTGAAGTACTATACAATTCCATCAGATATGCCTGATGCAAGACAGGGTGAGTACAGACAGGGACCGGGACAGAAACTGCTTGATGTTATTAATGAATCTATCGGTGATAAGAAGATTATTGCTGAAGACTTAGGTGTTGAAGTTCCTGAAGTGGCAAAGATTCTTAAAGAAAATGGATATCCGGGAATGAAGGTCCTTGAATTTGCATTTGGAGGAGATAGAAAGAATCCGCATCTTCCATATAATTATACACAAAATCTTGTGTGCTATGGTGGAACTCATGATAACGAAACCTTGCTTGGTTTCTTTGAAGACAGGGGCGACTGGGAATTAGGATATGCTTATGACTATCTTGATACAAGAGATAAGGGGAGAATGGTTGACCAGGTATTCAGGGCTGCGTATTCAAGCGTTGCTGTTCTTACAGTATTTGCTGTTCAGGACATTCTCAAGCTTGGAAACTGGGCAAGAATGAATCTTCCATCAAGCATGGGCAATAACTGGAAATGGCGAATGCAGAAAGGTCAGTTAGGCCAACATGAACTGGAATGCATGAGATATCTTGCAAGTGTATTTGATAGAGAAAGAAAGTAATATTAGGATGGGGAAGGAATTGGCAATAAATTTCCTCCCCTTTTGAATAAAAAAAAAAATAGTTCGATGGTACTATTTACATATTTTAAATTAGTGGTATTATATTCATATAAAGAGACAAGTTAATATGTTGGCAAAGTAGTCGAAAGGCTATGACGCAAAGCCAAGGGTCTTAACTGATTTTATCAGAATGACAGCCGGTTGCATTACAATCAACGCAAATGATTAGTATTTTTAGGCATCCGGTTATCGGGTGCCTTTTGTTGAACGGGGATATGGATATGAAAAGGAATAATTCTAAAAGTGGATTAAAAATGTAACGATAGCAACAGCAGTACTTGTATTTGGTATCGGTGTTGGTTTCGCAGCTAAAGTAGCAGGAACACCTAATTCAGATAATGATGGTGCCAAAATAATAGTTGCGGCAGCTAATGATGCAACAGATTCAGTAGTTAAGGAAACAATTGCCCAGAAAGAAACAGAAACTGATACAGAGACAGCTGCTATAGAGGCAACAACTGAAGTTACAACAGAAGAAGCCACAGAGGCAGTAACAGAACAGAGCAGTACAATTGCAGAGACTCAGCCACAGACAGAGACTGCCACAGAGGCAGTTCAGGTAACAGAGCATACGGAAGCTGCGACAAAAGCACCAGTACCTGTTGTACAGACTCCATCAGATGAAAGAGTTGCACAGGTTATATCAGGAATCAATGCAGAACGTGCAGCAGTGTGGCTGCAGTTACATATGATGCAATTCTTACAGATATGGCTCAGGTAAGAGCATCAGAGAATGCAGCTAATGATTACTTTGTTATAGAGAATGGCAAGCATAAAAGACCAGATGGAAGAAATGCTTCTTCAATATGTTCAGATTTTGGACAGGCTGGATATTTCGGTGAGGTCATGGGCAGATATCAGACAAGCCCTGTAGAGATAGTAAATGGCTGGCACAATTCAGCAACACATTATGCATGTATGACAAGTACTAAGTACAGCAGAGTTGGTGTAGGTGTTGCAGCAGACTCAGAAGGATACCTTTACTGGGTAGCAATCTTCATGGATTAATTATAAGCAGACAATAGATTACATAATATAGATACAACTTAATATGGTAAGAACAATGTATTTGCGGCATTGTTTTTATAAAGCTTCATCAAGAAGCGAAACCCTCACATTCCTCTCCGTTGTGTGAGGGTTTCTTTTGCGCGAGTAGCGCGGAGAATATACTTAATGAAAGGACAGGCATGCTTGCATGGCCTGTCCTTTGTTAAGTATATTCGAGAAGCACGACAATGCCATAACGAAGTTATGGCATCTGCGCTACTCGCAAGGAGAATATAATTATATGCTTGCAATGTGTATACATATATGGTAATATTCTTTGTGCGGTAGACAGTTGTATATCAGAGAAAGACATTGAAGAACAATTGTCTTTGTAAAACGGACAATAGAAAGGTACAGACGCAGTATGGCAGATAATATTAAGTATTATGTCGTTAAGCAAAAGGCTCTGCCTGAGGTTCTGCTTAAGGTGGCGGAGACGAACAGAATTATTGAGACTGAAAATATATCTGTTGCAGATGCTACAGAGAAAGTTGGAATAAGCAGAAGTTCTTATTACAAGTATAAGGATGATATTTTTCCGTTTAGAGAGAATGTAAAGGGTAAAACCATTACATTTGTATTGTCGATGGACGATGAACCAGGGCTGCTTTCCCTGGTATTGAAGAAGCGTTGCAGAATTCAAGGCGAATATTCTTACTATTCATCAGACAATTCCTGTTAATGGAATTGCTTCGCTGACGCTCAGCGTGGATATTCTTCCAACTACAGGAGATTCTTCAGAAATGATAGAGCAGATAGAAAGACTTAAAGGAGTAAGATATCTTAAGATATTAAGCAGTGATGCATCTATCTGATATATAAGCAATTAAAGAAAACGGAGGCAGATATGGCAAAGATTGCAGTGTTAGGTTATGGAACAGTAGGATCAGGAGTGGTTGAAGTATTAAATACCAATGGTGCTTCAATTGCAAAGAGAGCAGGAGATACTATTGAGGTTAAGAGTGTACTTGATTTAAGAGATTTTCCTGGAGATCCAATTCAGGATAAAATCGTTCATGATATAGATCTTATAATTAATGACCCTGAGATAGAGGTTGTTGTTGAGGTTATGGGTGGCGTAGAGCCGGCATTTACATTTGTTAAGAAGCGCACTTGAAGCAGGAAAGAGTGTGTGTACATCTAATAAGGCACTTGTTGCTGCACACGGTCCGGAGCTTCTTGAGATGGCTAAAGAAAGAAAACTTAATTTCATGTTTGAGGCATCAGTAGGCGGTGGAATTCCAATTATCAGACCGCTTAACCAGTCTCTTACAGCAGATGAGATTACTAAGATTACAGGTATTCTTAATGGAACAACTAACTATATTCTTACTAAAATGAGCAGAGAAGCGAATCTCATATCAGGAGGTTCTTAAAGAGGCACAGGCACTTGGATATGCAGAAAGAAATCCTGAGGCTGATGTTGAAGGTTACGATGCATGCAGAAAGATAGCAATTCTTACATCACTTGCATTTGGAAATACAGTGAAATTCGAGGAAGTGTATACAGAGGGAATAACAAAGATTTCTAATGAAGATTTTGCATATGCTAAAGAGCTTGAAGTGTTATCAAGCTTCTTGCAACAAGCTATAGTAAGGATGGCAAGGTATATGCAATCACAGCACCATTCATGATTGACAGCACACATCCATTATATAATGTTAATGACGTTCTTAACGGAATCTATGTACACGGCAATGTATTAGGGGATGTAATGTTCTTCGGAGCAGAGCCGGAAAGCTTCCAACAGCAAGTGCTGTAGTATCAGATGTAGTTGACTGTGTTAAGCATAAGGGTAAAAATGTTATGACAATCTGGAGTTCAGTAAAGCAGAGCTTGGTGATACATTTGACGAGACAAGAAGATTCTTTGTAAGAATTAAGGGCGATGATGTCCAGGCAGCTAAGGCAGCATTTGGTGAAGGACAGGTTGTTAAGGTTGATGGAATTAACGGAGAGTTCGGATTTGTTACAGAACCTATGACAGAGAGAGCATTTGAAGATGCTAAGGATAAGGTTTCTGTTATAAGCAGAATCAGAATAGATGATACTAAATTACAGTAATAATATAAGGGAGAAAAGTAATGGTTAAAGTAGTTAAATTTGGTGGAAGTTCACTTGCAAGCGCAGAGCAGTTTAAGAAGGTTGGTAATATTATCCGTGCTGATGAGGACAGAAAGTATGTAGTTCCTTCCAGCACCTGGAAAAGATTTCCAGAGGATACTAAGGTTACTGATATGCTTTACAAATGTTATGCAGAGGCAGAAGCTGGTAAGAATATTGAGAAGAGCCTTAAGGCAATTGAGGAAAGATATAACGAAATAATAAAGGGGCTTGGACTTAAGCTTTCATTAAAAGAACAGTTTGAGACAATCAAGAAGAATTTTGAGGCACTTGCGGAAAAGATTATGCAGCTTCAAGAGGTGAATATCTTAATGGTATTATCATGGCTAACTATCTTGGATATGAGTTCATAGACGCTGCTACAGTTATATGCTTCGATAAGGATGGAGAATTTGATTCAGAAAAGACAAATGCAGTGTGCGAAGCAAAGTTTGCTAATATTGAAAGAGCAGTTGTACCTGGATTTTATGGAGCAATGCCTAACGGAAAGGTTAAGACATTTTCAAGAGGCGGTTCTGATGTGACAGGTTCAATTGTTGCAAGAGCACTTAAGGCTGATATGTATGAGAACTGGACAGATGTATCAGGTTTTCTCGCAGCAGATCCAAGAATTGTAAGCAATGCAAAGCCAATTAACGTTATTACATATAAGGAATTAAGAGAGCTTTCATACATGGGTGCATCAGTGCTTCATGAATCAGCTATCTTCCCTGTAAGAAAGGGCGGAATTCCTATCAATATTAAGAATACTAATGCTCCGGAAGATAAGGGAACAATGATTGTTGAGACAACATGTAATATGCCGGAATACACAATTACTGGTATTGCGGTAAGAAGGGATTCGTTGCAATCAGCATTGATAAGGATATGATGAATTCAGAAATCGGATTCTGTAGAAAGGTTCTTTCAGTATTCGAGGATAACGGAATCTCAATCGAACATATGCGCTTCAGGAATTGATACTATGACAGTATTTGTTCACCAGGATGAATTCGTAGAAGGAACAGAAGGTTCTTGCACAGATTCATAAGGCAGTTAATCCTGACTCTGTTGAACTTGAAGCTAACCTTGCACTTATTGCAGTAGTTGGACGTGGAATGAAGAACAGTACTGGTATAGCGGTAATATTTTCTCAGCACTTGCAAAAGCTAAGATTAATGTTAAAATGATAGATCAGGGATCTTCAGAGCTTAACATCATCATTGGTGTAAGAAACAGATACTTTGAGGATGCTATTAAGACTATCTATGGAGTGTTTGTTCCAGAAGAATAATAAGTGAACAGGGGATATGGGATATGAAGGAAGCTAAGAATGAGTTGTTACAGTTTGTCGGCGGCGTAATAATGCTTGTTGTTGGATTGTACATATTGTCACAGAAAGTAATGGTGTCTTCATCATATGGATTTTTCATTATGGGGTGGCAGGTTCTCATCAGGTCTTATTATGGTACCATTAATAATCGGAGTTGTATGGATGTTTGCTACAGGTGGTTCATTTGTATCTAAAATATTTACAGTACTTTCGGTAATACTTATAATCGCTTCGATAATTGCATCAACAAGAATATGGCTTGTATCTATTACAATGTATGAATGGATTCTTATACTTGTTCTTATATTTGGTGGTGCCGGATTGGTTGCAAAGGTATTGTTTGCTAACAATAAGTCAGAAAAGTCCAAGAAAGATAAGTCAGAGCAGACAGGCGGCAGTTATACATCAAGTGTAGATGATGAACTTGATAAGATGAAAAAGAATATGAAGTAAATTTCATTCCCCGCACATGGAGTGGGGATTCTTGCGTTTATGCAACTGTTGATAAACTTTGATGAAATTGATATAATTAAATGTAATATGCGTATGAAAACGGAGGAAGATTAATGGATATCGCAAAGAAGATAGCGGAAGAGCTGGAAATTAAAGTAACACAGGTAGAAGCTGCTGTTAAACTTATAGATGAGGGGTGTACAATCCCTTTTATTGCAAGATACAGAAAGGAAGTTACAGGAGCGTTAAATGATGAACAGCTCCGTAATCTTGATGAGAGATTAAAGTATTTAAGAAATCTTGAAGACAGAAAGACTCAGGTCCTCGCAAGCATTGAAGAACAGGGAAAGCTTACAGAAGAACTTAAGGCTGCTATTACAGCAGCAGAAACAATGGTTCTTGTAGAAGATCTTTACAGACCATATAAGCAGAAGAGAAGAACAAGAGCAACAATTGCGAAAGAGAAAGGTCTTGAACCACTTGCACAGTTCATATATGCACAGGAAGCTACAGAAGATGTAGAAGTCAAGGCAGCAGAATTTATCAGTGATGAAGAGGGTAAGGAAGTTGCTACAGCACAGGATGCAATAGCGGTGCATTAGATATAATTGCAGAACAGATATCAGATGTTGCAGATTACAGAACATATATCAGAGACATCACAATGAAAGAAGGAAAGCTTGTTGTAACAGCTAAAGATGAAAAGGCTGAGTCTGTATACGAGAATTATTATGATTACAGCGAGGCACTTTCGACAATTCCGGACACAGAATCCTTGCAATTAACAGAGGGAGGATGAGAAGTTTCTTACTGTTAAGGTAGAAGCACCGGAAGAGAGAATATTAAGATATCTTGAGAAGAATATTCTTAAAGACAATGCATTTACAGCAGAATACCTTAAGAACTGCATAGCAGATGCATATGGAAGACTTATTGCACCAGCTATCGAAAGAGAGATAAGAAGCAGCCTTACAGAGACGGCAGAGGATGGGGCAATCAAAGTGTTTGGAAAGAATCTTGAACAGCTTCCTTTCAGCCACCTATCGCGGCAAGGTTGTTCTTGGTTGGGATCCGGCTTTCAGAACAGGTTGTAAGCTTGCAGTTGTAGACCCTACAGGTAAGGTGCTTGCAACTAAAGTTATATACCCTACAGAACCACACAATAAGGTGGCGGAATCTAAGGCCGAGGTTAAGAAGCTTATAGATAAGTACCACGTTAATCTTATTTCGTGTGGTAACGGAACAGCTTCAAGAGAATCAGAGAAGATTATTTCAGATATGATACATGAGATGAATCTTCCTGTTGATTATGTAATCACTAACGAGGCGGGGCTTCTGTATATTCAGCAAGTAAGCTTGCAACTGAGGAATTCCCTGACTTTGATGTGGCACAGAGAAGTGCAGTTTCAATAGCAAGACGAGTTCAGGATCCATTGGCAGAGCTTGTAAAGATTGATCCGAAATCAATCGGAGTAGGTCAGTATCAGCATGATATGAACCAGAAGAAGTTAGAGAACACACTTACAGGAGTTGTTGAGGACAGCGTTAATAAGGTTGGAGTAGACTTAAATACTGCATCGGCCTCACTTCTTGAGTATATTTCAGGTATATCTAAGGCAGTAGCTAAGAATATAGTTGAATATAGAGAGACTAACGGAAGATTCACGAACAGAAAGCAGCTTTTAAAGGTTGCAAAGCTTGGACCTAAGGCATTTGAACAGTGTGCCGGATTCATGAGAATATCAGGCGGCGATAATCCGTTAGACGCAACAAGCGTACATCCTGAAAGTTATGAGGCAGCAACAAAGCTTCTTACACTTTTAGGTTATGATATTAATTCAATAACATCAGGAGAACTTATAGGACTTAAGAGCAAAGTTGAAGATTTTGCCAAGATGGCGGATGAACTTGGAATAGGAACAATGACACTTGAGGACATCATCAAGGAACTTGAGAAGCCGGGAAGAGACCCAAGAGATGAGATGCCTAAGCCTATATTAAGAAAAGATGTTCTTGATATGGAAGGATTTAACACCGGGCATGATACTTAAGGGAACAGTCAGAAATGTTATTGATTTCGGAGCATTTGTTGATATCGGAGTGCATCAGGACGGACTTGTACACATTTCCCAGATGAGCAGCACAAAGAGAGTTGAGCACCCTCTTGATGTTGTAAGTGTAGGAGATATCGTAGATGTAAGAGTTATAGATGTTGATATCCCTAAGGCAAGAATTTCACTTTCAATGATACTTGATGAAAAAGAGGCAGCTAACAGAAAGTACACTAAGGATAATTCCAATAATAAGAATAACAGAAACAACGGCAAAGGAAACAGGCAGGACAGAAAGCCTAAGAAGGAAGCGCCTTAACCTTTCAGGTCTTGCCAAGTTCATGCATTAATAGGAGTATTGTATGGAAGATAGAATTGAATTCGACAGCGTAATTACAGAGAAAGCACTTAATGATTTCAAGATGTATCACATTTTTCACAATGTTGGCGGAGTATTCGGATATGTTTTGCAGCATTTGCAATAGTTATGTGCGTGCTTGGGGTAATATTCAAAATGTCTCCTAAATATATAGTCATGATGGGACTTTTGGAGTGTTTTTCTTCTTTATCCAATTGTTAATATGCGGCTTGGAACTAAGAAGCAGATGAAAACAGTTGCAGCATTTAAAGAGCCTATGCATTATAGTGCCGGGGAAGATAAGATAATTGTAAGCCAGGGTGATATGTCAGAAGAACTTGCGTGGGAGCAGATATACAAGATAAGATTCACAGGAAGCAATCTTATTTTGTATCTTTCATCTGTCAGAGCCAATGTGCTTACAGTTAACAGTATGGGTGAGGCAGCGGTTCCTTTTGTTAAAATGTGCCAGAAGAAATTAAAGCCTTTTCAGGTTAAGGTTAATATGAGTAAGCTTGCTAAGGCTGTGGCTTAAGTAAGCAGATAGGAATAATATGGTTAAAGAAACATTTAACGCTAAAGAAACATTTGAAGCGAGGATATGAGATGGGTAAGAAGTGCTCTTCCAGGGCAGATATACTGTCTAAATGGAGATTTAGGTGTCGGAAAAACAGTATTTACGCAGGGCTTTGCGAAAGGTCTTGGAATAGAAGAGCCTGTCAATAGCCCTACATTTACAATTATTCAGGAATACCATGAAGCGCAGACTGCCATTGTATCATTTTGATGTATACAGAATTGGCGATGTCGAAGAGATGGATGAGCTTGGATATGAGGAATATTTCTATTCGGACGGGGTGTGCCTTATTGAATGGAGCACACTTATACAGGAGATAATTCCAGATAATGCGATAGAGATAGTTATAGAAAAGACCTTGAAAAGGCTTTGATTACAGGAAAATAACTATCGGGCGGAGGCAGTATGAGAATATTAGCGATAGAAAGTTCAGCAGTTACAGCATCAGTTGCGATTCTTGAAGATGATACACTTGTTGCTGAATACACAATTAATCATAAGATGACACATTCACAGACACTTCTTCCAATGATAGATGAGATATTTTCAATGGTTCAGTTAAAGCCTGATGATGTTGATGTTATAGCAGTATCAAAGGGACCGGGTTCATTCACGGGCCTAAGAATTGGTGCGGCTACAGGCAAGGGAATTGCACTTGCGCTTGACAAAAGATGGTGGCAGTACCGACACTTGCGGCTATGGCATATAATTTATATGGAGACAGCAGATATATATGCCCTGTAATGGATGCAAGAAGAAAGCATCTGTACAGTGGAATATATACATTTGACGGTGACAGGCTTATTACAGTAAGAGATGTTAATCTTGAGTCATATGATGAGCTTGCAGAAGAACTTGCGGACTTGATGGACATGTTGTATTAGTAGGTGATGGTGTGGATGTCGCGTGAAGTCCTTAAAGAGCAGCTTGGTGACAAATGTGTTCTTGCACCGGCTCATATCAAGACACAGAGAGCCGGTTCAGTAGCGCTTTTAGCAAAGCAGATGGCAGATAATGGTGAATATACAGATGCTGATGAGTTAAAGCCTGATTATCTGCGCCCTTCACAGGCAGAAAGAGAAAGCACAGCATGAGTCTTAAATATGTGATAAGACCGATGACGGAAGATGATACATTTGCAGTGGAACTGATAGAACAGGGAATATTCTCGCTTCCATGGTCGCAGAAATCATTTGCAGATGCGTGCAGGAATCAGGACAATGTGTATCTGGTATGCGAGGCAGACGGAGTAATAGCGGATATTGTGGTATGTGGACTGTGCTTGGAGAAGGCAATATAACCAACATGGCGGTATCACCGGATTACAGGCGGTGCGGCATAGCACAGATGCTTATGCAGTCAATGGAAAAGTATGGTAATGACAAGAATGTCACATCGTATTTCCTTGAAGTCAGACAGAGCAATCTGCCTGCAATAGCCCTTTATGAAAAATGGGGTATAAGAATATAGGTATTAGAAAAGATTTTACGAAAAGCCAGTTGAAGACGCAGTAATAATGTCTAAAATTATTGGGTGAAATAATGGACTGTATAATAAATATTGATGTATAATAACAGAAGGAGGTGCGATTAATGCTTGATGTATGTTTGCTGGGAACCAGTGGCATGCTTCCCCGCCGGGAAGATGGCTGACGTCGCTTATGACACGTTACAACGGAAGCAGCCTGATGATAGATTGCGGAGAGGGAACACAGATAGCTGTTAAGCAGAAAGGATGGAGCTTTAATCCTATAGATGTTATCTGTTTCACACATTATCATGCTGATCATATAAGTGGTTTGCCGGGGCTTTTGCTCACAATAGGTAATTCTGACAGAAAGAAGCCTTTAACACTTGTAGGACCTAAGGGGCTTGGCGGTAGTTTCTTCACTAAGGGTAATCGCACCAGAGCTGCCATTTGAACTTAAGTTTATAGAACTTACGAATCAACAGGAGCATTTGTCAATATGTGGATATGAGATAGATGCATTCAGGGTTAATCATGCGGTTATATGTTATGGGTATTCGATAAGTATTCCAAGAATAGGCAAGTTTGATGTAGAGAAGGCAAAAGAACTTGGAATTCCGTGCAGCAAGTGGAATAAACTGCAGCATGGAACAGCTGTTACAATAGATGATAAAGAATATACGCCGGATATGGTTATGGGAGCGGCAAGAAAAGGACTTAAAGTAACATACTGCACAGATAGCGGCCTGTTCAGATTATATCAGATAATGCTAAGGAATCAGATCTTTTCATATGTGAGGGTATGTATGGAGAGGATGGTAAGGAAGCTAAGGCAAAGGAATATAAGCATATGACCTTTACAGAAGCGGCACAGCTTGCAAAGAATGCGGATGTCAGGGAAATGTGGCTGACACATTATAGTCCTTCACTTGTAAGACCTCAGGATTATGTTGATAAGGCAAGAAAGATATTCCCTGCTACAATAGCAGCTAATGATGGAAGAACAGTTGAGTTGAAGTTTGACGATGAGGGTTAGATTATGAAAAAATACGGAAGGACGATAATTGTAATAGCAGTATTGGTTGCGTTGGGACTGGTGTATTACTATTACCTTGCTAATAAGGATACAGGTAAAGATGCTACTGATATTGCGGCAGATACAAGTGAGGTTTCTGTGCTTATTTCAAAAGATATTATGGCTAATTATCCGGAATCACCTAAGGATGTAGTTAATCTGTATGCAAGAATAACGAAGGCATATTATGATACATCACTTACTGATGAGCAGATTGAAGCATTAGGAAAGCAGCACGTCTGATGTTTGATGATGAATTAAAGAATACGCAGACAGATGCGGATTTCTATGAGAAACTTAAGGAAGATATAGGCAATTATAATTCAACCAAAACACGCATAAGTTCATATGTTATACAGAGTGCTGTCAAGACTAAATATTCAACATTCAAAGACAGGCAGTATGCATCAATCGCATTAGTGTATTATCTGAGACAGGGTGACAAGCTTATAGATTCACCAACAAAATTCACCTTAAGAAAAGATGATGATGGACACTGGAAGATTCTTTTCTGGGAGCTTACTGAAATAAGCAGTGATTCAGAACAATAGGAGATATAAAATGAGCGAAAAAGATGATGTTCTTATCCTTGCAATAGAAAGTTCATGTGATGAGACAGCGGCAGCAGTAGTGAAGAATGGAAGAGAGGTATTGTCAAATGTGATTAATACCCAGATAGCCATACATACAGAGTATGGTGGTGTAGTTCCTGAAATTGCGTCAAGAAAACATATAGAAAATATTAATCCTGTAATAAGGAAAGCGCTTGAAGATGCGGGAGTAACACTTGATGATATAGATGCAATAGGTGTTACATATGGTCCTGGACTTGTGGGAGCACTTCTTGTCGGAGTTGCGGAGGCTAAAGCAATAGCATTTGCAAAGAATAAACCATTAGTAGGGGTACATCACATAGAAGGTCATATTAGTGCCAACTATGTTGAGAATAAAGAACTCGAACCTCCTTTGTTGCGCTTGTTGTTTCGGGAGGACATACGCACCTTGTTAAGGTCAACGACTATGGTGAGTATGAAATAGTTGGGAGAACAAGAGATGATGCGGCGGAGAAGCATTTGACAAAGTTGCAAGGGCAATAGGATTGGGATATCCGGGAGGACCTAAGATAGATAAGCTTGCAAAGGAAGCGCAATCCGGATGCAATAGAATTCCGAGGGCACATGTTGATGATGCTCCTTATGATTTTTCGTTTAGTGGAATAAAGTCAGCAGTGCTTAATTATATTAATTCTGCCAATATGCAGGGCAAAGAGATAAACAGGGCTGATGTAGCAGCGTCATTCCAGAAGCGCGGTAGTAGATGCTCTTGTTTCACGGGCAGTAAGGCTGGCAAAAGAATGTGGAATGGATAAGCTTGCAATAGCTGGAGG